>Ga0315273_10001357_pt1 | contig 27691 bp, 13 predicted proteins | sample YL17G02_0_MG_FD_205753 | JGI IMG/M metagenome (GOLD analysis project Ga0315273, IMG submission 205753) | Sediment microbial communities from Yellowstone Lake, YNP, Wyoming, USA - YL17G02_0 | ecosystem: Environmental > Aquatic > Freshwater > Lake > Sediment | place: USA: Wyoming | collected... | reverse complement strand
TGCCGGCGCGCAGATCGGCGGAGACGTTCGAGATGATGAACGTGGTCTCGGCACGCAGCGCGAGGCGCGAGGCCAGACGCCGCTCGACGCCGATGCCGATGCTGAACGCGCCAATGCCTTCGTGATACGTGTAGCCCGGCGCGCTGTATGAGCCGTTGGTGTACGGCCCGTAGCTCTCCTCGCGGCTGCCGGCGCCGGCGCCGACGAGCCCGAACATCCGAGTGTCGCCGAACTCAACGAACGTCCGACGGAGTTGAACCAGAAACAGGGTCTGGGCAAAGCTCCTGGAGGAATACGTTCCGTATTGCTGAGTGCGACTCGGCTGGAAATCGGTCGCGAAATCGATGGCGGTCAGCCGATCCAGATTCCACGAAACGTTCAGGCCCGGCATGACCCCGCTGTTGCCTTCGGCGCGGCCGACGCCGGCCACCTGCACGCCCACTTCGACCGGGGGAAAGGCCTGCCCCTGTTGGCCCGCCCACGCCTGAGTCGCCCCCAATCCCAGCGCGGCGACGACCCACAAGTCACGAAGCGCATTCTGACCAGCCATGGTGAACTCCCTCTCTTGTCCAAGCGTGTTGCGTCGCCTGGATGCGTTGCCTGTACATGAATGCGCAAAGCGCAAACGTTACGGCTCTGCGCGACGCGAAAGGACTGCCCCGGTTCGTCAAGCAGGAGAGTTTCGCGCGTTGCTCCGCTGCGAGTGCCTGGCAGGCGGCTTTGCCCGCTTCCGCTGCGATGACTGTAGCCGGGATCGGTTCGGGACCGGTTCGTCCCGTTTTGGTGTAAAGGCAGGGCAGGGTGCGCGGTACTGTTCGGAGGGGGCGCCCACGGGGTCTGATACCAAGGCTTATGTTAACATGCTGAGCGAAAAGCGAGCGGAGCCCCCGGGTTCTTCTGTGCGGCCCCTTCTGTGAACTCCTCGTTTCACCTTGGGAGGCGGCCATGCGCTCTGTTCCCGGGACTCCCCCTCCGTCCGTTCTTGCCATCTTCTTCTACTGCTGCCTGGCCCTGCCGTCCGCGGCACTCGGGCAGACCACGCCGCCCCCGGATCCCTTCCTGGGGGTGACGATTCTCTCGGGCGGGGCCTCGACGCCCGGCGGCGCCGTGACGATCACGAATCATGCGACTGTCGCCCGCAGTGGCGCGGGCAACCACGGGATCGTGGCGTCGAGCACCAGTGGCGGCTATTCAGACGCGGTCCTGGATTCTTTGCGGAACTTCTCGGCCGCTCCGTTTTCCTTCACAACAACGGCAGTCTGGAACGCAGACGGGACGGCCGGCGATCTCGGCGGCCCTGTCACGGGCGCCCGGGTCAACGAAGACGGCGATCCGCTACCCGGCGGAGGCGGCAGCTTCACCCTGGCAGGCGACGGGAGCTTCTCGTTCGATCCGGGGAACGATTTCGCCGACCTCGCCGCGGGCGCATCGGTCAAGACGTCGGTGACCTACCAGGTGGAGGGCACCAACAGCAGCAACGGGGCGACAAAGAACGCGACCGGCACGCTGGTCGTCACGGTGAAGAAGGCAGACGACGGAACGCTGACCTACACCGCTGACGGATGCGATTTCGGCGACGTCTTCGGCTCGAGCAGTCGCCCCACGGACGACAGCACGGTCTTCCCCGACCTGAAAGCCTACGTCACCGGGATGCTGCGGTTCAGCTACTCCGGCGGTCCGGGCAGCGCGGTCGCCGTCGTCAACGATGGCCTTATCACGACGGACGGAAGCGGAGCCTATGGGATCCTCGCGAGCACGCAGGGTCAGAACGGTGCGAACGGACGCAACGCCGGGATCTTCCGCTCCTCGCAACCCGGCGCCGCGGGAGGGGCCGGGGGGGCCGTCACCGTGACGGCGGACGGCCAGATCGAGACGGGCAAAGACGATTCCGCCGGCGTCGTCGCCATGAGCGTCGGCGGCAACGGCGGCAGCGGCGGCGCTGGCGGCTGGTGGTGGGGCGCCAAGACGGGTGGCCCGGGGGCTTCCGGCGCCGCGGTTTCGGTTCTCGGCTCGGGAACGATCTCGACAACCGGTGCGCGGTCGATTGGTATCTTCGCGCTGAGCCAGGGGGGCAACGGGGGTGCCGGCGGCGGCGGCGCCACGTTTGTCGGGGCGGCCAACGGTGCCGCTGGCGGCGCGGGCGGCACGGTCACCGTCAATGGCAGCTGGACCATCACGACCCACGGTACAGACGCCTACGGCATCTTTGCGAAGAGCGTCGGCGGTGTGGCCGGCAGCGGCGGCAACGGCGGATGGACTGGTACGTCGTCGGGTGGCGGCGGCCAGGGAACCTGGGGTGGCACCGTCAACGTGACGAGCGGCGGAGAAATCCACACCTACGGCAGCGCCGCGCATGGCGTCTATGCGATGAGCGTAGGCGGCTTCGGCGGGAGTGGCGGCAGCGGCTCCAGCATCTTCTACGCCTCCGGGGGGAACGGCGCCGGCGCCGGTAGTGGCGGCACCGTTTCGGTCGCCAACGCGCTTGGCGGCCAGATCACTACGGAGGGTGCGGGCGCGCACGGCATCTTCGCGCAGAGCATCGGCGGAGGCGGCGGGAGCGGCGGCAGCGGATCCGCCCTCGTCGGCTTCGGCGGCAGCAGCCAGTCCGGTGGGGAGGGCGGCCTGGTCACGGTGACGAACCGGGGCACCATCACCACGAAGGGGGCCGGCTCCCTCGGCATCTACGCGCAGAGCATTGGCGGCAGCGGCGGGGACGGCGGCAGTTCGTACGGGCTGGCGGCCATCGGTGGACAGGGCAGCGCAACCAGCAACGGCGGCGCGGTGAGCGTTTCCAATCTGGGCACGATCAAGTCCAAATCGACCGCGATCTTTGCGCAGAGCATCGGGGGGGGCGGCGGCAACGGCGGCTCGAGCACCGGCTGGATCTCGATCGGCGGCAGCGGTGGAAGCGGCGGCAACGCCGGCAAGGTGGCCGTCAGCAGCCACGGCGAGCTCGAAACGAAGGAGAACAACGCGAACGCCATCTTCGCGCAGAGTCTCGGCGGCGGAGGTGGCAACGGCGGCAACAGCGTCGCCGTGCCCGGTTCACCGGTGACCGTGGCGATTGGCGGCAGCGGCGCCGCGGGCGGCACGGGCGCGGATGCGAAGGTTGGTGTGGATGCGACGACCTCCGCAATCGATCCGGTGACCGGCATCATCAACACCTACGGATACAAGTCGAGCGGCATCGTTTCGCAGAGTATCGGGGGTGGTGGCGGCAACGGCGGGTACGCCGTGTCCGTGAACGTCGGCAACGCGTTTGCCGCCGCGTTCGCGCTCGGCGGCAAGGGGGGCGGCGGCAACAGCGCCGGCAACACGTCCTTGTACTTCGGCGACGCCACCAGCTCGATCACCACCAGGGGCGACGAAGCCAACGGCATCTTCGCGCAGAGTCTCGGCGGCGGCGGAGGGACCGGCGGGTTCGCGGTCGCGGCGACGGGCAGCTTCGGGTTCTCCGCCTCGATTTCGCTCGGCGGCTCGGGTGGGACGGGCGGCAGCGCCGGGACCGTGACCGTCGGCTCGGCCGCGAACCCGCTGCTGGGGTCAATCACGACCGGCGGCCGTCGCGCCTACGGCATCTTTGCGGAAAGCGTGGGCGGTGGTGGCGGGAGCGGCGGGTTGAGCATCAGCGGTTCGGCTGGCGTCACGGGCGTCAGCTTCGCGATGGGCGGCAGCGGTGCCGGCGGCGGCCACGGATCCACCGTGAACGTCACGAGCGGCAGCGCCATCGAGACGTCTGGTCCGGACGCGCACGGGCTCTTCGCGCAGAGCGTCGGCGGCGGTGGCGGATCGGGCGGGTTTGCCATTGGCGCGGGCATCGCGACCACCGGCAACATCAATGTCGGGGTGGGCGGTACCGGTGCGGGCGGCGGAAATGGCAGCACGGTGACGGTACGCAACCTCGGCTCGATCAAGACCCACGGCGACCTCTCCTACGGCCTCCTCGCACAGAGCGTCGGCGGGGGCGGTGGTAACGGCGGGTTCAGCGTCGCGGCGGGTGTGTCGCAGATGTCCGCGACGGTCGGCGGCGGCGGAAAAGGCGGCGGCGGCGGAACGGGCAGCACGGTTGACGTCACCAACGATGGCGCGATCACGACGGCCGGCCAGGCGGCGCACGGGCTGTTCGCGCAGAGCGTCGGGGGTGGCGGCGGCAACGGCGGGTTCAGCATCGCCGGCAGCGTGACGACGACCGGCGCTCTCAACTTCGCGCTCGGTGCATCGGCCGGGACCGGCGGCAGCGCCGATTCGGTGACGGTCCTGAATCGTGGTGCCATCACCACCGGTGGCGACACCAGGACCGGCAAAGGGTCCTACGGCATCCTCGCGCAGAGCGTGGGCGGCGGTGGCGGAACCGGCGGCTTTGGAGGCTCGTTCAGCGCGATGTTCGGCGCGAGCGGCGCGTCGTTGTCGGTTGCGGTCGGCGGCAACGGCGGCGGCGCGGGGCACGGCGCCGCGGTGACGGCCACGAACGAAGCGGCGGTGACGACGAAGGCGTCGGGCTCGATCGGTCTGTTCGCGCAGAGCATCGGCGGCGGCGGCGGTGATGCGGGCTTCGGCCTGAATCTCTCGCTGTCAGCCCAGTCGCAGAACGCATCGGCCGGCGTGGTGATCGGCGGCAAGGGGGGCGGTGGCGGGAACGCGTCGACCACGACCGTGACGAACCGCGCGCGCATCGAAACGGCCGGCGATCACTCGCAGGGGATCCTCGCGCAGAGCATCGGCGGTGGCGGCGGCAACGGCGGGCTGGCTCTGAACCTCATGGCCGGCATCAACTTCGAGACGAAGAATCTCGGCGTGTCGATCGGCGGATCCGGCGGCATCGCAGGCAACGCGGGACACGTGACGGTCACGAACGACGCGGCGCTTGTGACGACCGGTGCCGACTCCCACGCCATCCAGGCGCAGAGCATCGGCGGTGGCGGCGGCAACGGCGGCATGAGCGTGAACGGCACGCTGGCCGGTCCGCCGGCCAAGACGTTCTCTATCGCCGTCGGCGGCAGCGGTGGCGCGGGCGGCACCGGCGGGCAGGTGGACGTGCTGGGGAGTAGCGCGGGTTCGGTCAGCACCGCGGGCGATCGGTCGCACGGTGTGTTCGCGCAGAGCATCGGCGGTGGCGGTGGCGCCGGCGGGTTCGCCGCGGCCGCGGCCCTGGGCATCGGTGACATGACCGGAACGTCCATCGCAGTCAGCGCCGCGGTCGGCGGGAGCGGCGGCATTGGGAACGCCGGGGGTGCGGTGAACGTCGGCACCGCCGCGAGCGCCCTCAAGGGCAACATCACGACGAAGGGGCAGGAGTCGGTCGGGATCTTCGCGCAGAGCATTGGGGGCGGCGGCGGGATCGGCGGCGGGAGCCTCGCGGCGTCGCTGACGCTGATGCCGGCGCAGTATGGGCCAAACGTGGACATCGGCTTCTCGGTCGGCGGCGGCGGTGGCAAGGGCAATCACGGCGGCGTCGTCCTGGTGCATCACGAGGGCACGATTGACACCTCCGGCGACGGCTCGCACGGGATCGAAGCGCAGAGCATCGGCGGCGGCGGTGGCAATGGCGGGAGCTCGCGGGCCATCAGCCTGCAGCTCGGCCCGTCCTTCATGGCGGCCGGCACGAAGAACTTCACGATGAACTTCTCGGTCGGCGGCTTTGGTTCCGGCGGCGGCAATGGAGCTGCAGTATCGGTGACGCACACCGGCGACATCACTACGCGCGGCGGCGACGCCTACGGCATCTTCGCGCAGAGCATTGGGGGTGGCGGAGGCGCTGGTGGCGATGGGCACCAGGGCCTGCCGGGCTTCGGGGAAATCGGTCTCAAGCTATTCAGCCAGTCGTCCTTCGGCAAGAGCCTGAAGTTCGTCGCGGGCGGCAGTGGTGGCGCGAGCGGCAGCGGCGGGTCCGTGTTCGCCGGCAACACCGGCGCACTCACCACCTATGGTGACGGCTCGGCGGGGGTGTTCGCGCAGAGCATCGGTGGCGGCGGCGGCGCGGGCGGAAATGGCGCCCTCGGACTGGGTGCGGGACTCCTGTCGTTCGCCGTTGGCGGGGGCGTCGGGACGACGGGTGACGGCGGCAGCGTGACGGCGACCATCGGCGGCAGCGTCACAACGTTCGGTAACGGCGCCAACGGGATCCTCGCGCAGAGCATCGGCGGTGGCGGCGGGATGGCCGGCGGCGTCGATCGCGGTTTGAAGAACTACGCGAACATCGGGTGGGGTTTCGCATTCGGGCAGGACGGCGGCGGCGGGGGCGACGGTGGCGCCGTGACGGTGAACAGCACGGCTGCGATCTGGACGAAGGGCACGGGCAGCAACGGCATCTTCGCGCAGAGCGTCGGCGGTGGCGGCGGCATCGTCGGCGGAACAGGTAACGACCTGCCGGTCCTGTCCGTGCTCAACTTCGCGGGGAGCGTCGGCGGCGAAGGATCCGGCGGGGCCGTCAACGTCAACCAGACGGGGAACGTGATCACCATCGGTGATGCGGCCGACGGGATCTTCGCGCAGAGTGCCGGCGGGCGCCGCACGGGCGGCATCGGCGGCCTCGGAGGCGCGGTCGACGTCACGCTGAACAGCGGCAACATCCTCGCCACCGGGGCCGAGTCGAACGGCATCTTCGCCCAGTCGCTGGGTGAGGGCGGCAACGGCAACATCTCGGTCAACATCGCCAACGCGAGCAGCGTGGTCCTTGGTGGCTCGTACTCCGGCGCAGCGGTGCGGTTCGCCGACGGCAATATCAACACGCTGACCAACCGCGGCACGCTTGCGGCGGGCGCGGGAGTCTCAGGCACGACGGTCATCGGAGGCGCGGGTCACGAGAGGGTGAACAACTTCGGGACCGTCATCGGCTCCCTCGATCTCGGCGGAGGTACGAACGCGTTCACGAACAACGCCGGGGCGCTGTTCACCGCTGGCTTGTCGATCACGCTGGGCTCGGGCGGTCTCTTCACCAACGCCGGCGCGCTCTCGCTCGGCGATGCCGGGCGTGTGCAGCGCACGGATGTCACGGGTCACTTCATGCAGGCAGGAACGCCCAGGTGGCTCGTCGACATCGGCCAGCCCGGTGTGTCCGACACGCTCGCCGTGTCGGGGACAGCGAACCTCGGCGCCAGCGTCACCACCGTTGACATCAACGAGCTGCTGACGCCCTCGTCATCCGGCTCGTACGCGTTGTTGACCGCGCAGTCAGGGCTCAGCGGGGCGCAGTTCCGCCTCGGGTCGATGTACGGCGCGATGCCGATCGGGCAGACGTTCGACTTCGCCAACTCGGATACCAAGGAGGCGCTGACGCTCCTGCCGTCAACCGGCAGCTTCTACTGGACCGGCGGTGTCGGCGGCGCGTGGACGACGCCGTTCGTGAATGGTGTGTCGAACTGGACGAGGTCCGGCGGAAGCGACTACGTGTTCGGCACACCCGGCGCGGGATCGAACGTCGTCATCTCGGCGATGGGCGCGGCGCTGATGGGCGCCGACTTCACGATCAACAGCCTGACGTTTGCCGGCGGCGGTCTGTCGATCGCGGAGGCCCACTCGCTGACGCTGATGGGCGGCGGTGGGCGAGGGCTCACCGTGCAGGGCAATGCCCGGCTCGGCGTGAACGTCGTGCTCGGCGGTGACCAGTGGTGGCTCAACGACGGCACGTTCCGGGTCGACGGCCTGGACATCACCGGGTCAGGCAGGCACCTGACGATCGATGGGTCGGGCACCACGGTTGTCAGTGCGGCGATTCGGACGGGCGGCGGGTCGTTGACCAAGACGGGGACCGGTGTGCTGGCGCTGCGCGCACCCAACAGCTACAGCGGCGGCACACGGATCCTGGGGGGCACGCTGCTGGGCGACACCACGAGCCTGCAAGGCAACATCGAGAACAACGCCACGCTGATCTTCGACCAGATCACATCGGGCACCTTCGCCGGGAGCATCAGCGGGACCGGGTGGCTCGTGAAGCAGAACAACGGGGCGCTGACGCTCACCGGCAGCAACAGTTTCACTGGAGGCACGTGGGCCAGCGGCGGCACGCTCATCGGCAACACCGCGAGCCTGCCGGGCGACATCCTGAATGAGTCCATGGTGGTGTTCGACCAGGCCGTCGAGGGGACGTACGCCGGCAGCATGGGCGGCGGCGGAGCCCTCCTCAAGCAGGGTGGCGGCAGCCTGACGATGACCGGCAACAGCTTCGGTTTCGGCGGGAACACGGTCGTTCAGACCGGCGAGTTGTTCGTGGATGGCGCGCTCGGTGGAAGCTCGCTCGTGTTGCAGCGGGGCACGCTGCTCGGCGGCACCGGGTGGCTGAACACGAACGTTATCGTGCAACCCGGAGCGGTGTTCGCGCCCGGTCACTCGGTCGGCACCATTCGCGTGTTGGGGGATCTGCGCTTCGAACCGGGGGCGACCTACCGCGTCGAGACCGCGGCTTACGGGTCGAGCGACCTGACGCTGGTCGGCGGGCAGTTGTTCGCAACGGGCGCGACGCTCGAGGTCAACGCCGGGGGCACGCAGCGGTATCGGCCGATCAATGTCTATCCCGTCTTCGGCGTGAATGGCGGCGTCAACGGCACGTTCGCGAACGTCACCACGAATGCCGGCTATCTCGATCCGTCGGTCCAGTACCAGTCGGGGTATCTCGGGTTGACGCTGCGGCGCAACGACGTGGACTTCAGGAGCGTCGGGACGCGCGGCAACCAGACGTCGGTCGCGTCGGTGCTGAACCAGCTCGTGAAGACCGCGACGGGCGCGCTTGCCGGCGTGGTCAACAACGTGTACGACCTGCCGGACGACCGGGCCCGGTCCGCGATGAGCTCGATGACGGGATTGATGTTCCAGCATGTCGCGCGCAACAGCCTCGACATCCCGAGGAGCTTCGCGACGGCGAGCATGCGGCGCCTCGGGGCTGTCGTGGGCACTGGCGGGCGGCTGTTCCCGTCCACCGGCGTGACCACGGGCATGGCACAGGCGGGCGCGGTGCACGGCACCGGGGCGGACTATGGCGCCTGGCTGAGCGGCCTCGGCGGTGTCACCGAGTACCTGGGCGATGACGCGAATGCCTCGGCGCGTGCCCCGATGCGGGGGTTCATTGCCGGCTTCGATTTCGGGCTCGGCGATGCGGTGACGGTCGGCGTCAGCGGCGGCCAGGCCTGGCCGGAGGTGACGCTCGACGGATCGCCCGATCGTGCCGACTCGACGATGAACCTGCTCAACGTGTACGGGCGGTACGCGCGGAAGCGGATGCGCCTGGATGCGCTCGTGGGATTCAACGGCCTCGAGCAGAACGTGTTCCGCCAGATCACCGACGGCGTCACGACCCTGGCGGCGTCGTCTCACTACCACGGGTCCGGCGCGATGTTCCAGGCGGAGTACGGATACAACCTCGAGCTCGGTCGCGGGTTGAACCTCGAGCCGACCGTGGGGCTGCAAGTCGGCCAGGGACGCTTCGATGGGTTCGGCGAGGAGAACGGGGACGTGCTGTCGCTGTCCGTGCCGGGGCGCACCGTGCAGTCCGGCCGGACGCTGCTCGGCGCAACGATGTGGAAGTCGCTGGGGAGCGTGTGGGGAGCGCGGATGCTGCTCGAGGGACGCGGCTCGTGGGGACACGAGCTGCAGCGTTTCGACGACGTGACCGTGCGGTTCACCGCCGATCCGTTTGCGCACGAGTTCTCGCTGGCGGCGGCCACCGCCCGCCGCGACAGCGCGCTGCTCGGCCTGGGCCTGACGGCCGTCATGCGCGGGAACCTGCGCCTGTTCGCCGAAGTGGACGGCGACCTGGGCGGCCCGTCCAAGAGCTGGCGTGGCAGCTTCGGCCTGAACAAGACCTGGTAGGGTCACGGGACGAAATTGCTGGTCAATCGGGCCCGCTGCCCCACGGGAGGTGCCGCGTGACGCAGGAATTGCCCTTCATCGGGAGATGCTGCGACGCACCAACTGCCATGCGTCTGACCCCTGTGTGACCCCCGTCTGTGCCGGGGCGCGGTACTGTTGGGAGGGGGCGCGCACGGGGTCTGATAGCGGGTCTTATCTACCTGGCAGGCTCAGCGACGGCCGAACTTGAGCAGATGGACGCCTACGAAGTCCGCCGCGCCGCCTTGCAACTTCATGCAACGGATGCCGGAAGACAGTCCATCGAGGCACTCTCAGAAGCACAGGGGTGCGAAGAAACACCCAACAAAACCGGGCATGACCGTGAATGGCCTATAATGTAGATCAGCATGGCATTCACGAGGTCACGGGTTCGATCCCCGTCTGGTCCACCACCTTTTCCTTCCGTGATCCAACCCCCGGGACAGGTGCTCTCGAGCGAGCCGTAGGACTTTTCCACGTCGACGCGGCGGACAATGTGAGCCGCAGAAAGACAAGGCCGTATGGATGTCTCTGATTGGCAGAAACGGGCCGGGGCGGTGATAGACGTCGGCAGCCTGCCCTCGTTCTCGCTCAAGGGGCGGGGCGGCATGGCTGGCAGGATCGGGATCATCCTGCTCGTTCTGATCTTCCTCTTCACCACCTACTACCAGGTCAGCCCGGACGAAGTCGGGGTGGTGCAGCGGTTCGGCCGGTGGGTGGGAACCACCGAACCCGGGCCCCACCTGAAGATCCCGTTCATCGACACGGTGACCAAGGTGCCGGTGCAACGCCAGCTCAAGGCGGAATTCGGGTTCCGGACAGCCAGCGCGGGCGTCCGATCGACGTTCGAGGAGGCCACCGACGAAACCCGCGGTGAATCGCAGATGCTGACAGGCGATCTCAACGTGGCGGTCGTCGAATGGATCGTCCAGTACAAGGTGAAGGACCCCTACAAGTACCTCTTCAAGGTCCGCAACCTGGACTCGACCAACCGGCGTACCGAGACGACGTTCCGCGACATGAACGAGGCGGTAATGCGGGGCGTGGTCGGCGACCACAGCGTCAACGAGGTGCTGACGGTCGGGCGCGAAATCGTCCAACTCGAGGCCAAGACGCAGTTGCAGCTTCTCTGCGACCGCTACGACACGGGCCTCGAGATCCTCCAGATCGTGCTGCAGGACGTGAACCCTCCCGACAAGGTGAAGCCGGCGTTCAACGAGGTCAACCAGGCGATCCAGGAAAAGGAACGCCTCATCAATGAGGCATGGGCCGATTACAACCAGACCGTGCCCAACGCACGCGGCGAGGCCGAGCGGGCCATCCGCACCGCCGAAGGGTACGCCCTCGAACGCGTCAACAACGCGCGGGGCGACGTGGCGCGCTTCGTCAACATCTACGACGAGTATCGCAAGGCGCCCGAGGTCACGCGCCGGCGGTTGTACCTCGAGACCCTGAACGACGTCCTGCCGAAGACGGGACGCAAGCTCATTGTCGACGCGAACATGAAGGGACTGCTCCCGCTCCTGAACCTCGACACCATCAAGCAGGAGGCCAAACAGTGAAGGGCCCAATCATCGGCGTCATCGTCGTCGGCGGCCTGCTGACGCTGTCGAGTTCGCTCTACACGATCAGCGAGACCGAGCAGGCCATCATCACGCAGTTCGGCGAGCTGGTCGGACAGGCGCACGCCGATCCCGGCCTGCACATGAAGATGCCCTTCATCCAGCAGGTGATCAGGTTCGACAAACGCTGGCTCGAGTGGAGCGGCGATCCCACGCAGATCGTCACAAAGGACAAGAAGTTCCTGTGGGTGGATACCTACACGCGCTGGCGCGTCAAGGACCCCACCCTGTTCTATCAGCGCGTCAGGGACGAGCGTGCCGCGCAGTCGCGGCTCGACGACATCGTGGACGGCGACACCCGCAACGTCGTCGCCAGCAACGACCTCATCGAGGTCGTGCGCACCACCGATCGCAAATTCGCCGAAGTCGAGGAAACCGCCGACATGGGCACGGCAGAAGCGAGCAGGCCGATCACCACCGGGCGCACGAAGATCACGCAGTCCATCCTCGACAAGTCGCGCCCGATCGTCGCCGAGTTCGGCATCGAGCTGGTGGACGTCCAGATCAAGCGCGTCAACTACGTGCAGGATGTCCAGCAGAAGGTTTTCGAGCGGATGATCTCGGAGCGGCGGCGTGTCGCCGAGCGGTCACGGTCGGAAGGCCAGGGCAAGGCGGCCGAGGTCCGCGGCCAGAAGGAACGCGAGTTGAAGGGCATCCAGTCGGAGGCGTACCGCAAGGCCCAGGAGATCATGGGCAAGGCGGACGGAGAATCCACGCGCATCTATGCCGAGGCGTACAGCCGCGACCCGGAGCTCTACCAGTTCCTCAAGACGATGGAGACCTACAGGAAGACATTCGCGCAGGACACGACGCTGATCCTGTCGACCGAAGGAGAGTTCTTCAAGTACCTGAAGCAGAGCCGATAAGGCTCGCGTAATCGCCGGGCGTGTCGATGTCGACGCATGCGCCAGCGTCATCGACAGGCACGTTTACCAGATCGTGCTCGTGCGCGCGGACCACGGCCTTTGCCCCGAGGGCCGGGTCCGCGTGCCGCAGTTCGTCAAATACCGTGCGCGCAAACAGCACCGGGTGCCCGTGGCGCGCCCCGCACACCGGGCGGACAATCGGCGCGTGCGTGCGGCGGTAGGCCTCCACAACCGCGCCAATGGTGAGAGCCGACACCAGGGGCACGTCTACAAGGCCGACGACCACGGCCACCACGCCTGGCTTGTCGGCCAGCGCGAGTCCCACATGAAGTGAAGAGAGCTGGCCCCGCTCGCGCCGGGGATTCTCCACGACTCGCGCCGCGATCCTGGCGACGGCCAGCGCCGAGTCAATCGCGTCCCGCTCAGGTCCGGTCACCACGACGAGGTCGTCGATTCCCGCCGCGATGAACGCCCGAGCCAGCCGAACGACAAATGTGTCAGCTCCAATCGGGAGGAGCGCCTTCGGGCGTCCCATCCGTGTCGAAGCTCCGGCGGCGAGAATCACGCCGATGACCATACGCTGACTATCCCACACAAACGGAAGGGATTGGGGGTTGGGGATTCGGGATTCGCGGGACACGCCCTTCGCCGATCCCTAATCCCTGGTCCCCAATCCCTGGGGAGAAACGGGACAGGGGTTCGGAATTGGATGGGGAATCGCGCCGGAGGCCGGGCTGGAGCCCGTCCTTCGGCGTCGCTCAGGACGCCCCGAGCAAGGTCGACGGGCGGCGATCCCAGGGGTGTCACGCTGCCAGCCCAGAGGTGTCACCCCGCCCAACCGTCCGATCCGTTGCGAGCCTGGGATCGGCACGCTCCAGCGTGGCAAGCCGGATTCGGGATCCCGGGCTCGGCTCCCGACCGGCGTCGTTCGCCCCAAACCCAGGAGACCCGTAAACGTTGCTAACGGCTTGACTTCCAGCAGCGATGCCCCTACACTGGCGGCAATTCCCGACCCGATTGGCCCGCCAGGCCTTCGTCTGTATGGCGAATGTGCGGCGGTCAGGTCGCTAGTGTGGGAACCCCAGGACGATCCTGGGGAACAACCGTTCGGAGGATCAGGATATGCAAACCGGGACAATCGCACGCCTCCTCATCGACAAGGGTTTCGGTTTTATCCGCGATGAGGCCGGCCTTGAGCACTTCTTCCACCGGAGCGCCGTGAGGGGCGCGGTTTTCGAGCTGTTGCGCGAGGGTCAGCGCGTGGAATTCGTGATTGAGGAGTCGCAGAAGGGACCGCGGGCGGGCGACGTTCGCCTGATCGAGGGATAGGGGGATCATTCCGGCCGTCCGGCTCCGGCATCCAGCCGGCTTCGGCATGCAGCCGGGGCCGGCGTTGTCGTTCGTCCTCGTCGCTCGTCGCCCTTGCTCGTCGCGCGTCGTGATAGCTGCTGGCGCCCTCCTGCGCGTAACTCACTCACGACTCTCCAGCGCGTCGAATCTGCCGACTCGTCATCCGCCCGAGTTCAGGCGGGACGTCGGCGATCTGTACGGCGCCCCCCTGCCATCCGAATCTGTCACGTCACCGGCCGCTTCAGTCCGGATCGCTGACGCACGAGCGAACCGGTAGTCGGGACCGATAATTGGGTCCGGTCACTTCATCGTGCAGTAAAGTGACCCGACCCGGTTCTTCGATCGCGGAGTATAGTTCTCCAACGGAAGCGAACGGGGCCCGGTGGCCCTCCCGGTCTTCAAAATCGGTCGCTCCCCGCTACCCGCGGGGGGGCTGGGTTCGACTCCCAGGCGCTTCCGCCAAAATCGCCGGAGCGGCGGCACTTCCCTCATGCAGACAATCGAACGGCCCGTCCGCCAATCCCTGGCGGACTGGCGGCTGCGGTCTGAGATCGGGCGCGATGAATCGCGCCCCTGCGATCGCGGAGAAACCCGCTCGGTAGGCGCAATCCCCTGTGGTTGCCCCGGTGTCCGGGCGGCCACGGGGGGCCGCCCCTACTTGGCCGGTTCGCTCTGCCTGGCTGGTTCGCCCTGCCTGACCGGTTCGCTCTGCCTGGCCTTGAGCTTCTCTTCGCGCGATGTCCTGGCAATCCCGGCCAACTCCAGATCGTGCTGTTGCCCGGCGGCCAGCGCGCCTGGGTCTAACGTCAAGGAGTGCTCGGTCGTGGCCAACGGCACCACGCGCCCGCCCGCGTAGATCTCGTGCCGGCCCTTGAGGTCGTACCACTTCGCCAGCGTCGCCGTCTGGTGCCGCTTCTCGACGATCTGCCGCCAGCCCACGCCGGTGTTGTACGCGCAGAACGACACTTCGCCTTCCTGCGTGCCGTAGGGGATGCTGCACTGATGCGTGCGAGTGAAGTCGTAGGTCCAGAGATCCTGGAACCACATGCCCGCCACAAACAACACCAGCCACCGATCGGAGCGGCGCGCCTTGATATCCTCGGCGGTCCGGCCCTTGCCCGTCTTGCCATATTCGTGCTTGGTCGCGCCGAACGCCTTATCGAATCTCAACAGCAGGTCGCGGATGTGGAACTGCTTCGGCGACGAGAACGGATCGAAGTTCCGAAGCACCGATAACGCCATCCCCAGGGTCGACGGGGACAGCACCTGAGCCATGTGGGGAATTCCCGACACCAGCTTGACCATCCACCTCGGCAGATTGAGCCGCGCCGCATTGTTGACGATCGCGATGTCCTTACCGACCCCCTCGAAATCGAGGAACCGGGTCATGGCTACGCGCTCCTTGGTCTCCTTGTCAACGAGCACCGCCATGCCCGCGCCGCAATCCGGGTGGCACCCGCAATTCGGGTGGCCCCACTCGGCCGACGGGCCATGCATCAGATCGGCCCAGTCCCCGAAGGCGCCCATCAGCGAAATCGGGAACCAGTCGCGGATCGGGTCGCCTATGCCGGTCTGTTTCTTGATGTCGTGGGCCAGATCCGCCATGGTGTAGCGCTGCGCGGCCCGCCGTTCGTCGGAGATCTCCTCGTCGCGACCCGTGAACGACACCGGCTGGAACGAGACAAACGACATCTTCTTCGGATTATCGAGCGCGAATTCGATGATACGGCCGACCTGTTCGTTGTTGACGCCATTGATGATCGTGCTGACGAGCACGATATCGACGCCCACCTTGTGCAGATTCTCGATGGCCTGCATCTTCACGTCGAACAGGTTGCCGACGTGACGGTGCGAATTGGCGGCATTGCCGATGCCGTCGAATTGCAGGTATACGAACCGGAGCCCGGCATCAGACGCCTGCTGACAGAACTCGGGACTGCGGGCGAACTCGATGCCGTTGGTCGCCGCCTGCACGGCGTTGTAGCCGATTTCCTTGCAGTAGGCCACCGCCTTGAGGAAGTGCGGAGAAATCGTCGGCTCGCCGCCCGAAAACTGCACCGACATCTGGCGGTGCGGCTTCATCATGGCCGCGCGGTCCAGAATGGCCTTGATCTCGGGCCAGTCGAGTTCGTGGACGAAGCCCACCTGGTTGGCGTCGGTGAAACACGGGTCGCACATCATGTTGCAGCGGTTGGTCAGATCGACGGTGAGCACCGCGCCGCGCCCGTACCGGAGGCTGCTGAACCCGTGCTCGTGGACCCCGGCGTCGCCATGGACCGGGATGTCAGCGCCCTGGGACATCTCAGCAATCCGCTTGTAGAACGCCGGGTCGGTCGAGAGCACATCCTCGAAATGGCCGTGCGCCGGGCAGTCCTTGACCATCAGGATCTTGCCGTCACGTTCGATGATCCGCGCGGGAATCTCGCCGGCGTGCCCCTTGACGAAGACGTCTGAACCGGCTTTCCCGTCCACCACCTGCTGCCGCAGCCGGGGCACGCACACCGGACAGAGCGACGTGGTCTCACGAGGCACCCCCAGGGGAGGCTTGAATTTCTCCTTCGGCTTCAACAGCGGCACGTCCGACCATTTCGGCGTGAACGACTTCTTCTTCGAGAACAGGAAGATCGGAAGCATCAGGTACCACAACACATTGGCCACGATCGAAAACAGTTTCTCGACGTACTTGTGAGGTGCGTGCATAACGTTCTCCTGCCAGAATCTTCACATCGGGCGTGCCGCCGCGTGCGGGCCAGCGCACCGCCGCCCGAGGCTTCCCAGCCTCACGGGATCGACGAATTCTACTCGCTTAACCGGATGACGTTTCGAGAGAACAGGGAATGGGCGTCGCGGCGGGACCAAAGGGCGCGGATGACTTGTGAGTGGTCATTGGCGATAAAAAGGGTCCGATATGCTCTGGCGGCAAATACCGGTCGCTGCCGTCCGGATTACGCCCGGATGAGCGTCGCTCCCCAATTCAGGCCGGCCCCAAAGGCCACGCACAGCACGAGGCCTCCCGGCGTGATGCGGCCCGTGCGGACGCTTTCGTCCCAGAGCAGCGGGATGGTGGCGGCAGTGGTGTTTCCGTACTTCTGGATGTTGTGAATCACTTTGCTGGCGGGCAGACCCAGCAACTTCTGCACGTATTCGTTGATGCGGCCGTTGGCCTGGTGCATCAACACGAGCGAGAGGTCGGCCGGCGTGAGGCCGTTGCGCTTGAGGATGGCCTGCGCGACCTCGGCCATCCGCGTGGTCGCCTGCTTGAAGATGTAGCGGCCGTCCATCACCGGGTAGTGATCGCCCCGGCCAATCATCTCGGCGTCCACGTAGGGTCGATGAGCCGACCCGGTGCCCGGCACGCACAGCCGGTCATAGTCGGCGCCATCGGCGCAGATGATGTGGTCGATGATCCCCCGGTCTCCGTCCGTCTGCGCCTGCACGACCACGGCGGCGGCGCCGTCGCCAAAGAGCACCGCCAGGTGGCGATACTTCGTGCTCAGGTCCCACTCGTCCTGGGGGATGGGCGTGTCGATCGCCCCGTCGAGCCGGGCCCAGCTCCCCGCCCGGAACGTCATGAAGATGCTGTGGACCTCGGCGCCCACGATCAGCACGGTCTTGGCGAATCCCGCCCGAATCTGGGCGTCGGCCAGCTGCAGGGCGTACACGAAGCCACAGCACTGCTGCCGGATGTCGAAGCACGGGATGTTGCGCAGGCCAAGCCTGGCCTGAAGCAGTCCGCCGTTGCCCGGTATGTAGTGATCCGGGGTCATCGTCGCGTACACGACCAGATCGATGTCGTCTGGCTGGACGGCGGCGGCCTCGATCGCCTGCTTTGCGGCCGGCACGGACAGGTCGAGCGTCGAGGTGCCGGGATCCACGAAATACCGTGTCTCGACACCCGTGCGCTCGCGGATCCACTCGTCGCTGGTCTCCATGACCGTCGCGAGCATGTCGTTGGTAATGCACCGCGTGGGAATGCTCGAACCGCTGCCGATGATGAGGGAGTGGGTCACCGGTTGATTTTCATATGGAACGGCCCACGAAGTCCATCGGTCGCGGGCGGGCGTGTCGCGGGCGGGCGGGGTGTCAGCACCGCCGTCACGGGAGCGTGGGGTCGTCAAGGCGCGTCCTTTCAGCCATGCCAGCGGCGGCCTCACGCCGTCACCCGCCAAAGTAGCCGCGGCGGGCGCGCACGTCGAGTTGTTGCGGCCGTTTCACGCGAACCGCGAGCGTGTGATAGCCGCCGCGATCGACGCCGCGCGGGGTGAACCGGAGAACGTAGCAGGATCGGAAGTCGCTCAGCAGGCGGCGGAAGATCGACGTCACGTCGCCGCCCGATGCGACGAGGGGCACGACGAGGCCGCCGGTGTCTCCCGTCAGCGCGGAGTAGAACCGCTGTTCCGTTGTATCGGCACGTTCGGGCACCCGCGCGGAGACCTTGTTGTCGTCGCGTGTGACGTGCGGCACTGGGGCTGACCGCACGAGATTCAGTGTCGCGATTCCGCGGCGCGCGACGTCGGCGACGGCGGACCGGTCAGCAATGCTGTGGCCGTCGCTGCCATCGCTGAACATGATCACGAGCTGCCGCCGGGTCGTGTCTGACGCGGAGACCAGCGCGACCGCGATGGCGTCGATAAGCGACGTCCCGCCTGACGCGGTCACCTGCTTGACCGCCGCGCTCACGGCCGGCAGATCCGTCGTGAAATCGATCACCCGCCCGATCCGCTGGTTGAACGTCAGCAGCTTCATGCGGTCCTGCTTCGTCAGGTCCGTCACGAGCTGGCGCACCGACATGCGCAGTTGATCGAGCAACACGCCGTTCACGCTCTGGCTCACGTCGAGCCCGACGGTCACGTCGATCGGGAGTTTCTCGTAGCTCAGGTCGGCGATCTCCTGCGCGACGTTGTTGTCCAGAATCTCAAAGTCCGCCGCCGTGAGGCCTGTGACGGCACGCTTGCCCGCCCGCACGGACACATCGACGGTGACCAGATCGACGTTCGCGCGAAATGTCGCCTGCTGTGCGAAGCCTGGCGCCTCGCCGCCTCGGCGTCCGACAAGCCCGTGTCGAGCGAGAGGCTCCTCGTGCGGCCGGCTCAGGACGGACCGCCCGTCGAAAGACGCAGGACGAACGGCATGGGGCAGCCACGCGACGGACGTCAGCACGGCCACGATCAGCGAGATCCGGCTCATCGCGCTGCCTCGCGCAGCGCGGCAATCACCGCCGGATAATGCCGATAGTCGGCTCGCCAGTATAGCCACCAGGGGTCGAACGACTGCCCCTCGGTCGCCTGGATCGCCTCGGCCATCTGTTCGGCGGCAGGCCGGTCGCCGTGCCGGTAGAACAGTGTCATCAAGCCAACCCTCGGGGCCTGCGTATTGGGCCAGGTCTCGAGCGCCGCGCGGTATGCCGCCGCCGCTTCGTCCACGCGATCGAGTGCATCGTGAACACGCCCGTGCAGCAATTGACTGAGGTACACGAGAATCCTGTCGGGCTCCTGCGCGCGCATCGCGTCGAGCAGGGTCAGGGCATCCGCGTGGCGGCCGAGCCGATGCAGGAGATAGCCCTTGCGCAGTTGCGCCTCCGAAGCGATGCCCTCGAACTGCACGGCGGCGTCATAGAGTTGCAACGTCTCCTCGGCGTGTTTCGGGTCGGGCGCCCCGAGCGGCGCGGCCTGATCGGAGACGATCGCCCGCGCAAGCAGGAAGCGCGGCTCGTCCGGGCATCGGCTCAGCGCGTTGGTCACGAACGGCATGGCGACATCGGCGCGAATGAGGCCTTCGACCGCCGCCAGTTCCGCCCAGTACCACAGGCGCTCGAACCGATCGGCGCCCAGCGGACTGCGAATCAGGCGGTGGTAGCCCTGGAGCAGCGCACGGGCTTCCTCCCGCGCTGGAACGTCGTGTCGGTTGAGTGCCGCCTCCGCAATTTCTACGACGAGCGCCGCTTCCCGCCGGGGGTTCGCAGGCCAGGGATTGCCGGCTGCCCTGAAGTCGCGAATGAACTGGGTGGGATCCGTCAGTTCCCGCAGGGCCGCCGCAACAACAGCGTAGTCGCCGCGGCCGTACGCGCTCACGATCGATTCGACCGCCGGCGGCAGCGGCCGATCGCGTGCTGCCCAGAGGGGCGCGGGTGTTCTTGCGGCTGCCGGCGGATCGCTTATGCCAGCGGCATACCCCTTCCGCGCGTGGATCAGGTACGACGGCGCCGCAGGCACGCGAACCGTCAGCTCATGCCAGCCGGCGCGCGCGACGCCCTTGGGCATGTATCGCAGGACGTAGCTGCTCCGGAAATCGTCGAAGACCTGTTTGAAGATGGCGACCGGATTGGCGTCGGCGAAGACCCCCGGCTCGTGCAGCTCGCCTCCCGTCAATCGCGCGGCCTCCCGGAGCGTTCCCGGGTCGTGATCCTGAAACGGAATCCAGAAGCGGCTGGTCGGGTAGCACCAGCCCATCTCAGCGCACTGGAACGCGGCAAGGGAACGAGCGGCGTCGATATCCAGACGGCCGATGTGAAGCGTCGCGCCGGATCGCTGGGCGATATCGCGCACCGTCCGCGCGCCGAGCGCGCTGATGCTGTCGATGCCGGCGGTCACGGCGATGATGACATGCCGGCGATTGGGCTCGACCGGGCGGATCAGCGACGCCGCGATCGCGTCGTGTACGGAGGACAACCCGTTCGCGGTCAGGTGCGCGATGGCCGGACGCGACGCCGCAGGCTGCATCGGGAAGATCTGGTTGACGTAGGTGTCGATCGTGAGGAGCCGCAACCGGTCGTCCGGTCTGAGCAGTGCCGCGATCCGGCGCATGTCATCGGTGATCTGCTCGACCTGCATGGCGGCGCTGCCACTGGTGTCGATGATGAGCGAGACGTCAAGCGGAACGGCCTCGGTATCGACAATCTCGATCTGCTGGCGCACACCGTTGTCGAGCAGCACGAAGTCGCTCGCGGAGAGTCCTTCAACCGGCTTCCCGCCCGATCGGACCGACACCTCCACCGACACCGCATCGACGCGCGACCGGAAGACGGCCGACTGGTCTCCGGGCCGGGTCTGACTGGAGACGACGATCCCGGATGCCAGCGCGGCCACGACGATGAGTGGCACTCGGTTCGTCATGAGTGGATCAGGGCGCGCAACTGCGCGAGCAGCCCTGGCCAGAACCGGTCGTCCGCGTCGGCGTAGCCGCGCCAGGGATCGGCAGGAAGCGGACTGGATCCGAGCGCGCCTTCGACCACGGCGTACGCGTCGGCCCGGCGGTCCGCTTTGAAGAGCAACGCGGCGTAGGGTAGCGCCGCCGACTGCGCGTGCGGGACGGTCGCCAGCGCGCGTCCGTAGGCCCGCATCGCGTCGGCCTCGCGTCCCCTGGCCTCGAACGCCTGGGCGGTGAAGTACCGCGCGAGATAGATCAGATACGGCTCGCGGGTGGACGACTCGACGCGCTCGAACCGCTTGAGTGCCTCGTCCAGTTGTCGCTGACGAAGATGGAGCACGCCGAGCCGCAGACTCACCTCGGCGGCGATCTCCTCTTCCGTCTCCAGCGCCTCGAACGCCTTCGTCGCGGCAGCTGACCGCTGGGCATTCAGTGAGCCAGGCGTGCGTGGCCGCTGAGGCCACGTGCGCCACTCGAGCGCGATGCCATGGGCGAGCTTGAAGCGGGGCTCGTTCGGAAAACGAGTGAGGGCGTGCTTCAGATGCATGGTGTCCCGTTTGTACGTCGCGAGCTGCTCACCTCCTATCCCGATGAGAAAGTCGGCGTCTTCGGCGCGCTCGGCGACGGCAAGCGCCGCCAGTTGCCAAAGTCGCTCGACAGGCCGCGGCGTCGCATCGCGGCCGAACAACTGACATCCCCACTCGATCAGCAGCGGAGGCGGGCTCCAGGAAAACACGTCCGGCGGGACGTAGTCCATTATCGGCGGCTGCCTCTGCCGCCGGCTCCACTCGTTCCATTCGTCCGCCCGTGCCGCTTCCAGAGCAAAGGTCGCGGCCGCAAGCTCGCGCCGCTCGAGATCCCCACTCCCGTTCGCGGCCATCCATGCCGGACCATCGGCCTGCAGTTGTTTGAGCAGATCGTTGAAGTCGATCTTCGTCGCCAGAATGGCCGAGACGGCCTCGAACTCGCCGGCCGCATAGCGATCGAGCAGTTCGGTGACGGAGAGTCGCTGGGCAGACGGCTGATCGCCCGCGAGACACAGCGCGAGGATCACGGGCAGCGCGCCGGCGCGCAACACGCGCACGACAGACATGTGGAACGTCAAGATGTCAGGCTCGGGCCCATCTTAATGCAACTCACTGACACCGGCGGCATCGCTGACGCCGGCGGGCGACAACAATACCGACGCGGGCCGAACAGCAAACCGGCGTGTGGAACTGGTCAAGAAGTAGCCTCGAGGGCGGGCGCGACCACCTCCGCCAGGGCTACGGCGGTCCGCCGGAGCTTGACGCGAAGGCGGATGAATCGCGCCCCTGCTGCAAGCGGGCGAGCAGCTTCCGGGCCAGGTCGGCCATATCGGGATGCAGCGCCGCCCGCTCCGCGAGCGGGCGCGCTCGTTCCTTGTCTCCCAGATTGGCGTACGCGACCGCTGCGTTGTACGCCGCGCGCGCCTGCTGCGACTGGAGCGCGGCAATCCCCTTCTGCTTGGCCGTGACAAGTCTGATCTTCCGCTCCTCGGGCAGGTCGGCCGCATTGATCTCCTCGATCTTGCGGCGCGCGGCCTGCTCGTCCTCGACGTAGCACGGCAGGGCCTGGCTGAACCACTGGGCACCCTCGGGCCACTTGCGTTGCATCACCAGCACGCTGGCCAGGTAGTAGTTCGTGTCGCAATCGCGCGTCTGACGCCCGGTAAAGTGCTCCACGGCCGTCCGGAACTCGCGCTCGGCCCGTTCGATCTCGTTGCGCGCGAGCGCCACGCGCCCCGAGAGCTTGTCGACCAGCGGATCCATCGGCATGTACTTCCGGGCCGCAGCCACTTCGTCGTTCGCCAGATCGAACTGCTTGAGATGGAGCCGGTTCCACCCGCGCCAGTAGTGCGCCTCGCCCAGATACCACGTGCCGAGGCGCACCATCTCGTCGAGCACGGCAATCGCCTCGTCTGATCGGTCGAGATAGCTGAGCGCCTTGGCTTCGCCAATCATGGCGTCGCGCTGACCCGGCACTGCGGTGGTCGCCTCGTGGTAGGCGGCGAACGCCGACTCGACATCCTCCATCTGGAGGTAGATGTGCCCGAGGACGACTTTCGCAGACATCAGTGCCGGGATCTCCTCGATCGCCGTCAGCAGGTGGCGTTCGGCGGTGCGGAGTGCGCCCCTCCCCAGCGCGCGCTCGCCCTGGAACAGGTACAGTTCCCGGAGGCGCGGCTCGTCGCGCAACACGTCGTCGAGCAGGCTCGCCACGGCGCCTGTGCACGTGGCTGCGCTGGCGCGGAGCAGCGGTGGCGCGTTGGCGGGCAGGGGCCACGGCAGCTGCTTTGCCTCCAGCAACCGGTATGAGTACAGGCATTCCAGCGAGAGGAGCTGGTACGCGCTCAGCAAATCGTGTGGCGCGAGCGCCCGCAGACTGGCGCGCCACCCGGCGAGGTTTGCGCTGACACTTCTGAACAGCCCGACAGTCGCACCCAGCTGTTCCGGCGACACACCCGTGGGCTTCCATCCGACCGCGTCGATGACCGACAGGAACAAGGAATAGTCCGCGGGCGCCGGGAGCTCGCGCGCCAGGGCTTCGGCGTGTTGCCTGGAACGGCCGCTCCCCAGGCCAATCTCGCGCTCACGCATCGCCATCAGCACGGCCGTATCCACCGCGCGATATGCGGCAACCGGAACCGCCGTTGGTCCCGCCGCCAGCGTCTGGTAGATGGCGATCGCCTCAGTCAGACACGTGTAGCATCCCGCCCTGACGAGCGCGTCGGCCCTGGCCAGATCGGCCGTAGCGGCAAACGACGGCGTAAAATCGAGGCGCGGACGGACGGGCGTGCAGGATGCGATCACCAGGCTGGCCACAACGACTGCGGGCACCCACCGGTCGCGACACGTTCGGCTCATGGCAGTCTTAGACACCGGCACAGGAACGATGTCCATGACTCGACGTCTCATGGGCGGCTCCACAGCTTCTCGGGCCCGGTGAGCGGGTGCGTGACGGCAAGCGCGTGGATGGTATCACGCCACGGTTCCGGCGACCCTCCGGTCCACTGGGCGCGCTGGGATCGCCAGTCCGTCATTGCCGCGAACGCGGGACTCCAGGACTGGACCCCCGCTTCCCAGGGGTGACGAAGAATGGGGCCTGACGTCTTTTGCTCTTCTTTCACCCTTTATCTTGCACCAGAGCCGCGCTGCATGGTGGAGTTGTTCCCGTTCCTGTCGGCGCTTGGCGGGGTGATAATCGGATCGGTCTGGTCGCGGTGGGCCGACGGAAACGTGATCGGGTCACATTGACTGTTCCCTGGGATCGCCACGCTCCAGCGGGGCGGCGACGGGGGCCGGGCTGGCCTTCGACCCTTCGACAGGCTCAGGGTCGCCCCGAGCCAGGCCGAGGGCCGACACGCTCAGGCCGGGAGGCCCGGCGTTCCCAGGAATGCGGAAGAATGACCAGATCAGATTCCCCAAGTTAGGATCGATGGAAGATGTCTCGGGAGGCAGCATGGACACTCGACTCCGGGAGGATCTGTTGCGGGGCGGACGCCGGTTCGGCACCACCGTCGCGTCGGCGGCGTGTATCTGGCTGGTGGTGCTCGCGTGTGCGTCGGCGCTGGCCGTGTCATCCCGGGGACAGCCCCGGGGGCAGGCGCCCGCGTGGAAGACGGTGGAGGGCCGTCTGCTGACGCGTTTCGCGCGGGACGTCTCGCCAGCCGCGCCGCGGCCCGAGTACCCCCGTCCGCAACTGGTGCGCAAGGAGTGGCTCAATCTGAATGGACTCTGGCAGTACGCCATTCGTCCGAAAGACGCGCCATCACCCGCGTCTTCATTCGACGGCGACATTCTCGTTCCGTTCCCCGTTGAGTCCGCGCTCTCCGGAGTGGGCAAGAGTGTCGCGCCGGATCAACGGCTCTGGTATCGCCGGCTGTTTCGCGTGCCGCCGGCCTGGAAGGGCAAGCGGGTCTGGCTGCGATTCGACGCCGTGGACTGGGAGTCCAGCGTCATCGTGAACGGCCGCGAGATTGGGCGACACACAGGCGGATACGACCCGTTTGGTTTCGACATCACCGATGCGCTGACGAAACAGCCCGACCAGGAAGTCGTCGTGTCGGTCTGGGACCCGAGCGATGCCGGCTCTCAGCCGCGAGGCAAGCAGGTGCTGAAGCCGCGCGGCATCTGGTACACGCCGACGACAGGGGTGTGGCAGACCGTATGGCTGGAGCCGCTGCCTGCCGTCGCCATCGAGCGGCTGAGGATCGTGCCCGACATCGACAAGGGGACCGTGTCGGTGACGGCCGTAACGATCGGCCGGGCCGAAGGACTGCGGCTGCGAGCGACAGTCGCCGACGAACGACTGCCAGTGGCGTCGGCCGAAGGGCCCGCCACAGGCCCGGTGACGATCACCGTCCCGCGGCCGAGATTATGGTCGCCGAAGCAGCCATTCCTGTACACGCTGACGGTGACGCTCTCGAAAGGCGATCGGCCAGTCGATGAGGTCTCGAGCTACGCCGGCCTGCGGAAGATCTCGATTGGGCGGACAGCCGACGGCGTGGCGCGGCTCTTCGTCAACAATGAGCCGCTGTTCCAGTATGGCTTTCTCGATCAGGGCTTCTGGCCCGATGGGCTGCACACCGCACCCACTGACGAAGCCATCCGCTTCGACATTGCGGCGACGCTCGGCATCGGCATGAACCTGGCCCGCAAGCACATCAAGATCGAGCCGGAACGCTGGTACTACTGGGCGGACAAGCTGGGCCTGCTCGTGTGGCAGGACATGCCCAGCGGGAAGAACGACACGCCGGAGGCGCGCGCGAACTTCGCCGCCGAGTGGCAGCGCATCATCGATGCCCGCTATAACCATCCTTCCATTGTGATGTGGGTCACCATCAACGAAGGATGGGGCCAGCCCGACAAAGCGGGCACGCGGGAACTGGCCGACTGGACCGCGCGCTACGATCCGACCCGTCTGGTCAACAACGCCTCGGGCTGGACCGACGCGGGCGCGGGGCACGTCACCGACATCCACCGGTACCCGGGGCCGTCTATGCCGGCGCTCGAGCGCGATCGCGCGGCGGTACTGGGTGAGTACGGCGGTCTCGGCCTGCCTGTCGGCGGCCACACCTGGCAGGACGAGAAGAACTGGGGCTACGTCAGCTTCAAGGACGCGGCCGAACTCGAGCGGGCCTATCGCGAACGCGTCGCGGAGCTGCGGCTGCTGGTCGCACGGGGCCTCAGTGCCGCCGTCTACACCCAGACGACCGACGTGGAAGTCGAGGTCAACGGCCTCATCACGTACGACCGGGAGATCGTCAAGATCGCGCCGGAGCGACTGCTCGCGATCAACCGCACGTTGTTCGACGACGTGCTGGTCGAAAAGGCGATACTCCCCACGTCGGAGCTCGCGGGCCGGACATGGAAGTACACGACATCGACGCCTCCCGAGGGGTGGATGCGCAGTGGATTCGACGATACGACCTGGGCGAGCGGCGTCGCGCCATTTGCCGCCGGCAGCACCGAGGGCGTGCCGCAGCGGACGGCCTGGACGACCAGTGACATCTGGCTGAGGCAGAGCTTCGAATGGAAGGGCGGGCCAACCGACGGCTTGTATCTCGTGCTGGCGCACGACGAGGACGCGATCGTCTATGTCAATGGCGTCGAGGCTGCACGGGTCACCGGCTACACCACAGGCTACGTGATGGTGCCTGTTGCGGCCGAGGCGGGGAGGGCGCTGCAACCGGGCAGCAATCTCATCGCCGTCACCTGTCATCAGACGAAGGGCGGACAGGCGATTGATGTGGGGTGGGTGAGGATTGAGAGTAGATAGCCGGGGTTCGGCGTGGCTAGCGGGGTTCGGGATTCGCGGCGCAGCGACTGGAAAGTGGGGTCGGACCTGTTTTCGTTGCCGGCCTCGCGAAAACAGGTCCGACCCCCTTTCCCGGTCGGCGACACGTCCCGGCAAGGCTCGTTTTGCCGGCTTGCGTGAGCGGGGACGCAGCGGGAGATCGCGCCCTGTCGAACCCTTCTTGCATCAGGGCGCGACCTGTCGCGCTCCGGCAGAGATTTCCGCCTGCTGGCTCTTGTGCCCACCCTGCGACAGCCGGAACCCGTACACCGCGACGGCAGAGAACGCCAGCAGCACCACAACGGTCCCGCCGCCGTACCAGCGCGAAAACTCCATCGAGATCGGGAAGCCGGCCGAGATGGTGGCGGCAATGAGGTTCGCGACACAGACCGCCACCAGGCCGAATCGCAGCAGCAGCGTCACAAACACCAGCAGCGCGGCGATGTTGAGGGCAGCGGTGAACAGCGGAAGGTCCTTGCCAACCATGCTCGCCAGCGTGGTGATGGCGATGAGCGCGCCGCCAGCAAGCCAGTCTCGCCGAACGACGAGGCGCAGCAGGAAGATGAGCACGAAGAAGCCAAAGGACGTTTTCAGTGGGCAACCGCTGGGGGTTGCCCCGACACCACCACAAATCCGCCGCTGGGCCGCCATTCATCGCGCCCGTCAATACCCCTCGCGCTCCGTCACGCGCAAACCCTCGGCCGCGATGTGAACCGGCATCACCTGACACCCTGGCGTCGCGGCGATGGCGGATTCGAGCGCCAGGCGATCGGCCTGACCCATCCCGCACAGAATCGTGAGCGACCCGCCCTCGCCGCCGGCACCGTTGACCTTCCAGCCCGTTGCGTAGTGCCGTCGCGCCAGATCGATGAGACGCTTCGCTTCGACCGACACCAGCGCGGGGTGCAGCCGGCGCTGCGCGTCCGTGTTGTCGCGCATCGCCCTGCCGAGCGCTCCGAGGTCGCCGGATCGGACCGCCTCCCGCGCCACCATGGCCGCGCGGCGGAGATCCTCCAGCGCGGCCTGTGCGAGCGGGGTCTCGGCGGCGTCGCGAATCACCTGTTCGTGCAC
>Ga0315273_10001356_pt1 | contig 27696 bp, 44 predicted proteins | sample YL17G02_0_MG_FD_205753 | JGI IMG/M metagenome (GOLD analysis project Ga0315273, IMG submission 205753) | Sediment microbial communities from Yellowstone Lake, YNP, Wyoming, USA - YL17G02_0 | ecosystem: Environmental > Aquatic > Freshwater > Lake > Sediment | place: USA: Wyoming | collected... | reverse complement strand
TATGTTCATTAAGAACAATAATCGAAGATCCAATTACTTTCTATACTACGGTAATTCCGGACTTAATTGTTTTTCAATTTGGTATCGAACTTATCAAAAAATACTGGGCAACGCCCACAAATGAAGCCAAAAAAATCCAATAAAAATATTACAAATGAAGACTGGTAGCCGGAAACGGTACTACCTTTCTTTACCCCGACAATAATAGCGACAAAGCGTCGGGATCGCGCCCATATAGGATGAAAATTTTTTAAAAAATTCGGTAGGATCCTGGTTCGAGGTGGCAACTGAGGTCTCGGTCGTTCTTTAGTCGCAGTAGAAGCATCTCGTAGGATCTCCTGGTATGGGGGATGTTGGTTGAGGCTCATTTATAAAAATATAGGAGTCCCTTACATGCTCGTACCCTACCCATACCCCTATAGTGCTAAACGACATATTAGGGGGCCCCAATATTATGGTATAAGAATGGGTCTCTTCGGAGGCATTCTGTATGTTAATCATGGTATAAGAGGATAGTTGGACTCTAACTAACGTTGTAGATACACACATACATAATGAAAGGACCATCATCATGTTTTCATTCATCACATCATTACCCTCATTAGCATGGAAAGGCTTAGTTAGCCTTCCGCGTTTCGTTCAAATACTTGGTGGCACATACGTTACAGGCGCTACCGTGATCACAGTTAAAGCAAAGATCGAAGGCGATCCCATGAAAGCCGCACTCATACGCGGAATGAAATGGCAATGGAACAAACCGGCTCCTGCAACGGCTCCTGCAACGGCTCCTGTTATGAATGCTGATCCAGAAATGCATTCCGATATGCAGGAAGCATTTGTTGTTGGATAAGCTGTCTAAAGTACCGATAGCCCCTCTGTTATGCAGGGGGGTTATTTTTTTTATTTTTTTTACCCTAACGAATCACGAGCACGGCCTTTATTATCAAGTTCCCCCACTTGAGCTTCAAAAAGACAAAGAAAAGAGAATTTTTCCCCACCGGTAACCACGGCCCAATCAGTGCTCACCCACCATAATTGCTGTTTTTAATTTAAATTGCTTGGGAATTTAACTCGGCAAGGGCATTTTTTATTTTTTTCTTTTTTTGTGTGTGATCTAAGGTACATCATTTTAGGGTATAAGATAATAGTGCTAAAATCACGAATTATTCACCTGATAGGAGGCTAAGAAAAATTCTTATTTCCCCGTTCTACGTAGTACCCACCTTATTCATTGTTACACAAAGTCCTATGCACGCTATTCCTACCTCATTTGAAAGGACCACAATGATATCTGTATTTTTAGTCGGCAAAACTACACCTATTTTACTAAAGAGTGCACGCTTCACCGCAAAGCACATAGAAGGTATTTGCGAAGATGGTGGGCAATGCAAACTACGTTATGACCAGGTCAAAGATATACAAACAGACGAAAGGGAAACCAATGAAAAGAATAAAGGGCCTTCTCCATAGCCTGCTACTATTGCTATGCGTTGGTACTTCTCTTAGCCAACCACAGCATACGTGGAATCATAGTGAGACCGCTATTGATTCTATTATGATTCAAAAAGGATTTCACTTTGTGGAATCGGGATATTCCATTGCAAGATATTATAAACAGTATGAAGGCAATACTTTTATATTTGGCATCGCGTTCTTATCAGTTGTATACAGTTGGGATCGAACGTCTGTACCTACCGGTGAAATTGAATCGATCTCGTATGTGCGAAATTTTGTTGGCAATACAGATCAAACCATAAAGACTATAACAGAACAGCTAAAACTTAGATATGGTAATCCTGCCTACGTTGTGGGACAGGATCAGTATTACACATATTTGGGTAGGCCTGCAGCTGTATTAAGCTTTAAAAGTGGAAAGATGTTTGTGACCTTCCTAAACTCTAATTCACTAATGTGGTGAAACTTGGTATAAGAGGGTATGAGTAATGGACGAAACCTATCTTTCGATAAGATCCTGGATAATTTCTACATGTTGTACGTCCAATCGTTCTAAAGCATTAGAAATACTTCAACGTCTACACAGTGTTACCAGAGATAAAAGAATTATTAAACAAACAATCATTGATGAACTATATAAACATCATGGTTGCTTCGTAGCACTAGGAGGTAGGAATTCGCGATAGAATTTACCTCCGTCGATTTATTAATAATCAAAAAGAACACGATGAAAACTAAAATCATTCATACATTGACCAATACAAAGTTTTGGTTAGGAGTTATAATATTTGCAGTCGTATTAATTTGTGCCTATATTGATGGGCACGATCTTACTGCGGGTATACACCTCCATTAGCCACAAGCGGAGACGTGGAAACAATACTTGCCTAATAACCTCGTACGAGATGTGAGGATGCAAAATATTGCCACGTCTCGACGTTTTCGTTATACCCTTTACCATTGTATCTCCATTCAAACGTGCGATGGTCCTCTCTGTGGTAAAGACGTTAGATTTCGAGGAGAGAGGAATGTGATTAAGGCTTCTATGACAAGACCTTATGACACGTTATGTCATAATGTATTTTCTTCTTTCAATAAATGAAGTATAATTCCTGGTCAAAATGGGTTTGAGAAGTTGTCTCTTTAGACAATGACTTGGACCCATTTTTATTATCAACCTATTCCTCCTATTATAACTTGGGTATACTTATGAGCCTTATCGGAATTAATACTCGCATGGCGCAGGATGCGATATGCGATGACAACGTTATTATCGATAATCAGAACACTGCTATTGCACCCTCGAAGGACAATACTTTTCACCAGGGTAAAGATATAAGCAATCGTTGGTTTTCTAGAAAGACAGAGTCAGCAACTTGGAAAGAGGCCGACGCACGTTTGCATGGATGTGCTAAACATCATGGGCCGTATAAAAAGTATTGTATTATTGAATGCGACGGTATATACCAAGCATTTGAAGCTAACCTTATAAATATTCGTGTACGTGAAACTATGAATAATCCAAAAACAGTTCTCGGACAGCTCGTTATATTTTCATCTAATTCATTACAACTTATCGGACTTGAGTTAATGCGTCTACAAGGAAAGCCAAAAAAAGAATGTCACATTAGTGCACGTAACATTATTGAATTACGCATGGAAAAAGAACGTCTACAGTATGAACGTCAGCATTATACATCACCACAATATCTTTCCTTTAACGAGCGAACATTCGTCAGAAAACAATACTCGCGTCAAATCAATAAACTCAATTCAACTCTTCGTTATGCCCTAGAATTGGAACAATTAGAACGTGCACAATCAATAAAAGATTTTGATAGCGCCATATTACCATCAGAATTACAATGGCTACAAGCAACCATCACTGACTAGACCACTCACTTATAAAAGGTAATTACATGAAGTATATTGTAGTACTAATAACTATATTACTAACGATCGGTAATATAGTACTTGGACAAACCCTGGTTGGTAAAGATGTGCTTACCAATCAATTGTTTGCACCTTGGCGAGAAACAGGTACAACCAACTATAATACTGGAATTCCAGCAGGTTATTTGATAGCTAATAAAATTGGAATTAAGCCATACTTTGGTTGGAATTTTCGATGTTCTAGTTGGGGAGATTCCGTTAGTGTATTAGACACTAATGGAATGGCTGGAGGTTATGTAACTTTCTCTTATAAATCTTCTAAGAAAGGTACAGTAGCGTGGTGGCTTCGTGGTGATAATAATGGTACTGCCAAAGGACTACAAGGATGGTTAACCGCATCAACATTTCAAGCTGATACAATATGGAAAGTTGTGCAAATACCTTGGAATACTCTGAATACTGTAAAGGGAACAGTTAATACTCTTCAGATACAAAATAATAATCCAGATACAAATGGGGTTAATGCTTGGATTATGGATATTCGTTTTGTCCCAAGATTAGCTGCGGGGTTTACCATGCCAGCTCCCCCACATATTATTAGATGGTTTGGTAATGCGAGTGATACTATTAGAGAGACATACTGGGGTATCTTTAAAGTTTGGGATACATCAAAACTTTTATTTGCGGCAACATGGCTTAATAATAAACGCATTTGTGTTGCCCCATATGATCCTTCATACACAGATACAGTTTTAGACTGGACAAACATGCCTGAAAATTTATTAGGGGGTGATCGTATTTGTAAGGATACTCTTATAGTTGTAGTATCTCTTACAACAGACGCATTGCCCACAGGTAAATACACTATTTGGCTACAGGTTGGGAATGTGAATGGAGTTAGTTATAAACTACCTCAGGATATCAATGTTATAAACAATGGTACTGGATCATTCAATGCTGGATTCCAGATTGGTTACGACAGTGGAAGTCATTCTGTTATTTGTCCACCTACAGTATGCCCCCCATTTCCAGATACAACTGCAATAAAGCTTAAAGCTTTCAATGATGGTAAAACATCCGTGGTGTGTCCTCCAACAACTCCCATAGATAGTTCTGCTAATCGTAAGCCTAGGCTTCCCGTTATACGTATCAAATAGTTATCTGGATCTAAGTGTATTGACCTTAGATCTTTTTTTTACCTCATTGATATGGTATAAGAGAATAACTAATGAAAGGAACACCAATGTTTGAATTTATTATCCAATTACAACAATGCAAAGTAATACAGGAGGAGCTTACCTATATGCAGGAAGCAATTGATAAAATGTTAGAGAAGGGAACTACATTTTTAGGATGGGTTTATGGCGATAATCCCTATTGCATTACAGTTCATTGGAAAAAAATGAATGTCCATGGAGATGCTTACATCTATTGTTGGGTTCGTTCAGACGAACAAATTTTTCTCACTTCCGGCTTGGCAACATGGCAACAATTAGTACCGATGTTAGGTTTAGAATACTAAATCAAATATAAGAACTAAAAAGGGCCCGTAACTGGGGCCCATTTTTTACCTTGTCACTTGTTCAAATAAATATCGCCTACCTCTATATGGACGTAACCGATATTCCGTACCCTCAAGATTCATAACAATACCGTGTTCATCAATCTTACTAATTTTGGTCTTACCACTTGACACCACCTTAACATCACCATATCCCTTCGCTGTTACCATAGGTCCTTCAAATGACATATGTTCAAGATTATGATCATGTGTGCGCATTGCTAGTGCAGGACGTATACCAGGAGCTAATGGTATTTTCTTCATAGCCCAAGAGTATGCCTTATCCTCACCTGGCCTATGTAAGCGTAGGTCAAAATGTTTCCCATTCTGGTTTTTATGTAATTGTATAGAATAGTTCCACTCTTCTTCGAGTTTACCTAATGGATGAATCATTTTATATCCATAGTGATAATATTTAGGATGTTTATCAGACATGCGCTTTAAAGGCTCTGGTTTCTATTAATAATTCTTTACGATCATGATTCTTAATAGCTTTAGTTATTTTTAAGGTACGTAAATGTTCATTGGAGACAGGGAGTTTATCCGCATACATTACTATGCCTGTCGCAACATCTATAGTATACACATAGAATACTGTCTTCAGTAATCCATAACGTACCATACGGCCCAACTGACCATCAATCATAATTTCATCGTCTAGATCAAAATCACGCCCAGCATGAAAGAAATACCCCTCGATAGCACGTGTAATAATACGTTCAAATAATCTATATACTATCCACCCTGCTACAAGCCATAGAGCTTTTATGGTTAGTACATTTATGAGTATTTGAAGTTCTTCAGGAGTCATTTATTTTGCAGCTTTGTATATCTCAGGATCATTTTTATAAATCCCACTACGTCCAACCCGACCTCGGCCTGCCGCTGCCCTTGAATACAGGCCTCTACCAAGAGCCATACCTAGTGCTCCACTCAATGCTCCGTAAGCAGCCCCTACAGTAGCCCCTACAGCAGCTCCGCGTACTCCTTTTTTACCACCCATCATACCGCCCATTATACCAAGCTGTGCCCCTGTTAGAGCTGCCGCGCCGGGTAGCGATGTTAGTGCGGCCGCTATTGGATGTGCTTCTCCAGCACCAGCATCATGCATTTTTTGAATAATCGCCTTTTCACGAGCAGTAATTCCCCCTGTTCCTTTTAATGCGCGATGTGCCATCCCTCGAGAATACAGGGCTCCAGGCAATCCTCCACCTAATATATTATTCGTAGTTTGATATGCTCTCGTTCCTGGATATGTTTTTTCTTCATTTGCTATTTTGGTTAGTATAACATTTGCTTTTTTAGTCATTTTATTTTTTCTCCAATAGATTTTGTACACCATTAAGCACATCCATTATTTCCACTAAACCCAGCATTGTACGTCTAATGGCGGACTCCTCGACAAGAGTGACTCCTAAGCGTGCTTTTAACAACATATCTGACAACTTCTGTGTAACCTGTGCAAACATAGGAAGTGCCTCAACAAATTCAAGGATGTTGTTCTTATTTACAAAGTTGAGTGATAGTACCATATCCACTGTTTGTGGGTCATTGAATGCTGCTGCCTCTTTAATAAAATGTTTTGCTACGTCTATAATTATATCTGCATCATGGACATATCTATTTTCCATAATCGCTGCAATCTTATCCAATGAGTGTGGAATACGAAGATTGTATTTTAACGGTAGTATATCTCCCACCTGCATAGAAGCAAGCTTTTCAATATCTTCCTTATGAGCACCACATTGAATCATATGCCATGAAGCGCCATGAATATCTTGATAGGTACCTTCTTTTTTAAGATGCTCTGTAAATATACGGCCACGTAAATTATACTGATTAGCCGCCGTTTTTAGAATCTCATTGTTGAGCATAGGATTATCAAGCAATTTTTCAGGCACTTCAATCTTTTCTCCAAGCTTAATAAACTGCGTGTGCGCGGGTAAATATATAATACCCTTCTCTTCATATCGGGTATCGATGCCTTGCATACGACAATACGCTTTCTTCTCTAAACCTTCATAAGTTTCAATTCGTTCTTTACCATTTTCATTCCACACACGTAACACTTCAAATGGAGCTGTAAATTTACCATCGATTCTCCACATAGCATTCTTTGTGATAGTTGGTTCTACAATGTCCAAAGAAGTTTCTGCAAACTTAAACATACCATTCTCATCGATAGGAATATCTTGTCCAAGGGTGAATTCAATATAGTTATTGTTTGTAAGTACGGCATATTTATGACCATCGGCAGCAAATGCATATTTAGCTGAAGCGAACTTCTCGAATTCTGTAGGGACCTCGATAACTTCAGCAGTTTTGATTGGCTCGATCTTTTGCGCCGAGTCTGCAGTAAGGGTGATCCGAACCGGATCGTCAATTCTTGCATTACCAAATATTCCAGTGTATTCATGCGAGCCTGATTTGTATATATAATGAATATCACGTTCAAGCTCCTGTCTCACCTTTTCAGTGAAATTAATAGGCTGCGGATTAACTGCTGCAAGTTTAAGCACCAGCCCTGCCGTTCCATTTACTTTAAATCCCTCTACTATTGATGCGTCTTTTTGTAGCACATCAAAAAAACTATCCTTCATTTCAGATGTAATGGTAGAGGAGATTTTAGAAATAAACTCTGTTACTGTATATTGTTCGTCAATGTTTGTTTTTAGTTCGGGGCCCTGCTTCTGCACCAATAGCCGTTGTTTTGCAACCGCCTCTTCTGGTGTTTTACAACCACCTTTTTTACTCATTGCAGTTACACCTAATGCAGGTTCTACATTTTGAGAAACCTTCATAGCCTCTGATTGTGTTTTATCTGTAAGAGATTGTGGACCACTTTCCATAGATTGTGGTTGCTTCATTGATATGGCAATTGCTGCACGCACATCTCCACCACTATCCTTTGCCTTCTTAGCTGCAGAGTATAATGCAGAAAAACGATCTTTATCTTTCTTCTTAGCTTCATTAAGCTTAGTATGTGTAAGACCCGTATGTTTAGCCAAAAAATCTACGTCTTCATCAAAAAACCAATCTGCAACTCCAGCATGTTTAGCAAAGCCTGGTATATCTAACCCCGAAGTTTTATAGCCCTGTCTGCGCGCCCAATCTTTAAATGTCAGCATCATATACATAAGAGAATCAGTTCTACGTACTTCCCAATCTTTGTACAGCTGCATAAAAGTCTCGTTAACCTTCATTTGTCCGCCAACAAGTGCTGTTTCATACATCTTCTTCAGCATTTCATCCTGTACAAGTTTACCCTCTCCACGTATATCCCCGGTTAATGCTTTTACATTATTTGTATCTGCTGCTGCCGGAATAGTTATAAGACGCTGTTTCAACCCCGTACGCATTGCCTCTTCTTCGAATGTTTCCTCATGATTGTATTCAGCCTGTTTATATGTTTCATGCATATATGTGGGAGTAATACTTTGACTAAAGGAGGTATTGAAGAGTGCATTCGTTACATCACCTGCATCTGGTCTAACAAGTTTCCAGAATGCTCCACGGTTCTCAATATACATTTGAATAGTAGCATTAGTTAACGGCATCGCATTGCCATTTACAATAGCTACATCAAATGGAAATAATTCTCTATCTTTAATGACGATAGGAACTACCATGCCTGTACCTTCCTCAACGGTTATATTACCAATAGCATAACCCTTGGCCTCATCTTTTTGGGTGAGATTGACACTTACCTTGGAGTTCGAGAATGAAGGAAATTGATTGTAGAACGCTTCCATAATGTTAGCGATCCACTCACTTGGATTTTCACTTACTCTCTTATATGCTACTTTTTCGAATTGAGGTGTTTGTATAAATAGATTATTGGTATTCATTTTTTTCCTTTTAATTTAAATGCTTTTATTTTATTTATCAGTTCTTTTTCGTAAGCTCCGTTAGCAAATCGAGCTGCTTGTCTATCGAATTTATGAACTCTATCCATATTTATATATTCGTAGCTATCAAGCCAATAGTTTGCTTTATTTTCTGCTACTCTTTGAGCACGCCGTAATAATTCTGGAGATAACGCTAACTTCTCAAGTAGGTTTTTTGCTTTCTTAGTCATGTTTTTTTTCCTTTTTTATTGTACTTATTAGTTCAAGATGTTTAATTTCTCGATCTAAATCTCGTCTCTGCTGATCTCTACGAATTAAAGTCAATAAGTTTTTCTTTATTTCATGTTTCGAATTGGATGAATTCATAATACGTTGTGCATTTTGTATGTTGTAATCGTCGACTGCTTTTAGAGGTATACTTATACCTGTACCCACGGCAGCTCCGAAACCCGCACCTAAGACAGCTCCAAGAGCCGGAGCTTTTTCCTGGACACCAATCAAAGTTCCTAATAGCGCTCCTGTACTAGCACCTATGCCTGCACCCATTCCTAATGCTTTACCCCAAGATGTTTTTGGTTCACGCGCTTTATTTTTATAGAAGGTAGCTAATTCTCGCATTCTATCACTAGAACTAATACCAGGATGAGGTTCAACTACACTATAATCTGATATAGTATCTCCCATTATACGGGCCAACTTTTCTAAAATACTGCTTGCTTTCTTAGTCATGATTTATAGCTCCTTCTCATTGCACCAAATGCCTCGCTTAAATTCTTTTTCAATTGTTCATGTGCGGTTGCGAACATTGCTACGCCTTGACGCGCACGTTTTACTGCCTTTAGTTTATCGCCTGCATTAAGAGCTTTCTCGCCCTGATCCAATGCCTTAGCTCCAGCTCGTTGTAATAGATCGGGAGATAACGCTGTTTTCTCTAATATATTATTTGCCTTTTTTGTCATAGCTGATTTTATTACTCCTTCACCTTTTTTTAATTCTACATCATCGCGTAGTTTTGTACGAATATATTCTGAGGGATGTCGTTGATGATACTGTTCTTTCTCCATTATAGCTTCACTCTTTAAAGCGCGCGGATGTAGATATCTTCCTAATGCCACTCCTCCTGCTGCAAATGTTCCTGCTGATGCAACACTCTTTCTTACTTCTTTAGGAGTCTTTGATGTATACTCCTTGATACGTTCTAATGATGCAGGCATAATACCTGTCTCAGGATCTTTAAGATGATTTCCATAAAGATTGCGCAATGTTTTATACACCGGGCCTGTCTCATGCTCAATTTTTTTGTATAAAGTGTAAGCTTTTTGTACCAGTGGTGTATGATACTTATGAAAGGCTGCCATACCTGCCGCCACTCCAACGCCCGCCGTTATTGGATTACTTAAAAAACGTGAAACAAGATATTTATTTTTCTTTTCATACGGGACATGCTTTGCTACGTCTTTATCTTCACCAGATACAGCTTTATCTCCGATACGTCCTAAGAGTGCGCGGTCATATGTTTCTCTAATAAAGCGAGGAAACTTTTCATATATCTTTCTTTCAAGATCATAATCAGAACGTTTTTCTAATTTCTGTCGAACTGCATCCCCTGTAGCAAACGTAATTGCCATAGCAGGAACAATTTTTATTAATGATCCAGTAGTACCTCGAAAAAATCCCTTGAGGCCTTGTGTATGATGAATATATTTTGCAGCAGAGGTAAGATTCTTAGATGTTTGTTCAGCGTGAGATATTTGTAAAGCAAGTGAATTAGCAAGCCGTGGATTAGCAGCAACACGTTGCTTCAATTTAGCCGCTTCATTAGCAAATTGTTTGAGTGTATCCTTAGTAGTATCAATGGGCATAGTTGTAATAGTTCCCACTGCACCACCAACAGCTCCGGGTAATAGATTATTAACGATGGGGGTTTTCCCATCTTTTTTATTTTTGGCCATAAGCAATTATAGGTAAATTATCATATTAAATCAAGGGGTTTATGGCCCACGTCTTCCACCACCACTACCACCATCCCTACCACCACGCTTTTCTTTAGTAGGCAGCTGAGGTATTCCTATTAATCCCTCATAAGCAGTGTGATTTCGTGTAGATAGTATTTCAAACATTCCAGTCCAAGCACATAAGTCATTTATTTTATTCTTAAAATCAAGAATACCATATTCATCTAAACGCGCTAATAGTAAATCAAACTCAATTCTAAAATCATATATTTTACCATAGGCCTCGGTTAGCATACCTCTGTACATAGCTGGCCATAATTTATCATCTCCAAGCGATGCTTGGAAGTCCGCCTGTTTACCCCTCTCTGTAGCTAAGTGTATAATAAGTTTATCCGTCGCCGTAATCATATCCTCTACATAAGCCTCCCGAGTCTGTGTAGGCACAGGATCTGGAGGAGGCGGGGGAGGTGGCGGTGGCGGCGGTGGAAGAGTTGGAAGTACTGGTGCTGCTATTGATACTATATCTGCCATAATTTTTCCTTAAATAAACTTTCCTGGATCTATATTCAATGTTTCACTACCAGCAACACCTGCTGCTGACCAAACTGTTACAGGCCCATATACACCACCACCCGCTCCTTGCCAATTACCTGCAGCATTTTGTCCGGTAAAACTAGCAGAGCCGCCAGTTAATTGTAAATTCTTCTTTAGATGTTGAATAACTGCTTCTGCTACTGCTTGAGCTATTGCATCGACGATGTCATCAACACCATCAGCTCCAGGGCGTACATCGGTATAATCTTGTGTTCCATCAGGTATTAAATCTCCATTATCGCTTGTTGTATATTTAGGAACTTTATGTACATGAGTTCTTTTGTTCTCAATATATGTTTTCATTAAGTCATATATTTCATTATGAAGACTTGTTGGTTGCATTGCCATATTTTTATTCCGCTAATGTAGTAAAAGTATAAGGCCCTGCAGCTGAATCAGCTCGAGGGTCAGGGGTGATGGCTATAGGAGGACCTGTTGGAGTACCTTGATTGCCATTTGTATGCATATGATGGGCAAAGAAATTATCAACCCATGTTTTTGTTACTATAGGCTGTTCGAATCCTTGCCCACCAAGGTTTATCTTTGCATTATCAGATGTTTGTATCTTTACGGTGCCGTCATGTAAAATTATGATCATTGCTCCCTTGCCGCTTTTACTTGCATCATTTACCTGCATTGTAAGGGCTGTATCACCTGCAACGTCATAGATTACATCTATATTTTTATTCACAGACTCTTTCTTAAACTTCATATGTAGCTTAGAATCATCTGTTGCTTCTAAAAGAAGTTTTGTTTCTGCCCCAACTTTTCCTCGAGAACTATCGTGGGAAAAATAATTTGCTGAACCTTCTCTTTTATGTGTACCAATTTTTGTTAAAGATTTGTGAGCATTTGTTTCTCCTGGACCATCAAATTTTTGTGTAATTTCTAATTCAATAATATGTTCATCATCAAGACGACCAGCCTTTAAAACAAAGCGATCAGGAGTATCGGATGTATTCTTACCAGCAGGATCATTAATAGGTGTTTGAGGATATTTAGTTGCGGCAATTGTAAATGTCCCGCCGTTGGCATCTGAGTCATACATATACTCTACAATAGCAGACCATAAATTTAAACGTATATTTTTAAAGAATGCAGTAAATTGTTTTGATATAGGATTGATTACAGCTTGTGCCCACCTTTGTGCGAGAAGAACAATTGAACCATTAGTAATTATGCCTACCTTCGATCGCGTACTATGCGTAAGAAAAGTTTCGCCTGTGCCAATAGGAAGAGATGGTTTAGATGCACCTCCTGCCACAATTCCTTTAGGTTGAAGAAATCCAAGTATATAATAACGATAACCATCTTTCAAGACTAAGCATTGAGAGTCTCTAGGAATAACCGGGGCAGATTTTACGCCCCCACCATCCTCTGTAGGAATTGGATTAAGCAGTCGTGCTGGAACGCCTGTTTCAGTATCCATTGCAGAACCACGTAAACGGATAAAATAATTTCCTGAATCCGAATCATATTTAACTACGGATGTTACAAAAATATCTTGGGCCATAATTGATTATAGTAAATATTTATGCTAATTTCAAGGTATAAGATGTTATAGAGATATTTTTCCTCATAATTACTTGAAAGGAGTATTTTATGGTCGGATTATTTGACATGCTCGCAAAATACGCTATAACGCCCGCCCCAGCTCATCCGCAATATATAGTGATCAGACAAAAAGTAGTGGTGGGCACTTTCAGCTCTCTCGAAGAAGTGGAAAGTTTTATGACCACTCAAAACACTCTACAGCAAAAAGATACAGATATTCCGCCCCTTCTCACAATGTACGTCTATCAATTGGACCACATTGCTGCGTGTATGCGGATTGATCCTGTCGAAGTTACTAACTCCACTTGCAAATAACGCTATGAAAAAGACTACACTACTATGGGGTAGCGGTATTTTTCTGGCTCTCTGTGTGTGTTTTCCAATGTTCACACTATTCTTGATTGCCGTAGCAGTAATTCTTTGTCTACTAATCATACATCACTTTTGGGGAACTTAGCATGGAAAAGCAACGTCGTTATATACACCTGCCTCCAAACGGGATTTCTGTAATTATCGAATATGTATACAACAATGCCGTACATTACTATCGTGGACAGGTTATAAGATACATATATAACAACGGCATTCCATCAGCTATCATAATCGGTGATTTGAAAATTCAGTTAGGTCCAAAGGGACCTTATATAGAGGAATGGTCTGGAACCATTAAAACAATCAAATGGAATAAGACCTCTTATGCAAATCATACGCACTTCAGTTCTTTTGACGATGTAGAAACACGTCAATTTCAAATAAAATGGCGCAAATACTAAGTGAGGAGATGGGGCCTATCGTCAGCCCCATTTTTTTAACTTGACTCTAACAAAAATATTAGCTACAATAAAATACAAGATAGTGGTGAGACTTTCTTGCGGCGCATAATCAACTGAGAGAGTATGATGCCTAGAACCCTATCTTCGGTCATGTCTTTTTACTGCCATATTGACACATGAGTTTGCTCTCATGTACCTGCTTGACACATGGTCTCACAAAAAAAATAAAAAAAAATAAAAAAGTATACCCCCAAAACTTGTAGAGAAATTCAACACAAATCGGAAAATGCCCTTTCCAGGCTATATTCAAAGAATTTCCGTTTTCAAAACAAGCTGGAAACGGCCCGATTGGACGCTAAAAAAGGCCATAATATATGGCGATTCCAGGCCTTAGGCCTTGGCAAAAAAGACGGATTTCAACACTTTTTATTTTTATGCGAAAAGGGCGAATATCACTCCTATTCAAAGAATTTCCGTTTTCAAAACAAGCTGGAATCAGGCCGTTTACAAGCGGGAATAGGCCACGTTTGAACATGCCTCTTAAACGCAATGAAATCGGCATCTCTCAAAAGAGGCGTTTATAGACGAAATTCGCACTTGACCTAAAATGCGGAAAACAAGCTAATTTCCGCATTCCTGTTTCGGTCTGTTTCGGTCTGTTTCGGGTCTGTTTCGCCCCCACCGAAACACGATTTTCTGGGAATAGAGCACAGCTTAGCCATATATTAGAGATTTTGATTATGTTTCGGTAAAAAAATGAAATATAGGAGGTACTCCTCGTGGAGAAAGTCCCCCCTACCCCAAAAGGGACTTTACTTTATTTGAGTACCCCCTCTTATGTCTGGGGACCAACCGAAACATGAGAATCCCTTAAAAGAGGCAAACCCAAGCTTAAAACGCCAAATATACTGTTTCGGTACCCCCGAAACATAGCCCAAACTAAGCTGGATTCGGCATATTGTCGACCGAAACAGACCGAAACACCCGAAACGGTAATTTTTACCGGTATCGAATTTGAGCTCTTTTCGATAAAATATTATACCGGTATCAAATTTGAGCTACATAGGGCATAATAAAAAAGTATAACCCCCCCCCTGACAAACAGGCGGGTGACAAACAGGCGGAACTCCCGGGCGAACTGGGGGGAAAATTTTCACACACTCTCTTAATATGAAAGGGCCCAAAAAGTATGGGGCACTATGTTACAAGTGCACAACCAGATGTTCCTTCGTACGCATTGGATTTAGGATGGAAACAAACTGGATACTACGTGTACCTTCGGGTTGCGGGGTATACCTTCCTTCCTCCCGATAAGTTTGAAATAGGCTTGAGGGTTGCTAAGAAGGATAGTTTGGAAGCGGTGGAACAATACCTGGAAGAGCATCTTTACAAATTAATTAATGAGCTACGTGGAGCTGTAAACTTTATAGATCTAATCATATGAACTTTTTAAAATGGATCACTAATAATGAGATCCATCCCAGACACGAAGTCGAATTCGACATTGTGTTTTTCATTATTAATACAATAGCCCTAATATGGGGATCCTATATGTTCTATATCTACGGAGAACTTCGTTGGATCGCTGTACTCGTGATTGAGTATAATTGGGCACTAGATAACATGAGACATAATAGATGATGATACCAGAGTACATAAAAAGCATCCCTGCTTATTGGGGGAAGACGATAAAAAGTGCCGAGGTTACTGAGACCACACTGCATTCAGTATTAGATCAGATGATTAACGCTGAATGGATTGTAAAGAAGATCGAGCAGGTTAGATCTATGACGGATCTTCAGCAACGGCAAGAAACAAAGGCGGCACTTCTTCCCTATTTTGTACTGAATAAGTTCAAAGAGAACTATAGGAAGAATGAGAATTTTCTAGAGGCAAATTATATAGTAGCGGACTTTGATCACTTAGGCCCCGATACAATGAAGAGAATACAGGAGAAGCTCGAACAGGATGAACGAGTACTGGCATTCTTTCGTAGTCCTAGTAATGATGGTATCAAGCCCATATTCAAACTCGATACAATCATTACCGACGCAAAGTTCTTTGCTAGCTACTATGAAGATGTCATTACTACCATAGCTACCGAATATGGGGTGAAACCTGATCTCTCGTGTAAAGATCCAGCTCGCGCAATCTTCTATAGCCATGATACTGAACCTCATATTAAAGAGGAAGGTAAGTTCAGAGCACTGAAGGTGATTCTGCCTAAAGGCGGTGTGCTTAAGGGACGGCCTCCTAAACAAGCTGATTCATTTAGTACAAGCACTGCGCTTCTTGAGATGTTCAAGCCCGCAGGGCCTGGGGAGAGAACACACCAGATGTCCCAACTTATAGGTATGTGTATTAATAAAGGAATGAGTGCGGATCTGTGTTTACATTTTGTACGCTTATGGAACGAGAAAAATACTCCTCCTCATGCGGAAAAGAAACTCATCTCTACTGTAAGTGATATGTATGCTCGGTACAAGAAGGTAGATCTTCCATTCGATATTATTGAGAAGGATAATCAATATTATCGCTTCTCACTCGGAGATCCAGAGAAAAAGGAAAAACTACTTACTACTTTTAGGATCGACGCAAAAGAACTTCTCGTGACCAAGGCTTCGGATGGAGACGGGGATGTACTCCTTGTTGATGTGCATTCAGCTGAAGGTAATAAATACGAGGATATAGTACTAATGGTCCAGGATTGGACAAGTGAAGGTCTTCACAATGCTATCGGGAAGATGGACTGTACCGTAGTGGCAACTGATCCTGAAGTAAAGATACTAAAGATGTATGTAAATAGCCGGATACCGCTTCGTAAAACAGGCACTAAAATGGTAGGGTTAAATGAATCGCATGAAATATGGGTTACTAAACATTGCAACATTGATAAGCACGGTGTTATGGAGAAAATGGAGATTGTTCCGTATGATCGTGGCGGTGACTCCTTTTACAATAAAATCGTATATCTGGATCAAACTGATGATGAGTACCTGGCTTCAGCAAAGCGTTTCTATGATCTCATCTTACAAATTAATGATCCGCAAGCTATAGTACCTATGTTAGGGTGGCATTTCATGGCACCTATGCGTCCTATTATTATGGAATACAAAAGAAGATTTCCGGTGCTTTTCATTCCAGGCTCTATGGGTTCGGGAAAGACCAGTACCGCACAGTTATTCATGAAATTATTTGGATATAAAAGCCACGATATAGCCACTGCAGATATGCGGAAATTTCCGATGCTGAAAGCATTGGCTAGCACCAACGGTATACCAGTGTATACAGATGAGTTTAAAGAAGGGGATATGACCGACTTTAATATCAATGATATACATCGCTACATTAGAAAGAATGCTGATGGAGGAGTCGAGTCCAAAGGCCATGCGGATCAAACTACCACTGATTGGGGTATCGTAGCACCTTGGGTTTTAATGGGTGAATGGTCTATAAAAAACCCGGCTGAAAGAGAAAGGATGATAATCCCTCGTTTCAGTGCGGTGGTAAAAAGTGATACTGCTATGCAAAAAGCTTATCTCGAATTGTACGAGAATACAGAGTTGAGAGGGTTTATGCCCCGGTATATCACATGGTTGCTCAACCAAAGCATGAAGAAGAGATATGATGATGCATTTCAATATGCTATGCATCATTTTAAAGGTATGGGAACAGTCCCACGTGTACTGCATAATCTAGTGGTGATGTTAACCGGCATTAATTTATTCGCTGATTATGCGCTATTCATAGGACTACCTAAACCAATAATTAATATCCCAGCAATACTTAATGGACAACTAACAGAGATCACGGGTACTCCAACTGGACAAGTTGAAAGTTCGTTTGATCAATTACTTGGAGAAATGTCAAGAATGTCTATTAGAGAAAAAAATGATGCAACCGGCATGGCTACTGGAGCTTCGAAAGAACCTTGGTATACAATGCTTACTACATTCACTGATAAATCAACTGGTATGACAATAGCTCCGGCATTGGCAATACGTTTTTCTTTAGCGCTTCCAAAGGTTAAAGAGTTTGCCAAAAAAACTTCCTCAGACATCGATATTCTGGACGAACTTGGTTATCGAAGAATGATGAAGCCACAAGAAACTAAATACTTAATTAGCGCTTCTAGTCCAGCACGTGTAGGAGGAAAAACCTATCATTGTGTTATATTAGATCCGGTAAAAGCCAGAGCATCGGGTATTGACTTGGAAGGATTCGAAGAACAATGATAAAAACAATTCAATTTCGAATATGGAAAAATCTATATATCCAGCTATATTGGCATGGATTGAAAGATCATCGTATATGGGGATATGTACATTCAATATATTATGACGCCATCACTTATACAGCTTTGAATCTTTATATTTTTTCCATACAATGGACAGATAGGAAGGTAGATGATTTATGAACGGAATATTTTTTATGTTGGGAGTCGTAGTTGGATCATATCTGACATGGCTCTTCAATAGATGGGCCAAAATTCTGAGGGGAAAAGAAGATGCGGTGGATTAAAAAGCTTTTCTGTAAAATAGGTTGGCATAGCTGGCCTTCATATGACAATGTACAGCGTACAACAAATGATCCACATGCTTGGGGTTCTTTTTAATGCTACAATGGATTAAAAAATTAAATAGGCCCTTTATAAGCGTGCGTATAGCCACTTTTATATGGGGTTTCCTTGTGGTATATGTGTTTACTGGTAGCTTTGATTTATCATCACGGCTATTCCTAACACAGGCTTTAGGTAATACAATAATTATGTGGTTCTTTTTAGAAAGGAAGAAATAAAATGGAAGCCCTACCAGTGTTTTTAATTGGTGTCGTGGTTGGATTTGTGGTGTGTCTTATACTAACAGTTAAGTATCGGGATAAGCGCCAACAAAGAAAAAAGGTATTAATGAACATGACGTATGAGATGGATGCAGGTAACAGCCTGGTAATAAAAAATGAAGCTGGGCAAGAATTATTTTGTATTATGGTTCAGGAATCCGACTTTCCTGAGTATATTTATAATATGATCACTACGATGCTCCTAAATGAAGGGATAACACCGCTTTAATGAAAGTACACGAATTAATAAATGTGTTAAAATCCCGTGACCCAGAATTGGAAGTATTTGCATGTTCTGATGATGATCTATGGGTTATATCTCTCCCAACATTTAGAGAAGCTTCTTTATACACTACTAAGGGAGGCGATGTTGTAGAGTCTGATGACTATGAACCAGAAAAAGATGGTGAGATACTTTCACAACATAATGTATTACTTTTGGACTTAGATTTATGAGAGATATAAATAATGTAGAAATTCAACCGGGCGATAATATTGTATATGTACGTGGCGGCAGTAGCCCATATTTAAAATTGGCACATGTATTGGAAGTTCAGGATGATAAGATACAAGCCATGGTATATGGCAGTTGGAACGACTCGCCTAAACCTATATGGTTGCGCACTCCTAGACATATAGCAGTATATAGGGACCCAATAACATGAGATTAATAGAATGTATGGATATTACGCTTAATAATAAGGTCTGGATTAATCCAGAGCACGTACAATATATAGCTGAAACTCCATTTGAACAACAATATGATATTCCAACTGATTCTAAGAATAGGACACCGCCGATTCATATAGTGGTGCCAAAAGGAAGTTATAATATTGGGCTAGCAGGTAATCGTTTAGTTATTAGTAAAGAAGATGCAATGAAGCTCATTAATTGTGGGCCTGTTCCACCTATATATGTAATAGATGCTAAACAATTATTCGAATATACCCCTTGATATGAGACACCCTTCTTCTTACAATACGGAAGAAGGGATACTCATGAAACGAAAACCTCTTCACCCCTTTCTTCATAAGTATGATATTGAAACTCGAGCGCGTATCATGATTGAACAGCTTGAGCGGCAAATATGGAAACTTAAGGCAATAGAGCTCGATCCCAGGCCGGTAGTTCAGTGGCTTAATGAAATTTTGCCTTTAGTACGCCAATTACGGTATGAAGAGAATAAAAATTTTCCAGAAAATACACCTCTTGCAGAAGAGGAGTTACAAAAACACTGGGAAGAATTTATAGTTCTTTTCCTAGATGATATTTTGGTATAAGAGAAGATATGATGGTGTTGTACCTACTGAGACCCGTCTGTAAAATCCTTTTATGGGCGGGTTTTTATTGACTACGAAAATATACATTAATTGAAAGGAATCCCCATGAATTTCTATTTAGGCCTACTGCTTGTTTCCGTAGTAGCTGTATTTGTTGGAACTTTTCTATTATTTGTATTAGAACGGAGGCGTTGTGAAACAGATACTCAATAGCATATTGTTAGTTATTGGATTATCCGGATGTTTTACACCCGCTGGAATGCCTACAACCGACGATCAAAATGAACAGGCTTTTCGTATGTTGGCGGAAACATTTGTTACCAACTACCATAATCGTGATAGCGATGTCAAAGTTGCCGCCCTTCCTTACACCGAACAGGTGATACGAGCTTTAGGAATTCGTGAAACAAAGCGTAATAAATGGACATCGACGGAAGAAGCAGGTTTTGTACATACACTTATGGAAGATCATATCGGATCCAACAATGATAGTTTATCATTCATTCTCTTTCTAACGAATAGAACCTATCCCTGCAAACCTATACTCGTACAGTTTGGTTCACAGCCTGTGCATGAATTGATACCCGGAAGTATGATGCCCTGTTTGGAAGTTCCGATAGCAGATATACATCAACGCATTTATTTGCAAAATGAGCGTGGAGTAAAGATTCGGCCTATAGTAGTATGGGGACGTCATAATGAAACATTAACCACCGACGAAACGCTCATCGTTAAATTTCAGGTGGGGCTAAACTCGTATAGTTGGATGCGTTCGAGCAAACATGTTGATCTATGTGTAGATTTAAAATCAGGTAATATTGCACTTCCAATAAAGGAGTGAAGAGGGGTTATTTAATAACAAAAGAGAGGTAAGTAAACTCATGAAACAAACTATATTAATATATATGTTCTTGGTAGCATGGGCAATTTTGCTGACCATGACATTCATAACAGGTTGTGGAGAAAAAGCAACTCAAGAAGTAATTGCACCACGACCGGTTGATCAGCACCAATATTCTCCATATTTTCCAGATTCAACACGCCTCGTTTCAGATGACTATGGACAAACCTGGTATTATGAAGCAAACGCAGCGTTGAAAAAACTCGCCGGGTGTACCTGTGAATGTCAGGTGAGCAATTCCGGAATTTACCCCGGGGGTTGCACCTATGGAGGAAGAGATTATTCATGCAATGATTGGTGTGGGCATAAATAAACAGTTCGAATAAGCTGCAGTAACTAAGAGCAAATTTGTTCGACGTGGCAATGAGTCCTTAGCGTGCTCATTGACTTGGAAAAGATTTGCTCATTATAAGTCGAGTAAGCTGAGAAGATTGCTCGACTACCAACGAGGGAAAACCTGCTTGACAGGTATTGGTTAAATTGGGCTTCCATCCCGGAAACGGCCGGATGATCTGGATAACACCAGCCCTACCTCTATTATTACACATCGTAAACTATACGAAAGGAGAACCACCATGACCTGGATTCGGAGAGCTAAAAAACCACCCATAGAAATTATTCAGAAAATGCGTATTATCGACGGCAACAGAACGCACAAGCTAATTTTAGAGAGCCAACCGTCAAAATACGAGGATTTAGGACTTTCCAGCCACATTGATGGTGGAAAGATTATACGCCATATTCCTGAATAAATTATTTCCGGGATCATACCCCTCCGTATAACTGTATCCCCCTACGGTTACTACAAATGGTCCCGGAAATTTATAAAACAAGTGTATAGGTGTGTTCTCACATCTTAACGGTGCCCGAGGCAATCAGTATTCCTTTCACCTCGGGTTAATGGTGCCGTACTCGGTCTTTCATTGCAGACAAGAGTTTTTATCATGGTCGACTGGGGGTCGTAGAGTCCACTCAGTCTATTGAATGAACGTACTACCATGACGGCACCCACCTTTTATAAAAGAAATCAAATAAAAAGCATGAAAATGAAACGAAAAGTCTATTTGGTCATTTCAACTTATGCAATGTATTCAGTATCAAAATTTTGGTTAGGAGAGAAGCCATGACAACAAAATTAGAGTTATTAAAGGCTGAGAAGGATAAGGCTTACGTCGCATACTGGAAGGCTTACGAAGCATGGGAGAAGGAAAAAAAGAAAGGAGTGAAGGAATGAGAGCATTATCTTCAGATGAAGTTGATCAAGCTTTAGACAATAATGGCGAATCGGAAGAAGGCTGCTATCCGGTTGAAATGACTGTCAAAGAACTTCGACAAGCCAATGCTTCGACTTGTTGTGGATCAATTGGGAATAACTGTTTTCATCAGATTGCTCAATTTGATGATCGATTAGTCAGAGGTTGGTTTGCTCCTGAATTTGATGACAGTGAAGCTCAAGTTCAGGGAATGTTTCATATCGAATGTAATGAAGCTGAAGCTCAAATAATTTCTGATTCGGTCGGAAGAGTTGGAGGTTCTCTTCGTCCATCTGGTCGATCTCTTTGGGCTGGTTTCTGGGAGTTTGAAATCGAATGAACCTCTAAATCGAGTAGCTTATTTCATTCAGGAGAAATGTATGGTCTGTCCCTACTGTCAAAAACTAATTTTTGCTCAATAAAAACAAGGATTATAAAATGAAATTCATATTGTTTTTAATATTAGCCTTAACAATTCTTGGTTGTGAAGCATCACATTGCCGGCGCGGATTCATCGGAAGTTTAGGTTCAGTTACTGCAGAGGTTACTGCAGAGAAAGTTAAAGTAGAATGGGGTGTTAATCACCTTGGATGGAATTGGTTTATCTTATATCGAGTAATTGAGATTAATGGTAAGCTTCAATACACTCGATTAGCAAGGATCCGAAATGAACATGTAGGTATATTGACTTTAAACTGGGCAGGAGAAGCAGAATACCTTGATAAAATTCCAGAACAACAGAAACAACCATTCTGGTATGTTGTGTTCCTCCTCAATTATGCAGATAGTAGAGAAGAATGGTCAATTGAATCAAACGTAGTTTCACCAAATCAATAAAAACAAGAATAGATAATGACTGAAGATCAAAACACCGCACTTTGGAGAATAAAAAAGATGTCAAACGAACTTCCCGCTACTGATTCAATCGGCGACGGTTATATCTGCACGACTTGTAAACAATTGATTCCGGTTCTCGAAAGAATCGCCAAAGCTCTCGAAGCAATAGCCAACAAGATGCTTCGACAACCGGACTCGATTTAACTGCAAGAGAAAGTATCTACAGATACTTAGCTCTCGACATGCGCATGAAACTTCTGTAGAGGGAGTAATGCTCATAGGCATGGTGCAACCCAGCTGCAGTAGATTTGTATACGGCGGGGTATGAGATATTGAACAATGAAAAGGTCAAGGAATTTCTTGACGAGTCTCAAACACCTCGCCTTAATTGGTATCGGAATGAACCAGCTGAACTCGAATCACGGAGGGGTCGGGCATTGCGTTCGATCGTTGTATCTTCGAGACAGTAGGGGTTATTGTATATCGAAGATTCGATAAGCAAGTTCATCCAGTCTCCCTGCTTCGGCGAGTGCCTCTGCAATGAAATGCGGGTAAGGTGCGCGTGGCGGGGAGACGCAGCCGATAAACGCTAGACATATTGATAGAGTCTCCCTATTTACGTACAATAATGTAACAGAGGAGATTATATGATAACATTTATTTTAGCAGCATTAGCCGTTATAGTATATGGCATTTTTGACTATTTTGGTTATAATAAGATTAAGCCCGTATGGGTTTATCGCATAGTACAATTTGGTTTTAACCTGGTAATTTGGACTATATTATACCATATTCCCATGGGTGGTTTTCTTGCTACACTTTTATTTATCTTTATGCATGCAACCTTTTGTTCAGATTTTGTATATTACTATCTATACGACCATCTTAAATGGTATGGAGGAAGTTATGCGGGAAAAGCTTATGAAAGGGAAGTTTTGGGAGATAAAGTAGTTTGGGCATGGTGGACTCCCTACGGTATTTTCACACGCCTACTTCCAGGAAAAAAAGATGTACCCATTAAGGGACACACCCTTCTAATCCAAGCAGCAGTGGGAATAGGATTCTCATTGTTACTATCACTATTATAAACACATGCCAATTAATACGTTGGACCTTCATGGTAAACGTCATGCAGATGCAAAATTACTAGTTGAAGAATTTATACTTTCACATGAATCGCCCGTTACCATAATAACGGGCAATTCGTTTTTAATGAAGAAATTAGTTACCGCGGTATTAAATGCTAACAATATGCACGGTATAGAAATAGGACCAAAAATTATAGTGGGGAATAAATGAAATCAACGCAGATTTATAAAATAGCACAGACCGTTCTATTTGACGCTCTGTGCTTATTTTTACTATATACGGGAGTAATACAAGGATTGACAGGCCCAACAAATCTTTTCATTTTTATTTCGTGGATTACGTTAATATTGGTGCTGAGTCTATTATTTACACATGAAGCCGGAATAAAAGGACTTATTCCAATTTATTTTAAGCGGGTATATTTTGGAAGTATAGTCGGTATATTGGCTTGGCATGGTTGGTTTGTCATAGGATGTGCTTGGTTATTCTCAGCTTCAATTTATGAAGTACTAATAAAAAAATATGCAGGCCACGATAAAGAGTCGCTGAATCAAAAATCTCCGAATCCTGGAAGTTTTACTGCACATCAGGCAGGGCAGATAACAAAAAGTGTATCGGATCAAATGCCATGAGATGGAACGAATATTTTTTTAGTATCATTGATGTCATTAAACAAAAAAGCAAGGACCCTTCTACACAAGTGGGGGCTCTCATTGTCTCAGAAGAAAATCAAATCCTTAGTGCGGGATACAATGGTTTCCCCAGAGGGGTGAATGATAAGATTGAGTCTCGTTATGAAAGGCCAGACAAATATCTTTGGACAGTCCATGCTGAGACCAATGCCATATACGCTGCTGCCAATAATGGTATCAAATTATCTGGTACCAAGATATATATGCAATGGCACCCATGTGCGGGGTGTGCTGGGGCAATTATTCAAGCAGGCATTACAAAAGTTATAATAGATGGAGCACATTTTTCCTATGATAAGCTAACCGCTAAAGATGAACGCTGGTTGAAGGATTTTGAGATTGCTAAACAGATGTTTGAAGAATCTGGAACAACTATATATATCATCCCAAAAATGGTATAAGACGGTATGTATACTCTCACTATATTGGAGCTTTTTCTATGAATTCACCGCAACAAAAACAACCCATTCCTACGATGTACATAATACAAGAAGAATATACCCGTGTTAGTCCACGTGGTAAGTTGTTAGTGTCTGAAACTATATGGGATGCAAAAGTTGTACGAGGAGTTAAACAAGAAGGACTTAAATTAGTGTGGAAGTAAAATCCTATGAAAGGGAAAAAAACAATGTCGCGACTTGATATCACAAAAGCTGGTACGTATGTTGCTGTTCTTAACGGTACAAATCCCGATAGTTTCTATACTAAGGTGTTCGAGTACCCGGGCGAAGAGGTCAGTGGAGGAAGTGCTCTTTGGTTCTATCTGAAAATAATAGATCTCACAAGCTGTGTGGATAAAATATATCCCATAGAATGTTTTGAACCTATTGCACTACTTCTCTTACTCAAAAATTCCGGAGATCCCGTAGCACGTCAGTGTGCCTGGTGCAAAAAGTATTGTGTTAACAACATATGGATGGAACTAGATGATGCAATGCAACTAGTACTGCATTCCCGAACAACTCACGGCATTTGTCCATCGTGTGCGGACAACATGAAAACTGAATAGGCAATAAAATGCCAAAATCGAAAAGCCCTTGTATAGGGCTTTTTTTATTATAAGGACAACATGAAGTTAAAAGACACATTAAAAAGCAGGGCTCTTAAATCAGTGCTCAATGAAAAGTTAGAGAATATTGGTACTGTTGAGGTGCTAACCATAAATACAAAGGAACAGGAATTGTTTGCATCTTTTTACATTGAAGAGTTACTGCCTACAAAATTTTCCATTAGTGCTCATTATTCCAAAATATTTAATGAGGTATTAAAACTAACAGATGTAAAAACCTCACATAACTTCATTAAAGAAATATTGAAGAAACGTTCGATAGACGAAAAAGATCTTGCATACACACTACCAATAGAATGGATAAGTAATTTATGATGGAAAAGAAAGTATTAGATCATGGATACATCAAGTTAATAGGTACCATGATTGCCGAGTCTGAGGATAAGAGCTGTGCTCAAACTCTCGATGAGATGGCAGTGGAAGCTGCCCGCGTTTCCTATGGAGGTGGGCTCAAGGGTCCTGAGAAGGATCGAAAGCTACTCCATTATCTCATTGAACATGAGCACGGCACTCCTCTTGAATCAGCTGTAATGAAATTTGAGGTTAAGTGCCCGATATTTGTGCAAAGGCAGTGGATCCGTTGTATTTAATGTAGATAATCATTATAATAGAAATATTGGAGAACTTTTAATGATTATTTCAAAAACAACAAAGGATGGAACCCTAATAAAAGATTTAAAGGCAAATAGTCAACGATTGATATTAGTTCGATGTGAAATATGTAGAAAGAAACGCTTTGTACAATATCAAAATATACGTATTCGTTTCGATAAACATAAAGATACTACTACTCCTTGTAAAAATTGTTCCATTAAAGGAAATAATTTTGCTAAAGGACAACAACCCTGGAATAAAGGCAAATCATATTTTAATGGTAATAAACATCCACAATGGACCGGCGGAGTTTATATATCTAATGATGGATATAAAATGGTCTATGTGGGGGGTAAACATAAACATGGGTGGAGCAAGTATCGAAAAGAACATATAGTGCTTATGGAGAAGAAGCTCGGTAGAAAATTAAAACATCGAGTGGTCCATCATATAAATGGGAATAAACAAGATAATCATTTAAGTAATCTTGCAGTAATCCCATCACAAGCGCATCATCGTAATGTTCATCAATCATTACAACTACTGGCATTTAATTTGGTTGTAACTGGCTTTATTAAATTTGATAAAAAATCTTTTAAATATGTGGCGGATCGAAAACTCCGAGAATTGCTGGAACAGCCAGAAGTGGCCAATCAGCAGCCGAGTCCGAAAGGAAAGGTTCAGAGACTAAGGGTGAAATAATTCCCTCACGAGCACGGGGCACTAATTAAAGTGATGATATAGTCCGAACTGTGTATAACTAAAGAAAGCACAGAACTATGGGATAAAGAGCCCATAGGATAACAAAAGCACCGTTGGGGTTCCTTCAACGAAATAAGCGGTCGGTATACCGATCAGATAGCAGATCACTTTTATATGCCAAAGACATTTAGAGCACAGGATACGAAGAATCGGCAGGGGAGTACAGATGAAGATAGAGGTCATATGCCTACCTATTCATATTTTTTATCTAAAGATAGCGCGGTTAAAACTATCAGGGAAGTATACGAAGGACATATGCTCGAACAAGAAGAAATATATCGTGTACTACAAGAAGCGGGAGTAGCAAAAGAAATAGCTCGAGGAGTATTAGGCACAGCATTCTACACACAGTTTGTGTGGACTATCAATGCCCGATCGCTCATGAATTTTCTCATTCTCAGATGTGAGAAACATGCACAATGGGAAATTCGACAATATGCCTTTAGTCTTCTCGATATTTTTAGGGAAAAAATGCCGTGGACGCATACTTCCCTAATCACACTATTCCCATCATCCTTTGAGGTATAAGAATAAGATGCCTATATATTTATATGTATGCCCAACATGCGGTAAAAAAATAACGGATCTCTATTCCATGAAAGATCCCCCACCAAAATGTGACAATAAGAAACATTCAAAAAGCCATCCTGTAATGAAAATAATAATTCAACCCACAACATTCAAAATATAAGGAACAGCGTTTATGGATATCCTAATCCAGTTCGTATTCCTAGTTATTTTTTTCGT
>Ga0315273_10001355_pt1 | contig 27702 bp, 43 predicted proteins | sample YL17G02_0_MG_FD_205753 | JGI IMG/M metagenome (GOLD analysis project Ga0315273, IMG submission 205753) | Sediment microbial communities from Yellowstone Lake, YNP, Wyoming, USA - YL17G02_0 | ecosystem: Environmental > Aquatic > Freshwater > Lake > Sediment | place: USA: Wyoming | collected... | reverse complement strand
CCAGATCTTAGCGACAAGATCTTTGTCACTTGAGATGAGGTCAAGTTGCATCCCCAAGGTCGCCGCGAAAAAGCCGTCTCTCACGAGGCCCCCGAAGGCCTCCTCCAAAAAAGATGAGGGATACCCAAGCGTGCCGTCGAGGTACACGGACACGCCCCCGGGGCTAGATATAAGGCGTGGATGTAAAAGACTTTCGCGGAAAAGCTCTCCCGAAAAAGGCCCGTCGGATTTCAGGCGACCACCGGGGTGGCGCGTGAAGTCTTTTGCGATGTGGAGTTGGTAGGGAGTGGGCATTTTAGGACGGATCGAGGAAGCCGTTTTTCAGGGCGGTTTCCAGCCGGTTTATGTGCTTCTCGTAGCCTCTGATCGTCTCAGAATTGCGAAGATGGGGCGAATACTTCATCTCGGCGGCAAGCCCCTTCTTGGTTTCGTTCAAAGAATCCTCGGTCCGGCGGCGAAGCTCTGCGGTGAGCACGATTCTGTTCGGGTGAGGGTTGGCCTGGCGGCGCTCCTCTCTTTGTCGATCATCAATGAATCTGTCGCAGTCGAGTATCAAACTCGCGATTCGCCATATGGTGCGAATGCTGTCGTTCTCTTTGCTCTTGGCAATTTTGCCCTTTGAGTAAGACTCTTCGAGTCTTTCTTTTTTCTTGACCAGCGCGTCTCGGAGCTTTTTAAGATCCTGAATCGTGTTGTTCTTGTCAAACTCAAAAGTTGTTAGGTCGCCCGTAATGCTGTTTTTCATATTTTTGCCCTGAGCTTCAGATTCAATTTTTTAAGTTTCTTGTACTCGGGCGACTGCAAAATCTGATTTATGCAAAGCTGCATCGACCGCGCCGTAATGGCTTCGCCTTCGAAGGCGCTCGTGCGCTTTTCCAAGAGCGCGAACGTCGCTTCGAAGGCGCTCTGAATGGATTCGAGCTTTGTGCTTATGACTGACATTTGAATTTAACGAAGTCCCTTTTCCACAACGTCCTGCATGGGCTCAAACGTCGGAATCTCGCGCGTTTCACGGTCATGGGGACCGATGTAACGAATCGCTGTTTCCGACGGCGCTGGGCGGGGGCGCAGGGTGTGTGGGGGCTTAGGATCTGGATCTTCTGTGTCTTCTGTGAAGTGAGAGGTCTTCCCTTTTATGGCTGCCATCACAACTCCCATGGTCAATAAAGCCGCCCCCGCCAAAGCATCCCGCCCGGGCTCCGAGCGCCCGCCCTGGCGGCCTTCGCGGCTCCAATCGTCTTTTGTCTGTCCTAAAGCGAGGTCATAGGCCATGGCGAGGGGTCCTTTGCAGTTTGCTCACCCAATAGGCGGCAAGCCTCTTACGTTCGGTTTCAGGGAAAAGAGTGAGGGGGTTGGTGATCGGTTCGGTTTTCGACTGAGCCACAAGTTCCAACCAATAGGACTTCGCGGCGGCCTCAGCCATCTTGAGGGAGGCTTTTAGGGCCTCGTCAATATGGGATCTTTTCTTGTCTTTTTCGATAGACGGGGCGCTGAGCACCTTGTGAAACTTCTTCATGAAAGGCGCTATGTGCTTATCGAAAAAAGCGCCGTCATTTTCGGCGTAAAGACGAAGATCTGTGTAGTCGAGGGGGCGCATCGGGAGCGGGGGTTAGAGACTGGGGCTTGTGGGTTTATGGGCTCGTGCGCCGAAAACAATCGAAATGGCCCCGGCATGCGGGTTCGGATTGTGAACCTCAACAGCAAGCGAAGATCCCTTTTCAATGAACATGTCTGGAGCCGTCACCACCACCTGGCTCGCCCTGAAGACCGACGAATCAACCCCAGAGGTCCATAGCGGCTTGTCATTGATGAAGACGTTCTTGATGGTGAAAGGTGTTGGGGCTCCCACCACCCACATGGAAAAGTCGCTCAACTTCACAAGTCCCAAAACGTCCTTGAAAGCCTCTATCTTTTGCGACGCTTCGGGCATCGAAGTGACAAGGGCGTGATCTTCAATGTATTCGGCGCGCGGGGGCTTGTTGCGGGGGATTGTGTTTTCAGGGAGGGGCATCTCCTGTTCGGGTTCGTCGGGCTCCTCGAAGGGCGTGTTCTGGGGGCTCGGGCTGCTTTTTGAAGGCAAAGCCGAAGCGATGGCGGACGCGATGTTGGTGGCCGCATGGCCATAGGTGATGTGAAGATCTTGACGGGCCTGGTGGTCGGCGGCTTGCTTTTTGGCCACCGTGCGCACGGCTGTATACCCGAAAGCACTCAAAATCGTCGAAACGAAGCCAAGGATGCGAAGTGTCTTGTCATCAGCCACAAGGCCAGAGCTAAGAGCGGCGCCGACGACGCTGGCGAAGAGGGTGAGCCAAAATTCAGTGGTTTTGTATCCGGGTTTCATTTTCAACGGGGACGCCTTCCGGCCCCCTCCTCTACACGGGTGTTTAGAATGATGACGCTTGAGTTCAGACGGTCCACGGTCATCATGATCTTGTCCGCCGCCCGCTCCATGCGCTCAACTGATTGATCGACGCGGGTGTTGTGCTCCTGCACGCGGGTCTTCAATTCCGTGTGCTCGTCCTTGGACGCAAACATCATGTTCCCAAGGGCGATGAGAGCCCCACCACAGGTCGAAACCACGGCGGCAATGGCCGCGACCGTGGCCCATGAGACTTTGTTGTCCGGGGGGCGCCTGCTTCTGTGAGCGCCCGTTTCGTCCATACGCGCCTCGGGGATAGCCCCGTGAATCGTGATTTCGCCTGTGACGCTCATTTTCGTTCTCCCCTGTACTTCAGAATGTTGTGGGTCACGAGCCCCGACACAACACCTAATCCAACCGAAAGACAGGCTGAGATACACAGTTGTTTGAGTTGAACCTTTTGTTCAGGAGAAGGCACATCTCGAACGTCTTGGCCCACGAAGACTTTTGAAAAATTTCGTGGGGTGATGCCGTAAATTAGATCGTGGGCCATTTTTCAAATATCGGTGATGATTGAGGAATTGTTGAAACGCTTTGAAAAACGAGAAAGAGGATCTTTTCCCTTGGAAAAACCCTCGGGGGCTTTCTTTTTCCCGAATAACTTGCGTCCCCAATAGTCTACCACCTGTCCCTTGTCCCTCACGAGCAGATACCCCCCGCCGTTTCGGGATAGGCCCAGGTCAAAAACGTTCCGGTCGATGGAATCCAGGTACGTGTAAGGTCGCGCGGCCCCTTTTTGGAAATAGGCAGGCAACACGAAGTCGGAAACCTTCACCGCTCTTTTTTCGTTGAAGATCTTCACGTCAATGCTGTAGGTATCCCCCTCACACGGGTCGCAAACCTCCAAAGCCACCTGCTTCGTCGGGCCAATGCTTATCCATTTGTTGCAGTAAGGGTCGGCCCGCAGTTCTAAAGCCTCGTGGCTCGCCGTCACGCTCGTGCCATCAAAGGTCCCGTCCCACTTCACACGCCCATAGACCAGGCCCGCCGCGAAGTCGTGGTATCCCGCAGCGTCGGGGGCGTTGATGTCGTTGAGGATGGCAATGGGCCAAAACGTGCCGATCGGAAGACCCACAAGAGTTTTGTAGGACTTGCAGGGCCACGGCTCGAATCCCCACTTCACGGCGAAATGATCCCGCATCTGAATGTTCAGGGCCTCAACCATGAACGTCAGGTTCTTGTCGGACAAATCCGATACTTTTTCCTCAAAGGCGATTTCCATAGGGTGTCGTCTCCGAAATGATGCTTGCGGGATCTCAATGGGGGTCGGGTGGTCGTCCATGGGTGATAAAATCGGTGGGCCTACGTGACCGTCTTTATAACGCAATTTGACGCGGGGTTATGGTTGCAGCTTCCTTTGAAAAAGCACCTTTTCACCATCCAACCAGGCCTGGCCGCGCTCCTTGCGAGAACGAGCGTTCTCGTCCGAGGCTGCACTCGAAGAATCCCTTCGAGATGAACTCACGATGAACTCGACCACGCAGGCCAAAACGTCTGAACCGAGGCGCGAAGCGTCCTTGAGCAAGAGGTTTTTCCAGTCATCTTGCAAAAGTTCGAGTTGAACGTTTGAGATGTTGTCCTTGGCAATTTCAGCTATCGAGTCCTTCGCACAATCGACAACTTTTTCGCCGCCTTCTTTCACGGAAGGGGAAAGGGTCTTGCAGGAAAAGGCGATGAGAAAAAGGGATGTGAAAATGATTTTTTTCATGGAGGATCTCCTTGTGAGTGAAACTAAAAAACCCGCTTCTTTTATTAGGAAGAGGGTTTTTCGGTGCTTGATGAATCTTAGATTTTCTGAGCCCCGCCAGCTTCAGAAGCGGCTTTGCAGTCGCAGCCCATGACCTGGTGATGCACACGCCGTCCGCGATGACGAAACGAACCGTTCATCGAAACTTTCGTTCCCTGCGAATCAAGCTCATTCCTCACGACCTTCTCAGCCATCGAAAGGTGAATCATGTTCGCCTGCTTCCCAAGGCCCGCAAAAAGCTGCGCACGGGCCATCACCCGCGCCGCAAACTCGGATCGCGAGATGGAGGCGGGGGGAGCAGAGGGTTTTGGGCTCCTGTCCACGTAGCCGGGACCAGGGTCGGTGAAAAACTTCTTGATTCTTTCCCACATGGATTCAGTCTCCTGCTTTCAGAGGTTCGCGGGCAAAGGGCCACCCACTTCAACAACCAAGTGTAAACCATGATCGACGCAATCTCCGTCCTCACATGTCCGTTTTGGCTGAATCCAAATGATCCCCCCTTGTCACCACGGCTAAAGGCAACCCTCGAAAACCTGGACCGCGCGGGGGCTGATAGGGCGTCGGACAAGGTAGTCTTTTGCGATGGCCCCTTCCCTCCTGATCCCATTAAAGCGAGCACCGAGGGACGCCCCTGGAGAGTCGTAAGCAATGACAAAGGCCCCTCGGGAACAACCGGAGGCTTTTGGACCGTGTTCGAGGCTATGTCAGGAGTTTGTGACCGTCTGATGTTCTTCGAAGATGACGTTTTCGTCTGCAAAGGCACCATCAAAAGAATGCAGGACATAGGGGATCTTGGTCTTGCGCTGGTTCGCTATTACGACACCGCCGAATGGCCAGCCGGTACGCCCTCGGGAATATACGAAAGCCCCGGCAATGGTCGGTGCCCCCTCGGACTCATCGGTCTTCAAGGGGTTCTAATCCCGTCACGAACGCTCGCCTTATTGGCAGCGAACGGCCCAAAATCGAGACAGAGCACCAGGCCAGCCGATCTCGTGCTCGGCGACATTCTGCACGCGCACGGTCTTCGTGTGGCAACCCACCTGCCCTCGCTCGTCCAACACGAAGGGGTCATAAGCCGCACGGGGGCTGGCCCCCATACGGCTTTGAACTTCGCAGGATACGACTACGAAGCCTAGGAACCCTTAAACAAGAACCGGACAAACAGGGGCCGGTGTGCTCGCCGAGGTCGGCGCGGCGTCGCCTGCTGATTCAAGGGAAATATCAATCCAGTTGATGGACCCTGTGTTAAACGGCAGGGGAGGCAGATTGCCGTCTTCAACATAATTCGTTTTGAAAACAGCCCCCGTGTCATACATAGAGACGTAATAAACACCCGAAGCCGCCAAGGTTGAAGGCGCCCCAAAGGTGGCGGTATTGATACCTCCCACGGCCACCACGTTTGCCGAATTCACGAGGACGCCCGCAGAGTTCCAGATCGCAGCCTTTATCGTGTTCCCGACGCTCATCCCTGTGGGAACAAAATCAACCCCCGTGCAAGACACATCAACAGCACCAACTTGAAACTTCGCCCCCGTCGTAGCATCAGACACCCCGGTCGTCGTAGAAAACACCGAGGCTCTTTGGGCCGGGCTGATGAAGAGAAAGGCGCCACCGCCCCCTCCCCCGCCTGTCGCTTCGATGGAAACCGATTCGTTAGCCCCAGGATTCAGGACCGTGAGTGTGATGTTCGTCCCGGCTGTGAGCTTGCTCGAAAGGTAATTCGGCGTGGTGTCGGCTGCTGTGACCTTGACCTTGCCGTCTAAGGGCGCTGCAATGGATATCGATTCATTAGCCCCCGGATTCAGGACCGTGAGTGTGACGTTCGTCCCGGATGCGAGCTTGCTCGAAAGGTAGTTCGGTGTGGTGTCGGCTGCTGTGACTTTGACCTTGCCGTCTAAGGGCACCGGGGTAGGAAGAGGCGTTGTCCAGTTGGTATCGAGGGCTCCCGTCTTTTGATACAAAGATCCTGAAAACCGCACAATCGTTCCTAGGACGGCAGCAACCCCAGATCCCGCCGACGGGTTTGAGAAAACCTCTGCATATACGCCTTGAATAGTAGACATTTGATCTATTTCCTTTCTACGGGATGACAGGGGACAGGAGAGCCGTTACCCGGGCCGTGCAAGCCCAATTCATGCCTAGGCCGCCAGCACCTTTAACCCGAAGGTGAATCGTTGAAGTGTTCAAACTTCCGACAATAGTGGCTTCAACATCCGCAGTCGCGTTTCCAAGAAACGTAAAATCATTCGAAGCAGCATTGATAACAAGGGCATTCCCTGCGGCGTTGGTGCTGAAACTCCATGTTCGCTTGAAGTGAGCAAAAAGATCAACGTTTGTATAAGGACCCGACCCCGAGCCCTGCACCTTGGGAGAGGCTACGAAGACCGCCTCAATGAGCCCTGTAACAAGCCAGTTTTTGAAACCCGTTTGGGCAAAGACCGCGTTGTCCCCCAAAAACTCGATGATAAGAAGGTCGGTGAAAGAGGCCGAGTTGTAGGGAGCCACCAAATCGTTGGCGTTGAACTCCTCGGTGTAGGAAATGTCGTGAGAAGGGCGGATAAGAACTTTAACAAGCCCGCCTCCGTAGTGAGCCCATGACACATTGTCAATCCGCTCGCCGATGGACAAGAAACGCTGCCCAATCTGAGGAAGAAAGGTCCCCTGCACGCCATCGGCAGATAAATAGACCTTGTGGCCCGGCCCATCCTTGAGTTGGTCAGTCGTTGATCCGTACCCCACAACAAACACAGTGGCCTGCCCCGCTATCGTGACAGGGCCGCTTGCCCCCGGTGCGATGGCAGCGTTGGTGACACCGATGCCTCGCTCGGCGGCGAGTGTCGGCAACCCAACCAAAAACCCGCCGTTTCCTGAAGCGTTGACCGTGTTGTAATGAACAATCCGGTTCGCCGGAACCGAAACCAAAGAATCATTGCGAAGCGTGATGACGAGCGAATCCGAGGTCGCCGCCGCTGCACAAGCGCAGTTGAGTTCGCCGCCTAGTGTGATGTTCACATCCGACAAAACCTGAGAAACAGCCTGAACCTGCCACTTGATGTAGCGGGTAAGCGTGGCCACCAACTGAGGCGAGAACTCTAGGGCACCCTGCACAGGGAGGTCGGGCTGAGCCCCCGCGTTGAAGGAGGTGAGGGGCCTGTAAGCAACACCATCAAGCGATCCGAGCAGAGCGATGGATCCGACAAAGTTTCCGGTCAAAATGACCGAAAAGCCAGAGGGCGAAAACCCGTTGGTGGGCACAACTGTCCACAGATCAACGGGGGCTGATTCTGTTTCTTGAGGCGTCCCGGCAGGGATCACGGCGAGTGCTACGAAATTATTGGTTCCCATTTTATGCGGCCTTTTTTTCTGAGTGAGAGGTTTTAGACAACCGGAACCGAACCGTCCCAGTTTGTAGCCATACCCGGGCCGATGACAATGAGATCCCGCGACGCTGAAAGGTTGAGCGTATCCTGGGAGGCTCTTTGGGTGCCCATGGCTTGCAGCCACGAACTCACACCCTTCATGCCGCCATTGACACCCTCATGGCCGTAAACGACGGGATAAAGGTCGTCCTTTCCGTTGTAAGCGTTGGTGCCGGTTCGGTTGAAGTAGTCCGCAACAGAAGGCGAGAACCAAGGCTGAAACGCCCATCCCTGAAAGGCAGCGCCAGCAAGGCCGTATTTGTACCAACCCCTAAGCATATAATCGTTGCCTGCTTGATTCGTGATTGACGCCGCAGCGTTCGAAACACCGCTATAAACAGGGTTCGTCGGGCCTGCAACCATCAAAACATAAGGCTCTGCGTCGGCAGCATTGAAAGTGCTCGCCTGCATGAAGTCCATCATGATGAGGTTGTTGAAAGTCGTGGTTGCCTGAATGTTCGTGAAGAGGCAAAAACCGTAAGGAGCCGCCGAATCGACCAGAATCGAGGTTCGGAAGGTCGCTACGTTGAAAAGCTGCGCTGTGGACGCCGTTCCCGTGCCAAGAAGATTTTGGGCGTCCGCCGCCGTCGGAGGTGTTGTGGCATTGGGAGCCCCGCCCGTGAACTGAGAAGCGGTTGAAAAGGCAACCCACCAGAAAAAATCAACAGCGGGGTGTCGCTGAAACATAAACTGCCTGCCCGACACGGGCTGCTGAATCACGAACCAGGCCGAAGCGTTGTTCATGCCTCCAGCCCCAGCACCAGGAACCGTTATCTGATCCCCCGCAGGGTTGTAGGTCGTGCCGTCCGAAGACTGAGGCACCGTCCAACCCTGAGCCTTTAGGGCGGCCTTCAACTCGAAAATGACGGCTGCGCCGCCTACACAAGAAAGCCCGGGAGAGATGATGATCGCCATGACTAACAAGCCCTTTCAATGAGAACGATTCTGACCAGAGGCCCGGGGCCGGGATAAACCGTGCCCGTCGAATCCAAAAACGAAGCCGTCCAAAAAACCACTTGATTGAGGGTTGTGTCGAAAGCCCTCATGTAGAAAACGGCGCCGCTGCCTGCCCCACCCGATCCTCCAGGCCAGGGCTGAAATGCGGGAATGCCTTCTTCTGTCGCACCTTTCGTGTAGAAAAACGAAACAGGTACCGGCTGATCTGCATCGAAGTTTGCCATTATAGATCCTAGATGATGGTGTTGATGACTCGGATTTCCGCCGAGTAAAGCTCAACAAAATCGGTCGGTATCGCAGGCGCTGTCACATGGATTTGCACTTCGTACTTTGTGTCAGCGTTTGCGATGGTATTCGCACCCGGCACAGACACGGTCAAGGCTTGCTCAAGTTTCACACTTGCCGTGCTCGTGAAAGCAAAATCCTTGATGGCGACGCTGTTGGTGGCATCGAAAAGAACCACATGGCCTGTCACTGTGCCGTTGCCGGTCGCCGCCACGGCCCGAAAGAAAATCGTGCGGGTCGTGCCGTTGAGGGGATAGTCCGCCGGGTTAAAGAAGATGGCTCCCGTGACAAGAGGCGTGGCTGAGTTCTCTAAGGCATCCCCCGACGGAATAGGTGCGATGTTCACGAACTTCTGGCCGGGGGCGCCGAGGCCGGAGCAGTCACAGTTCAACTCACCCCCTAGGGTGATAAAAATGTCTGTGAGAATTTTTGTGTTGGGAAGAACCTTCCACTTCACGTAACGGATGAGATCCGTGAAGATCTGCGGCGGGAACTCAAGAACAAAAGGCCGCGACGGATCTGTCTGAGCCCCCGCATTGAAGCCCTCTGTCAAAGGCCGGTAGTTCACACCGTCCAAGGATCCCACCAAGGCGATGACGCCTGTGAAGTTTCCCGAGAGGATCACAGAAACACCCGTCGGCGAAAAACCGTTCGGGGGAACCACCGCATACAGATCAATGGCAGCGGATTCCGCAGGCTCGTTCAAACCTTGAGGAATGAGCGGCAGGGCTACGAAGTTGTTGGTTCCCATTTAGGTCTTTCTATCGGCCCCTATGAAGTTTTTCGAGTTGTTTAGCCCGGAAACGGGCAAGAATTTTGGCGGCTTCAACTTCGCCCTTGGCCTTTTTAAGCCCCGCATAAAAGGGCGAGGAAGCAGGATTCGCCGAGGGAGCTTTCGTCGCAAGCCAGGCCATGCCCGCCAAACATTCCTCGGCGCTGGCGCTGCCCTTTTTCAGCTTGAGGAGGATCTCTTGAAACTCGGCAGGGATCTTGTTCGAGGAAGGGCGGGTTGGGGGTGATGGCTGTTTTTGCTTTGATGCTTGTGAAAATCGGGGACGGGCCGTTAGGTGCTCCAAATTGGGGAGCGGCTCACCGAGATCTTGAGGCGTGGGCGAGGTTTTGGGAGCAAGTCCAGGCGCCAAAAGGGTCGGCACAAACAAAGGCGGGCTCTGTGCCTCCAAAGCCTTCATCTTCGCGCTGCGACCCCCCACATAGGCGGCAGTGATGAGGGCGGCGAGTCCTAAAAGCGGCAAGAACATTTTTCATCCCCCTAGCAGGTGCAAACCAAGGCGGCTGCCATGTTGACAGTCACGGTCGCTGAAGCGCGACGACGAACCTTCACCCACTTCACAACGAAAGGCACCGTGGGGGCTAGGCCCTGCTGGCCAAATTGGCCAGCATTAAAGATGAGAAGAGGCCCGTAGTTGATGCCGTCGTGCGAACCAAGGATCGTATAAACCCCCGTGTAATTGCCCGAAAGCTCAAAGGTCTTCGGACCCTTGTAGGCCGAAACATCGACGGGAGCGCCCTCGCCGTCAGAGCCGGGAACGGGGATGGACACAATGCCCACCAGACCGTTTTGTTGGGTGTAGGGGAGGATTTCTGAGGGGGAGATGGCGGGCATGTGGTGTTCCTTGTTAAAGCGTGATTACTTTTCGCTGCTAAGAAGCGCGAGGACGGTTTTTTCCCTTTGCCTGTCTTCAGTCTCGCGCGCCAGTTCAAGCGCCGTGTAAAGCATCTCACGGTTGTAGTCGTGAATGCTCGAAGAAGGAGCCAGCGCCAAACTGTCCCTAAAAGTGCTCACTTTTTCGTCTATAAAGCTAGGAGCCTTTGATCTGGCAACGCTTTTCGCAATTCCACGAACAACGAAAAAAGCAGGGATTGTAAGTAGCCACCACATGTTAAAATTTCCTTTCAGACGTTGGGAGGGATCGATGTGTAGTAACCGAAAGCAGCAATCTTCCAAGAGCCGAGGTTTGAGGGATTACAGGGGAGGAGACTCCCAGCGGGATACTTAGATTAGAGAGAGTATGTGTGGGGCTTCCTTGTTAGAGATTTTAAGGAGCGGGGGTCGGCGGAACGTTTGTGTAATAACCCATAGCGGCTATCCGCCAGGTTCCGAGGTTCGCGGTGGGTTTGATAACGATGTTTTTGCTTTTCTCTGAAGACAAAGGTGTCGGAAAGTCAAAAATAAGAACCCGTCCGTGAACTAAGCTATCCTGCCCTGCCACAAGTTGAGGCTGAGGAAGATTCGAAAGAAGAACTTGGCCCTCCCCAGTTGGCCTATCGTAAAGGTTCCAGAAGCCGCCGACTGAACCCGCAGTATCGATGCAAACAGCATGAATGCTCTGAATACGAAAGTAAAAGCGCGAACTGCTCGATGCCGCAGGGACATTCGTCAAAACATATTCGGTCCCGGCGGTAATAACCTCTACAAAACCGGTGAGGTTCGGGGCGAGGTTCCCCGATGCAACGCCAGAAGGATCCTGAGAAATTGATGCTGGAGGCATAGGTCAAACCCCGATGTTGAAGACGACGGCAAGACTTGTGTTTGCAAGCGGGCCGCCAGGAAAATTCACGGCGATGTCCTCTACGTCACCAGACAAAGGGAAGACGGGCGAATCGGTCCCGAAGGGAACAGTGACATAAGACAAGGGAGTGGCGCTCGTTCCGAAAGTTCCGATCTGAATGGCAGGCATGACGGGAGGGCTGATGCTCTCGTCAACCCTGAGAACATAAAAAGAGCGCGCCAAGGGAGGAATGCCGGTCGTGTACTCCCGGGCAGGGTTCACAGGCGTGGCCCCTCGTTTGGCCAGCCATATCGTCCGGGTCGCCCCCGCAACGGCAGGCCGCGATCCATAGGAGACGTGAGCCATCACCTTCATAGGATCCAAAATGCCGTTCAACTCCTGAGAAGAAGGCACGGGGTACGGCTGAAACCGAGCATCGTTTCGCGCATAAACACGGATGGACGATCCGGGAACAGAAACGGCTGAACACGAATAGGGGGATATGACCACCTTTTCAGGCGTGCCAACATCGTCCCAACTCGGGGTGATGTCGCCCCCGTTGTAAGGGGAATACCCACGACGAACATCGATCTCAACCCTGGAAACGCCCGAGCCGTTTCCGAATTCAACAATCCCGACGATAGGACCACCAGACACACCGCCTGAGCCTTCGTTTACAGGCAAAATGGAAAACGTAACCGTCGCAAACTGGGCAAGCTGCGACTCCGAGCGAAGATCCAAAAGACGCACAGGAATGCCGATAAACCCGGACTTTGAGTTCGGTGCCACTTCCGCCAACCGCCCCAAATTTAGCTCCCCCTGATCAAGCAACCGCTGCGGCCCCTTGCCCTTGCGGTACCCGGGCACGGATCCAATCCCTATCCCAGACTTTATCCGGTCGATAAAATCAGGAGACGTGTCCCGAAGGCTCGCCCCCATGTCGGCGGCTTCTTCGCCCTCGTCACGGACGCCAAAGTCCTGGCCGTAGTCGTTTGACTTCGTCGGAATCATCCCAAGGCGCGCAAGGGCTTGTGCAGTTTCAAATTCCATTTAGGCAAATCCTTTTTGGCGAGCGTCCAAAGTTCTCGAAATAAAGGCACGTCCGGCAGGCTTCAGAAATTCGGCAAAGCTGCGACCTGTCTTCTTGGCTTCTTTCAAAGCCCTACCGACGGCGCCTTGTCCCTGGTTGTAGGCGGCTGCAATGACCTCAACCAAGTCGCCAAAACTACGGGAGAGGATCTTCAGGTAGAACGCAGCAAACATCACGTTCAAATCAGGGTCCAAAAGATCCTCTCCCTTTCCGGTCCAAAGACTAATCGTTTCCCCTACCTCGGGGCTGTGGGCGGCCTTAAACCTCCCCATCACCCGGATAAGGTCATTCACAGTCGCAATCTTCATCTGCATGAGCCCGAACGCCGTGCCAAACGAGTTCACAAGCCCCGGACGCCAGCCCGTTTCGACGTAGGAGAGGTTCTTGATCCAGGTCTTGGGAACCTGAAAAACCCTCCCCCATTTCGAGGCTAAAGCGTCTATGGACTGCGCGCTCATGACTTGGATTGACTTTGTTCGGGCTTCTGCAAAATCCCTATCGAGACGGATTCGATCGAGAGATGACGCCTTCCCGGTAAAAACTAAAGAATTTTCGGATACTGCTTGCGACGGCCTGCACAGGATTAGGGAAAAAATCCAAAGGCAAAAGATCGCCGTGAGGCTGTTCCCCAGGCGCCGCCATCTGGACCGGAATTCCACCAGCCTTGTAAGCCGTGTTGGCCGCCGTGAGTGCCACCATCGCGGCCACGGCCTGTTTGTCGCCAGCCTTTGCCGCCCGCGAAGCCCGGATAATCGTGCGCTTGGCCCCGGGATCGCCCTGTTTTGCTTTTGCAACAATTTTCGCTGCCTCCTTGATGCGTGGGTGAAGGGCGCGACCCTTCTTTTTGGCCACCATAGCACCGACCAAGGCCACATCTCCCATCATACGCATTGCGTAAGAATTTCCTGAGAGTGCCGCGCGGGCCGTCGCCTGGAGCTTATTACGAGCCGCCTGGTTGCCCTTGCGTGCCGCCAGAACCGTCGCCGCCGCTGCCTTCACAGAGGTCGGCACCGCAGGCAAACGCCCGCCAGCCTTCAAAATGCGAGACGGCGTGACCTTGTAGTCCTTACCGTCATACATATCGAAGATCATGGACGCCAAAGCAAAGTGCTTCATGCGATGCTGCGAAGGCTTATCGCCCTTGGAGGCCGCCGCCGCAATCGTGGCAAGCTGGCGACGAGCGTCGCTGCCCAAAAAGCGCGAACGTGAATCTCTCACAAGTTCTGCGTCCCTCTCAAGGCTCGCCCCCTGGGAAGTATCCGAGTGAGCTTCCACAAGGGCCGCCAGAGCAAGGTTTTTCTGCGCCCTCACACCACCCTCATCTCCCGCCTGAGCGGCTTTGTTGATGGTGTTGATGAAGGCAATAGCCTTTTCATCGCCCTGCCCAGCCTTCTTCTGGACAACACAAGCGTTTTTGAATCGCTCCATGGCCTTCTGCCTCGAAGACTTCAAAAGCGACACGAGCGCAAAGCCACGGCTTCGGGCCGCTGCCTTTTTGATTCCAGCATAAGCCCGCTTGGCCGTGACGAGTTGCTCTTGGGCGAGCTTGCCGACCTTGATGGCCAGAAGATCGCGCTTAGCCTGCTTGTCGCCCGATTCGGCCTTTTTGGCCATGTGGGACAAAGCCATCTGGGCGCGAGGATCACCCGAGCGGGCCTTGCGGTACACGGTCATACCAGCACGAATTTTGGCGCCGGTTGGGTTTTTCTGGGCCGCCGCCCGCAAGATCTTGCTCTTTTCCTCAGAAACGGCTCCCACGAAGTCACCCGCCAAATCCGACGGCTCAACCTCGTCGTCCGAGGCCTCAGTCTCATCGGCATCGGCATCGGCATCTTGGGCCTCGGCCTGTGCCTCCGTCGCATCGGCATCGGCGCTGGCTGCTTCGGCTTCGTCCTCGGTCAACTGCATCTCAGGGGCTACCGCCTCGGGTTCGGCTTCCGGCGCGGGCTGTTCGCCGGGTTCCGGCTCGCTGACTTCGGCGCTCATGGGCTCGGCTGAGGCCTGCATGGCTTCGGCTAAGGTTCCCATAGGCTCGGCACCTGGGGCCTCTTCGGGAGTCATCTCGTCCGCTGAATCGCTGCCAGGACTCCGATCCGTCACGAGCGGGCCGTCTTCTTGACCGGGACGCTTCATAAGCACTGACGAGCGAAACATTCCCTTTCTAGGCCTCACCGTCATGGGAGATCCAGAAGGCTTCCCGGGGCGAGCCTTAGAACTTGCGAGCTTTCGCTTTTTCGACGCCTGCATACGCAAAAGCGAAGCGGCCTTTCGCTTCCTGGCAGCCTCACGCTTCTGAGCCATGAGATCGAGACGGCTCTTTTTGGCCTGTGAGGATTTAGCTTTGTTGTCGGAACGCTTCTTATCGTCAGCGGCCTTCTTTTTGGCCTGAGCGGCTTTGAGAAGCGCGATCTTCTGGGCACGGGCCTTCAAGCCAGCATCCCGGCGAGCCTTGAGGCTGGCAAGGTTGCGACTGGCAAGATTCATGGACGACTTTTTCCGGGGAGCCGCGCCAATGCCTTCGGGGCCGTAGTCGCCGCCCAAAATTTCGGTCGGCAGGCCGTGTCCCATGCCAGAGAGTTGCGAGGCGTATTTACCGATCAATGCCTTCGCAAATTCTTTGTCATAAGAATTCGGGGTCGTGCGGCTGTTGTCATTGGCCGACTTTTCAGAAAGACGGCGATAGAGATTAAGAATCTTTTTCAAAGAATGATTGTGCTTGGGATTCATGTTTTTTCCTTCACCGTAAACTGAGTCTTCGAGATGACGATCCATTGCCTTGTCTCCCCGATTCATCAAACTCAAAATGTAATCTGTGTTCGCTGCGCTATCGACAAAAGCAAGATTCGGATCTTGAAGAAGCGGATCGCTTTTCAAAGATGCAAGTTCTTCGGGCGAGGCAGTTTTAGAAAAATCCGTCCACATCTGAGCCTCGCGAAAGCTCTCATTATCCGCGAAGGGATCTCGCGAACTCGTCAAAGCTGAAAAGTCTCGCGTATAAAAATCAGGACTTGTGAGACGATCGGAATTGGCTTCGAGATCATCAATCTCGGCTGTCAAAATGGGCGACGTGTTCAGAGGATCAAATCGAGGGTCAGACATTGGATTGGGCTCCCTAGAGGATAGTCAGTCTACCAACTGAAAGACCGCGAAACATCTCGCTTGGACAAATCAGAATCAACCGACCTCTGCGCCTCAGCCACATCACGGGCCGTGGGGCTCTTGTGACCGCGCGATCTCGCAAGAAGCAGCGACTTTTTGACGACCATCGCCCGGTAATCAAGATCCGAGATCTCCTCCCCCGCACAACAGCCAACGTCATGGGCTATCTCCATGCGACCCGCCCCCATGCCGACAACCCCGTCCCGGCCACGGCCCGGGAACCAAGAGTAAGGGTCGGAGCTAGTGAGATCTTTGGAAGCCGCGCCTTCAATCTCGACGTTGTTGAAAATGGATCCCCACGACATTTAGAAAACTCCATTGCAAGAGATAAAGGCCTCTGTGGTATTGGAAAACCGCTTCCGAACCTTCGAATCAGAAAGCCACGAATCAAAGCCCGCCTCACCCGCTAGATGAAGAATGGCCAAGGCCCCCGATACTGTAACAAGATTCCCATCAACGCTTAAACCTCTTTTGGAGACGGCCTTGGGAAAATAACGCCGGTTCGACTTGACGAAAGCGGCGTATTGCACCCGAGGGAGCTTCAAAAAAGACACTTCCGAAAACGGAGGACGGAAAGACGCCTTCCAAGCGTTGTTTTCTCGTGTCGCATTGCTGGCTATCCCCAGATCAACCAAACGCCTCGGAGAAAACGCGAAGGCTCCCAGTTTCCCCGAGGGAGCCTTTAACCCTGTCGGGGAGCAGGCCATACGTCTACAAAAAGCCGACCAGGCCTGCTTCGAAACGCCCGTCAAGGGCGATACGGGATCCTTCTTCTTGGGGGCGACAAGCGCCGCCCCCAAGGCAAAGCCAACCAAGGCACCCACGCCGACTTGAATCATGGGAAATACTGAGTGAAGCGGCCAGGACCCGTCGCGTCTGCCGGGTTAACCGTGATGAGAACCGGCGGCACGGCTTGAGGAGGGTTGGAGTTGAATTCCGGGGCTGCGGACGCCGGGGTCGAGTTTGTAGACAAAGGTCCCGATTGTGCGGGAGAGGGCGGCAAGGTAGGTGCGAAACTTTGCGGGGTCGCAGTGCCAGCATCGCCCAAAAACGGGGCGTTCGTTGATGCAAAAATAGGGAACGACTCGGGCGTGTAATCGCCCTGAAAATTGTAGTCAGTTGTCTGCACCTCAAATCCGGGCCGCTCGTCAATGATGATCCAGGCCTGGGAGGTGGCAGGGTTCGACGTGAAAGACTTCGACAAAATGAGAATGTCAGGAGCCTGAATTCCCGTGATGACAGCGCCAATGACCTCGGAAAAGGTGTCGGCGAAAACCGTCGTGGTTGGATAGACGGGCACCGGAGGAGAAGAAGTAAGATCGTTGAAAGGCTCGAACTCCAAAAAGGTCGGGCGGTCAACAGGCAAAATCTTGCGACCCAAAAGCGGCGTTCCCAGGCGCAGAAGATCAACACCCTCAGTCGCCGACAAATAACCACCCGGCAAAAGGTTTTCATTCAGAGGCGGAATGATCACACCCCTCGTGGCCCTCACCACCTGAACCATGTTCGCCGCTGGCCACGCAATGATCTGAAGCACAATGGGCGAGAACGAAGATCCCGTCGCGATGCTGCTCACCAGGCCGGGCATCACCAGATAATCAACCGCCTTCGGATCATTGAAGGACGTGTTTGAAATGTTGAAGCTCGGGATGTCTGCAAGGGGCGTGAAGATCACATCCGACGGATGAGCCACAGGCGTGTTTGCCACCGTGACCTGATTAGGGGTCGCGAAGGGAAAAGACGAGGGCGCCGAAAGAACGGCAGGAAACGCCTGGTTGGCTGGTGATACAGTCGGGTCGAGGGCCATCGGAAACCTCCCGCTACTTGATCGTTACGTCTTTGTGAGACTTAGAAAGGGTCTGACTCTGAGTCGCTGTATGGAAAACTGCGGAACGGATGGCGCGCTTGGGCGGGACGGCTTCGGGGGCCGCAGTGGCTTCTTCGAGAGCTTCTTCGAGAGCTTCTTGAAGGGTCAAAGGGGCCGGGGCTTCAGGGGCCGGGGCTTCAGGGGCCGGGGCTTCAGGGGCCGGGGCTTCAGGGGCCGGGGCTTCAGGGGCCGGGGAAAGAGCTTCAGATTCAGTGGTCATGGCATGCCTTCGTTTATTGAGCCGCGTAGCCCAAAAGGCGGCGCATCTCGTGTTTGTCATCCGAGGAAATGAACTGACGAGCCCCCGGATCCCAACCGATCATACGGTCGATCTCAAAGTGATCGCCCTGAATCGTATTCGAAGCGTAAGCAGAATCTTCAGGGTCAAGGCTCTGTGCAGCGGCCAAGACCTTGGCGTCGAGCTTTTTGGCTATGCCGCCGATGAAGCCAGAGGGCGACTCAGGATCAACGGCTGCGACCATGGGCTTTTCCGCAAACTGAATCTTCGGAAGAATCTCGCCAGACTTGTACTTGTTGGCGATGTCGAGGCGATGAAATTCTTTTTCACGGCCCATTCCCAAAACCAAGGACGGATCTTCAATTCTGCCATCAGGAAGCAAAACAAGGGCGTGATAAGCGTAAACGCCGCCATCGCGGCGACGCCACTTTGCAAATGGTTTGGCGTTTATCTTTCCGAGTTCTCGAAGTTCGGCCACGCGCCAACATGCTAAATCTTCGCAATCACCCCAGGAGCCGGGGTAATCCCCTTTTCCCATTACGCCCGAGAGAAGTGAAGGAATATCAGGCCAAATCTCCGTGCCGTTTTTTTCGCGCTCATAATGAATCCCTGCGCGATAGAGCAAAGGATATGGCGAAGGCACCAAACCTTTTTCGTAAAAAGAATTCATCTGCCGAAGATGAGTTTGGTTCACACGACATAGAGCCTCCATGAGATGGAGCAATCGCTGTTGCGACCAAATCTGATCCCAGTCGCCGCGAAACATTGCGGTTCGAAACTCGATCTTCGGCATTCCCATTTTTATTTACTCGGCGAGAAGAGGGGTTGCGGACAACAAAAATAAAAAAGGCCCCAGCAACAAAGCGGGGCCTCCTTCAATAAGAGCTAGTCTTTTTAAGGAAGCCCCGAGGGGTTGTTACGCCGCTGGCTTGGGTTCGGTGTTCTCGAAGATCATGAACGAGAAGTCCTCATCCGTCGCCGACCCGCCCGAGTTGAAGGTGCGAACCGTCTTGACCTGCGAGGCAGTGTCATCAACCGAGATGAACACGGCAGCGCTCGTTCGAGGCGCGCAATACACCATCGAACGCGAACGAGCCTGGCCGTATCCCGTCGGCAGGGTCAGGGTGAACACACCCGCCCCGGTTCGGGCTACAACAACCTGGCCCGCCGTCGTGTTGTCACCATCAATGACGGTCGTCGCAACACCGCCCGAAACGGCGACACTGCCATACGCAACCAAGGCAGCGTTGGCACCCGAAAAAAGTAGTCCTGGCATGGTAAATCCTTCGAAAAAGGTTGAAAAACGAGGGGTTAAAAAAGCAAAGAAGCGAGCAGAAACTAAAGAACTGGCTTGGGCTCAGTGTTCTCGAAAATCATGAACGAGAAATTCACGTCGGCAGCGGTCGCGGCTGAGTCGTAGGTGTAAATCACCTTTTGCTGCGAAGCCGAAACGTCGATGCCAATGAAGGCAGGACTCGTCGCCCGTGGCGAACAAAACACCATCGATCGCGACTGAGACTGGCCATACCCAGTCGGCAAGGTGAGTGTGTATTTCCCTGTTGAATTCCTCGTCACTGTGACCTGTCCTGCGGTCGTATTCTCAGAATCGATCACCACGGATCCGGTCGCTCCAACAACTTCGCCATACGCAACCAAAGCCGCGTTGGCGCCCGAAAAAAGTAGTCCTGGCATTTGAAGTCTCCTAAACGGTCTTTTGGTTGAAAAAAGTGGCCGGGGAAAACGAAGCCGGTGGGAAAGTCGCTAAGGCTCCACCCTTTTTAAGCGACCTTCCCACCGTGCCTCCCCAGCCTTTGGGCTTACTCGACGGCAGGCCCGATGATCATGCCCTGGAAGTTCTTCGCGACGACGTTCTGATTCGTCACGGTCAGGGTCACGAACATGCTGATCTGGCAGGTGTCCATTTTGAGGCGGACGCCGAACGCCGTCTCAGTGAAGCCAACGGCAGGCAAAGCGCCCGTGCTGACAAGCTGAGAGTTCTTGCCGACCTTGATGTCGGTGATCAAGAAGTCAGGGGCCACGTTGCTCGGAATGACAAGCCGTTCCGGGCGAAAGATGACCTGGGGCTGAACGTTGATGTTCGCCGAGCTTGATCCCGCAACGTTCGTGCTGCCAAGGCCGAGCGCGAATTCGCGGCTCGAACGAGGAGGCATGGAACGCAAAAGGGAGCCCGACTGCGCACGCTTCGTGGCCAGAGCGCTCGAAAGCGCCTTGGAAGTCGCCTGCTGAACAGCACCAATGATGCTGCTGTAGTCGTCGCCAACGAAGGCAGCGCCAGACTCGTCGTCACCCCAAGAGGTGTCGCCCATGATTTCGACCAGATCCGCCAAGCCAATTCCGCTGATGTCAGGTTGCATGTGATGTCCTTTTCATTGTCGGTTTTTGGGCCGACATTGGTTTTTGAGAAAGTTGGAACTATCGAGTTTTTGGTTTTGGGAAAGTTCGACTAATCGGCCATCGCCAAATTAGACATTTCCTGTTCGGCTGCGGAGCCTTCCAGGGACGAACCACCCGTGATCTGCTTGGAACCCGAATCGCCAAACAGGCCACTGATGCCGCCGCCCTTCTTTCGCCAAGAATCGCCCATGCGATAACCGGCAGAATTGAAGAACGAGGCAAGTGCGCCGTCGCCAAAGGACTGCAACGCGAGTTGCGGGTATCCCGGGTTGGCGAAAAGCGCTACGGCGTGGAAGGCCACGCCCGCGAGAAGATCAACAGGCACGTTGAACAACGAAAGCCCGCCCTTGTCAGCAAAACGCCCTTGCATGACGCCGAAGCTGAAGGTCGTCATCGCGATCCCGGAAGTGCGAAGCGCAGGCTTCAGGATCGACTCTTCTTTGTCTGCCAAGATCCCGCGCGCACGCGAACGAAGATCCAAGAGACGGTGACGGTAGGGCTGAAGTTCGAGCATTTTGATCTATCTCCTCTGGTTCCGAAGATTCAATCCTCGGAAGGTTGGTTTGTGGCGATCACACATGAACGCCACGGTCAGAGAAAATGATATGTCGTGCCGAACTACGTGAAAAGAAACGAGAAAAATGTGGTGGGATATGCAGGCGCTAGGAATAAGCGGCAGGGAAAAGGGCTAAGCGTTTTGTATTCAGCGAATCAAGAACGCCGTTACAAAAATACAGAACAGGCCCAAACGTAAACAAAACCGGACATTCGGACTTAAAAAGGGCGTTCCTTGTCGCGTTCTTAAAAAAAGAATAAGGTCCTCCCGTGGCATCTGAAACCCTAAAGCCCCTGGACTTACTGATTCTCTGCAAACTCGCCGCGAACAACGGGCGCACCTATGGATTCTTGAGCGAATCCCTCGGGATCTCCCGCTCGCATATTCATAAATGCGTCAAGCGCCTAGAGATCTGCGGATTCTTGAACACCGACATAAAAGTCAACAAAAAGGCCTTCCTCGTCTTCGCCCTGGGAGGCGCGCGCTACGCCTTCCCCGCCGAGAAAAAAGGCACCATGGAGGGCGTTCTGACAGGCCTTCAAGCCGTCGGCGTCGCCGATGGACAGCCTATGGTCTGGCCGTGCAAGGGGCTGGAGAACGAAAAAAAGGCCGCAGGGCTAGGGGTCAAACCCCTGCATCCTGCGGCCTTGGAATCAGTGAACGATCAAAAGTTCTGGGACTTGCTCGCCCTGATAGACGCCATCCGTGCCGGAGACGACAAAGAGGCGAAGGTGGCTATGGCGATTTTGAGGGAGAGGGTTTAGTTCCCTTTCTTAGAGAAAAAAGAAAAGGCTTTCTTAAAATCGAGGGTAGCTGCTTTGTAAGAAGGAAAAGGACCTCGTCTAAGCCCGTCGAGAATCCAATAAATACCACCCGTTTTTGGATCCTTGGCCATGACAATTCGGTCGAGGCCGTTGCTCACCGAAACTCCTTCCCCGGAGGCCTCGTCCAGCTTCGCACCTCAGTCCAAAGATCCGCGCCTCGCAGACCCATGATCCTCTTGAACTCCTGGTTGTTCGCCTCGAAAAAAGGATTCTCCTCGGACGAGTCCTTGCCCCTGGGATGCCCCATGTGAAAGATCGCCCCCGGTATTCGGCCTACTTTGAAGCCAAGCTCCATCAAACGCTCGTGCCTCTCAATGTCCTCGGGACCCCAGGAAATGAAGTTCTGGTTCTCGCCACCGGCCTCCCGGTAAACACTCGTCTTGCCCACGATCAACCCGCCAAACGAATGGGCGTTCAAAACGTTGAAGTCATGAGGCTTGGGTAAGGTGCCAGCCAAAAACCCCTCAACAAGCTCTTGAGGAACATCCACAAAGGTGCCGTCATAAGGGTAAACAAAATCTACAAAACCCGTTCTTAGAGCGTCTATAGCATCTGTGAATTGAACGGGAGAGCACAGCATATCGCAGTCGAGAATTCCAAAATAAGGGGTTTCGACTTCGTTATAAAGAGCTTTGTTGATCAATGAAGTTTTGTGAAAAGGTTCTTTGGATTGAGCATCGAGGAAACTATCAATCAAAACGATGCCCTCAAACTTGGAAAAGTGATTCTTGCACCGTTCTAAATTTCGCTCTCTTTCGAGAGAGTCAATTTTGAAAGGGATGATGAGGGAAACGTCCGAGTAGTCTGATCTCATGGGGTCCGGGCCTCTTGCAATACTGAGAGATTTAGAAACGGCGAAGGTGCCGACGTCAAAGAAGAAGATGCCTGCGAACGTTCCGATGATGAGCAGCTTCAAGGCCATGTGATCTGCCCCGGTATCCGTTCACCGACTAACGCCCGCGTGCAGTCAGGACACATACGATCGGTGGCGTTCATCGTGTTCGGGTACGAACAAACCCAGCGCGATGGAATGAGCACCCCGCACTTCGAACGAAAGAAGTACCCTTCCATCGCAGGGATGGATATGTCGGCGTAGTGGTAGACCTCGGCCATGTTCGCCGTCATCAACGCCACGCGAAGGTCCTGGTTGGTGATCATAAGCCCACCTCGGTTGGCGGAAGGACCTCGCCCAGCAGGATGCTGTAACACAGGGGGCAAATTAGGTCGGCCAAGATCTCGTCCTTCGATTTAATCCAGGGGCCCCTAGGCACTGGCGCTGCTGGTACTGGCTCTTGGACGCTGGGAAATAACCGATGGCTTTGTCCATCTCGTCAGCGCGCCTTAACGCTCTGATGATGTTGCGCTGCCAAGCGAAAGCTAGATCTAGTCCGTACATTTTCTGTTCCGTAGTTTTCAATGGAAAAGCTACTTGTTTATTCTTAAACAAGACGAGACCGAATTCTTTTTACCCATTTCGGGTTCTTTTCGATACCGATTGACGAGCGTCCAGCGGCTTGCGCTGCGAGCAGCGTTGTACCGGTTCCGGCAAAAGGGTCTAATATGATATCGCTAGGGCTAGAAGATACTTTTAGTAGCTTCGTAATAAGACCGATGGGTTTCTGATCTGGATGCCCAAGACGCTCTGCTGAAAGATGCCCGAGAAGGGCTGGGTGCAAGATCACATCGCGCGGAAGCGCGCCCCTTGAGACGTCATAAGACAGCGCATTTTTCATACGTCCCTTGGACGGACGCAGTCGTCCATGCAACTTTAGCGTCGCAGGTAAATAAGGCACGCGAGCTTCATCTTCATGAAAAGTAGAGGCGGTGGATTTGTATCCGTAGATGATTGCCTGCATTGATCCGCGCCACCGTCCACGGGGCTTTGGACTGTTCACGTAATGCCAGACGAGGAGTGTCTTATGCTTGATTTTCATTTGACGAAACCAGTGCTCTGCTACGACATCCTTGTCTCCGAAAACATAGAGTGAGCCGTGAGGGCGTAGCAGTCTCAGGAATTCCGCAAAATAGGACGTCATATCCAGGATCTCATACGGAGGGTCAGTCAAGACCAAGTCAACACACGCGTTCGGCATTGTTGACATGATCTTGAGGCAGTCCCCCTTTACGATTTGAGTATTCACTGAGATGCTCTTGGACACAGCTTCTTTTCTCCTGCTCTCATTTGTTGGTTAGTAGAAAACGACATTACGATTCACACCAGGCCCGATAGAACGCTTTGCCCTCGTCATCCACCCACCAGCTTGAACGGCGCGGTCTGTGGTCCTCCCACGAGTGGGTACGAGATAGGGTCAGGCGCCCCGATGAGTTCCTGCTCGATGACGTCGCACCCCTGAGACACACGCTGAATGAGCGTACACCAGCCCGGTCGCTGCATGAGGTGATGGGTGGCGTCGTCCAGGTGCCAGGGCGTCCCGATGTACAGCACGCGGGCGTCGGGCTCACACAAATTCGAAAAATTTTCACCAAGCTCTCCGATAGGGATGAGGCTCATGGCTTCGGATAATCGGAAGCAAAACGCCCCCGTATTGGGCCGACCACCAAAGCAGTGAAACCGTGGGCTATCCCATACTCCTTGCAGGCGAGGCATGTCACCTCTAGATCCTTGGACACAACGCCCCCCGTAATCAAACACTTTAAGTCTCTCGGCAGACCGCCGTAAGTGCCGCGATCCACAGCACACGGCCCAAAAAAATAGTGAACGAGGTTCTTCATGACTTTTCTCCAAGATTGATTCGCGCCATCGCAAACACAGACGAATAAAGAGAAACCCCCTTGGCACTCACGTCTTTATAGGCCTGCAAAGCCTCTTTGTCCGTCGTGAGCTTGAGTCTCAGGGCTATGGACGGCACGTTTCTCGCTTTTTGATCAAGTAGCCATCCCGCGCACATACCCCTTTTCTTTGCCCGGCGGTGCTTGTGACAACTGAAAATGATCCCCATGTAATCGCTCTCGGCATCAATGAGCTTCTGATACTCATCCGGGTGCCACATTCCCACGGGAGCATCGGTTCGGAAAGGGCAGGTTGCACACGGGGTTTTGGGGGTTTTCACAGCGACCACGACTTCTGAGCCACGCTCGCTAGATACTCAACCCCCGGAAAAGCCTCTAGCCCCTTGCAAGCCCATTCGCGCCCCTCCTTCACCATGCCCAGGCTCAAACAAGTCTCGGTCAAGAGGATATAAGAACCTCTTTCGAGTGTCGGGTTTCGGGTCACAAGTCGCCGCTTCGCTTTCGACAACATCAAAAGACCCTCCCCCAAAACCTCAACAACCTTGGGAAGCAACAACGGATCGCCACCTTGAACTAGATTTGCCATTTTATACATAATCCGTCCCTCGGTAAAACACACATCCGGCGTCCGATCTTTTGAGGCTTTTTTTACATTCTCAAGAGAAGACTCATAGTCGCCAGCATTTTCATCGATCTCAGCCAGCATCAAATGCGAAGACGTTAACTCGTTCTTGTCCGTGCTCTTGCTCGTGCAGAGTTCGAGATAAGGCCTCGCCATTTCAGCATTCAGACGCAAGGCCTCGGTGCCTAGGTAATACAAAACACGAGGCGAAACATTCTCCATCCCTTTTGTGCGAGCCTCAAGCCACAGAATCTTGAGCGCCCTCGAAGAAACCCTCGCCCCGGAACCTGCATTGTCGCGCATGTCTCGAACAATCAGATCTGGCGCAAAACACGACCTTTTATCGCCCACCACATGTTCGTGCGTTGACCCAATCCAGCGAACACCTTCAGGGCCAAGGGCCGCTCGTTCAAAAATACGCCAACAAATTAGCTCGCACCCCGGATACGAAAGCCTCGGGCTCATGATCTGATAGGTGCAGTTCAACACGTCGCGCTTGTGAACCAACATCCTTTGGACCATGGAAGGAATAAGCTCAGGACTGACGAAAAGATCGTCCGCATCAACCATCAGCACATAGGGCAATGTCGCCCGGGAAACCGCCTGGTTGCGCATCAAGGCCCAGTCCGTAAGAAGCGGCAAACCGCTGTACTCCACAAGACTCGCAAAGGGGGCCTCGGCAAAAGTCTCGCGCGTATCCAAAACAAAACATTCCGGGTTCGTGTCAGGGGTGAAGGAGAAAACCTCAAAACGGAAGGGGCGCTTTTTTTGAATCTCCTCGGCCCAAGCGCGGGCTATGGCGACTGTGTTGTCGTCGCTCATGTTGTCCGTCAAGACAAACTCCGAGACGTAGGGCTCTACGTTTCGGAGCGTCCGCAGGATTGTGGACTCAGCGTTGCGGGCCATCATGGCGAGGGAAAGATCGGCGCTCATCTTAAAAAACCTTCACATAACGATTGAAACAGCCTCTTGAACCATCTCTTCAACATTTTCCTCTAGCCAAGTCCCCCAGTCCTCGCCGAACTCAGGGCATGTATCCATGTCTCCAGCGATCAAACTAACAGCATGCATTTTTATGTCTTCAGCCTCGTCGCCAAATTCCTCCTTCATTTCTAAAAAGGCAGGAGATTTCTCAACATAATCAGCAATATCTTTTCTCGTCTTGATAATCATCTCTTAAAACCCTTCTACCGACAACGTCCTTCACTACAAACCTTTGGAAAAGCACCACAACTTTTTCCTCCCGGCAAAACTTCAAAGATAACGTAAGGCTTTCCAAGTGTAAATTCCTTGTATTCACTAGCAACATCAAAAGAGGATTTTGTAGCACACATCGGATGAACGTCTTGAATAGAAACAAAAGAGCCGGGCACCACACAACCATAACGAATGAAAAAATACCTCGTGCCCTCAAAGTCTTGATACCAAGCAGCCCCCCGAGTGCCGAAACGGATACCTGTGAAATAAACACAAGGGTTGTTCCTTTCGTCGAAAATTTCAAAAATCCCCGGCGAAACCTCCTTTGTCGAATTCTTGGAGGTCATCACGGGCGCCGTGTCCCTCGGAACAAGTATCGGGGGCAAGCTGGCGTCAGGGCGCGCAACAAAAGTGCTCGCATCAGGGACAACCCCCTGCGATCCCATGTCGAGCGAAACAGTGCCAACCGGGTTCGTGTCCGGGGAAACCGAAACCGCATCCGAAGAAAACTGAGATCCCGTCCCCATGTCCCTCAACAAAAGGCCCCCTCCCGCGTCCGGCTGCGCCGCCCGGAGCCCGGGGGACATATCCACAGAAGCGACCAAAGAAGGCATGCCCAAAGAAGGTGTAGCCCTTCCCCCGACCACCACGGCCCCGCCGTCGGGGGGTATCCCCTGAAAATCCTCTCCCGCATCGCCGGGGGCGCCGGACATACCAGAAGACGAACACCCCATCGCTAGACCAAGTGAAAAAAGTAAGAACTTCATCACGGACCCCCTGTTTTAATTGTTTTTTATCTTACCGCCTGCCTCTGAAAAAATCGGGCATTCCCTCGCCCGGACCTGAATCGTCCGGCTCAGCCTCAAACCTCGAACGGTGCTCCACAGGACGAATCGATCCTGTGTAATCATCCTCAGTTAGAAGCAAAGGACGGGGCAAGGTGGACTTGCCCACTATCGAGTTAAAACGCCTGCCAAAGCCTTGGATGCGAGAGAAAAGATCCTTCGACATATGCAAAGGCTTTCCTGTGTAGGTACGCTTTCTAAGGTTTTGGCTTTTCATTGAGGTCATCCAGGGCATCGTTTAGAGCACCCTCCACCTCGGTCAGCACGTCTCGCGCTCGACCCGCCAGCCCTAGGGCACCAGAGGCTGCCGCTGCCTTTAGCCTGTTTTGGGCGTCGTCTGTGAACTTCACGAACAAGGCCTTCAAACTCACCAACAACTTTTCAGCTTCAGGAACTATGAGATCGCGTCCGAGATCTAAAGGCACGTTGTCCTCCTGTAATTCATCGAAAAGCTGCTTGCAGGCCGAAACAGTGACAGGACAAAGCGAAGGATCCTCGCTCAATTCCTGCCACCTGTCTTCTGCCGAAAGTCTCCTAGCCCTCGTCGCGGCTCTTGTCGTGGACAAGGTGAGCCTTCGCCGGAACCAAAAAGCGAATGTTCCCGTCGGTCAGGGTGTATCCCGTGTGACCGTCCTCGTCGTTGATGCTCTCAATCTCAAGCGATGAGAAATTCGCATCATAGACCTTCTCGTATCGGGCCTTGTACTTCGGCTCAAGAGTCACATGATCCCCAACTTCAAAGGTGGTCTTGAAGACCGCCTTGGGAGGCGTGAAGTCCTCCAGTAGAGAATGCAAAGAATC
>Ga0315273_10001354_pt1 | contig 27706 bp, 32 predicted proteins | sample YL17G02_0_MG_FD_205753 | JGI IMG/M metagenome (GOLD analysis project Ga0315273, IMG submission 205753) | Sediment microbial communities from Yellowstone Lake, YNP, Wyoming, USA - YL17G02_0 | ecosystem: Environmental > Aquatic > Freshwater > Lake > Sediment | place: USA: Wyoming | collected... | reverse complement strand
GCATGTGTCTTTATCCCGTACTTTCTGCTTATCCTAACCGCCTCCTTATTCTGCTCAACAGTTGTTCCTTTTTTTATGAAATCGAGTAATCGTTGACTTCCTGTTTCCAATCCCACAACAAACCAGTTAACACCGATACTAGCCAATCTCTCTACCATTGATTCATTATTGCAAATTATATCAGCACGGCTACAGGCTGAAATTGTGGCCCCAAAATTCTGGGCTTCATATAGATCGCAAAACTTCATAATCCAGTTCCTATTTATCGTAAAAGTATCATCCCAAAATATGATATTTTTAAAACTATACTTATCATATAAATACCGCAATTCACTAATTACATTCTCTGGACTCCTCAATCTATAGGGAAAACCGAACACTTTATTCTCAGCAGGTTGACAGTAAGTACATTTGTAGGTACAGCCACGACCTGCTAACATGGTAACTGTTGCCCCAGTCTGTTCCTGACTAAATAGACACTTCAACTCCTTTTCATAGTTGAATAAATTCCTATCCGCCCAAGGAATCTCGTCCAAATTAGGTTTCAAACCAGAAATTGCCTTCGGCAGTTGCACATTACTCTCAATCATTTTCAGTAAATTAACAAAGACAATCTCACCTTCTCCAACCACTACAGTTACATCCTTATCAGAATACTGAAATGGAAATACTGAAGGATGGACACCACCTACAATTATTTTACTCTTTGGAATAGTGTTTTTTATTTTGCTTATCAACTCTGCCCCAGATTTACAGTCAGCCTGAGAAATTGATATACCATAAACATCAGCCGGGTCAGCTTTAATTAGCGATATGAACTCATCCCATCCAGACAAACTACGAAGATCTATCATGTTAACATCATACCCTGCTGCCTTAGCCGAAGCACCAACAGAGGCAATCCCATGTCCTATATGATACCTCTCCCGATCATCCGAGTTATTACTGGTAAAACCGCAAATCCCTATTCCCGTGTAAATCAAGGTTACCTTAAAAGTCACTGTCGTACCCCCCTGCTAACTACCCCAATTCCCATCGAAAAATGATCTACTGGATCTAAAAATTCTACAGTATGATACTTAGATTTCAACTCAGCCCATAACTCATGAACAAAGCAACCACATTCTCTATGATGAGGAGTGTCTAAAATATCATGTAATACTATATATCCATTAGGTTTTACCAAATCAGAATATGAATAAAAATCATCTTTAACACCCTGATAAGAATGGTCTCCGTCAATAAACAATATGTCAACTTTTCCAACTATAGTTTTTACTTTAGTCTTAAAATCTAAATCATAACTATTACCTTCTAACTCTGTAATATACTTTTCCCACTGAGTACCTTTGTAAACCTGATTATATCTGAGAACATCAAAATTCTTGAGATTTAAATCTCTAGAATTTCCATTAGCATGTTTTATAAAGTCAACTCTGTTTGTATAAGGTGAAACTATATTCCAGTCAAATTGTAAATCAACACAAAAAACTTTACCGTTATACTTTTCAACCATTTTTGCCCATAAAAGTGCAGTACCACCAAAAAACGTACCTATCTCTAGTACTTTTTCAATTTTCATATCCCCAAGAAAATTCTGAAGCATCTCAAGTTCACAAATTTTTTGATTAATTGGCCAGTCGACGTTTATCAAATTACACCCTCCTTTTACCAAACCTTTACTGCTCGTTTAAACTGGAAATCAAATTCTTCATCCATCTCTTTTTCACTTTTACGATAATGAATTCCAAAATCCCATCTTATGTCATTTTCGCTCGATCTTTTACTTCTCAACGTTCGTTTTTCCTTAAATTCTTTTCTACCAACATAGAAAAAATGTAACAATTTAATTGCGGGATCAGTCAAAAAATGAACAAAACCTTCAGGATTACAACTATGACAACCTGGTTCCCAATTCATTCCTGTAATAGAATCTGGCCTAAAACATGTAATTTTACCCCCATCTTCTTCATCAATTCCCATCTTAACTTCTTTAAAAGGAATATAATCTTCAGATATCATCAAATAACCATGAGGGCGTATAATTGTAGCTTCTGTATTTTGTAATAAAGTTCTTAAATTTGGATGGTATAAAAATTCATCTATATCTACTATAAAAACCCAATCTGCATCAGAATTTTTCCAACAGTTTTCTTTTATTTCTAGTTCGATCAATTCATCATGTTTTCCATCAATACCGACATTTGAAATGACCTTGCACCCTGATTTTTTAGCTATCTCAACAGTCTTATCCGTTGAATAATTATCCATAATAACAATAGAATCTACAATTGGAGAATACCAATCCAAATATTGAAGTATTCTATCTTCTTCATTAAAAACCATCGTATAAAGTTCGATCTTCAAACTTCCCACTTAGAAATATTTAAAAATTCTGACTGACAAGAAAAGTCTGCATCATCTGGTATAAAATCTTGATACTCTCCGTATCTATCCCCCTTAAAACCTTTTTCAATAAGGGTAAAAGGTAAAACATGTTCGGCAATCTTATCTTTCACACAGGTTGACACTACTTTTTTCATCTCTGCAAAACTATCCTTAATTATTACTTGTATAGATGGTTCCGGAAATCTGTGTCTTGGACACCATAAAACTACCCACCCCTCAGAAATTTCCTTTATATACTTAACTAACTTATCACTCAAAATATAGGCATCCGATTCTATAATAACTAGTTTATCAAAATCATATCTTTCTGCAATATATGGTGACATCAGAAAACTTCTCCACCAACCTTTTAAATCATAAGCTGTTGGTCTTCCTAAATGTGTCAAAAACGTAATTATAGAAATATCATGTAAACTTTCTGGTAATTCCTCAGATAAAAATATAGGAATTTTCAATAGCTCTAAGTACTTTCTTTCACTTCCATCATCCAAAAATAGTAAATTTGATGCTCCAAACTTAAAGTAACAACTTTTATAATAATCTAAATACTTTTGATAACGGAATATATTGTTTTTAATAAACATAGTTGAAAATAAAAGAGTTTTCAAGCCAGCATCCTATCTATAAGTACTTTTTCTGATTTAGTTACTTTTCTTAGTTTCAACCGACCTAATCTAACTTTTTCAACTATTGATTTAACTCTTTCAAGAGAAAATCTTTGAGACAACAGCACTGCATTTGGATGATCTTGATCATAACGACCGGCAGATTGCCCTGTTCTATGAACCATTGTAGATTTCGTTTGAACTATACTATATCCCATTTCTCTTGCCGTCAGAAATAATTCTGTATCTTCACAAGAATTTTTATATGACTCATTAAACATTCCACACTTCTCAAATACATCGCTAGAAATAATAAAACAAGCTCCACACGGAACTATCCATCTGTTATTATCTTCAAATGTGTGAAAACACACCCAATCCCTCCAATCATATTTATATACGATCTCACCACCAAAGTTTTCAGGTTTACCATCTAGAAATATAGTTCTCGCTCCCACAATATCAAAGGTTTTAGACAATTGCATCATCTCATTCCAGCATTCTTTATTTATAATTACATCATCATTCAGGAACATTACTTTCTTAACTCCTGCTTCTCTCAACTTCTTAAATCCTCTATTATTATTTTCAGAAAATGTTCCCTTGCTTGTCACAAGATAAAAAATACCTTTAGGAATAGATGAGATACATTCCTTTAATAAGTCATCTCTATCATGATGTGGAATTACAACCCCAAAATCAATTTTTTTAGATATTTTAATTTCTTCTTCCACGCACCTTCCAGTTTTTAGACAAATTAACAACTTCTTCAAACACATCTTCCAATTTTATGCTTTTCAAGCAAGGAGCCCCGCTAATCAATCCATGCTCACAAAAAAACTTTTTAGCTTCTAGTGAATCTTCTTTTGAAGATAAAGCATCATGACAAGGAACACAACCAGATTTTACTTTAGCCTCTACACCCCTAACTGTTGGATAATAAGCATATCTCAAATCAAATGGTACATTTCCAACCATAACCAAAGTAGGTTTACCAAGTGCCCCACCTATATGAGCAGTCCCCGTATCTGGAGCTATGATCAAATTTGACAAAGAAATCATGGCAGCTAACTCCTCAGGACTTGTTTTATTTATCAGATTTAAAACTTTAGACCTTTCAATAGTATTTAAGTATTTACACCATTCTCTAGAAGTTCCTAATAATACCACCGAAGCATTCAGTCTATAAATAGACATATCAATTAAACTTAAAACTAATTCATAGGGAATATTTCTAAAATAACAATCAGCTCCTGCTAATATAGAAATTATGGGAAGTTTTAACCCTAACAGCTTTTCTCTCATTTTATCTACAGATTTATTATTTACTATCACATCAAATTTCTTATTCTTTACCTTTACTCCTAAAAGATCTTCAAAATTATCAGATCGTGGTTTTCTAGTATAAAGTTTCCAGTCTAATTTTCCTCCTATTTTCGGAGGTTCCACTGCCATGCGAAGATCATAAACAGTTCCAAAAATTCCTTTTTGATTAATTTCTTCAAATGAAAAAACGTCTTTTAAAAAAGGAAGTCCCTTAAATAAAGGAACCCATTTTGAAAGAACTGCTAGATAAATGTCTGATTTACTTTGCCGCTCCTTAAGTGCTCTTAAAGCATTAGAAAGCAGTATAAGATCGCCGATGCCACCACGTCTAATAACTAAAATATCGTTGTTATTTCTTTTACTAACCAATGTTTTTCCAAGATGTTCTCCAACTTTCTGAATTACAGATAATACCGGTATTCTTTCCATGCATTCATGATTACCATTACAAACGTTCTCCCAGCAAGGTGAACATGGATAGTACAAACTAACTGATTTAGCATTTTGATAGTAACTAATCCTTGACTTCGGATCTATTGAACCAAAAATTCCGACAATCTTTGTTTTTAAAGCCCCTGCTAAATGCAATAATCCACTATCAGGAGCTACAAAACACTCACACTCATTCATTAAAGAAGCAACTGTATACAAAGGAAATCCAACAATACAGTGAATGTTTGGGTAATCTTTTGGTCTTTCTGAAACAAGACCCTCGTAAAAAAGTAGTACAGAAGTATTTTTCCAGGTATTAACTATTTGAAATGCCAAAAGAAGAGATTTTTCTTCTCCCCAATCACGCTTACTAGAAGTTGTGCGAACTTGTATGCCTATAACTCGTCTTTTTTCACTTGATATTTTTTCTTTTATCCAAGCCTTAGCCCATGTTTTTTCTTTATTTGTAATAACATAAATAGTTTGTTTATCTACCAGTTTAATATTTGCAAGTTCTGCAAATATGTCAATTCTATTTGCACCAGTCTTAGCCTCAATTTCTAGTTCTTTACCAGTCCCAAAATTATAAAACTTTTTAAACTTATAATCAGAAAGTTCATTTACAGAAATTACCTTATCAATCCAAGGGTTATGATTTAGAATATCAAAAAGAGCCGAATTGGAATAACCTAAAGTTGTACAAACTATTACTGAAGAATGATACTTCTCCTTAATAGCTCGAATTGTAGGAGTCAGGCAAAGAATATCTCCAATCCCACCAGTTTGTCGAGAAATTAGAATTGTCAACGTATTCCTCTACTCTATTAAATAAAGTTTTTTAAAATAGACAAAAAAAAGTAGACTAACTAAAACTAGATTAGTCTACTCTTTACAGATGTATTAAAATTCATGATTCAAAACATCCTCACATTCAATTGACTAACTAACTAACTAACTACATTCCTTCTACAGCATAGGTCTAAACTTTATTCTCATAACTACACCCCATACTAATCAAATAAGGTAATATGAAGTATTCCAGTCCCAGCTCCAGCTGAAGTCTTAATGCAGGAAATAAAAGAATCTCCTCTTAAAGTAAAATACTCAGGGATACCTGCAGGTAAAAACACATCATTAACTGTCGATACCGCCCCAAACCTAACATAGCAAGCTTCCGTTGCACATAATCGAACAACTTCAATTCCCAAAAGTGCATCTGTAGCTGTTTGGTTAACTGTTGAAACATTTAGTACTACTGTCCTTTTTGGATGCAAAGCCTGAACCACATTTCCGTTATCATCAGTAACTAATCTAACTTTTTTAACAGCCAAGTTTGCACCTCCTAGTATCCAATTTTGCCGATGATAATTATATCATAAACTTCACCAGCTTCAGCATATAATCTAAAATAATTTTTATACTGTTCATAAGCATAGCCAACAGTTACAACAGAACCTGAACTAACTTTTGTAACTTGAACTTTATAAGCAGTATTTTTCATATAAGTTACTTTGTTGTGAGTTTCAGTAGCAAATGTAATTATGTCTGAAGCTGCTACCTGTGTATGAGTAAATCCGAAAATTTGCTCACCAGGGTATACATTTCCTGTTATAGAATCAAAACCCTGATCTTTTGCAAAGGGACAATAATCCCGAACCCATCTTTGTTTCAAATTACACCTCCGATAAAAATTTTCTGCGTTAAAATTGAATCTGACCCACAATCAGAATATCATACTCCTGAGCATTATCCCCATTTAATGTAAATCCTATCTTAGTGATAGCCGATGGCCAGGGTGGTAATACAACAGCACCGCCAGCATCTGTAGTTTTAGTAATTATGATTTCATAATCTGTATTTGCCATCATAGTTACTAAATTAGGATACTGTTGACCTGTTTCAAAATAATCATCAACTCCAGCTATTACTCCAACATGTTTTCCTGTAGTATCTGTTCCTGTTTTAAAATCAATTATCTGAGAGGTTCCTGATAAAATCCATTTAAAACTAAATGCTACATTGTCTTTAAAAATACTTCCTACTACCCCGTTGTATTTTAACTTATCACAATAAGGACAATAATCTTTAGCCCACTTAGGATTCTGCTTTAAACTAAAAGGTTTAGTCGGCCCTGTTCCAAATACAACAGTATGATATGTAGCACCATTATCTCCATTAACTACAAAACCAGTTGAAGATTTACTAGTAATGTAAGTCCAGTTAACGGGTGCAACGTTAATCTTCTGAACAACTACTTCAAACGTTGGGATGTCTATAAGAAGACCACCTGTTAAATCATCAAATGTTACAGTCTTAGTCTGTCCAACTGTAATAATAGTTGGTCCTGATATTAACCACTGTTTCTTCTGAAGACAGCCTAAAATATTTTTAATATGAAATTCTTCTACTACTGGACAGTAGGTGGAAAATGTATCTATTCTGCTTTTAGCCATGTTAACCCCCACTAAAGTTGTTTAGCAAAAGATTCGACACTTTCTGTCTGTGCATTCCTTCGCTTTATTTCTGACTTTGAAAAATGTTTGCTTATTGCTTCTGCTTTTAGTTCTTCTAATTCTACCTGTAATTCTGGTTTTGTTTGTATTTCTTCTAATTTTGGCAAAAATAAGTTCCAGCCTTCTCCAGTATGTTCTGAACTCAGCAAAATCTTTGCTACAGAAGAATCTACCGTTGCTACACCATTTTCATCAAATTTTGCTTTTCTGCCAGGTAAAATAGTTAATTCTATTGGACCCTTTAAACCATCTTTACAAATTTTATTACTTATTCCTGTTTCTGCAATTCTCCTATTCATAGTTCCTCCTATTCTAAATATTTAAAGTTTGCACTTTTATCTTTCAAATCTTCATGCCTTCTAAAAAATTTTCTACCTTGATTTCTAGAACGCTCTTTAAGTTTTTCCTGACTACCATGATTCCACCCCTTACCACTGAGAATCACACTTGGCATTCCAATCACATAGGTCATCTCAGATCCACAAACAGAACAATTTGGCGAATGAACTTCTCCCATTCTCCGAAACTCTTCCTTCACTGTATCACAATTACATTGAAATTGATAGATTGGCAAGTTAAACCCCTTAACAAGCTCTTAAGACAACATAATTCAGTAATCCTGCTACAGTTGGATCCCCTGAACACCTAACCGTTAATGTATCAGTTGTCGGAAGTGTAGTTTTAACATATCTACTACCAACTGATGTTTTAAACTGTGCAAATGCCAAATCAGTCGATAAAACTCCTACTACAGTAATTGTTTGAGTTGCCTCAGCAGTACACGTATGAGTCCCACAAGCCACTACTCGATGAGAAAAAGGAATGGCTGTCTGTGGATTTCCAAAAGCACTTTCTTTAACAAAAAATCCTCCCATAATACCTCCTTTATTTAATTAAAGCGATCTTGCAACAATCCAGGATAATCTCCCAGCACTCGTTGGATCACCCTCAAGCGTTACCGTAATTTGATTTTCTTCTGCTGATTGACTTATTACACCTAAACTACTGTCGCTTATCCTGGCTTGTACTAAAACCATATCAGCACTAGTTTTACCCACACAGGGTATTACTTCTGTTGCATCCCCGCCAACACATGTAAATATCCCGCCCATTATAATTGTAGCGGCAAGACCAATACCTGTAGTTGGTGTTCCTGATGTTGACCCATAAGCATTTTCTCTAATTAATATACCCATAGTTCCTCCTTTGGTTAAACTGCTCTGAAAATAAGATAGTCACAACCCGTTGTAGCCCCTGGATTTTCACTCCAAATGGTTGTAAGAACACCTGTTCCGCAGGAAGCAGATATAGGATACCCTGTTCCCGTATACTTATCACAAAAACAAATGTCTGTTGATAGAAGACCATCAAGTGCAAGTGTCTCTGTAACATCGCCTCCTACTGTAGTAAAATAATCACAGTAAGGCATAACATGAGTAAGAACTTCTGGATTACCTCCCGATACCTGCTCTGTAACTCCCCCATACGCTGAATCTCTAAAACTCAAAGTTTTTGACATGATACCTCCTTTTGAAAAATTTAGCCTAATCTGGCTAAAACTTGTTTAGCTGTTTAGAAAATGATCGAGTTCGGGGTTTCTGCCTTCCCCACTGTTGCTCTGCTTTCTAATCTGATCTTTAGGAAAACCAGTAAAGTCAGCTATTATTTCTGCAAATTCCCGTGCATTAGACATATTTTTAAACTTAAACCCAACATCCGTATAATTAGAACCATTAGTTGTTGTCAACACACTTATAACTCTTCAAATTCCTCATCAATACTAACTACTCTTGTTTGCATTTTATCACCTAATTGAAAAATAAATTACTTCCGTCTATAAACAAATTCTTTTCAGAAAAAACTGAAAATTTCATTTTATTTTCTAAAGCATAGTCACTAACAACTTGAAATTTAGCAATGTTGATAGGATCAGTAACTCTCCAAGAATCTGAAATCGACTTAGAAAACATGCCTACCCATTCAGAATCATTTTTTCGCAAATCTTGTTGATGTTCTGTAGCTTTTTTAAAATTCTGTTTACTTTTTAAAGCATTTTCTGGGTTTTCTTTTCTTTTTTGTCCACCCTCTTTACATCTCTTAGAATGAAATTCTTTCCATACTGAATCTTCGTACCTTAGAATCGTTGCATCAAAATAACTTTTAACATGTTTTTCTCTATAAACCGAATCACTCCACCGTTTTTGAACAGAATTAAACATATTTTTCGTCTTTAGAGTTCTATAGTTACACCAGTCTACTTTAGCATTATGGCCATGAATGAACAAACATTCCTTTACCTTTAGGCGTTTGACCACAGCCGCAGTAACAAACTATAATTTCTTCTCTATTTTCTATTAAACAATAATTAATAATAGATTCCATCTCTCATTAAATAATAGTTTAAAAAAAATTAGGGAGAAGGAATTGGCACTCCTCCCTATCTTTCAGTTTGTGTTACACCACATGTTCGCCAATGTTAATTATCCGAACCCATTTACGGGTTGCGTACATTTGAGGTGTCCCATAAAGCAATTGTAGCCAACGGATACTGGGTTCAACGGTTGCGAGATCCATTTTCATCATCGGTGCAAGCTGTTTAAACGCAAAAACTTGCGGAGTCATCTCACCAATAAACACCTTATGCGAGTTAGCTGTTATCCCGTTTAGATCATGTGCAGTAGTATTAGCTACTCCAGCCGCCTGGGTAGTTGCAGCCCACTGCTGAACCAAATAATGATTTGCAGTAGCACCACCACCAGCAACAGTTCTGTATAGATTAATCCATTCCACAGGGTAAGGATCCGCAGCACCATTATTGGTTACTATCACATGGTAATAATCGGCATCAGCTATAATCGCATCCCCAGCAACAGACGCAGAAGGAGCAGATTCACCATATCTATTATTTGCCGTAGCAGAATAACGATATGTGCCCCAACCATTGCTTGTCTTTGTCCAGTCACCAGTCGTAGCCGGTGTTGCACCAGTAGCACTACGAATAGCCGATGTTAGAACTGGAGCCAGAGGAGCTTTAGTCGATGTAGCAGCAGTAGTTGCCGGAATCACATAGCGTTTCCTTAAAAAGACATCCGGATTGAATGCTAAAGTACCTCCCTGTGAAGCAAAGGTATTTAACGGAGTTCCAACCTGACCCTCTTTAAAAGGAACTATGATTCTTTCCTTCGGAAACATAACTTTAGCTAAATCGCTCAAGGGCTTTGTACCGATGAAGATATCAGTTGGAATACCATAGTTCTCAATTACCATATTGGATGCTGTTTCAATAAGATCTTCACTAAGTGGATCACCCATTGCATCAACAACCATGGTAGTATCTATCAAACTATCTAAACCATCAAACTGATAGCCTTCATTAGTGGGATAGTTAAATCTAAGTGCTCTCGAACCCCAGAACAAATAGTTCTCGATTTTCCCTAACAACCACATGATACCATTCCGCACTTCATTGCCGATAACATCACCATGAGCAGCGCGAATCAGTGTCAATGGATGCGACACTTTACGAACTGTCTGGAGATATTTGACAAGACTTACCTGCCTGGAATATGTAGTGTCATCGTACTCACCAAGCTCACCCTCTGGGAAGAACGCTCCACCATCTCCACCGTAGGAAATCAGTCTGTTATACTCTTCAACAGTACTATAAGCCGGAAGCTTGGGGATCTTTTGCCAAAGTTTAATATGTTGCATCTGGAAAGTGATCACTTTAAGAGAAGCTTCTAAAGACTCAACTCTAAGAGCAGAACCACTAACACCACCAGAAGTAGCTGGTACATCATAACCTGCTGATAAAGCTTTGTTTAAATTAGAAACCTCTTCCCAAGTGGACAACCCAAAACCGTCCATGTTCTCATAGTCTTTTATTCCTACCATCTCAATATCACCTCCTTTCTTTTTGAAATAACCAAGACCAGCTTGGTTAAGTTGAATGCTAGCAGTTTCGCCCCCTGTATACTGCTGTTTTGAATGCTTTTGGTCGGCCAAAACCTTTACGGGAGCCACTCAAAAAATTAAATATAAGCCTTCAGAAGTTCTTTCTGATCCTGAGTTAACGTATAGTCACGACTGCCTTCATAAGAAAACAACACACCATCCCTAATCTTGCCGTCTGCAACTGCCTTCTCAAGTAACTGAGTTACTTTTGATCTCGGAAGCTGATCAATTCCACCGTCAACTCCGGTATCACCTGCAAACGATTTCTCTAAAACATTACCAGACTTTACCATAGACTTAGGTAGAGAAATAGGTGTCTTTTCAATCTTTACTAATCTCTCATCAAATGCTTTCTGCATCACATCAACCTTATCTGTAAGTCCCTTAATAAGCGTACCTACACCACTGAGAGCTTCAAGATATTTGGAATCAAACTTTATTAGAGATTTTTCCATACTTGACAATTTCCCACCAACTGCATCTATAGATGTCTCGGTTTGGTCAACAAGGGCTGCCAGATAATCAGAAACCTCAATTGCTTTATTCAAGGTTTCATCCTCATCAAAGTTACCTGTAAACGATTTCTCCTCATCCTCGTCTTCCTCATCCTCGTCTTCCTCATCCTCTTCAGGTTCAGGAGCTTTCTTAGCTTTTATGATGTCTTCTAGGTCTTTGATGGTTTTAATTAACTCATCCTCAGTAAGCGTAGGTTCTGATTTTTCAACCTCTTTTTCAACCTTCTTTTTCTTCTCTTCCTGGTCTCCCTCTTCTTTCTTTAAATCTTCTGCCATTCTACATATCACCTCCTTTCAAAATTTGTCTATACTATATTTATATAAAAATTAAACTACTTTCTTTAAGTTTTTAATTGACTCTTTACTAGATAATCCTGTATCCCATTTTACTTTCGCAGTTAGTTCTTTAGAACTAACAACAGTGCCTTCAAGGGGCCACGGTTTCTTACTTGACAAATTAGAAACTACCCGATGACCTGGCTTCAACCTCAATCTATTCTTTTGAAATCCCCTTACTGAACTAATCTTACCTTTTGATTCTCTAAGATGTGGCTTAACTTTCCAAGACTTCTCAAATTCTTCATCTAAACTAACTACAAATGCTATTTGTGACATTTTAGTTCCTTAAAAGTTATATCCATTTACCGAAGTTGAAACGTGCATCGACCTGGTTGCTCCTGAAGTAACCTGGTAATAGACTTTATAGAGATTTTCCTCTTTATTATAAATAACTTTCAATTCAGCAGCTGTAATTGTAGTTGCTCCAGGAGCAGAAATAACTGGCGTTGCAATACCTGATACTGTTCCATATTTATTTAGCTGATTAAAAACACTACCAGTTGCTAAACAAATAGTAGTTACCGTACTTTCAGCAGTTGCTAAATAATAAACCATAAACTTCTTTTCTTTAGCATTATAAACTGCTGTAGGATTAGAAACTATTATATGATCAACTTCACCGTGAGCTCCAGGTAAAATGACTGTACCTTTCTTCTGAAATTGATTTTTAGTCGATTTTCTATAGATATTAACAGTTATATTATCATCATTTGTTAAAGAATCATAGCCACGTTCTGGATAAATTCCAACAGCAATAGAATAACCTGTTACTGAAGAAAGAGCACCATAGTAAGCTACTAACAAACCCTCAGCAACAATGTATGGAGGATTAGAAAATACTGCCATTAAATCATCAATATCACCAACTGTAGTACTTACTGGTAAAACATTAAGATTTTGCATAAGTTCTCCTTACCTTTATTTTTTAGAAATTCCAGCTTGCGACATCGCTATTGCAATGGCCTGACTTCTATTGGTCACTATTTTACCTTTTTTTCCTTTTTTTCCTTTACCAGAGTGCAGTTTTCCTCTTTTAAACTCTCCCATAACTTTATGCACCTTAGCTTGACTAGCAGAAGCCTTTTTAGCTTTTTCTAGCGCTTCCTTTAACGCTAAACCAAAAATACTAGAACTTTTGTTTAAAAAAGCTACATCAGCAAGTTTAGCACTCAGTCTACGACTGAATCCTTTTTGGTGTAGTAAATTTACGGCTTCGTGTTTGTTAATACTGCCCTCCTTCTATTCGTTAATTTTGTATTCACTTTTTGAATAAGCCTCTAACCCAGATTCAACCAAATCTTTAAGTAACTGATCTTTGGTAACCGTTTTGAAGTACTCTTCTATTCTCCTTCGGAGTTCCTGCACATTTAGGACCATGTTTGCACCTCAAATCCAAATCAATACAATGCGCCCATAACTGGTGAAAATACTCTTCTCTTCTGTCCACCTTGAACCGCCTGTCCAAAAGCTCCCGATCTTACAGATTCAAAATCCTGTGGAGTCAATCCCAATCTTCTACCCTGAGCTTTAACTGCACCAGCTACCTCATCTTTACCTGAATTTTTAGCCGCGGCATAAAAAGCAAGTGCTTTTTCAGGGTGTGTGATTTTACCTGCTCGTGTAATCAAAGCACTATCAGACATCGTACTTAGTCTATGAAGTTCATGAGATAACTCTCTATGAAATGGATTAACTCTTTCTAGTTTACCCCTTCTAGCTCTTATATAACCCTTAACCTCAACTGACTTAAACAACAGATCTGACATCAATTCTGCAGTTTTATCAGAATAGTTTCTAGTTTCTTTCAAGTAATCTACCAATTCTGATTTCGTAAACTCTCCATCTTTCTTTTGTTTCTTCTTATATGTAGTCACTCTAACCTTCCTTTCTAAAGATTCTTTTTTTAAGGTTGATCCACTTACACCACCAGATGTAGCTGGTATATCATAACCTGCTTGCAAACCTACACCTTCACATCCCTTAGTAATTTCAGTTTCTAATTCTATTTCTGTTTCTACTTTCATCTCTGAGGAGGGAACTTCTATTGACTTATCTAAGGCAGGGCCGTCCTGCTTGTCTTGTTGACTATTTTCAACTGCTAAAGCAGTATCAGTAAGTGTTTTTAAGCCCTCCTCAAGAGACGATTTCGAGACTCCGCATTGACATTTACTGCACTCCTCCGAACACTTCTGAAACTCAAAATTACCAAGTGATTTTATCATATCAGAAAAAGTAGATTTACTAATATCAACATAAGTATTTTGATTTATAGGATGATAGGTCAAAGCTACTGCCTTAAGTGCTGCACTCCTAATTAATTTATTATTCAGAGAATCTCGTTCCTTTATCTTTCCCTCTACAGAAAGACCAAGTCGTCTTTTACTTCCACTATCCTTTAATGATCTCATCAAGTCATAAACTTCATTAGCTTTTTCTACATGAGGATATAAAAATCCTCCTACTAATAATTTCCCCTCTATCTTATCAGCTTTATCTATCTCACCGATTATACTCCCAGGATCCTTCTGATGATCCCAATTAAAAACTCCCCGATTCAAAAGATATGATGTATCTAAACCTGAAATAAACACTTTTTCACCTTGAAGATCTTCAGATTCATCGCTGGCAACACCCTGTATTCTAACCTGCCCCTTATCAGATTTAGTAATCTCAACTGGCATCCAAAAATTAAAATCTCTTTCAATACATTTATCTAGCATTAATCTCTTATCTCCTTTAAAAATTTTTTAATAGATTCATTATTATCAATAGATGGTTTTTCAGTTTTTAAGGTATCTACTTTTTTATCAAGAACAGTTTCTTTATAATCATTAACAGACATTCCAATAGTGCTTAAAGTTTCCATCCCACGATCCGCCATCATAGATTGATGTGCTTTCTCAAAAGGTTCCACCTTTTCTAAGAAATTATTCAAATCGCTGTTATTAATCAGATTAAAAACTTGTCCTAAATCCATAGTTCTTAGCTTAGACATCGTCTAGTCTATACTATATTTATATAAAAATTAGTTTCGTAAACTATCGTACCTTTTAAAAAACTGATATATCAGAATAGTTCTTTGCTTAGACATGAGGACTATAGGCTCCCATGTGTGAGATATTGATAGCAGCAGTATGATCACTGTTATCAGAATGCCCACAATTCAGACATAAAAATTTCTCGGCTTTCCGATTGTCTTTATCCCTGAATCCACAGATGCTACAGATTTGGCTTGTATAAGCTGGATCGACCCTTGTAAATAAAACACGGTTTTCTTCACAAGTTCTTTCTAGTTTACTCATCACTTTAGGATAAGACCATCTCTGTAGTTTGTTATTAAAAGTTTTTCTGAATCTGCCATTTATTCCTGTTTTTACAGACTTTAAGTTTTCAACTACCAGTTCTTTGATCGGATATAAATCTAGTTCTTTGTTTATTAAATAGTTTATTTCGTTATCTCTTTCTATTAGAGCTCTTTTGAATGCCTTAGACCCCTGTTTCTTTCTAGATATCTTATTATAAATTTTAGTGAAATCCGATCCTATAAACTGACCATCAGATGTTGTAATTAAATTAGAAAATCCCTGATCTAAACCTAGTATCTTGCCGTCTAACTTAATTTCAGGAACTTCTTTTTCAAAAATCAGAGTCACAGAATTTCTAGATAATCTAATAGACTTGCATAATTCCCAGTCCTCAAATTTAAGACTATGTTTATGATCTTTCAGTGGAATTAGAATTTCTATTCTTTCTACTTTTTTACCTGATTTTATGAATGGCAGTCTTAATCTAATCCACTTATCAAAAGAATTTCCTGATTTTTCTACTTTCACCATCTTCTGATCTATATTTATACTAAAATTCTTCATTTCAGGTTTAGATTTCTTTCCTTTTCTTGCTTTACATCCTCTAACTATCTGAGATGCATGTGTATAGACAAGTTGTTTCCACTGGCCTCCTAGATCGCCTAACCATGTAACATCTTTAGTAGATAACCACTTTCTTTGTGGTATTTTTTTATCCCACATTAGATCAATAGTTTCTTGCAGACATTTAGAATACAGATCAAACAAACTATTAATCAGATTCTTCTTTTTATTAGTACTAAACTTCAATGTATATTTAGTTGATCTTGTCATTATTTTCTAGAATTTTTCTTTCCTGTGAAAGTTCTTTCCACCACTTTTCTACCTTGGCTTCAAATTCTTTACACTCCTTATCGGACATTTCTAACATCATCTTTCCTTACTCCTAAGGCCAATCTCAAATTCTTATAAAAAACCTCATGTTTTTTACCGTCTTCAAACCTTGCAGTCACACCATCCTTACCCATAGCAGTTACTTCAGCTATACCAGATTTTATTAACACGTTACTACCTTTTTGTACTATATCTTTTCGACCCTTTACAATAATCTTATCACCTAAAACCTTACCCCAGACAACTCTATCCTTCACTCTACATGGAATTAACTTACCCTCTATCATTGATTTCTTTATCTCTGGAATATAATGTCTAGATTTTTTGAGATCTACTATCAGTTGATTCGATTTTTTTACACTTTTAATAATACCAGTCTTTAAGTATTTATCTCCCCAGTCTTTAACTAACTTATCATATTCATCACCTGATTCCATAGAATCATTAACTACCTGAGATTTTATCAACCCTTCATTCTTTGCCCAGCCAAGACCCTCTTCTGTAGTTTCAAACTTTCCATCTAATTGAGCTTCGTAAATCCTATTCAAAATCCTGCCCATTTCAGGACCTGGTTGAACTCCCAATGGAATTAAATTTCTACCCAAAACCTTTGCAGATAGTGTTTCTGGATTTACTAGATTCAAATCTTTATACAATTTTAGTAACCATCGCTCAGCTTTTAAATCCGGCTTACCTCCTCTTCCCTCTTTATCTGACATTGATAAAGCAACCAGCATAGGTATATCTACTTTTCTTGCAAGACGTCTAATAGCTGATTTTCCGGCTCTACCTGCATAAAGATTAGAAGGTTGCATATGATTTCTAACCAAAGTTTCAACTCTATCAACTATATCATTTTCAGAGGTAATTCTTTCTAAAAATTTTCTAGTTATTTCACCACTAGCAGCCTCATGTCCATGACTTATAATTTTACCATCTTTTATCTCACTAACTGATTTTTTACCTATATCATGAAGTAATATGCTAAACATAAATACTAATTTATCTCTATCGTTATTAAATAATTTTCGATATTTAACTGAGGCGTCTAAAACCAAAGACTCATGTTCAAAAAGGGAACCTTCTGAATGCCATTCAGGATCCTGTTCTACATTTACTAATTCATCTAGCTCCGGTAATATTTTATTAATACCAAGTAACCAAATTAATTTAAATCCTATACTTGGGTATAAACCCTTTACTAAAAACTTTTCCAGTTCTCCATAGATTCTTTCTTTTGGTAAACTAAATAAATCAATAGATTGACAAAGTTTTATCAAATTTTCATCCGGAGTAAATCCAAATCGAGCTGAAAACTGCATTACTCTTAAAACACGTAATGGATCCTCTATAAATGTAGCAGAATCAGTAGCTCTTAATTTTTTATCTTTTATATCTTGAATTCCACCATATTCATCTATTATTTTTTTTGTAATTGGATCATAAGCTAAACTATTTATTGTAAGATCACGTCTTCTTGCCGCCTCTCCAACAGACATATTCGGATCAGATTCTATATTGAACCCTTTATGTCCAGTTCCAACCTTACTATCTCTTCTTGGTATTGATATATCTATTTGTTGTCTAGAATCTGGAACAGACAACTTAAAAACTCCAAAGGAAACTCCTACTGAGTCCACCTTCCCAATTTTTTCTAATATATTCTTTAATTCATCAGATCTAACCCCATAAATCTCTATATCTATATCCTTACTATTTCTACCTAATAAAGAATCTCGAACAAAACCACCTACTATTAAAGAACGACCACCAACAGAAGCAACTTCCTGTATCACTCTATTTGCTAATTTTACATCTGACCGATTTGGATCGAAAGCTGTCTCTATTCTTTTCCAAAAAGGAACGTCAAATAATCTTAGTTTTCCAGAATATCCTCTTACATGTTCTAATCGACCCTTTCTAGTTCGTATATATGGTTTAGCTTTTATAATATCAGGTTCAGTTTCTGACCATGTTCCTCTATTAAATTTTGATTTAACTTGTTCTGGATGAAATATAATATAACTATCTTTTTGCTTTTCAGGATCTATCACATCATTACTAGCATCAGACTCCCCTAAATTTTTATACACCAAACCATCATATCCTCGTGATTCTACACTTTGTATCAATAAGGGTACATATTTTTTAGGAATAGCAACATCGCGTTGAAAATGATATTTTCTTGTAAACTCATCCCAATCTTTTTCTTTTTTAGCTGGTCTTGGTTCATACAATTTCCAACCTTTTCTCTTTTCCCAATCTTTTATTTTCTTTGCCCAGTATTTATCATCCTCATCCACTAATTGTTTATGGATGTCGTCAATTTCTTGATTAATTTTTTGTCCTAATAAAGGATCAACCTGATGCAGTAATGATTGAACTGAATTAGTCATTCTATCTTCAATTCTTAAAGGATTTTTAATATTAAGATAAACTGGAATAGTTATAACAGATGGAGTTTCTCCTCTACTTCTGCGACCTTCAAATAAACTATTAGCTTGTTCTTTAGTTCCAAAATGTGATAATGGTAAGAAATCAGTTAACCCAGAAAATTTACTCACATGATACATAAGCATAGGTTTACCGATTTCATCCACAACAGAACTACCTTCAAACCATTTCTTAAATTCGATAGAGGATTTATCTACGTTCGCATCTCTTTTATCCCTTGGATCAAATCTAAAATATGCTTTTCTTTTTCCTGCTGGAACAAATACCCTTTTTGATTTTTGTAAATCAGTTAAAGATTTAATAATTCCAGTCTTTAAATATTTATCTCCCCAATCTTTAACTATTTTTAAATAGTCATCACCTGATTCTATTATAGAATAACTTGAAATTCTTGATGGTTTTTCTATAACGTATACATCTACGGCACGAGCAAAAATTTCATTCAAATCAAAAAAATACTCAACCCAATCTCTATCAGTATGAAATTTATCCTGATGTGGAAAAAAATCTATATTGTTAAATCTATCTGTATGCTTAGAATAAAAGACGGATAAATTAGAAATCAGTTCTTTAAATGCTTTTTGTTCAACTGTTACACCACCTAATTTTACTAATTTATTATCTATACCCGAAATCCATTTATCAAATATCCTTTTAATATCATATTTATTAAATCCATCTAATGTATTTAATACAGATATATCTGGCAAATATGTTAATTCAGGAATATCTCCAATATCTATATCGAACAAAAAATGAGCATACTCATGTGCTAAACTCTGTATATAACTATCATCCATTTCAATAAGATTATTTCCTTTATATAAAGCTCCCCCTTCTTTCATGTTTAAATTTTTGATCTTAAACTTTAGTTTTCCTCGTCCATCAACGTAAACTCTCCTAGCTAAGTTATCAAGTTGAATTCTAAAAGCTTTCAAAGCATCACTTTGTTTCATATGGGTAGATTCAATCAAAATTTCTTCTATATTATACTCTGCAAGCAGATCTGAAACAGCCTGCTCTTCCTTTACATCCCAGTCATCTGTAGATATAGCTTCAATCTGCAATTTACTTTCTCTTGAAGAAGTTTTTGCATTTCTAACAAAAGGTCCTATTTCTTTGTGACTTTTTCCATAAAGTCTTCTTAAAGCTTCATCAATTTCTGGTGGTACTGGTTTCTTAGCCCTTCTTTTTATGACTTCTTTTAGACCAGTTTTACCTGCATAAGATAAACTATCATAGTTAATTCCACCTTCTACCTTTTCAGAAAATTCATTTTTAAGATCTTTTAAATTAACACTTGAAATCTTTCCTAATATTTCATTAATTTTTCTGCTATATGGTTTAACCCACCCCTGTTTTCCTTTTCTAGTCCTGAGAAATCCCTTAACCTGAACTGCTTTGAATAACAGATCAACCATTTTCTCAGCAATTACATCATCATAATCTAACTTACTTTTAACCAAATCTAAAATTTCTTTGTGACTTTTTCCATAAAGCCTTGAATCATATCTTTCGCGACTTCGATTAAATGATTTTACTTGTTCAAACTTTCCTCTTTTTATTTTAGAAAATCCACTTATTTGAGATTTCTTCAAATCAATATCTGTATCTTTACCGTTCGATGGAGAAAAAACAACCATAGATATTTTTTTAGACGCTACATCAGATAAATTTGATTTTCTGTCATTATCTTGCTTCAAAACATCTGGGTCAATTACTTGATATTCTTTTTCACCTGTACTTACACTTGTATACCCTATTTCACGTGGATTAGTATATTCAACAACTTTTAAACCTTTCTTCTTTAATTCATTATAAACTATTGTATCAATAGATCTTTGAACATTTTTAAGATCTAATTCTTCTATCTTTAACCCTGCTTCCCTTGCTATATCTTCCTTAACGTTCCCTTCTTCAATAAAGCCATATTTATTTACATATTTCTTATAGATATTTTTTGCATCAACTTTCGGATCATTCATATTTAACTGATAATCTACAAATTTATTATACTTACCATTCGGAAACAATTCTCTATAGGCACTAAAAGAACTTGGGTAACTAACCATATCTTTTGAAGAAACGTCTATAAGGTATTCTCCTACCTCAACACCATAGTGTTCACCATAATTTCTGGCTATTTTCTCGTTTGGTGTTAAAAATAATCCTCTTCTACTTACGTTTTTACCTGCCCTAAAAAGGTGGGGAATTGATTTTCGACCAAATGGCTTTACTATTTCTCTTTTTCCTTTTCTAGTTCTTACAAATCCCTTTACTTGAGATTTTTCTAAATCAATATCTGTATCTATACCTTTCGATGGAGAAAAAACAACCTTGTCAAACTTTAATGAAAGCCCTTCTAATCCGGTAATTAAATTATTATACTTAACTCCAGCTCCTTTTTTTAAATAACATAAGGTAATATGAGGTTTATAAAAAGGAAAATCAGATTGATTCGGCAATCTACCTAATTTACTGTTCAATTCATGAAGTTCAGGACTATCGATTAGTAATACAAGAACTTCATAATCCTTATTTTTAAAAATATCCACCGTCAAAATAGTAGCATTAAAAATACAAACATCATCAATAAAATTTCTAATTACATCTGAAGAATCTATTTCTAATCCATACCTAATAGTGATATGAGGAACATCATCTTGTTTTTCTGTTGGATGCAAATCTTTAATATCAACTAATCTTTCAACTGCATCCAAAACCTTTTTAGAAATAGATTTTGGCAATTCTACCTGCGTAGAACTAAAATCATGTTCTGATTCATGTTCGACAAATCCCTTTACCTGAGACTTTTCTAAATCTTTCTTTCCTAGTTCGATTATTTTTTTAAAAACGTCAAAACTAACTGGAGCATAAACGTTTATAAAATCATCAGATTTTCTTAATTGTTCCCAAATTACATCATTATGGACAGGTTCTATTACTTTTTCTATCCATTCAGATCTTACCTCAGGTAAACTCCAAGCACCATGACCAAACTCAGCATCTTTTTTAGCATTTTGAGAAAAATAACTTTTTGGTATTTTAAGACTAAGAATAACAGGAAAGGTTTCTACCGGCATTGAAGTTTTTATATGAAATTCCTGGAGATAACCGGCTTGTTCTGCAAAAAAATCAGCATCTTTTCTTTTTTCAGTTATAAAAACACTTTTTTCTCTACTTTCTTCTTCATAAAATTCAGAATCAAAATTATGCCATTTCTGAGTCTTTAAACCCTCCCTTATAATAGAAGTCAAATATTCAGATGTAGTTCCATGATAAAATACAGAACTATTCCAGATTAAATCCTCAAGTTCTTTAATCTTAGTGTTAACTGGTTTAGCAAAATCTATTTTATTTTTTGTGAAATCAAATAAATAATCTAAACTTTCTAACCCACCAGCATCAACGGTATAAGACCCCGCATCACACAAATAATACATTTTGCATAAATTATAAAACTGCTGTAAGTCAACTCCAACTTTATCTGCACTAGATTTTAACCCATCAAACGTAGTTTTTATATTAGTGCCCTTAATATAATCACCAATATAATCTTGACTAACTATTTCTGATACTATTTTTTTTGACCTAGCTGAACGTTTCGTCTCATCGAAAATCTTTTCAACATATTTTTTATTAAATAGCTTTTGCTTTGATTTATCACCCAACTTTATGGCATCATATTTCCCACAATCATGAATGGCAAGCATTATCTCAAAGTCATCTACCTTTATTGGTAAAAATGAAGTATTTGGGTTATTAAAATATTTTAAATACTGATTCATAACTAATTCGGTATGCTCACCGATTGTATATCCTTCTCCCACACCTGCTAATGAATTATATACGTTATTCAAATGATTTCTAGTTTCTAAATTTAGTTTATCCCAAATATGATTTTTATCCAACTGCCAAGTATACTTGCTATTCCATATCTTAGACCCATAATCTATTTCTACAGATTGTTTTGGGCGAGAAGGATAGCTTTTAACTCTTTCTAGTTTACCAAGTCGAACTCTTGAATAGGATTTCGCTTTTCTAATCATTTCTCAACTTTCTTTAAAATTCTAGACAACTTTTTAGTTTTGTTTTGGTCTAATCTTTAAAATCTTTTTGAATAATTCTAAAGACATTGGAATAAATACTACATTACCTGACTTATCAAATCGCTCTAAAGTTAAAGAATTGATAGTTTTAGTCATAAATTCCCCATTTTCATCATAAACATTAGTAATCCATTCAGGTTTTATTTCTGGTAAAGAAATACATGGTCTAGGCCCAGCTCTAGCAACTCCTTTTATGAAAGATAAGTCTATTTCTAAATTACTCCAGTAATAGTTATCCGGCACTACAGCTTCAATAATTACAGCCGATTTACCTGAATTTTTTGATGCCTGTCTAGCAAAAAATCCTGCTATTTTAAAGGAATCTTCTCCGATTGCAGCAAAAATACGATTATCTCTTCCCTCTTTATAAAGAGATGAACTCCAGTTATGAAAAATCTGAGGTTTTACTCCTCCAAATAGTATATTAAACACTTTATCTGCTGAAGTTCCGTGAAAAACCTTTTTACCAACTTTTCCAGTATACCCCTTTACTCTTTCTAATTTACCTCTCTTAACTCTAGTGTATGGTTTAGCTTTCTTTAAAATGATGTATTTCAAAACCACACCTTCTCCTCTTCAGAACTTCTAAAATTACCGATTATACTTCGTTATCGTAACCTCTTATCATTCTATTGATTTGCCTTTTGCAATTATCAGGAATTACACTTAATCTTCCATGACTTCCCCATCCTTTCCACTTACCACATTTACAAACCTTAAAAGAATGAGGACAATAACCTTGAGGATACTCAGCTGCCAATTTTTCACTCATTCTATCGGGCATTGTAAAACAGTTACCACAAATTGAATGATCAATATCAACAACTGAAATATATTTATGAAAAAGATGAATCAAAATTACACCTTCACCACATACAAATATTTTTGAGAATCTCCTTTAGAAGTTATGCTAAGATTAAGATTTTCTGGAACTAACCTTCCTCGACACCTCGGATGTAACGGAGGAATATCATTATCTGTCAAATCTTCTATTCTATATCTACGACCATTTCTTGAATTACATAAAGCACATGTCTTTGAATCAGATATTTCTATTAGTTGAACTCTGTTTATCCCATTTGCCTTGTAACAATCTATGGCTGCCATCTGTCTTGCTCGATGCAGTTCCGTTTTAGCTATAAGCCATGCCCTAGATCTTGCCGATCTAAAAACTCCCTTATCTAATCCTGTTGGTAGTAATTTAGAAGCAATTGCTGAAACCGACATTCCCTTTGCAATTCCCTCTCGTAACAACTTTCCTATTTTATCTCTCATACTTTCATTTATTCGTGTGATCAATCGAAGAGATTCCTGATTAATATGATTCATTTGTTTCTGTCGAACTCGACGAGAAACTTCTTCTTCATAAATAGTAGTTGGTGTTGTTGGAAATTTATATCTCAAAATTTACTCCGCATTCTGGTAACTCAAATGGCAAATCTAAACTGTGGTTTTTTCTTTTTCTGAAAAGAGCTGGTAGTTCACCCGTCTTCTTATACCTATAACCCATTACTGTTTTACCTGAGTCTAAATGAACAGGTACTTTTACCTTTACTAATGCTTTTTCTAGAATTACGAAATTCACACATCCTATCATCACCATTTTTATGCTTTCTCCTCAGCTTGAGATTCTCCATAAGCAGCTATGTCTTCTTTTTCAGTTTGCCTTTTTTCAATAGACTTGCGTCTAGATTCCCTCTTACGTTCAGAACTACCTACAAATTTTCTCATGCCGATAGAACCTTTTATAGATTTTTCTAAAATAACAAAACTATCTTTCTTTAAAGCACAATCCAAATAATCTAAATTTCTACCGTCAAATAATCTACAACCCTCTGGTCTTTCTGAATAAATATCGCATTCGTAAGAAATTTTAGAACTTTTTACTAACCCATTTTTAAAATATGTTGATTCCGTATTAAGTTTTAAATGAGGACATTCATTATCTACTTTAACAAACAAAGTATCAGCAGTTTCATTAACCACGTCTAACCCACGGGCTTTCATCCAATCAAACATAAGATATTGATTAGATTTCTCTAACGGTTTGTGCACAGGCAAAACAATTTTCTTACAACATTGTCCACAAGATTTACAAGTATCTGACTTGCTTAAACTAACTTTTGCTTTCAAAATCTTACCTCCGATTTCATACTTTCTTTACTGATGCGTCAAATGTAGCTTCTATCTTATTTACAGAAGAAGACTTTCCTGATAAAAGAGGAAAATCTTGTTCATAGTTGTCTATAACCCCGTAAGTTCCTTTAGAAAGAATAGTTTCTTCTACAAAATCTCTACTAAAAGGAACACCGAAGTAAGATGTCCCATCATCCCAAGTAGGATCATGAACAACCCCATTTTTATCAACGGCCCAGGCATGGAGAACAGAAAGTGGTAAATTTTTAGTTTGAGCATAACCTTCAACATAAGTTAAACTTGGATCTTTTTGTATCAAGCGATATGTATTCATAAAACACAATTTCATCCTACCCTTTTTAACTCCAGACATAGCATAATCGTACTGTTTTCCATTCGTCAAAACAAATTCTTCTATTGAATTATAAGGCCAGTCCTTTCTTCTAGATCTATTAATCATTTCAGAAATCTTCGAAATCCATTCTTTAGCCCCCCCATTCTCTAACTTTTTAGAAACTTTTGGTGCATTTTTAGTTCTTGGATCTGTTCTCCAGTAAGCTTTTCGATTGCCTGATACTGGAACGTAAATTCTTTTAGATTTCAGAATAACTAGCTTCAAACTTTACCACCTTTCTTAATTTTTAGTTCTAAAATAGACTTTCCTTTAAAATTACCTAGTCTATACACATCCTTTTCAAAGTCTTTTTCTCCATAATCCTCAAGAAGCTTTTTCGTTTGACGTTGACCCATATCAAAAAACTTTTGCAAAATTTTGTCAAACTTATTATAATTAATATCTATACTAATCAAACCTTCCTTAGATGTCTCAACACCACCCATTTCACCTGCCAAAACTCCCATAGTAAATTTTGGAGTAAAATAACTGATTTCATTAACTGCCATCCTAAGATCACGCTTCATTTTCTCACCAAACTTATCTACCAAATTTATCATGTCAGACATTTCTGTTTTAAGTCTACTAAATTCTTTTTCATTTTGTTCTTTTGAAGCCTTTCCCATCCTCAACAAAATATCTTTAGATTTTGGAACATATTTAAACATAGACGGCAACTTTTCTTTTTGAAAAAGTGATAGATTATCTGCAATACTAGTTGCCACTTGCACCGGATTTTTCATATTAAGATCAGTAGAATCATGATTTTCTACAATATTAACAATTTTATTATACTCATTACCAGAAAATATTTTATCTTTATTCCAAAGTTTTCGTTGAGCTTCAGCAATTTTTGCACTATATTGCTTATGTTCTTTTGAGGATTTAACAGCATCAGCCCCACCCTGTCTTATAGGTTTTGCAGCATAACCTACATCATGGTTAATCATAGAAAAACAACCTATCAATCTATCCATTCCAGTTAATTTAATACCAGACTTTTCAAATTGATCTAAAATAGATTGCTGCATAATTGTATTTTTAACTATATGACGAATACCATGATCCGTAAACTGTTGCCGGTTAGATTGTATCTCCTGAAAAACTAACTTTTTAACTGAATCTATACACATATTATTTATAGTTTTAGAATCTATATGTTTAAACTCTTTAGAATATTTTTCTAGCAGTTGTTCAGTTAAGTCTATATATTGATGAACTAAGTTAACGGTTTCACCTGCTAAATAGGTTGTGTAAGATGACAACTTTCTTTTCATATTTTTTCGTATAATTGGAACTAATTTTTTACTGAGTTTACCAGAAACATTAACAATGTCTATTTTTGAAGTAGATATATCTTCTAAGTCTTTATTCATTGTAGATTGAATATCAGACCAAGTTGCTGATTCTAACCGATGTTCTAGAGTAGAATCAGAAAACTTAGTTTCCTCAGTTTTTTCTTTAGCAAAGTTAACATCCGAATGCTCTATTTTATAAACTTTATTCTTATCATCTCTGGCCGTTACTCCATCTTTACCTACTGCTGTTATTTTAGCAGTACCAGATTCCACGGTTATAGAATCACCTAATTTTACTTTAGATTTTATTTGTTCTTGCTTATCACGTTGTACTTTAGGTTTTTCGTCTATCCTCTGAGATCCTTTTTGTTTAATCTGTTCCATTTTACCAGACTTAGGATTTCGCCTGGAATAAGCCTTATGATGAGGATCGACTGAAGCATTCGCCTTAATTAAATTATCTAAAATTACGAATTTCATTTTAATGTGCTTTCAAATATCTCTTTAGTCTTAAAATATTCATAAAGATTTAACGATGCACTAATTGGAGGTTTCGCAAATACCTTAAAATATCCCATAGAAGCACTTGTTAGTATTACCTCTGATTCACTCGCACAACCTAAACCTGTTAAATAGATAGAAAAAATATCTTTTACTTTTACTTTAGTAACTAATAGTTTAACACCAAAACCTCTAGCAGTCTCTGGATTCACAGACCAAGAAGACAAAGGATTAGATTTAAAACTTTTAAAACTATAGATCTTACCGGATTTTAATTTCCTAACCGCCTTTTCATTTCTCATACCTCGATATAAAAACACAGAATCCTCAGGATTATACCCCATATTTTTCAAAATACTTTGAGTTCTGGAATAAACCGTATCAATAACAACATCAGCTGCTTTAATTAATAAATTATACTCTTTCTCTTTCTCTTTATCACGTTCTGAATAATCCTCAAAATTTTCTATAAATCTGACAACACCCGGAGGTAGATCATAAGTTCCCTCTGGTAATCTTTTT
>Ga0315273_10001352_pt1 | contig 27725 bp, 21 predicted proteins | sample YL17G02_0_MG_FD_205753 | JGI IMG/M metagenome (GOLD analysis project Ga0315273, IMG submission 205753) | Sediment microbial communities from Yellowstone Lake, YNP, Wyoming, USA - YL17G02_0 | ecosystem: Environmental > Aquatic > Freshwater > Lake > Sediment | place: USA: Wyoming | collected... | reverse complement strand
CCCGTACTGTCCGCCAATCCGCAGGGAATGGCGACCCTTTGTCAACCCGAAGATCTGGTCGATGCTCCAGGTTGTTCCCTCGAGCAGCAACGTTTCGCCGGCATCGCCGAATCCGAGGTTTCCCGTGATCCCGGCGAGGCCCAGTGTGTAAATGTTGTCGAGGCGGCCTACGGAGTTGAAGTTTGTGCCGAAGCGCGTCTCGGATGTCCACTTTCCTGCCGTGTGGATCACGCCGATGCTGCCGACTTCCTGCATTCCGTTGAAATCCCGGTAGTTGGAGGTGACCCGGGGATCCTGCCGGTAGGGCCGGCCGCGCGTGTATCGGCTCGTGACGATGGTCTTGGGTGTCAGGTTCCAGTCGACTCGAACGATTGCGTGGTTATCCTGGCCTTTTTGGGAATTCGCACCGTTGAATATCCCGGTGATGGCCCCGGGAGTGTAAGGCTGGTTCGGGAGTGGGAAGATGTCGAAAAACGGCTTATAGGCCGGCACAGCGGCGGACGCTTTGGCCCGGAACTCCGATGTCGGCACGGTCCCGTTGAGCGGGGCAAAGCCGCGCAGCTGGTAACCTTCGTACGCTCCGAAGACGAACAGCTTGTTCCTGATGATCGGCCCACCGCCGGAGCCGCCAAACTGGTTAAATACCAGCCCCGGCTTGTTGGATAGGGTCTGAACGCGCGCGTTCAGGTTTTCCGTCTGGTTCAGCTCGAACAGACTGCCGTGGAATTCGTTCGTGCCGCGCTTGGTGATGAGGTTGACATTGCCCGACATCGAGTTTGCAATCTCGGCCGAAGCAATCCCCTTCGCGACGTTCACCTCGTCCACTGCCTCCATGCTGACGCCCTGGACAAAGTTGAAGTTCTGATACAGGGAAATGCTCGGATACTCCGAGTTTGCAGACGCATCCGTACCGTCAACTGTGAACCGGAAGGATGAGGAGGGCAGTCCGTTGAGGTTGACCGAGCCGCCATTCATGGCGACTCCCGCAGACAGCTCGAGCAGACCCGTCCAGTTGCGCCGGGCCGTCGGAAGTTCGGTGACTTCCTGGCTAACCAGGTTCGATCTCTGCTCTGCAGAGACCGAATTGAGGAGCGGCGCGGCAGCCGAAATCTCCACCGTCGTGGACACGACGCCGACTTCCAGGGCGTAAGTCACGCGTAGCCGGCCGCCGGCTGCAAGCTGAAGCCCTGACTGCTTCTGGGACTTGAAGCCCTGACTGCTTCTGGGACTTGAAGCCCTGCGCTTCGACCTGAATCGTGTAACGCCCAGGTTGCAGAGATCTCAGGGTAAACTCACCGGTTGCATTCGTGGCCGTGGTCGACGATGTGCCGGTGTCATCGCTGGTGGCCTTGATGGTCGCGCCGGGAATCGCCGCTCCGCTGGGGTCGGTCACCGTCCCGTACAATGTGGATGTGATCATCTGGGCGGAAGCGAGACTCACACAAAAGAAAAAAACCGCCAGCGGAAGTATTGTCATCATGCTCAATCGTCGCATTGAATCTCCTTATTCAATCTAATTTCATGCATACTGAAAATCGTAGCCGAACAGACCTTCAATAAACTCTTATGCCAGGGAATGGAATTGTATCGCATCCCCTGCCACTTCTGTCAACAATTCTCAGCAACGCACTTTATTTCTCATATACTTCGATAAAATTAGCAAAACAGTGGCAAAATGCTTAATGTAGAGAAATGGCACAGAATATGGGTATTGGCAAGCTCCCAAATCGTCCTTTCGCAGGAGTCGTTCATGAAAGCTCCAAATAGTTTTTTACGCTTTGCATCCGGGCGGATCGCCATCCTTTTTCTAACTTCCATCCTGCTGATCTGCGCCTGGGCTTCCGGTATTACGCCGGCGCAATCGACGGCACAGTCGGCGAAACCAGTCGCTCCGAAGGCCCCGGCGCGGAACGCCGCATCGGCTGCGGATCGGCACACCACGGCATTGTGGCTCTTTGACGACCCTCCCAACGGCAACGTGACACTTACGGATGCCGGACCCTACCAGATCGATCTGCGGCTGGGACTCGGGCTGGAACGTGTCCCCAAGAACGGGGAAGCCCCGCTGCCGAAAAGCATGGTCGACGGCACGCGTGGCCTCGTGCCGGGGAAATTCGGCCGCGCGCTGCATCTGCCGATGGGCGAAGGCGCCGGCGTCACCTGGCCCGAAAACATCTGGCGGAGCTACGGCACGGCGTCGTTCTCGAATCGCGGCGACGAGGTCCCGGAGCGCTGCAACCTCGGTTACATCGATTTCACGATGGAACTCTGGTTCAGGGCTTCCGGAGAGCAAGCCGAACCCGCCGTGCTGTGGGAGGTGCGGAACGAGGGCCCGGCTCGTGCCGGCACGACCAACTGCCCGTTGGGATGGAATGCCCTGCTGCTTGATTCAGGGCGCAAGCAGTTCCGGCTGGTGAGCCGCTTGATCCCGATCCGGCCGGGGTATCTCCAGTCCCGCGAGTTTTCTCTCGACCTGCCGATACCGACGGACGCCGCCAGGCTCAACGACGGCGACTGGCATCATCTTGCTTTCACTTTCACCGCGCTCGAGCGGCAGATGCGTCACTTTGTTGACGGCAAGCTGCAGCGGCTTCCGGAAAAGGGTACGTTCCTACCGCAGATGGGACAGGTCGTCTCCATGAGGATCGGCAGGGACATCGAGGGCAAGCAGGAACTGTCGGGTTTGCTCGACGAGATGAGGATCTCCGACATCGTTCGCTACCGGGGAGACTTCACGCCCCCGGGAAGCTTCGCACGCAACTATGGTCCGAATGCCCCTGCCCGAGCGGTTCCCAACGGACCGCCGATTCTTTTCCCCGGGGGCAAGGCGGCCGCAACGGTCAATCTCGGGACACGGAAGCACGTGTTTCTTGACGACGTTCTGATCGACAAAAAGGACGGCGTGACGGTGACGGCGAATCCGCCGTCCAGGTACGACGTCACCGATTTCCGCTCCGACAGGCCCTGGGAGCCGACCCCGCGGTTCGGCGCGGGAATGCCCGACCTCGCCGGCATCTGGGACGATGGGGACCGGCTGGGGATGCTCTACACGAACGGCGGCATGTGGGGAGGGAAGCCGCACGCGGTTTGTCTTGCCACTTCGCGCGATGGAGTTCATTGGACGAAGCCGGATCTCGGCGTGGTGGCCTGGGACGGTTCACTCGAGAACAACATCGTCCTGCGCAACGCGTCGCAGGGCATGGCGTTTCGAGACCCGAATCCTGCGACGCCGGAAGCGGAAAGATACAAGTACGCCGCCTGGTGCTGGAGTCGCGGCTTCTACGTCTTCACGTCTCCCGACACGGTGCACTGGCGACGCAATGAGACGCTGGCCCTGCCGTTCGATCCCGACGGGAGCATCGGCATCTACTGGGACGACCAGGCCGGGCTGTACCGGGGATATTTGCGCGCCCTGAAGCCGCCCAACAGCTATCGTGCCGTGGTGCGCGTGGAGACGCGCGACATCATGAGATCCTGGCCGTTCAACCTCGTACCCGTGCCCGTGTGGCATTCCTGGGCGATGCCGAAACCGGTGAGCGGCGAACTGCCCTTTGTCGACGCGGGGGGAGAAGTCTACCGCTTCTATTCGCACAAGTACTCCGGCGCACCGGATGCCTTTCTTGCCTATCCCTGGCGCTATGTCCGCGATGCCAACATCCGCCCGGGCAGCTTTATGATGACCAGCCGCGACGGGGTGCAGTGGAAGATCTACGAGCCGCCGTACTACTTCGCGGCGGGTTTCAAGCTCAATGGCAGGACGGTGCTGGAGGCCCTGATGGAGCCCGGAATGGTCGTGCGGGGCGACGAAGTGTGGCAGTACGGCACGGTGCGCTTTACCGAGCACGGCGGCGCGCTCTACGGCGGCGTCGAGCACGAGGGCGGGTATTTCGACAGCCTGCTGCGCCTTGTGCAGAGGCTGGATGGGTTTGTTTCCCTCGATGCTGCGAGTGCGAAAGGTACAGCCGTTACGAAGCCGCTCATCTTCGGCGGGAAGGGCCTCACCTTGAACGTGGCTTCGAAAGGAAGCGTGCGGGTAGCGCTGCTCGACGAGTCCGGCAAGGCGCTTGCCGGCTATCAACTGGAAGACTGCGACCCGATCCGGACGGATTCCGTGCGCCACGTGGTGACCTGGAAGGGCCGGTCGGACGTGGCCGCACTGGCAGGCAAGACCGTCCGCGTCCATTTCGAACTGACCAACGCGAAGCTCTACGCGATGCAGTTCAAATAGGACAGGGGGGAAGATGCCTATTCGATCGGGGTGCGGCCGTAATCCCAGATAGTTTGAGTCAGCGGCACCATCGCGTCGTTGCGCGGGATGTTTTCCAGGACGCCCATGGCGAAACCGTTGCCGGGCGCGGCTTCAGACAGCAGCTGCCGCGCAAGTTCACACACGGCCCCGGGTCCTCCGTGGTGGACGGAGGACGGGAAGTTGCAGACGAGGCCCTTGCCGGGCCAGACCTGGCGGGCCTCTTTCACGGTCAGGTCGCAATCCGGCGGCGGCGTGAACGACTCGATGAAATCGAGCGACGTGCCGGCGACAAGAGGCGCAAGCGCGCGATTGTTCGCATCAAGGTGCGCGCCCGTCAGCTTCCCGGCGGCGTGCAGGGCATCGCAGGCCTCGACGATGGCGGGGAGGTAGTACTGGCGGAAGCGCGGTTCGCCGACGATTTCATGCGAGACATTTGCTTCGACGATGAAAAAGAGCGCCGGCGAAGCGGCCAGGATGGGGAGCACCCGATGCCGCGCGCGCAGCAGGGCGTCGTAGACGGCGATCACGTGATCCCTGTTGTCGAACCACTCCAGGGAGAAAGTCTCGACGCCGAGTAAATCGTAGATGAGTTCCCGCATCGGCGTGGCTTCAGTCGCAGGACGGCCAATGCCCGACGCGCCGAAGCGGGTGTCCTGCGCCACGAACTTTTCGTAGCACGGGACGTATCTTCGGCTGTCGATCAGCGCGATGAGGGCGTCGTAGTTTTCCGGCCCTTCGAAGGGCACTTTCTTGTGCCAATCGGTGTAGGGAAGAACCACGTCGACCTTGGTCAGGGGGCCGCACGGAGTCTTCCAGGCGGTCCGGCGCCGGTCGAAGCCGTCGTCACCCTTCCAGCTCTCGATCTCGACCGCTATCCCGTCCAACTCCTCCCGGTAGACAGCGGATTTGCAGGTTACGCAGACACCGGCTTCCAGCAGTTCCTGATCGGTGGTTCCCCCGGGCAGTTTGTTGTCCCAGACGACAGCCGGCACGCGGTCGGGCATCTCCCCGCGAATGGCGGCTTCGAAACGGCTTCGCGGCGTCCATCGGTCGTTCGACTCGTTCATATTTTAGTCCTCAGGGTAGTATTTTCCGAAGTGCGGCGCCCATGTGCGACCTGGAGAACGCCACGGCTGCAGTAGAACCGCTGAAAGCGGTGCCTCGGCCTGAACCGTATACGGTTCAGGCCGAGGCACCGCACTCCATATGTCCACTATGGGCGGAAATCCCGAACCAGCTCCAGGTAGCGACGGTAGCTCTCGAACGGCATATCCGGCATTATGGCATCGTCCACTGCAGGAACATATCCTCCATGTGCCATCAGAACCGGCACCTTCGCGTCGAATTCCCGATCCACCGCGTCCGGGCCGTCCATCAGCGCCTGTCGCGAGATATTGCCTATCAGCCGGATGTTCCGGCCAAACTCCTTCTGCAGCGCGCGCGCGTCCATACCGGCGGCCACTTCGAGGGGAAAGTAGAGATTGACGCCGATGTCCAGCAGGGTCGGGATCAGCGGCCGGATGTTGCCGCTGGTGTAATGGGCAATGATCTCAACACCCTGGCCTTGTAGGAAGTTGGTTACTTTTCGCATGGCCGGGACCCAGATCTCCCGGTACATCTTCGGCGAAACCAGCGAGGCGTTCTTGTACCCCATCCCGTCTTCGGTGAAGTAGACGAAGTCGAAGCGCACGCGTCGGAACCACTCGCGGGAGGCCTCGATCACGAAGTCGGCCCAGAAGTCGAACATGTCCTTGATGAGGCCGGGATCGTCCATCAGCGTTTCCAGGAAGAGCTCGAGCCCCATCGTGTAGCCGTTCTTGGCGCCGCGGCCCGGGCCCCAGTCGATCCGCATGCTGACCGGGGAAAGGCTGTTGTTGTAGTAATCCCAGAGTTCGGGGCTCCAGCTCCTGGGTGTCCTCCGTGGTTCGCGGGGGTCGTATCGCTGCTTCAGCTTCTCCCAGTCCTCACGGTTCTTCACGCAGCCCGCGAGGTAATAGTAGATGGTGGGCGTGACGCTCTGCTCTTTCAGTGTGCGGACCGTGAATCCGTAGCTGTCGATTGTCGTCTTCCACTGGTCGGTCTTCTCGAGAGTGCGCGCGACAAAGGCAGGCAGAGGCCCCGTGTCGAGATAGACGATCTCGTGGCCGTCAAGAGGAAACACATCCGAAACGCTCATGCCCATCGGGAAGTGGCCTTCCCGCACCCAGCGGCGCACGGCGCCTTCCATTACTTCTTCGACGCCCCAGAGTGGCGGCCGGTCCACAGTTTCGAAGCGCATAATCCGGTTGAATCGTTCTCGTGCGTTCATTGGGTTTGACCTCCGGAGCGAATGTTATGCTACAAATGGGGCTTGCCTTTCATCAGAAATCTCGCGCGCGGAATAGGAAATGGGATCGGCAACGAACCTATGGGCGCCGGAGCCTGCAGCGTGTATCCATGGATCGTCCCGGCCGGGGCAACCTGGCCCGGCATTGGCGCCTGCAGACGGGCCGACGAGGAATGAGGACGAGGAGGCCCGCTGGGCGCAGGTGCGGTCCCAGTTCCTCTTCGAATCGCAAAGTGTTGACCGGCGCTCTGCGCGAGGTGATCCGGAAGGCGTGATCCTGGAAGTCACACACCGGCGGACTCGATGCGGATAACGGCAGACTTGGTCTCAAGGTACTCCTCGAGGCCTTCCTGGCCGTTCTCACGGCCGACGCCGCTCATCTTGACGCCGCCGATGGCGAGCGCCGGCGCTACGACGGCGGTCGTGTTGATTGCCACCGACCCGGCCTCAATTTTTTCGATCAGGCGCCAGGAGCGGCTGAGGTCGCGCGTAAAGGCATAGGCTACCAGGCCGAAGGGTGTGGCGTTTGCCAGCGCGATGGCTTCGGACTCCTTGTCGAAAGAGCTCACGGCAAGGACAGGTCCGAAGGTTTCCTCCTGCGATATTTTCATGGATGGGAGTACGCCCGCCAGCAGAGTCGGCTCGAAGAAGCAGCCTCGATCGGGTTCGGGGAGGCTCAGCGATCGACCGCCCGCGAGCAGTACGGCGCCCTTCTTGACCGCATCGTCTACATGCGCCGCCACACGGGCATGAGACTCGCGGGAGATGAGCGGCCCGACATCCGTTGCGGGATCGAGCCCGTTGCCAACCCTCAATCGGGCAACCCGTCGGGCAAGGAGGTTGGACAGTGTGTCGGCGACGCGGGCCTCGACAAAAACGCGCTGGGCACACACGCAGGTCTGCCCCGCATGCCTGTAGCGGGAAGCGACGATCGCGCCCGCCGCCGCATCGAGGTCCGAATCTGCAAAGACCAGCACGGCTGCATTCCCACCAAGCTCCAGCGAGAGCCTTTTCATTGTGCCGGCAGCTGCCTGGTAAAGCATCCGTCCCACTTCGGTTGAACCCGTGAATGCGATCTTGCGCACGCGAGGATCTTCCATCCAGACCCCGACCACCTCGGCAGCCCGCGTCGTCGTGAGCACGTTGAAGACGCCGGGGGGAAAGCCCGACCGGGCCGACATCTGAGCCAGCCGCACGGCCGACAGAGGGGTTTCGGGAGCCGGCTTTGCGACGACAGTGCAACCGGCTGCCAGCGCAGGCGCAACCTTGCGACAGAGGGTGTTGAACGGGTAGTTCCAAGGCGTAACCGCAGCAACCACTCCGACTGGCTGGCGGAGCGTCCACATCCGGTGGTCGGCCAGGGGGGCCGAAATCATGCGGCCGGCGGAGCGCCCGGCTTCTTCGGAATTCCAGCGGAGATACGCGGCGCTGCCTTCCACCTCTTTAGCGGCTTCCGCCCTCGGCTTCCCGCTTTCACGGACCAGCAGTTCTTCGATCTCCGCTGCGGCCTCCTCAATCTGCTCAGCGAGGGCGCACAGGTAGCTTCCGCGCTCACCGGCAGTGGCGGCAGCCCATTGCGGGAAGGCCTGCGACGCGGCGTCTACGGCCTCCCGAGCCTGATCCGGGCCGGCATCTGCGCAGGACGCGATCTCTTCAAGGGTAGCCGGATCGCGCACTGCGAACACCGATGAGGCTGCTCTCCACTCCCCGGCTATGAAAATTGTTCCGATATTGCTGGTCATAGATCTCGAAAGACCTCGAAAAGGTTTTGCGTGAGTTCAATGCCGATCCCCGGAATGTCCGGCAGCCGGATCATCCCGTGGGAGATCGGCAGGCCGTCGGCGCGAGGACCATCCATGATCATGCAGCATGTCCAGAATCCTCAGGTGCTCGATCCCTGTTCCGTCAGCAGGGTTGCGAACGGCAAACGTACGCCCGCCGCATACTCGTGGATCCATGCGGCGACGCACGAGGCCCCGTTGCGAGTCTCTCCCAGTCTATTCACTCCGGCGTCTGTATGCGCCTGTAAGTGCAGGGTGTTGGGAAACTCCCCAAGTTGGATGGTCTCGAGGGCGACGATTTTCATATCATTCGGCGGCGAGCTTCACTTCGTTGCGCAGAGGGCGGCCCGCGGAAAGTGCTTCTACGTTGAACAGGAGATCCTGCACGCGATGATCGAATGTCGTTCTCGCCACCCCGTATATGTGGGGTGTCATGACAACGTTTTCCAACACCGAAAAAGGAAAGCGCGATGCGGTGCAGACGTTGGTTCCGGGAAGGAGGTCGAGGATCTCCGATTCATTCTCCTGACTGCGGTAGAGAATCCTGTAATCTCCAGCCAGACGATACGGCATCACGGATTCGTACTGACAAAAGATCCGAAAGGTATTGAGAATCTGGATCTTTTTCGCGTATGCGCAACCGAAATCGATCGCCCGAGGGGCGAATTCTACCCGGCAATGTATTATATTCGTCCGACTGATCAGAGACTACTGTCGATTTCGGCCGGGCCTATCAGCTTGTGCCCACGATCCGGCAGCAGAAATGAATAAAAAAACCCGTTTCATTTTGTGGCCTGTCCTGATTATTCTAGGAAGCGAGCAAAGAAGGGAGAGGGAGATTCGAAGCCTGCAGCGATCGTACTGGAATCGGGATTTTGCATTTGCGCTGGCGGGGTACTTTTTTCTTTTCATGAGCGTCACGGTGTTTTACCTCCTCCCGCTCTACCTCGATCAGTTCCACCCATCGAAGAGCCGCGTCGGTGTGATCATGGGCATTCACAGTGTGACGGCTATCATAGTACGTCCGTTCCTTGGCCGCGTTGTCGACGCGCGTGGCGGGCGCAAGATGGCCCTCCTGGGAATCGTGGGCATGATCGCTGTGATGCCGGCATTTCACCTGGTGAGGGACGCCGGCACTCTGGTGTTGCTGCTCCGCGCGGCCATGGGAGCGGGGTGGGGGGTGGCGTTGACGGCAACCATCGCGGCCTGCTCGGACCTCGCTCCACTGGATCGGTTGGCGCACTCGATCGGCATCATCGGCATCGGTGGAATTCTGGCTGGCGCGGCGGGCCCTATGCTGGCCGAGGAACTTGTGCGGCGCTTTGGCTCAGGCGCACTCTTCAACGCCAGCCTGATCTTTCTCTGCGCGGGCCTTGTGTGCATGATTGCGACACGGGAGATGCCCCGGCCCGAGAACGGGACGGCCGCCCGACCGGGATTCCAGTTTGGCGGCCACACACTGCTCACGCTGGCCGTCATCGGCGCGATGCCCGCGGTTCACGGTGCGATCCGGGGGAGCGTGGTTAATTTCATCGCTCTCTTCGGCGCAAGTGCCGGCTTCGGACGCATCGGACCGTTTTTCCTTTCATTTTCGACAGCCGCCATCCTGACCCGGTTCGGAATCGGGGATATCTCAGATCGCTACGGGCGGAAAAAGGTCATCTTCCCGACGGCGATTCTGATCGGCCTGAATCTCTTCTGGATCGCCGGGCTCAGGAACTATGGCACGTTTCTGTTGAACGGCTTCATCGCGGGACTGGGTCAAGGCTTGATCTTTCCCGCGCTCAGCACCTATATGATCGACTTCCTGGGCCGCGAGAATAAGGGGCTGGCGCTCGGGCTGTACCTGTCGCTGTTCGACCTCGGCATGGGTCTGGGATCACCGTTCTTTGGGTGGGTTTCGGACCTCGGCGGATACCGGACCATGTATGTTGCCGCCGGCGCGTTACTCCTGATCGCCAGCGTCGCGTTTCACCTGAAAGCCCCGCGCCTGGAGGCACGTTCGCCCGATCCGAGCGCCGGCAATTGACAGAGAGTATGTTCGGCAGTGATTGTAATCGGAAGTAGGACTCAGTCGATAACCGAAATAAAATCTTGGACACAGATGAACCGGGGCGGAGCTTTTCCGCCGCCGCAGGGGCTGCCAAAAAGCTCCGCCCGCGGATTCCCTCTGGTCCGATCTGTGCCAATCAGTGTGAATCCGCGTCCCAATCAACTCTTTAAACTAATCGACAAGCCGGCGACCGTTTCTCGGCCGGACCAAAGTGACGCATCAGGTGCACCGGGTCAGGACTTCCTCTGGGCCTGAATCGCGGCGATGGCTTCCGATGCTTTTCGCGCCGTATCAATGACGGCCCGCACCAACTCCGCTTCGCGCTCGGAGGTCAAACGGAAAATCGGCACGGAGATGCTGATTGCTGCCACGACGTGACGTCGCTCATCGTGCAGCGGCGCGCCGAAACAAACGCCCCCGGGCACCGATTCCTCCCGGTCGACGGAATATCCGTTGCCGCAGATCATTTCGTACTCGTTAAGCAGCTGGAGGTGGTCGGTGATTGTCTTTTCGGTCCGTTGCGATAGTCCATTAACGCGCAGAATCCGGTCGATTACGCTTCGCTCCTGAAATGCGACGATGGCCTTGCCGATCGAACTGCAGTGGGGCGGGATGACCCGCCCCAGGGTGTTCGTACGCCGGATCTCCTGAATGGCTTCGAGAGTGTCGATGACCTCGATCCGGTCCTGGAAGAGGAAACCCATGGTGGCTGTTTCGTTGAACTCTGTGTTCAACTGCTTCAGGAACGGACGCACGATGTCGCGCAACTTCTGAGCCCTGTCGTAGAGTTTTCCGAAGACAAGCTTTGGAGCCAGCCTGTAGGATCCGTCCGCCGTACGGATGATATAGCCGTGTGTTTCCAAGGTCAGCAGGATCCGGAATAGCGAGGATTCGGGAATCCCTCTCAGTTTGCTGATCTCCACCAGGCTCAGCGTCGTCTCGCCATCCTCGAAACAGTCGAGAGCGTCCAGAGCGCGACCTATCGCCATTGAGTAGTAGTCGATCGCTGAAGAGCGGTCGGGCACCTTGTATCTTCCCGCCTGGGTTTTGGGCTTTCTACGGCGGCGGCTGCCGAGAGACCTGGTTGACATTGCATTCACCTATGGCTGCTGAAAGAAAACAGCAAAGGATATGAGTATTTGCGACAGCCAGTTACACCTCCTGGATGACCGTCCCTCATACACACCGCAACCCGCGGACCGGCGGAACCTCGCAATAGACCTGACAGCGAAACCGCCCTATTTTAGGGATTCAGCCCGGCTGACACAAGCAATGATTTGACAATTTTCAATAGCTCTCAATAATTCTCTGCTCGTGCTGGGCGTGACCTCCCCCCGCTTGGTCCGATACCTTACCAGGGCCCCGGCAAGTCGGTTGTCAGGGCGAAGAATTCCGCCGGCGGTGCCGTCCAGCAAAGTCCAGGAAACTAAAGAACTGTTGTCCCTGCAAATGGACTCACCTGCCCCTCCGACCGGCGAGTGCTGCCGCCCTAGCCTAAAGAATCGATTGACAATTTTCAATTTTTGAAAATAATTCTCTTTCAGAGTCAGCGGGCACCATCCTGACTGGCCGGTTGGGAATCCGGTTGCCAAGCCAGGCGATCTGAGCGAGCCATCCGGTTACCAGTCTGTCAGCGGGGGGAGATACCCCCTGGGGTGCGACGCCGCGTTTGTCGGGACGCCGGCGGGGTGACGGAGATTTTGAGGCGAACCCGACCAATGAAAGAGGATGCCGTCTGTCTCTGCGGCACGTCGATGCTGCCGCCGTTACACGCAGTTTCTCCCGAGGTGGTTGATTTGGTTCGAGACGAACTGGCGACATTGGGGCTGCGGCCCTGATGTCCCGCGGCGCGCGCGGAATCAATGTGTCACTGTTTTGTTAGCCTGAATGATTCAAACTGAAGTTTGAGGAAATCATGAGAGCCATGGAGAAGAGAAGCTTTCTTGCGCTGGCGTTGATCGTCGTTGCTTCGGTGGTCCTGGAAGGCGGCGCCCAACAGCCCGCCCCGACGAACTCAGTGGGCATGAGGCTCGTGCGAATCGAACCCGGAACCTTTCTGATGGGAAGTGACGGCTCGCGGGACACATGGGAGGAGCAGCCGGCACACGAAGTCACAATCTCGCAGCCGTTTTTGTTCTCCGAAACCGAAGTGACCCAGGATCAGTTCCGTCAATTCAAGCCGGAATTCTCAGGAACTGCATCGTTTGCCCCCATCGCGGCCGGCATGAGCTGGGACGATGCCCGGGCCTTCACCGAATGGCTCACCCGGAAGGAGGGCAAGCCCTACCGTCTGCCGACTGAGGCCGAGTGGGAGTATGTTGCACGCGCGGGCTCTGACGATCCGCTGGTTCAGGCGAAGGGACAGGTGGACAAGGCGAATGCCTGGGGCGTAAAGAACATGCTCGCGGGCGTCCGCGAGTGGTGTCTCGACTGGTTCGGCGAGTATCAGCCCGGGAAGCAGGTTGATCCCGTCGGGCCCGCGGCGGGTAACGTGCGCATCGTCCGCGGCGGCATCCTGGATTTGGAGGAGCGGAATAATCCGAAAATCGATTTCTGGCGGCCGCAGTCGCGGCTGGCGATAGCGCCGGCCTTCGGCCTGCATGCAGGGGCGGGACGCAGCAGCGAATCCGGCCACACAGCGCATATCGGATTGATCGGCGTCTGGTACAAGAACACAGATCTTACCAGCCCCCAACAGGTGGATACGGTCGCGCGGCTCAACACGAGCTGGAGCAACGATCCAAGAGGGGGAGGGCGCTGGTCCGGACGCTGGCGAGGCAAGCTGGACGCGCCTTTTACCGGTGACATCCTGCTGACAGCCGAGTCCGAAGGCGGTCTGACATTCGAGGTGGACGGCCGGCGCCTGCTCGAGTCCGGCAGCGATCCGCCGCTTCTGTCCGCTACAGTCTCCATGGTGAAAGGCCGGAGGTACCCGATTGTCCTTTCATTTGACCGCGGTCGCGGTGCGGGATTCAGAATCTACTGGCAGTGGGCAGGCCAGGCACGGGAACTGATCCCGCCCGCCACCGTGACATGGGGAGCAGAGGAAGAGAAAATAGCGCGCACCGAAGCCAAGAGCGAGGACCGGCCCGGGTTTCACGCGCTCGGCTTCCGCGTGGTCCAGGCCCCGATGCCGGCAACCCGGCCGGTGCCGGTCGATGCCCCTTACGTCCAGCAGGGCGTAAAGCAATCAACCGAATTCGCCGCGGTAGCGCCGGATCAGAAGAAGCCGTACTTCAAGAAGCGATATCTGTTGCCCACACCGTTCGAAAACAGCGCCGGAGAGGCGATTGATGCCCTGGGATTCCCCCAGTATTTCAGGGACCACCAGCACAGCCCCGGCCTGGAGGTGCTCCCCAACGGGGACGTATTTCTGGTGATCTACACTTCGTACCACGAGTACGAGACGGGTGTCTCGCTGATCGCCAGCCGGTTGAGGTTCGGTGCCGAGGAGTGGGACCGGCCGGACCGGCTGCTCGACTTCGTCGGAGTCAACGACCACGCTCCCATGATCTGGCATGACAAAGGCGTGACCAGAATTTTCTGGGGCAACCCCCAGCTCGTCAACGGCGGATTCCCCTTTCAGTGGACCAGCTCGCGCGACAACGGCGCGACTTGGGACGCCATCCAGTTCCCGAACTTCCTCGGGCAGATCGGCAGCCACTCGCGGCAGCCGATCAACACAGCTTTTCGCGGCCCAAATGGCACCATGTACCTGTCAAGCGACGGTTCCGGCGGCGAATCGGTTCTCTGGGCGAGCGACGACGACACCAAGACCTGGCGCGACACCGGCGGCAGGAGCGCCGGACGGCACACGAGCTTCGTGATGTTGAAGGACGGCCGCATCCTGGCCCTCGGCGGGAAAAACACCCATATCGACGAATTCATGCCGCGCGCAATTTCGAAGGATGGAGGCAGGTCTTACGAGGTAAGCAAGACTCCTTTCCCGAGACAGGGATCGAATCAACGTCCAACCCTGATCCGGCTCAAGAGTGGAAGACTCTTGTTTGCCGGCGATTTCGTTTATCACAACAACGGCTCACAGCCCAAGGGGATCAACCAACTCGGGTCCTATGTCGCCATATCCGAAGACGAAGGCGAAACCTGGCAATTCAAAAAACTCATCGGCGCGCAGCTCCACGAAGATGTGGATCGGGCCGAAACGATGAGAGGCCCGACGCTGGGTTACGCCGTCGCCCGCCAGGGCCCGAACGGGATGATTCACTTGATCGCCACGATGAACAATCCCTGCCTCCATTTCGAATTCAACGAAGCCTGGATACTCGACAGGGAAATGGGGGAGCGGTCGGATACCGAGTTGATGGCATCCAATGCGAAGGCGGTCGCCGATGTCCGACGTTTCGAGGAAAAGTACCCGAACGGCCGCGCAAGGATCACCTCGAGCGGTGGGACGGCAGACGACGGCCGGTTTCTGCTGAATGGAACGGAGACCTGGTATCACGAAAATGGTCAAAAAGCGCGCGAAGCGGAATACAAGCTCGGCCGCAGGGTGGGGGCCGAAAGCTACTGGTCGGGCGACGGGCGGCTGCTCTGGTCGTGCGAGTACCGCGAGAACGGCACCAGCACCTGGCGTCAGTTTTGGCCCGACGGAAAGCTGAGAGCCGAATCGGGCTGGAGGAACTTCAAGGCTGACGGCGTCGCGAAGTTGTGGGATCGGTCGGGGAAGCCGATCAGCGAGATCCGCTTCGTGTCAGGCCGCATTAGGAAGTAGGCCGGCTGACCTCCCAAGGGCCTTCACCACATTTCCGCTCGGTGCTTCCGTTCAGGCGTGTGCGCAGGGTCGCTGACCCCATGCGGCCGGTCAGCGACCGGCCGCAAAAGGAGTGCTTCGGTGACAAGAGGGGCAGCCTTTGCGGTTCTTCTTCTATTGTCGTTCACCCTCCCTTCCGCCTCTCATGATACGCCGGATGTCACACCGGTTGCGTGGTGGACGTTCGATTCGGTCCGGGACGGCCACGTCTTCGACAATGCTCGGCAAACCCGGGATCCCCTGAAGGGACAGTACGCGCTTGTTAGCGGCGTGCGAGGCAGCGCCCTTCGATTCGACGGCTACACGACCCGCATTGTAGCCAGCGCCCCGGGACTCCATCGCTGGAAACCGCGTTCACAATACAAGCCTGGGTGGCGCTCCAGGCGCTGCCCTGGAACTGGACTGCCATTCTCGACCAGGGCGGCAATCCCGTTCCGCCAAAGGGGATGGCTCTGTCTCCGGCCGATTTGGGGCGTCTCCATTACGGGCTGATCGGGGCACTTTATGGGGAGCCGGACCTGACCGATCCCCGAGTATTTTTCGGCATTGACGCGCACGGGCGCCTCGGCTTCAAAGCAAGTGTCGATGGCCGGCTTTCCGAGTGTATCTCGGACCGCCCGCTTCCACTTCTGAACTGGAGCCTGGTAACGGCCACCTTCGACGGGAATGAGGGCTTGAGCATTTTCATCGACGGCCAGCCGGCAGGGTCGCTGAAGGTGCGCGGGAAAATCACGCCTTCGAGGGGCACCGACATTCTTATCGGCAAGAGCTGCCGGAGAGCAGGGGCGGAGGGTTCGGAGAGAAAGGCGAGCGGCGACTGGCCTTCGGACATGGTATTGGATGGACTGCTGGATGAAGTAAAGATCTATCCCCAGGCTCTTACTGCCGGGCAGGTCAGTCAGATGTACCGGTCAGACCGTCCTGCAGTTGGAACGCCCCTGCAGTGGCGCTATGCCGTGGCAGACATCACCTATGCCATTTTCGGCGCCGACCAGGGCAGCGGGTGGGGCGAGTGGGCCGATGAGTACTACTTCGTCTATCCCGACGGCGTTTCCACGCGTCATCAGACCCTCTGGACCGACCGTCTCAGTCACGAGTGGCAGGAGACGATTGTCTTGAATCAGCCTGGGACTCGCCCGGAGGACAACATCGAGCTTGCAGCTATGACGCTGGCCCGGTCGTGGAACAACCCTCCCGGGTTGAGAGTCTCCGGGTCGGGCTTCGTTTCCAGAGGATACGACAAGCGTCAGCGTGCGTATGTTCTCGAACGGAATGGCAGAGGCTCAGCAGCCGCGCTTCATTGCGACCTGGCCGCCAGCAAGCAATCGCCTTTGATCAACCCTGCTTTTGTCGTGCGGGGATGGGGATCGGCCGGAGCACTTCTGAAACTGAATGGGAAGACCGTCGAGCAGGGAAGGAGCTTCAGACTGGGCCTCAGGAAAAACATGGAGGGCGATGATTTGGTGATCTGGCTCAAAATGACCGCCCAGGGATCCGTGAAGTTGGATTTCCTTCCCGGCGGCGGGAAGAGCTGATTGGAACACAGAGGACACTGATAACACTGGCGGAGCTTTTCTGCTGCCGCAGGGGCTGCCTTCGGCCACCGTCTTTGCCTGGATGCAGTGGGAAAGCGCTCAGGAGGAACCATCTAAGCTCGAAAGGCTACCTCGTGCGCTTTTCCGCAGAATCCGGGCAAAGACGGTGCAGCGCTTCGCGCCAGCCCCCTGCGGCAGCGGAAAAGCTCCGCACGCGGATTCCCTCTGGTCCGATCAGCGTGAATCTGTGTCCCAATCAGCTCTTTCAATTATCCGAATGAGTCGCACTTCTGGATGCACCCTGTTCCGATGGGGCTATCTCCAGGCGGACCTTCAAATGAAGGGAACGACGGATGCAGACGGTTGAGCTTTGGCGGAGGCGGGTCGGGCATGCTCGAGCCTGGCCGCTCTTGTTGCTCTCCATCGCGGTAGTGTGGACCGCTGCCGTTCCGGCAAGACCCGGTGCAGAGCTCAGGCATTCGAAGGCCGTTGGCACGGCACCCGCCGGGGGCCTGCCGCTGCTCCCATCCGGGCCGGAAGGTCCGGTGCCATTCGGGGCCTACTCCACTCGACTTGCGTACACGCCGGAGTGGGACCGCCTCTGGCCGGTCAGTGAGGTTGCGGATGTTGTCGTGCGTTTTGGCGATGCCGAACCGCGTTTCGTCTTCTGGCGGGGCACCAGCTACATCCCGTGTTGGGCCACCCAGCGCGGGGCGTGGTTCACGAACGAGTTCTTCGAACGCCGCGGCGGGCCTGCGAGCGGGACCACCAGCATGGTGGAACCGATGTCGGACAAACAGTGCCGTTACTCGAGCGTCCGTATCCTGGAAAACACCGACGCGCGGGTGGCCGTCTCCGGCAACAGGCCGTCCCACACCTCGCTCTCCCAGATCAAGTGGCAGCCCTATGCGGAAGACCGCCGCTCACGCACCTGGATCATGATGCATGGCATGTCGAAGATCGAGGCTGCGCAGCTGGTGCCACTCGCTGCATCGTGGCTGCACCCGGCGGAGCTGAAGGTGGTCCGGGGAGCGTTCACGAGCAGCGGTTACGACCCCGTGCAGCGTGCCTACATTCTGGACAACCGAAGCTCCGGCAGGGCATCGCGCCTTCAGCTCGAGCTGTCGGCGACCGGTGAATCCCCCGTGGTGAATCCTGCCTTCGTCATCAGGAACTGGGGAACGGCGAATGCCAGGCTGGCGCTGGACGGCCGGCTTGTCGAGCAGGGCTCCGATTTCCGCGTCGGACACGTGAGCACCCTAGAAGGCTCCGACCTGGTCTTCTGGGTGCGCACTCGTGCCCTGCGGCCGGTCCGATTGGCGCTTTCCCCAAAGTGACTGCGCTTTGCCCGAAGGGCTGCATGCTCCGGAGCACGGCCATCGGTCTTGATAGTCTGGGTCTCGGCGGACAGCCGGTTGACCGGGCGGTTGTTTGATGGGTAAGACCCTGCGGGATTTTGTGCCTGAATGTTCCATTCAGGGCTTGCGGTATTTCTGTCGGTATTGCCCGGGGGTCATCCCGGTCTGGCGGGCGAAGAATCGTGCGATATGGGCATCTTCGTCGTACCCGATGGCGGAAGCAATCTCCGATATGGCAGGTTGGTTTCTGTAAGCAGCCGGCAAATGCTGTCTGTCCGCACGCGGTGCATGCTCTCCAGTACGGTTTGTCCCGCGGTCCGCCGGAAGCGTTCCTGGAGCGCGCGGCGGGAAACTCCCGCAGCCGCAGCCACATTTTGCACTCCGATCACGCTCATCCGGTTGTCCCGGATGAAACGCACGGCCCTGACAACGGTGGGATCACTAATGGCAATCATCCCATCCGCATGCCAGCCCCGCATGCGGATATGCGGACGAGGCGCTGTTTCCGACCGGGCGGGTTAAGATAGGCCGGCGGCTCTTCATAGAAGGTCCACGGGCCGTGGATGTGGGCATACCCGACGAGGCCGCGCAAAACGCCGCGGTCGTATTCGCGCGCCGAGGGGATCAGCAGGATGATTTTGTGAGACCGCTTCATCGCTGACCTGGTTACACCCCCTTCACCGGGATTGTCAAGCTTTTCCCAAATTGGCGGTATTTGCGCCGGAAGTGGCCTTGAGACCTGCCGCCGCTTCAAGTACCTTAAGCTGCGGTGTCAACACGACACTATTTTCGTCTGACTCCGGAACCGCCGGAGATGGAGGCACCGGAACCTGGAGTGGAGAAACCATGAGACAGGCTGTGATGATTCGGCCCGGAGCCATACAACTGAGAGATGTAGTCGCGCCTTCTCCAGGGCGGGGGGAGGTCTTGCTGCGTGTGCGGCGCATCGGCGTGTGCGGTTCGGACATCCACGTGTGGCGCGGGCAGCATCCGTTTACTTCTTATCCGGTGGTGCAGGGGCACGAGTACAGCGCCAGCGTGGAGGCGGTCGGCCCCGGGGTGACGGTGATCCAGGTGGGCATGAAAGCCACCGCCCGCCCGCAGGTGGTCTGCGGCACCTGCGATCCCTGTTGCCGGGGTGACTATCACATCTGCAATGACCTCAAGGTCCAGGGATTTCAGGCGCCCGGTTGCGCGCAGGATCTCTTCGTCGTCCCGCAGGACAGAATCATTCCGCTGCCCGAGAGCCTGACCTTCGAGCAGGGGGCGCTGGTTGAACCCACGGCCGTGGCCGCGCATTCGACGGCCCGGGCCGGCGACCTGCGCAATCGTAACGTGGTGGTGTTGGGGTCCGGCACCATCGGCAACCTGGTGGCCCAGGCGGCGCGATGCCGGGGGGCGAAGAAGGTCCTGGTGAGCGATCTCAGCGACTTCCGGCTCGAAAAGGCACGTGCTTGCGGCGTGGACGCGGTGTGTAACGTAACAACGGAGAAACTGTCGGAGGCCGCGCGCCGGGTGTTCGGGGCAGAAGGGTTTGATGTGGCCTTCGAAGCGGTCGGCTCGGAATCTGCCCTGAACGATGCCGTTCAAAACCTCAAGAAGGGTGGCAGGATCGTGGTGCTGGGGGTTTTCGGCGAGCGTCCGCGAGTGGACATGGCGGTTGTAGGGGACAGGGAACTGAGCCTGGTCGGAACGCTGATGTACAAGCACGAGGACTATGAGCAGGCCGTGCAGTGGATCGCCTCCGGCGCGGTGAATACGGAAGCGCTGATCACCTGCCATTTCCCCTTCGAGCGCTACGCGGACGCCTATCACTACATCGAAGCGCAGGGCGACAAGACGCTCAAGGTGATGATTGATGTTCACTGAGCCGCCGGCCGTGCGGCCGATCAGCGTCGGAATCGGCGAAGGCCAGTGGGACCCTTTGCCAGTGGGCAAGGCCAGAGGGCGTTCATTTAATCCATTTTGATCTCAATCTGCCTGAAGGAGAAGATCGTTTGGGCCCTGGAGGGGCCAGAGAAAGTAGCCGGGGGCGAGTCCCGCAACGCGGGACGCTGCCCCCGGATCAAAACCACGATTGAATCGAGCCCGGCAAGGGCGACAGAAGTGCTTACCTGTCAATGCTTTCTGCCGCCCCCGCCGGGGCTTGCGCATCGTGAGAATACCGGGGGCTGCGCTTCGCTTGCCCCCGGCTATTATCTCTCGACCCTCCAGGGCCATGGCTGACGCTCCCGCAGATTTGCGTCGCCAAATCATCGGACACTGGAAAGGGAATTCTTATGAAATTCAACTACTATCAGCCGACGGAACTTCTGTTCGGGCGCGGCTGCGTGCGGGAACTGGGCGGGATTGCCCGGCGCTACGGGACGCGGACTCTGCTCGTCACAACGAAGGAATCCGCTGCATTGCGGGACCAATATCAGCGGGTGAAAACGATATTGTCGGAGGCCGGCCTGGAGGCAGCGCACTACGACGGAGTGGTGCCGAACCCGACTTTCGAGTCCATCTCGGACGGCGCGAAGCTGGCGCGCGAAACCGGCGCACAGTCGGTGATCGGCCTCGGTGGCGGGTCGAGCATGGACAGCGCCAAGGCGATCGCCGTCGAGGCGACACACGAGGGCTCCAGCTGGGATTATCTCTTCTATAAGAAGCCGCCCACGGCCGCGACCCTGCCCATCATTGCGGTTTCGACCACTTCCGGCACCGGGTCGCACGTAACCCAGGTCGCGGTGATCACGAACACCGCCGCGCGCGACAAATCGGCAATCTATCACGCGAACATCTATCCGCGGGTCGCCATAGTCGACCCGGAACTGATGGTCACTGTGCCCGGGCACGTGACGGCCTGCACCGGTTTCGACGCCTTCTGCCACGCCTTTGAATCCACGCTTCATCCCAACTGCGGCCCGCTGGTGACACTGATGGCGTGGGAGGCCATCGGCCTGGTGGCGGCCTGGCTGCCGAAGGCGCTGGAAAACGGCGGGAATCTGGGTGCGCGCGAGGCGATGGCCTGGGCGGATACTCTGGCGGGGTACAGCATCGCCAGCGCCGGCGTTACACTACCCCACGGCATGGGCATGGCCCTGGGCGGGATGTACCCGAACATTGCACATGGCATGGCTCTGGCGCTGGTCTATCCGGCCTTCACCAGGTTCACCTGGCAATCGGCCGTTGCAGGATTTGCGCGGCTGGCCAGGATGTTCGATCCGGTGCTTGCCGGGGCGCCCGACCCGACAGCCGCCGAACGCAGTTGCACGCTGGTGGATACCTTCCTGGAAAGCATCGGTCTGAGGCTGGGATTGGCCGACATGGGCGTGCCGGAGGCGGAGTTGTCCGCGCTGGCAAACCAGTGCATGGTATTGCCCGACTTCAAGGCCAACCCGCGCGTCGCCACGCTTCCGGAAATGGAAGGGCTCCTGAGGGAAAGCTATCCGGCGCACCGGCAGTGCTGATGCGGTCTCGCTCGACTTCAATCGAGGGGGAATCATGCGGGAGACGGGGATCCTCAATCGCGACATCTCGGATATGCTCGGCGCTCGCGCCGCGCTGGCGGGCCCGGGGGCCGACCGCAAAGTGTAAACGTTATTCATTTACAGGCCCTAAGGCTATAATCCGCACCGGCGACTTCACCGCCTATTCCAACGTCCTGCTGTTATCCGGCGGGGAGACCCGCTGGTATGTCGAAAGAAGGGGCTGGAGCATGGGTGTCATGAGCGCGTTGGACATCGGCGTGATCCTTGCCTACATGATAGGGATTACGGCGATCGGCATCTGGGCCGGTTACCGCAGGCATGCCTCGAGCGAGCAATACTTCCTGGCCGGAAAATCACTCAGCTGGTTCAGCATCGGCGCGGCGATGTTCGCGTCGAATATCTCCACCATCCACCTTGTGGGCCTGGCGGCGTCCGGGGCCGACCAGGGCTTGGTCATCGGCAACTTCGAATGGATGGCCTCCTTCTGTCTGATAATCCTCGGCCTGGTTTTCGCGCCCTTCTACTTTCGCAGCCGGATCGCGACGCTTCCGGAGTTCCTCGAGAGACGATTCGGCGGTGGTACGCGCGCGTTCCTGGCCGCGATCGGCATCATGGGGGCGCTGCTCATCCACATCGGCATCAGCCTGTATGCGGCGGCGGAGGTGTTCGAAAGTTTCCTCGGCGTCAACATGCTGACCTCGATCCTGGTCATCTCCGGGATCACGGTGCTTTACACCTCGCTGGGGGGGCTGAAGGCGGTTGTAGTCACTGAAACTGTGCAGACATTTCTCCTTCTGGGCGGGTCGGTGCTGCTCGCAGCATTGGGGCTCCAGTACATGCCCCAGGCTGGGATTCACGATCTTGCTTCTTTCAAGGCCGCTCTCAAACCGGACCAGCTCAGCATGATCCACTCGCTTCGCGATGCGCAGGGGCGCCTCAACAGTTACTCATGGCTGGCGGTGCTGCTCGGCTACCCGATTCTCGGCATCTGGTACTGGTGCTCCGACCAGACCATCGTGCAGCGCGTCCTCGGGGCTCACAGCCAACGTGATGCCCAGAACGGGCCGTTGTTTGCCGGTTTCCTCAAGATCCTGCCTCTCTTCCTGATGGTTTTTCCGGGCGTGATCGGTTACGTCATGTTCAAGAACGGAGGGATCCACCTGCCCGTCGGCGCGAACGGGCCGGATTACAACAAGGTCCTGCCGGAGATGATCAAGGTCCTGGTGCCGCAGGGGCTGAAGGGCCTGTTGGCTGCCGGGATGTTGGCGGCACTCATGAGCACCATTGCTTCGGCGCTTAACAGCTGCGCCACGCTCATTTCGGTGGACCTGGTCAAGAGGCTGTGGCCGGGGACCAGCGATGAACGCCAGGTGACGATCGGGCGCGTCAGCACCGGGGTCGTCATGGTTATGGCGATGCTCTGGTCTACCCAGGGCGGCCAGTTTGGCACCATCTTCGAAGCCATCAACAAGATCCCTATGGCTTTTGCCCCGGCGGTGACAACCATCTTCGTGTTGGGCGTGTTCTGGCGGCGTGCAACCAACACGGCCGCACTGGCGACTTGCTTCACCGGTTGTTCGCTGGGCATCGCCTATTTTGTTCTGGATATGCCGGGAGTCGGCAGGATGATCCTGGGAAATCAAGCGCGCGCGGGCTTTGAAGGGCTGGTGACGGATCCTGTCCAGGGGCTTGGCGTCCCATTCATGCTGGTGGGGCCGATCCTGGCGGCCATTTGCATGGCTGTTTGTGTGGTCGTGAGCCTGATGACGACAGCGCCGGACCCGGAACGTATCCGGGACGTGTGCTGGGAGCACCCGCTCGCGTTCCTTCGGCAAGGTCGCTTGACGGGCGCGGGAGATCCGCGGATCGTGGCCCTTGTGCTGCTAATCGTGATGGCTTTGCTCTATTCCGTCATGAGCTAATTCGGGAACAGGCTACGCTTTTACCAATTTCGCTATTCGAACGAAGCGACATAGCTATCCTTAAAATTGGTGAAAGCGTAGCCTGGAAGCTGTGAAATAATCGCAAAATCGCAAGTTTTTCGCCCGTAAGTTATTGAAATCATTGAGGCGATTTCAAAATCCAGCTCCATTATACGCACCCCGCATTAGGAATGCTCGCCTCGGATGATCCTTTTCAGCCGAATGTCCTTTTCCCGGGCTGTTGTGGCAACCAATTATTTTGTTCTGCTGGAAAGAATGACACAACGATGGCACTACGACCCCAGGCAAAGCGTTGCCGGTCCTGTCGCAAGTGGTTCCGCCCGCACCCATCCGCAGAGGATCATCGGAAGACCTGTTCGCCTGAATGCCGGGCGAAGCCGCAGGAACTTTCTAGTGAGGCGGCGTCGCGAACGAGACCTTCAGAACCATCGAGTCTACGAGCGGAAGCGGCAACGGAGTCATCGGCGACAATCCTCGAAAGCGGGGAGGAAATCGTACTCCGATCCGCCCGTTTTGCCCCAAGTGTCACGTCCCGGCCTGCCTCTGCAAGCTGTTGATTTGAAGGAGGTAATCCTGAGAAAATGGGACAAACAATCACGCCTGTCACGTGCCGGCCTCCGACGGGATCTTGAGTTTCACCAACTCGATTTGCGCTACGAGGGTCTCCGCGTCCGCCGTCCGGAGCGCGAGCGCCGGCTGTTGGCTTCACTCGCCGAACGGGGACAGCAGGTTCCGATGGTCGTCATTGCCCTGGCGGGAGAAGCCAACCAGCTCCTTTTCCTCTACTCTCATTTGAGCCTTACCCACTTGGAATTCCTCCCCGCCCTCTACATTAAATTAAAGGGTAGCAGGTGTCTCACTATTATTGGCACGGAGGAGAATCGATTAAAAAACTGAACCACGAATTACTCGGGGCTGCATTTTAGAGGGAACTGTAGGCTTCCTCCTAAAGTTAGCATCACCAGGTCAGACACCGATCAGACTTTCAGGTCTTTGAGGTACGGCACACTCGGCTTCATGAGGTCGAGCGGCATCTCCAGGAAGTAGTTTTGAATGCCGCCGGTCTTTGCCGCCGTAAACAGCTTCTTCATGTCGATTGCGCCCTGGCCGACCGCCACCTGCTTTTTCTCGGCGGGCGCCCAGTCGACAAGGTGAAGGGAAATGAAGCGGCCCGGGTACTTCGTGAAGTACTTGTCCGCCTCGTAGCCGAGGCTGATGACCGCCACCTGGAATTGCAGCTTGATCAGCTTCGGATCGAAGATCTTCAGCAGCTCGTCGTAGACGAGCACGCCGTCGATTTCCCTGAATTCGAAATCGTGGTTGTGGAACCCGAGCTGAATTCCTGCCCCATGAACCTTCTCGCCCACCATGTTCAATTCGTCGGCATTCCTCTTCCAGTCATCGAGAGTTGCCTTCCCCGGCAGGTCGAAGGTTGAAAGGATCATCTGCTTCAGGCCGAGGTCTTTCGCATATGCTATGCGCTCGTCGAGGCTCGTCTTCAATTCGGCCCACTGGTAATGACAGCTCTCGCATTTCAGTCCGACGCTGTTGAGCTTCTGGCGGAGTTCGGAGCCCTTAAGGTTGATCAGTCCGCCGAAACCGAACTGGCGGTAGCTCGGCGGAGAGCACAGTTCCATCGACTGGAAACCTGACTCCGCCATCTGTTTCATGGTCCCGTCAAAATCTTTCTGCAACATCTGCTGCACCGACCAGCTCTGGAAACCGATCGGCATCCCAAGGGGATTGGCACAGAGCTTCGAAGCGGCGGCAGCCAGATAGCTGGCCGCCGTTATTCCCACGGCACTTTTGCCGAAAAACTGTCTTCTGGAAATATTCTCCATATAAGTCCTCCTCAACGATTCCCCGGGGACGACGCGGCTTTGCACCGGGCGAAGCGCGATCGGCCCGTCCTTGCATCACCCGCAGGCACGCCACCGATCATACACCCAAGCGCCGGTGAGGGCGAGGGATTCGAACGCCGGGGCATCAGAATCTCCGGCCGGGTGAGGGAGTTTCTATTCGAGGTAATCGAGGGCAGCGGCAGGCTCGAAGCTGCCGGCCGCGTTGAAGGCAAAGCCCGCGTTCTCTTCCGGTCTGTTAGGTCCGAGCCCGGCCGGGGTTCCCGGCGATCGCGTAACCGTGTAAACTGCTTCGCAGCAAGCGAGGTGGTGTGGCCGTGAAAATCAGAGGGAGCTGGATCGTCTATTGTGTCTTTCTTGCCTTGACCTGCCCCGGTTCATTGTCGAGGGCTGAAAAGAGCGGAAGCGCCGGCAGGACGGCCGCTGTTCCAGCGCGGGATTATCCTGTAAAGCCGGTGCCTTTCACCGCCGTCCATTTCAATGATGTCTTCTGGGCGCCGCGCATCGAAATCAACCGGACGGTGACGGTCCCGTTTGCGTTTCAGAAGTGCGAGGAGTCCGGGCGCGTCGACAATTTCGCGCGCGCGGCGGCAGCACTCCGGGGTGACCAGCTCCGGAACACGAAACCTCCCGGCTACCCGTTCGACGACTCGGATCTCTATAAGGTCATCGAGGGCGCTTCCTTCGCCCTGAGCGTTCATCCCGATCCGAAGCTCGACGCCTATGTGGACAGCCTGATCGCCAAGATCGGGGCGGCGCAGGAGAAGGACGGCTACCTCTACACGACCCGGACGATGAATCCGCATGAGCCGCATCCCTGGGCTGGAACGAAGCGGTGGGAACTCGAAGGTGTCGACAGCCACGAACTGTACAATCTGGGTCATCTCTATGAAGCCGCCGTGGCCCATTATCAAGCCACGGGAAAGCGAACGCTCCTCGACATCGCCATCCGCACCGCGGACCTGCTGGACAAGACCTTCGGGCCGGGCAAGCAGTCGATCTGGCCGGGCCACCAGATCACCGAGATGGGGCTCGCCAGGCTCTACCGCGTCACCGGCGACGACCGCTATCTCAATCTGGCGCGGTTCATGCTCGACCAGCGCGGAGCGAATGACGAGAAAGGGGGCGGTCGCACCTACAACCAGTCTAACAAGAAAGTCGTCGATCAGACCGAGGCTGTAGGCCACGCCGTCCGAGCTACCTATATGTACTCCGGCATCGCCGATGTCGCGGCCCTGACCGGAGATACCGCCTATGTCCATGCCATCGACAAAATCTGGGAGAATGTCGCCGGGAGGAAGATCTACATCACCGGCGGCATCGGTGCCAGCGGTGCCGGGGAGGCCTTCGGCCGAAATTACGAACTGCCCAACATGAGCGCCTACTGCGAGACCTGCGCGGCAATCGGCAACGGCTTCTGGAACCAGCGCCTCTTTCTGCTTCACGCCGATGCCAGGTACATCGACGTCCTGGAGCGGACGCTCTACAACGGCCTCCTCTCCGGGGTCTCGCTCGATGGTAAATCGTTTTTCTATCCCAACCCTCTCGAATCCAACGGCCAGCACGAGCGCAGCCCGTGGTTCGGCGTCGCCTGCTGTCCGGGCAACATGACCCGATTCCTCGCCTCCGTGCCCGGTTATGTTTATGCGCAAGAGGGGGACACGCTCTATGTCAACCTTTTCGTAGGCAGCACGGCGGACATCAGGATGGACAGCGGGCGCACGATCAATCTCATCCAGGAAACGCGCTATCCGTGGGATGGCGGGGTCGGAATGACCGTCAATCCGGATCGCAGCGGCCAATTCACGATCAAGGTCCGCATCCCCGGCTGGGCGCGTAACGAAGCAGTGCCGAGTGACCTGTACCAATTCCTGGATAAGTCGCAGGGGGGGGCCGTTCTCAAGGTCAACGGCAAGCCGGTCCCCATCAAACTCGACAAGGGCTACGCCGTCATCGCCCGCCGATGGGCAAAGCGCGATCGGATCGATCTGGAGTTGCCGATGCCTGTTCGCCGCATCGAAGCCAACTCGCTGGTTGAGGCGGATCGCGGGCGTGTGGCGCTCCAGCGCGGACCGATCGTCTACTGTGCCGAGTGGCCGGACAGCGCCAACGGCCGTGTGCGCAACCTCGTCCTGCCGAACAACGCGCCTCTCACCGCGGAATTCAAGCCCGGACTTCTAAACGGTGTGGAGGTTGTCCAAGGCAAGGCTATTGGTCTGGCCTACGATGAGAACGGCAAGGTGGTCCGCTCGGAACAGGATTTCACCGCGATTCCTTACTATGCCTGGGCCAACCGCGGCCGGGGGCAGATGGTTGTCTGGATCCCCGACCATGAGGCGAATGCCAGGCCGACGCCCCAGCCGACCCTGGCCACAAC
>Ga0315273_10001351_pt1 | contig 27730 bp, 61 predicted proteins | sample YL17G02_0_MG_FD_205753 | JGI IMG/M metagenome (GOLD analysis project Ga0315273, IMG submission 205753) | Sediment microbial communities from Yellowstone Lake, YNP, Wyoming, USA - YL17G02_0 | ecosystem: Environmental > Aquatic > Freshwater > Lake > Sediment | place: USA: Wyoming | collected... | reverse complement strand
AAAGTGCAAATTAAACATATGTTTAAAAATAAAATACCAAAGAAACATTTTGTTCCAAAAACTAATATAAACTTGAAGGAGGTTGTATGAACGTTCAGTTGTTAGTCATCGATCCACAGAATGATTTTTGTGATCAAAGAGGTAACTTGTTTGTTGCAGGAGCAACGGAAGATATGCAACGACTAGTTGCCATGATGAATCGTATTGGTAATAAGTTGTCGGGAATCAATGTTACGATTGATTCCCACCGTATGATTGATGTTGCCCATCCTTGTTTTTGGGTAGACAGTCAAGGCAAGAATCCAAATCCTTTCACTATTATTTCGGCAAGTGATGTACGAAATGGTAAATGGACTCCTACATATGCGGGCTTTAATAAGAAAGCCTTGGCATATGTTGAAGCACTTGAAGCTAATAAAAGGTATCAATTAACAATTTGGCCGTATCATTGCATCATTGGATCGTGGGGTCATGCACTTGTTCCTGCATTTTCGGATGTGATTTGTCAATGGGAAATGAAAAAATTTCGCCCGATCAATTATGTTACGAAGGGATCAAATATATTGACTGAGCATTATTCGGCTGTACGAAGTGAAGTTGAAGACCCAAGTGATCCTTCGACACAATTGAATACTCAGCTTCTTGATTTGCTTGCGTTATCAGATATTGTAATTTTAGCTGGCGAAGCTCGTAGTCACTGTGTTGCGAATACGATACGAGATATTGCAAATAATTTTGGAGAAGAAAATATTAAAAAAATGTGTTTACTTCAAGATTGTACTTCGGATGTTACAGGATTTGAACAATTTGGTAAAGATTTTATAAATGAAATGATTCCAAGAGGAATGCAAATTTCAACAAGTACAGATATTCTCAGTTAATAATTTATTAATATTTTGAAATTCTGTATAAGGAATTCTTAAAAGATCAATATGATTATCAATACAATTTTGAAAGGAGTTAGTATGAACGATGAAAAAATGATGTCAATTAATACGACATCAAATTACAGTTTTTCCTGTACAAAGTTGAATAGTTTAGGAAGTAGTGAGTATACTCTAGTCACAATTGTTTGTGACAAAAGTTCTAGCCTTAGTGGTTATGATCGTGATCTTGAGAAGATGATTAAAGCTGCTGTTGAATCGTGTCAGAAGTCGGCAAGAGCAGAGAACCTTATGGTTCGTCTAGTAACTTTTGCTGATGATGAAGAAGAGGTTCATGGCTTTAAGCTTCTTGGAAATATCACGATTAATGATTATGATGGAAAGATTAACTGTTCAGGTTGTACTAATTTGATAGATACAACTTATAATGCTATTGAAGCAACTGCCGCTTATGGTAAGAAGCTGATGGATCAAGACTATTTGACAAATGCAATTGTATTTGTTATTACAGATGGTATGGATAATCGTTCGACTTATACAGCTAGTCGAATTAAAAAAATTGTAGATAAGATTAGAAAAGAAGAGATTAGTCTTGAATCTATTGCTACTGTTCTTATTGGAATGAACGGTGACTCTACTGTTCAATCGTATCTTCAGGATATTAAGAACGATGGAGATTTTACAGAGTATATTGAGATGGGTGATGTAAGTCCTAGTAAACTTGCCAAGCTTGCAGGATACATTAGTCGTTCGACGAGTTCAACGAGTCAGGCTCTTGGAACTGGGGGAACTAGTCAGTCGTTGTCGATTTAATGAAATGAAAATAGTTATGAGAGCAATCTTAACGGGGTGGGTGTTCTCCTAAAACGAGCAATCTATTCTATATAGAAAATCTATTTAAATAGATTTAAATTATATAATATCTCTTATAATGATATTACATACAAAAGAATAGAAGTGGGTAGGAGATAACTATTTTAATTAATAAAGGAACAATATGAAAATTTTAATGGATAGTTATTATGAGATAGGAAGCAATCATATAGTCTGTGAAGACTATGCTAGAACTGGAAAGTTTTCCATAGAAGATAAAGATTACCATTATGCAATTGTAAGTGATGGTTGTTCTTCTTCTAAAGATACTGATGTAGGTTCTAGACTTCTAACTTTGTTAGCTCATAATGCTTTGGTCTATGCTTATTTGCATGAAAGTACAACTGAGTATAGGTCTAAGTCTTTTAAAGAACAAATGAAGATAGCGATACAAAATTGTTCTACTATGTTCTCTGCATCGATAACTCCGTTGATGTTTGATGCAACTCTAGTCATAGCAGTTACAGATGGATTAAAAACAGAAGTATATATGTATGGTGATGGAGTAATTATTTTAAGAACGGCTGAAGGAATATCGCATACGTTTACAATGGAATATTTATCTAATGCTCCTTATTATATTTCATATGAAGCATTATCTAAATCTAGAAATGCAGATTATCAACGTCAATTTAAAGGAATGGAGAAATTTTTTAAAAGCATACATCATAAAGATAAATCTGAACACAGTTGTAATTCTATTCCAACTGAAGATACTTACAGATGGATTGATAATGTAGCTATGAAATTACAATCTATTTCTGTTTTTTCGGATGGAGTCCATACATTTACAAAGGATAGAGAGAAACTAGACCTCTACAATGTTTGTAATGAATTTACAAATTTTAAAAATGTTACTGGAGATTTTGTATCTAGAAGATTGTTGGCTTATAAAAGACAATGCTTGAAGGATAATATTAAACATGACGATGATATTTCTATAGCAACTCTTTATTTTGAACAGGAATAATTATGAATGATATATTAAAACAAAAAATAATAGATAAAATAAACGAAATGTTAAATTTTGATCCTGGTAATTGTAGAGGAGATATTTATTGCCAAACAGAATCTAGATTAGTAATTTTTATAGAAGGTTGTGAAGAAATATTAATCGAATTAAAAAAGGATAATCATGAATAAGTTTGTAAAAATCTTAAATGATTTAGATAAAAGTCTTTCTGACTTTATAAAAAGACTAGAAGAATATGATCAAGATTGTATTAATTCAGATGATAGAAATTATAATCAAGATGATGTTTATGAAATTAAAGATAGTATAGAGGCAGTACAATATAAAATTGTATATATTAAAATAAACTATCCCGATATGAAAGATTAAAATGAGTAATTATTTTATACCTAGTCTTGGTAAGATAACTTTAAGCAGTAAGAATTATTTAGCTGAAGGTGGAGAAGCTAAGATATATGTTTTGAATAATCATGCTATTAAAATATATCATGATCTTCATAAAGCTATATCTGAACAGAAGATAAAAGAATTATCAACTATTAGAGATAAGAATGTTCTTAAACCTTTATCGGTTGTATATGATTCTTATAATAAGAATGTTGGATTCATGATGGACTTTGTTACAGATGGTGTTCCTCTTTGTAAATTGTTTACTAAAACATTTAAAGATAATCAGAACATAACTGAAAAAGATATTTGCGATCTAGTTAAGAATATTCAACTGACTGTTCAGAATGTTCATACAGATAAATGTGTTATAGCCGATCTCAATGAATTGAATATACTAGTCAAAGATATGTTCAAGGTTCCTATCTTTATAGACGTTGATAGTTATCAGACTCCTAATTTTCCTGCGACTGCTATCATGGATAGTGTTAGAGACAGACTATTTCCATTTGGAACCTTTAATGAAATGACAGATTGGTTTGCCTTTGCTATATTATCCTTTCAACTTTATATAGGGATTCACCCATACAAAGGAAAACATCCAAACTATAAACCTTCTGAATGGCAAAAAAGAATGGATGATAATATTTCTGTATTTGATAAACATGTTACATTACCAAATGTATGTAATAAGTTTACTGTCATTCCTAAAAGACATCTAGACTGGTTTCAGAATGTGTTTACTAAAAATGAAAGAAGTATTCCTCCTATAGCTGATTCGATTGCTCCTGTTGGAGTGCCTAGTCATATTGTTATTATTAAAGGCAGTGAAGGATTTGATATTGAAAGAATACTAGAAGCTCCTGAAAATATTGTTGATATAGTTGACATCATGGGAATTAAATATGTAGTTACTAAGAATGCAATATATTCCAATGGAAAGAAGATAGCCGATCTAGATAAGAATAAGAAAGTAATAGTCGGTTCTACATTGGATATGGATATTATGACTTGTCAATTAATGGGACACAATGCAGAACTTAAAACATTTAAATCTCTAGATGTTCATGCTATTAAAGCAAAAGACATCATGTATAAGAATAAATGTATCTATTCTATATATGATGATAAATTGATTGAGACTAGTCTTAGAACTTTGCCTAATGGTAAAGTCTTGGCTAATATGAGAACTGCGGCATCTGTTTCTACATTGGCTAGTCATTTATTTGAGGGGGTAATTTATCAAGACCTTATGGATACTAGTGTGTTGACTATTCCTTATAGTCAAGGAATGTGTGTCAATGTTATGGTCCCAGAATTAAAGAAGCATCGTATCATTGATATGAAAATGATAAACAAAGTTTGTGTAGTTACAGCCGAAAAGAAAAATGTATATTATAGATTTGTATTTGTATTTGACAATACCTACACAAAATATACAGTCAGGAAGATAGACGATGTAAATTATGATGCAATTAATTTTACTGTTCTTCCTAATGATATTTGTGCCTTGTTAAGTACTGATAATGAATTAGAACTATTTAAAGATAATTCTAAGATTAAAACAATTGCTAATCCTCCTTTCGATAGTTCTATGAAACTAGTTGAGATAGGTGGGAAGGTTCATTTTATTAATGAAAAGTTTCTCTATAAAGTTTCTACAAAATAACATTGACTTTATTATTACCATAAATTATATTTAATTAAAAGGAGATAAGAATGTTTGGATCAGCTAAAAGATTAAAAGAAAAATTAGAGAGAGAAGATAATGAAAAACGTTTAAAACAAGTCGAACAAAAATATCCAATTGGAACTAGTGTTTATTATTTAGGATGCAAAGTTACGGTTGTTGGACATCATAATAAAACTTTTAAACTTGGATGTAATTATCAAGTAATATGTACAATAAATCCAGGAGTTAAGATTCAATGGTGGTCAACTACTAAAGACCTTCGTTCAGATTTTATTCCATATGAACAACTTAAACTTTTAGATAAAGATTAATATGTTTACTTATGTTATTAAAGGCGAAGGAATGATGGCGTTGCCTGTTAAATCTGATTTAAATTGGAATGAATTTAAATTTCTAATTAAATCACGAACAAGAAAGTTACATCCTAAAGCTCATGATCTTGTTTTTAAATGGGGAATTATAGAATTTATTAATCCACAAGTAATGACACTAAAAGACTTCGGTTCGTATTGTCCAGCTTTAATGTAATTAAAAAGGAATAACAATGGATACTTTTACAGAATTATTTGCTCAAAAGAGATTTCAATCTTCAGAACAATGGATGAAAGATAATCTATTGTATGAAGTAATAATGGGTTCTCAAGCTTATGGAACTAATAATGAGAATTCAGATTTCGATTTCGTAGCTCTAGTCATGCCGAAGCATGAACATCTTTATCCTCAGTCTTATGGATTTGTTCTAGGATTTGATCAATATCCTTCCTTTGAACATAAAACATGCAAGGATAAAACGACTAGACTACAATTAGAAAATGGAACAGATGTTGAAGGTGAGTGGCAATCTCTAGTCAATTTCTTTTTTCTTGCAGGAATGAAAGGTTCTCCTTCATTAGTAGAATCTCTTTTTGCTAGAAGAGCATTAGTTAAATATGCTCATAATATTGGATGGACTCTTAGAGATAATAGAAAGTTATTTCTTTCAATGAGATCATTCCATGCTTTTAAAGGATATGCCTTTCAACAGTTGTCTAGATTAAAGAATGGTGTTAAAGAATGGAATGACAAACATACTTGTGATAATCAAACTAGAAAAGAATATTTTGAAAAATTTGGTTATGATGTGAAAATGGCATATCATCCATTGAGACTTCTAGATCAACTTCATCAGATGTTGACAGAGAATGATCTTGATCTAATGAGAAATAGAGAAGAATGTAAAGCAATGAGAAGAGGGGAGTGGGGAGATTTTAATAGATTCGAACAATATGTTTTGAATAGACTAGAAGAACTTGAAAAGCTTTCTCTTAGTTCTTCTTTGGCTATGCAACCACAAACCGGAGCATTACATCAGCTTCTTTCTAATTGCATAGAAGAATGGTATGGTTCTGAATCTAAAATGCAAAAGCAAGGAACTGAATATGTATCCGTCAAGATGATGATGGATAGACTTGACAATATGGAAAAAGTCCTTAATAAAGTAGAAGAAAGAACTAGACCACCTGAACCGTTAAGTGATCATCTAAAATATAATACTGATTTTTGAAAGGATGTACGATGTCAAATGGAAGGATTAGTACTAAGATTAATAAAGAAGCATTTATGAAACGTCTTAAAAAAATAAATGCTGATCGTGAAACAAGGACGGTCTTTGATTGTATTGATCGTCCTATACGTCCTTTAGTATTTGAATTGGCTAGAATAGGAATGATTCCTAAGTTTTGTTGTTGTGGTTATACTTATGAAGGTGAAGAGTTTGATGAACCAAAAACTCATTATGCTGAAGGAGCATACGTTCATTTCTATGTTAGAAATGATCCTAAAGTTTTATATAACTTTGAACATATTAAAGTTATAGTTAAAAAACAAAATTGGACTTTAAATCATTTTACAAATGGTATTTTTGATTTACGAGCCGGTAAATGTGTACCAGATAGTCTTTATAAAAATTTAGATGGTATAGAAGAAACTATCCATCAGTATGAAGGATATGCCCTAAAGATTCATGTTATGGCAATGATTATACAGAATTATGGTCAAACATTTAATGATCCTGTTGAAATCATTGATGGTAATTCTTTTTATGAAGATATAAAGGAATGGATGATCAAAGCTAAATCTAAATTTGTTATTTCAGTTGAAGACTATTATTCTAAATATGGAAAGCTAATAATGAATAATACTAGTCCCGATAATATTTTTGTACCTCAAAACAATGTCAGAATGACAATGCTTTAATTATGGATTATAAAAAAGAATTAGAAGTAGCAAAGGAGCATTTACGAAAGCTTTGTAGTTATAACAAGAATTATAATAGTGATCAAATAAATAGATTAAATCATAAAATTCACAAACTTCAAATTAAAATTAATCAAGAAAAACAAAAAAAATTATAAGGAGTTGAAAATGGTTATTGTTCTTTATCCAGAAGATTTGCCCATAATTTTTAAGGGCAACAAGAAAAATCCAAAACTAGAGGAACTGTTTGAATACCCTAAAGACTTTAATACACACGATATTGTGTTGTATAAGTATGGAAATAAAACTATTGTTTTAAAAAGTGCTGAACCATTATAACAATTTAAAAGGAGAAGTAGTATGAAATCTACAGAAGATATCGAAGTAGTAGTATCCTTCGATACAACTGGATCAATGTATCAATGTCTTAATTTGGTAAGAAGAGAAGTATCAAATTTTGCTAAGACTCTTTTTGCAGACGTTCCAAATTTCAAGATGGGTGTTGTAGCTCATGGCGATTATTGTGATGCTAGTGATAAAAATTCTTATGTGATCAAGACACATGAGTTGACAGATGATAAAACTAGTCTTGTAAATTTTATTCAGAACTGTGGAAATACTGGTGGTGGTGATGCTCCTGAGTGTTATGAATTAGTTTTGCATACGGCTAGAAATTTTAAATGGACAGCAGGGAAGAGTAAGGTTTTGATATTGATTGGTGATGATGTTCCTCACTCTGCTCATGAAGCCCAAAACAAAATGCATCTAGATTGGCGTAATGAATTGAAATGTCTTTTGGAAATGGGTGTGAAAGTTTATGGAGTTCAAGCTCTTAATAGAAGTCATGCTAAAAGTTTCTATAATGAAATTTCTCAAATTACTGGTGGATTTAAACTTGATCTAGATCAGTTTGGAGATATCGTTGATATTATTAAAGCTGTTTGTTATCAGCAAGTTGGTGTGGACCAAGTTAATGACTTCATTGATAAGCTTCAGGATCGTAGAAGTTTGTCAAGAGCAATGGTAAGAAACTTTGAAATCTTGACAGGTAAGAAGGTCGCTTTCAAATCAGCAGAGATTAGCAAGAGATATGATTCAACTGATATGCGATCTGTTCCTGCTGGTCGCTTTCAAGTTCTTACTGTTGATACAAATAATTCCATTAAAGACTTTGTAATTAATAACGGATTGAAGTTTAAAATTGGTAGAGGATTTTATGAATTTACAAAGAGAGAAACTATTTCCGATAAGAAAGAAATTGTTGTACAGGATAAAGTAACGGGAGATATGTTCTGTGGTGATGCCGTAAGAGATATTCTTGGTATTCCTAAAGACAGTAATAGAATCTCTCCAAGTGAAACAATTTATAGTAATTATACTATCTTTGTACAATCAACTTCTTATAATAGAAAATTAATTGGCGGGACTAAGTTCTTGTATGAAATGGAAGATTTTTAATTAAATAATAAGAGAGAGCAGTCATAACCTCCAGTGATGTGTTAGTCGGTCAAGATAGGGATTTATCTTGGCAACGATCTGAAAGACTGCTCTCTTTTATTTTATTAAAGTATGAAATGTCTTCCTCTTTTATAATATAAATATCTTGATTTTTATTTTGTCATAATATATGTTATTATCTTATTAAAAATAATAAATACATATGTGTAATAGAATATTAATTTAAATAGGAGAAATGAAAGGAAAATGGGTAAGTCTTATAAAAAGAATTTTAAAGATTGGTATGATGATGGCAATCCTAAAAACAAGAAGAAAAAAGTAATTAAAGAACGTATTGAAGAAGATACTGATATCGATCCAGAGGATATAGATTTAGATAGTTTTATAAAACATTATAATTCGAAATGAATATAATATGTTTGTGACTAATACTAGTCGAGATGAAAAGGCAGAAATTATATTTAAAATATTAAATGGTGATAAAACTCTTTTATTACTTAATTTAAATTCTGAATTAAAAGAATTCTGCAAATGTTTCATACATGGAAAAATTACATACTATAATCATATAGCAGATTTTAATTGTAAAGATATTGAAGAATTAAAGAAAGCTCGCCAACAAGAAGGATTTCCTTTAATTGTAATTTATACTAAACATATTAATCCAATACGCTATAATGAATTAACTCAAAAATTTGATTATAGTTTACCACATCACATAAGTCAAACTTGTGACATGATATTATATCTTAATAATAATTCTGTGTGTATAGAAAAGTATAGAATGTTTTAATATTTCCTTGACAATCATATTGCCATAATATATTTTAAATCATAATTAAATTATATAACTATAAACAGAAAAGAGGTTTGTATGCCTAATATTGTGGAGATGAAACAAATTTTAAAGTATACGCCAATCGATCAAGCTATTATGCTCGTTGGGATTCATGGGATCGGTAAAAGTGAATTTCTTAGGGATTATTATGAAGAACAGGGATTTGGAGTCATTACATTGTTTCTAGGTCAGATGGCCGATAGCGGTGATCTTATTGGATTGCCTAATAGAACTGAGGTAGAATTTACTTACAACGGCAAATCTATTAAACAAAGTATTACCGAGTTTTGTCCTCCTAAGTGGTGGCCTCGTAAAGATGATGCAAAGATTGTTATCTTCATGGATGAATTTAATCGTAGTAAACCAGAAGTTTATCAATGCGTTTTTGATATGGTTCTTAACCGCAAGCTCAACGGACTTCCTTTGCCTAAACAGACTAGAATTGTAGCCGCAATGAATCCTTCTGGAGATGAATATGATTATGATGTAACTGAATTAGACCCTGCTCTTTTGGATAGATTTAATGTTTATCAATTTCATCCCGATACTGAAGAGTGGTTGAATTGGGCAATGACTAATAAAGTTAATAAATATGTAATAGGTTTTGTTAATAAGAATAGACAATTTCTTGATCCTCCAGATGCAAAGTCTAATAACAAGATTGATAAGATTACTCCTTCTAGACGTTCATGGAAGAGGGTATCAGACATTCTTAATCACTCGATGAATCTTATCAATGATAATACAACTTTTAAGACTATTATGATTGGAATCATTGGGGAAGGAGGTTGTGCTAAATTTGCTCAGTATATTAAAGAATCGGCTCGTTCCATTTCAGGAGCAAAGATTGTAACTGGTTGGGATAAAACTGTTGAGCATAAGATTAAAGAGTTTACTAATCAAGACCTTGTTTATTTGAATAAAGAAATTGCAATTTATTTAGAAACACAAGAGGTTGTTCTTTTTGATGCTGGTAAAAAAGAAGCTCAAAAATATGGACAAAATGTTGAAAAATATTTAAAAACTGTTCCTAAAGAAATTCTTGCAGAGTTTATGGATCATGTTACAACTAGTTATCAACAGAAGAAAACTTGGGGGGAAAAACTTCTAAATAGTAATGAGAAAGGTCTAGTTGATTTCTTTGTGGATATCATTCAAGGTAAGACTATTCATGATAAAGAAGTTGATGATATGGTTAAACAAAGTGATACAGAAGGTAAAGATTGGAGTAGTGGTGATTCTGATATTGATGATATTATTAATGGTGGTCCAAGCACTGATGATTTGAAATGGTAATTATTTTTAAACTTTAATGAAAGGATTTATTATGTCTCCGTGGGAATTGTATTGGTTACTAAAACTAGATACTATAGGAACTCTATTTCAATTACCAGCATTTTTTCTAGCTTTAGGATTGCTTATAGCAATTATAGGTTATATTTCATGTAGACTTTCAGAGTATGGAAATTATGAAGAACAACTAAAAATAATTAAAAAGATTATTTTTATTTGTTTACCAATAGAATTTATTTTTATAATTGTAGCAGTATTTTTGCCTTCAACAAAACAGATGGCAACTATTATAGTAGTACCTAAAATTATTAATGCTGTTGAAAATAATAAAGCATTAATGGAATTACCTAATGAAGTAGCAACATTAGCATCTAATTGGATAAAAGAATTACAACCAGAAAATTTTAATAAAGTTCCAGCAGATACTATTAATCCAGCAGATACTATTAAAAAGTAAAAGGATTATTATGTGGTTAAAATACAGAACAAAATGGTCGAGCGGTATTGGAGAGTGGGATTTTATATATTTTTCTTCTGGTTCTAGAACAAGAATAACTAAAAAAGAATTGGAAGAAAGTATAATTCCTTCTATAACAAATAAATATAATTATTCAGAACATTTTAGAGGGATTGATTGGATTAAGATTAAACATCCTCCTAAAGAATTTTTTAAAAAATTTATAGAACAAAAAGAAAAACATGTTTTATATTGTGCTAAAGAATTAAAAATTTTTAAAGACAAGTTTAAAAAATATTATAAGGAGTATTAAATGATATTAAGTATTCATATACCTATTTGGTTAATGTTGGTATTGGGAATTCCAATAGGAGTAATAATTATATTTTTTGCAATCATTGGTGTTATGTTTGTTTGGACTTTTAAAGATGGTATTTATTAATAACATTGGAGAAATATAAATGGCTGATCTTAATGAAGCCAAAAGAAAATTAGAATCTGTGATGATGGATTGGTTTACTAATGATACCATTATGCTTAATGTAATGTGTATGTTAGATAAAGTAGCTGATCCTAATCAAGAGACTATGGGAATTGATATTAGAGGAAGAACACCTACTCTTAGGTATAATCCTAATTTTATTAATTCAATTTCTAAAGAACGTCTAGAACTTATTATGGCATCAGAAGGATTTAAAGTTCTTCTACGTCATGCTACAACTAGACTCAAAGAACCTAAACAAATATCAGCGTTGTCTTCTTCGATTACTATTAATCAATTAATGAATAATAGTATTAAGAATCTTTTAGCAGGACTAGATGAATTTGTTCCTTCACCTGAAAAGTTTGATCTTGAACCCAATCTATTTTATGAACAGTATTATCGTGATCTTATGGAAAGAGTAAATGAAATTAAGGATAAGATTAAACAAATATGGAATTCAATGACACAAAAAGAGAAAGAAGAATTAATTAAAAATGCTTCTTCTTCAGGTTCTCAAGAAGAAGATCAAGAAGGTCAAGAAGGTCAAGAAGGTCAAGAAGGTCAAGAAGGTCAAGGAGAAGGTAAAGATTCCGATGGGTTTAAAGAATATAAAGATCAAAAAGAAGCAATTAAAGATTACTTTGATCCTAATGGAACAGCAAACCAAGGTTGGGGGCAAAATGATTTATTTGATGCTGAGTTGAAAAATTTTATTGATGATAAGAAAAATAGTAATTTAACGAATTGGGGAAAGTTTACAGGAGATGCTAGAGTAGAAATTATTGCAGCTAATGAACCTAAAATTTCTTATAAAGAAATTATAAGAAGATTTAGTCGTTCAGTAATTATGGCAGAAACTATTACGTCTAGAATGAAAATCAATAGAAGATATGATTTTACTTTTCCTGGTTATCGTAGAAAGTATAAGACTAAAGTTATTTTTGCTGTTGATGTTTCAGGATCAATGAGTGATGATGATCTTAAAGAAGGATTTGCTGTAATCAATTCGTGTCTTAAACATGCTGAGATGATCTATGTCCAGTTTGATACAGAGATTAAATCTGTTGAAAGAAACGTTAAAAAGGCTAGAAAGGAATTTAAGGTCATGGGACGGGGAGGAACCGATTTTAATCAAGTATTAGAAATGGCAGACAGAGAACAATGTGATGGTATAGTTATATATACAGATGGTTGTGCGGCTGTTCCTAAACAACCCAAGGCGAAGGTACTTTGGTTGATGCATTCGAAAGATTTAAAACCGCCTGTTGACTGGAATTATGTAGCTTATTTAGATAGATTTGAAGATGCTCATAAATGTTAATAAATAAAGTTCTTTGAAATTGTAAATAAGAAGCATTCATATATCTAGGAGGATTTATGGATATGATAACATTTTTTTTAGGTTTTGTTGCAGCTTTGGTAGTGATTTTATTTGCTGCTGTAGTTGTGATATTATTTAAGATGAAAAGTATAAAACAAGTTAAAGAAAATTTAGAACAGTTAGTTAATGAAAATGTTGCAGAAATTTATCGAAGATTTGATGATTGGGATGGAAAAATTGATCGAAGATTTGATAATGACATTTCAGAAATTTATCGAGAATTTGATACAGTTCATAGAAAAATTAAAGATGTTTCAAAATTAACTATAGACGTATCAAAAAGTTATACAGATAGTAGAATTGATAAGATCAATAAATAATTAAAATTAAAACCATATGAATGTTTCTTATTATAAATACTCCTAGTACCTAGAATTTTATATTCTGGTATTTAACATAGGAGGGTATATGGATTTAATGACATCTTCTGATTTTCCTAATTATGTTAAGGTTCAAAAAGATTATATTGAAATGGCGAAATATTATGAAGGATTAAAAATACATAATGATCCTGGAGAAGCTTGGATATTAAATGAGTGGATGCCTCAACATGCCTCACATTTTAGAGAATCTTGGAATCTTTCTTGTTGTAAAATTTGTAAGAATGTTTTAAATTGTGGTCATATGTTAAAAAAAGAATGTTTTAATTTTTCTAGAAGGGTTTAATGTTTATGCATAAATACATAGATTGTTGTTGTCAAGACATGGATCATGTTTTAAGAATTTGGTATGATGAAGAATATAATCTTTATTCTCTTGAATATAAATTAGAAAAATTACCTTGGTCTAAATCTGGAGATCAATATTGGACTTATTATCCCAATCGACCTTTTAAAAATATAATAACAAAATTTAATAGATATTATATTATTATTAAGGAATATTTTATATGTATAAAATTTGCTATTTTGGGTAGACCGTTATATTTTCAAGTATCGACACAATTAGATTTTAATGGTGCATTTGAACTTAAAACATTTATAGAACAAACTTTATCTAAAAAAGATTCGATGATTATTTAAATGATGATTTGGAGATTGATTAAATTCACCATGTTCAGGACACATGATACAAACTTTAGTAGAACTATTAATATAATTAACTTTTGAATAATCATATTTATCACCATGAATTAATTTAGCTTTTAAAATAAAATCTTTTGTAGATAGTTTGTTACACATATCGAATTCCTTTATAAATATGTAGTAGAGGGACAGTCAGTAAGAATTCCTTCTGATTGGTTTAATATAACCGTATTAAACCTCACCTCATACTTGTATTTATAGTTTTAAGGAGGTTTTATGAAGAGAATAGCTGTTCTTTCGGGTGGTGGAGCAATGGGTGCAAGTCAAATAGTAGTATTAGCTCAAAAGGAAGCAATGGTAGGTGATCTTTCAAAATATTATGATTTAATGGTTGGAACATCTGTGGGAGCTATTAATGCCGCAGCAATAGCTAGTGGTAGAATATCAGCTATTAAAATGAATATGATATATCCAGATATGTTAAAAAAAGTTTTTAAAAAGAAGTTATTTGGATTTCCTAAATATGATAGAAAAAATTTTTGTGATGTTTGGATTAATTTAGGTTTAGGTGATATGAAAATGAGTGAATGTAAAACTAAATTATTAATTACGGCTGTTGATACATGTGAGGATAAAAATCATTATTTTAAATCATGGACTGAAGATGGTGATAGAAATTTAATGGGAGAAGTGTGTAAATCATTTGCTGCTCCAATGTTTTTTGGTCATGTTCATGATCCTGAAAGACGAATGGTATTTACAGATGGAGGATGTGGAACTTCTAATTTATCTTTAGAAGAAGCTTTAATGGAAGCAGTTTTATTAGACTGGACTAAAGAAGAATTACAAATTGATGTTTATTGTTGCGGATATGTAGATACAAAAGTATCGTATGAAGAAGCTAGTAAAGAAAGAACTATATTACAAGTTTTAGATTTTATGAAACCTATGGATGGAGGTTTAGCTAGATTTCAAAGTTTAGAAGATAAAATTAGTAGAATGAAAAAGATAGCAGAAAAGTTTAAAACTATTCATTTTGATTATTGGGATATTAAAATAGATAAAAAATATGATGGGCTTGATAAAATTCAATACGTTGATAAATATATTGAATATGGCAATCAAATGGCTAAAGCTCCTTTAATTAAAATATAATAAATATTGACAGAGATTTTATAACATATTATATTATAGGAGATATAATGAATATTAGTAAATGGAGTAATAAAAAAAGAAAGTCCAAAAGAATCGAACGTTTGAATAAAATTTGTAAATTTCCTGGTTGTAATAAAAAATATGTTGGAACTGGTAAAAGTGTTTATTGTTCTGAGCATCGTCAACGTAAGTATAGAAAGATTATAGATTTTGACAAACATCAAAAAACTAAAAAGGAAGATGAATTAAAAAATCCAAATCAAACAATTAAAAATAAAGTATCAGAACCACAAACAATAATTCAAAAATGTGCTTTAAAAAATTGTTATAATACATTTGAAATTAGAATAATTTATAATACTAAAGTGTATCCTAAATATTGCGAATGTCATAGAAATGAATGGAAAAGAAAGATGTTTATAGAAAAATATAATGATTAAATTAAGAAAATGTAAATTGAAGAATTGTCTTCTTAATGAAAAAGAAGACAATTCTTTTTATTGTTCTGAATTTATTCCGAATATTGTTAATGAAACTAAACCGGATGATATTACTTGTGAATTTTATTCAACTTCTTTAAAAGATGATCTTGAATGGCTTAAAAAAAAGGGTGGAATGCTAGGATTAATTTTGTCTCAATCAAATAAAAAAACAGAAAAAGATTTAAAAGAAGAACTTAAAGAAAAAAAAGCAAGAACTAGAAAGAAGAAAAAAAATGTATGAGTTAATATGGCATACACTTATTTTTTGCTATATACTAGTAGATCTAGTTATAAGTTTATTCTTTTTAATTTATATGATTATTATTGAAATTTTTAAGTTTATTAAAAATAAAATTGTATATAAAGGATTTGAAAACTATAAAAAATATTTATAAACTATTGAGAAAGGAATTGTTTATGTATCTTCTTCGTAAAACTGGTAATTCTAATAGTTATGATCCTAGAGATAATAAATGGGCAGTTTATAAATGTGATAATTGTAATCATGAGGAATATATTAATGTAACCTATAATTTTACTTTTGATTATGATTCTCCTAGAATGTGTCCTCAATGCAAAACAATATCTCAACAAGATTATATTGAAGCTTTAAAGACAAAGATAAACAAATTAACAGAAGAGAAATCTAAAATAAATATTCAAATTGAAACATTAATTTCTGAACTAGAACAAAAAACAAAAACTTTTAAAGAAGGAGAAGTGTATGTCTAAAAAAAATCATGCAGAAATCATTTGTGTACTAGATCGTTCAGGTTCAATGACATCAATAGCTAGTGATGCTATTGGAGGATTTAATACTTTTATTGAAGATCAAAAGAAAGTTCCAGGTACAGCTTCCGTTTCTCTAGTCCTTTTTGATCATGAATATTTAAATATCTATGAAAATAAAAATATTAATGAAGTCGAAGAACTTACAGACAAAACATTTGTTCCTAGAGGAATGACTGCGTTGCTAGATGCAGTTGGAAGAACTATTAATGCTGTTGGTGAAAGACTTAGCAAAACTCTAGAAGAAGACAGACCAGAAAAAGTTATGGTTTGTATTTTAACAGATGGTTTTGAAAATCAAAGTAAAGAATTTACAAAAGATAAAATTAAAGAAATGATCACACACCAAAGAGAAAAGTATAGTTGGGAATTTTCATATTTAGGAGCAAATGCAGATTCTTTTGCTGAAGCAGGATCAATGGGAATCAGTCAAATATATACGGCGAACTTTGTTTCAACAGGCGAAGGAATACAAACGGCATATAAAAGTATGAGTAAAATGTCTTCGTCTTATAGAACTGGTCAAAATAATTAAGGAGGTTGATATGAAATTGAGAATGGGGTTTGTGTCAAATAGTTCTTCGACTAGTTTTAGTATTTATGGAGCTATTATTAAAGAAGAGAGTGAAGAGAAAACATTCTTGGATTATTATTATGGTGATCCAAATTATGATGATCGTATCTATATTGGTTTAGAATATAGTAGTATGAAGGATGATGAAACTAAAAGACAATTTAAAGAAAGAATTGAAGCTGAAGTTAAAAGACTTTGTGGCAATGATATTAAATGTGGATCATATGAAGAATCTTATTATAATGGTTAATGGAGGTTGATATGCCAATGTATAAAGTTTTATTAGAAGGTTATTATGGAGATATGGGAACATTTCATGATGTAGTTGAAGCTGATAATCCAATTGAAGCTTTTTTTTTATGTGATGGCGCAGAATATTGTTTTAATGAAGATTGCTGGGAATCTGATACTGGAGAATTAAATAAAGATAAACTTCCTAAAACAATAGAAGAAGCTAAAAAAATGGCATATAAACATGATAGAAAAATTGATGTGAGATTAAAAAATTAAAGGAGATTGATATGAAAATTCGTAGTGGGTTTGTCAGCAATAGTTCTACGTCTAGCTTTATTATTTTTGGAACACATTTTAAAAATGCTAATGAAATTAAAGAAAATATGCTTCTAGAAAAATTACAAGCTTTGATAGTTGAAGAACAAGTTGAAGAAGAAGATGTAAATGATTTGATTAGAAAAATGTGTTGTTCTTATTATGGAGATGATAGTTTAGTTTTTGGAATTTCAGTAGGAAGTGTAGATTATATAGAAGAGATTGCTTCTATAGAAGAACTTAATGAATATCATAAAGAAACTGTTGAATTATTTAATGAATATTTTGGACCTAATCATAAATTTAAAATCATGTTGTATGGTATCAAAGCGGAGATGTAATATGAAAATTAGAAAAGGATATGTAAGTAATAGTTCTTCTAGTTCTTTTATAGTATCTATTCCTAAAGGGAAGGAAAATGATTTTTTTATTAAGGTTCCTGTTAATTTAGAATCATATGCTACACATATAATAGATACTAAGGAAGAATTAGATAAAGAATTTACATATCGATTAGAGTATTGGGGAAATAAAGAATATGTAGAAACAAATTATAATAAATGTTTGGAAGCTATTAACAGAGGAGAGAGAGTTTTATTAGGAGATTTTGATAGTGATTCGACTGATCCAGTAGAACATTTTCTTTGTGATAATGGTATAGGCAAACAAGATAATATTAATGTAATTGAAAATGAAGCAGGATATTAAATGTGGAGATTATGGGCTAAAGCTCTAGGAGAGAAAGCTTCTAGGGATAATAAAGAAGCTGACAAGATAGCTATTATACGAACATGTATAGTAGCTATCTATATTATAACTAACATTGTTATTATAGCCGGTGTCATTAGACATTGGTAAAAATATAATCTTTTAATATTTGATTTATATTTTTAAATTCAGTATAAGGAATTCTTAAAAGTTTAATATTATTATCTTGACAATATTGATTTTTAATTTGATCATGTAATTGTGTTCGTTTAAGTTTTTGATTATATTTTTTTGTTTTTTTGCCACGCCACGGTTTAAAATGTTGTTCGCCATCATATTCAATACAAATATGATGATAGGGTAAATAAAAATCAAAAGGTAATCTTTTGTATCTCTATTTATATAATTAACTTTGGAATAATTATATTTATCGCCATGAACTTCTTTTGCTTTTTGTATAAATATTTCTGTAGTAAATTTTTTGGGCATTTGATACCTCTATATAGGTTAAAGTAAGAGATTTTGAAGTAATCTTTGATATAGCAAAGAAAAAGGAGCTACCTTCTGTCCTTCTCAATCTTGTAAGTATTTATAATAAATCAAAAGAAAATTGACAATTTTAAAATAATATATTATATTAACTTACAATAATTACATTAAGGAGAATTGAATCATGTCAATTATAATTAAAATTACATCGGAAAGCGATGAAGTTTTTGTAGCAAAAATTCTTATAGAAAGATTACAAAAGAAAAATAATTTAAAATTTAATTTAGAAATTTGCTTCGATTGGATGTTAATAGAGGAATGTGGCGTGTATTATCCAGTAACACATCCTAATAAAATTTTTATTAATCCTACAAATTGTATGCCACCCGATAAAGGAAATTTTGATAAAGATAATTTATTTTATATCGGATATACAAAAGACCTTTCGCTCTGTGGCATTTTGATTCATGAATTTTGTCATTTTCTAACTCATAGAGTATTTCCTAGTCTCAAAAAAGATTATAAAGAAAAATTCCCTACAACTAGATTATATCTTAATACTTATTCAGATCATGAACTTGACGATGAAATAGCCGAAATAGGAACATTGTTTATAACAAATCCCGGGCTTCTTAAATTAATATCTAAGGATCATTGGAAATTCTTTACTCAATATTTTAAAAGTCCAGTAGCATCTTCTACTAAACAAATGTTTACAATATATAGTGGATATCCTATTGAAGTTAAACAAGAACTAGAATCCAAATGGAAAATAGTCTATGATGTTCATCAAGAAAAATTTATAAAGAAGGAATGATTTATATGCAAATGTATATACACTCTGTAGAAACATCTCATAGTTATGCGGGATTTAGAAACTGTACAAGATGGCAAGCCAATGTTGAAATAATATGTGATAGTTTTGCTGAAATTGACCGTGTAAATAAATTTGGTTATAAATGGGATAATAGAAATATTTTAGATTTTATGAATGCAATTAATAAAGAAAAATTTATGTGTGTAGCTAGTCAAGGCAAATCTAAAATTATCTTTATGTTAAAAGATAATGATTCAGAAATAAGAGAGATTGCACAAGGATTTGCAACTTTTATGACTAGTACAAAGGAATAATATGCTTTCTGATAATTATATGTTTGATTTGAATGATGCTTTTAGAAAATGGCAGAATAATTATTTAAATAACAAAATAGATTTTAATAATATATATTCAGATAATTCTTCTTGTAATCCAAAAGATTTGCAACTAGGACATGCTCAATTTGTTCCAAACAATCCTACTCTTAATTATCTTGTTAGTAGTGCAGCAAATTTTCAAACAAATTGGAAACATTGGACTTCGACTAATTTTGTTTATACAGATCCTTCAATCGAAATGAAAAACAATATTATTAAAATAATTCAAAAAATAATTGATGGAGGTAAATCACAATTAATATTCTCTTTGAAGAGTGAAGATGAATTAGAAAGAGAAATATCTAAATTACTTTTAAACTTAATAGGCATATGGAAAATTTCTTCAAAGGAGGATAACAATGGAACAGGAAACAAAAAGTTTAATTAATATAGGAATTAATAATGATAATGAATTATATGTAGAAAGTGATTATGAAAGTATTATTGAAGATAAAGGAGCATTGTATCTTTTAATTAGTGCCTTAGACCGTTTAAAAGTAAAAGTACATTCTCTAATTGATGAATTAGAATATTCTGAAATAGAAGATGAAGAAGAACAAACAGAAGAAGATTCTAATAACGAAGATTTGTTTTAAATAAGAAAGGAAATAATCATGGCTATTAATCACATGCAATATATACCAAATCGATGGTCTAGCGGTAATATATATAATAGTTATACTATCAACGATGTAGAAAAAATATTTAAATTAATTCTTGACAAAGGTAACGCCCAAATATTATTTTCTTTAAAGAGTGAAGATGAATTAGAAAATACTATCGCTAAAAATTTATTAAAGTTTTATTCGAAAGTAAAAGAGAAATAATAATGTATAAAAGTAGATCAACTATTAATCCTTCAACGTCAGGTGCTTATATAAAGAATTATAAGCCACAAAAAATATCTATGTACACCTTAACTGAAATAGAAAAAATATTTAAATTAATTCTTGACAAGAGTACAGCCCAAATATTATTCTCTTTAAAAAGCGAAGATAAATTAGAAAGAACAATTGCTAAAAATTTATTAAAGTTTTACCAGAAAGTAAAAGAGAAATAATATGTCAAGATGGGAACAGATCATTGTTGTACCCGGAACTAGATTCTTTACTATCTTTCAAAAGGTAATCAAACAACTTAAAGATGGTCAAACCGATATAACAATTAAAGTACCAGATCAAGAACGGTCCAATAAATACAATGAACCTATTGAAGAAGTTTATAAGTTTGTTATACAATATCAAGATGATGATATAAATATATCTGGGATAGATGTATTTAAATTATTCAAGGAGTAATATGGAAGAACTTACCGACCAAGATAAGAAAGATATTTTAAGAAGAAAGAATCTAGGACAAGAAATTGATCCTCCACAATCATATGAGAATGTTCCTATGTGCAAATGTGGATCATTAGAAATGACTTGGAATTCAGATGGCACTTATGAATGTAGAAAATGTAATCAAATAATTAAAAAATCTGATATGGAAAAATTAAATTATCAAGACTATCATGAACAGACATTAGCTAAACATATTAAAAATATTCAAGATGATGAAGATGTAGGAACTATATTTATTATGGGGTAATATGTTGGCATATATATCTTATGAAATTTTTGATGGAGTTTGTGTTAAAATTATAGATAAACAATATAAAATTCATTATGCTTCTATATTATCAATTACAGATTATACAATATTTAAAAAAATTATAGAAAATAAAACTTATGCCCTGCTTAATTTAAGAGAAGAAAAATGGCAAGATGTTTGTAAATTGAAAATAGATCATGATTATATTCCTTGTAAAATTGGTTTTCATGACCATTAATCATATCTAATTTCATCCACCTGTTTAATATCTAATTTTGCAGGATCATTCAAATACATTTTACAAATTATATTAATAGTTGGATGGGAACTTTTTAAATTTAATAAAACTTTTTTATTATTTAAATTAATTAATAAATCATATAAATGTTTAAAATGTTCTTCTTGTGGAGTATGTATATTAAAATCTGTATAAACAGGATTATCTTTATAAATATATTCAGTTATACATTTATTGGCTCCACTACTAACTAAATAAATTAATTTATTACAATTATTATAATTAGATATATTCAATTTTAATTTCTCCTTTTTGTAAATAAGTATTAGAAACTTCTGAAAGGATTTTGATGGGAGAGTTTCGATTAAGTAAGGCTAGTTTTCTAGCATTGCCGTCTATATTTGTTATTATTTGCATTACTACTATATAATAAGGAATGTCATTATTATCAAATAAATGTTTTTCTTTATGCCAATTTTTCTTTAAAGCAAATGATTGACTTGAATATTTATTTGAATAATAAATTTGAATTAGAATAGCTTCGGTATTATCTATTAATTTTACATCTTTAATTGTAACTTTCATATTTTTCTTCTTATTTTAAATTTATGACCTAATAGAAATGCTTTAGCAACCCATGATAAAGGAGAATTATTTAAATTTAATAATGCTAATTTTTTATTATTTTTAAACAATATTTCTTTTAAAGGTTCTTGAAAACAATCTAGTATTTGAACAATTACATGAGAATTTTTTGTATTATGATCATTTATAAATAATCGTTTATTTCTATCCATATAAAAGATAGAAGTTTTAATCCACTCTTTTTCGATTTTAGTTAATTCTATACTCATAGACATAATATAATTTATTACATCATTTAAGTCAATACTTAATTTTTTATATCCTCTATTGACTTTATTTTTGCCATATATTATATTATATCTTCAAAAGGAATAATTATATGTCGATTGAATTTGTTATCATTAAAGATTCGTTTGGAGAAAGAATTTCTAGTAGTTTTCATGAATATAAAAATAGACCAGCTAATAATCAAATAAAAGAATTTTTTTATATGAATAATTCAATACATAAACGACATTATGAAAAAATAAGAAAGATGATAGGATCATACAACAAAACACTAGCTTTATTGAATATTAGAAATAGTGATCCTTCTATTGTTACTGTTGCTAATCTTATCTTGCATCAAATTCCATATGATATCAAATATATTGACATGACTAAAATACCTCAAGAAATTAAATATAGACATTATGATGGAGTTAATAAATCTTTTAAATAAGGAAATTATATGGGAAGAAGAACAAATGTTGATTTTAGTAAACACGAACTAGTTGTAATAGATAATGAAAATTATAAAATGCATTATCTTAAATTACCAAATACTATAACTCGTTCAGTTAAATTTATTAATACTCAAGGTATTATGGCAGTTACAGGAGATTATGGTAATTGGATATTCTGTAGAGAGTTTAATCCACATAAAGATGGCAAGACTAGTTCAGGATATTGGATAGAGAAATTACAAATTTCTTCTTGTCAAGAACCTTATAAGTTTAATATAGAAGCCGCACAAAAAGAAATTATAGAAAGTCTAAAAAGCTTTTCTGATTCTTATAGTCATGAAGAAAAAGTATGGCTTAAAGAATTATATCAAGCGGCTGATGATGGAGAATATACTTTTATCGCTAAAGCTATAGAACATCCTTCTTCTTTTGAATGCGAATGTATTCCAACAGGTAAAGAAATAGATTGGTGGTTACTAGTCATTATGGATGCTTTTGATGAAATATGTGATAGATTAAAGGATATTGTATAATGGCTAAATCATTTAATGAATATATATTAAGAATCAAATATCAAAATATACTAGATCAAAATAATGTTAATATAGTTATAGATTTAATATGCAACAAATCTAAGACTAAAGTATTACTTAATATTAAAAATGAAAATGAAGAAGTACAAAAAATAGCAAGGGAAATATTAAATGGCTAAATATAATTATTTAAAATGTACAGATAAAACAAATAAAAATTGTGGATATAAATCTGCTACTGGGTTTTGTATTGTACTCGAAGATAGAGAACAAGAAAAGACTAGAGAAATATTAAGTTCTAAAATTAAAGCTCTTTTAAATATTAAAAATGAAAAACTATCTATACGTGAATTAATCGCTATGAATATATCTCTAGGTTATATAAATGAAAAATGTTATTTAAAAGTTATAGATATAATTTTTCATCATAAAGGATAATAAAAATGGAACCACCTATACCTAAATGTTGTAACATTAATCTTGAACCTTGTAAGTTTAGAGATAAAGAATTTGACAGATGTTTAATGTTTGCTAAGATGCTTTCTATTGATCCTAAATTAATTAAACAAATAGATAAACCAATATTCCCTATAGATGAATTAAATGATATGCTTCAATCTAAAATTAAAACTCTTTTGAATGTCAACAGTGAAAGCATAATGATTAAAGCTCTAGCCAAAGTTATTATCTCTGAATATACTAAATGTGTTCTTCAAGTGACTAGGGAAATTGAAATGGTAGGAGATAAATTTTGAACAAACTATTTCTAAAAGAAATTATAATACAAAAATCAGAAATTGTAATAAAAGATAATAGAAAATATAATCAAATGGGTATGATTAAAATAATAATAGAAGAAGAACCTAGTCTTCTAGGAACAATGTCTGTAGCTGCAAAATTTACAACGACTCTTTTTGAAGGAACTAGAGAGTATAAAATCTGTAAAGAATTAATTGATACCGAAGATAGAAAACTAGCTCTTCTTAATATTAATCATAAATCTATAGGCATAGCTGTTGTAGCTAGAAAGATATTGAGTATATGAGATTTAAAGATGCTGAAATAATTATATGTCGTAATCAAAATAGTAATTGTCCATATAGACATAAAGCTAAATGTTTATATTTTAATGTATATAATAAACAACTTAATAAATCCCTCAAAAAATCGCAGTTTCAATGAAGCAGGAAGAAAACATGAGTCTTGCAAAGATTCTATAAGTTTTTCAGAACGGATTTAATATAAATACTTATATTCAATAAGGAGATATATGTGCATTTTAAAGAACATTATTTTACAGAAGCAATTTTACCAGATAGCCGTGTAGCAGTTACAATAGAAGAAGCTATTGTCGATATTATTAATAAAGGTACAAGTAAGTATACTAGATTTAATGATGTTCTTAAACAAATTGTAGATCATCTAGAACTTAAAGGACACGCTGAATATATGGGTAAGACTGTAACAAATCCTTTAAATGATTTCTATATCAATGCTAATAAAGAATTATTCCCAGATAAAAAAACTAAACCTAATCAAACCTCTAAAACTGATTTTGTTGTTAATGAGGATAGAATAAGTCTTAAACTTCATAAAGGTTGGATATTTGCTCACATGCTAGAAGATTCCCAAATCTGTTTAATGTATGTTATGGATAAAAGCAAATCTCTAAAAGAAGAACTTAAAAATCAAATTAATATCTTCTTCAAAGATTTAAAAGAATTTACTCCAGCGAAACCTAAAGATAGCGGAATAGTTATAATAAAAGGAAAAGATAAAGACAAACCAGTTAATTCTTATGTTCTTAAAAACGAACTAGTCTCTAATTTTATTAGAGCATTTGAAACAGCAGGGGAAGAATTAAAAAATAATTTTATTCAAACAGCTTTAACAGGTGATTTTAAATTCGATCATAATAGCAAAGCTGTAGCTGATCATATCATGGTAGTGAGATTTAAAAATAATAGCACTAATGCTGCCAAAGCTTTAACCAATATAGAACTAGTCAGACTAAATGAATCTGGTATCTATGATTTATATAATGATATGGACTATATTAAAAAAGTAGCAGATAAAGCTAAAATTGCTTTTAGAGTACTTGAATCCGGTAAACTAAATATGCAAGTCAGTTCTACTATAACCTCAGTCGATGATATGCTTATTGAAGGTCTTCTTGATAAAGCTATAGAACTAGCCAAACAAGGATATGAAAAAGTAAAAGATCAATTAATTAAAATATGGCAACATATCCTTAATCTTATCGACAAAGGTATTGAATACGTTATGAACCTACTAGGTCTTAAAGTCGTTGTTGATATGGAGAATGAAATAGTATTCCCTTAATTGAAAGAAACTATATGAAATGCTTGCGTTGTGGTTATTGCTGTCTAACTATGCTTATACCTATTATCATCGATCCTAATAAGGGATTTAAAGAAAATAATATAGGTTTATTAGATGGGACTAAACGCTGTCCACATCTTGAAGGTGATAAACCGGGAAACTACTCCTGTAACATACATCATTATAAATGGTTTAAAAATACTCCTTGTGGGCAATATACCCAAATAGAATTTTCTAATTCAAATTGTAGGACCGGAAATTATAAATTAAACCCTTGACTTCTAATTTGCCATGATATATATTTAAAGCATGAATATTAAGAGAAAATTTAATAGAATATAAATGTAATATGTGTAATATTTTTGATTGAAATAATAAAAATCTAGAATTAGAATTAGATCATATGAATGGAAATTCATTAGATAATAGAATAGAAAATTTAAGATTTTTATGTCCCAATTGTCATTCTCAAACTGAAACATATACAGGAAAAAATATGAAATATCAAAAGGAGATCAAGAGTGTCAATGGAGGATCATTATGATATGGTTCACCGCTGACACTCATTAGTTACTTCTACCATACAAACGTTATAAGATATTGTAATAGACCATTCATTTCAGTTGATGAAATGAATGAAGCTCTTATCAATAACTGGAACTCTAAAGTAACTAGTCAAGATCATACCTACGTTCTAGGAGATCATTCCTTTTATAATTCTAAAGGTATATGCCCTAGACTCAATGGAACTAAAACTCTAATTGTAGGTGATCATGATAAAGGTTTCGATGTCAATAGTTTTGTTGAAAATACTTATTTGAAAATATTGACTATACATAATGTACCTCAAAATGTTCAGTCTTATTTCAAATCAGATAGACTCTCAATCACACTATGTCATTGGTGTATGCGAACTTGGAGACAATCGCATTATAACTCTTGGCATCTATTCGCTCATTCTCATGGTGGACTAGAACCTATTGGTAAATCTTGGGATGTTGGTGTTGATAATAATAATTATTACCCTTTGTCATTATTGGAAGTTATTGATATTATGAAAGATAGACCAGATAATTTTAATCATCATAAGAAAGATTAAGATAGTATGAACACACATCAAAATTCCAGGCCATCTGAAATTTCGAGTTGGATAGACCTTGCACCGTGGTCAAATCTCAAACATCCTAAAAAATGGATGCGAAATAATAGATTGTGCAAGAAATTTTGTAAATTCTGGTATCGTTACTTAGCTGAGACACTCTGGCTTCGGTATCACACACGACAGGAGTTAATGATAGAAGCAAAATATCAAGAAGCTTTAGAAGAAATTATGAAAAAAGAAGATCGAATATATGGGTTATAATAATAAATCAATAACAGTTTATAAAGATAGATATGCAATCATAAGAGGACAAATATATTATTATCAAGATAAAGATAGTATATTTATTGATAAAGATATGGCTATAATTGGAAGTTATCTTGAAAATTGTCGTATTAGAAGATTTATATTAACTTTTGCTAATAAAAATACAAAAGATATTTTTATGAAGCTAATAGTAAAACCATCAAAGATACTAGCCGTTCTTAATCTTAAACATTATAACAAACATATTAGCTATATAGCTAAAGCAATATTAACCAATAACTATCAGTTAGGAAAAATAGAATAACAAATCCTATTACAATGTTGTATACTCTTGATATGAATTATTGTAGACTATATTCTCATTCTAATTTAAAAGAGATAGTTAATTTTGCGACTATAGTAAATTCTAAATAGGATAATCTT
>Ga0315273_10001350_pt1 | contig 27734 bp, 33 predicted proteins | sample YL17G02_0_MG_FD_205753 | JGI IMG/M metagenome (GOLD analysis project Ga0315273, IMG submission 205753) | Sediment microbial communities from Yellowstone Lake, YNP, Wyoming, USA - YL17G02_0 | ecosystem: Environmental > Aquatic > Freshwater > Lake > Sediment | place: USA: Wyoming | collected... | reverse complement strand
CGAGCCTCGATCGGATCACCTCGGCGGGCCCTGGCGCCAAGATCACACGCGCCGAAGTCGGAGCGCTCATGGAGCGGATGTTCGAGAATCTGGCGGCGGGACGCCCGCTCCTGTAGCGGCCAGCATCTCCAGGAGTCGCGTTCTCACGTGCGGCCACTCGTGATCGAGGATCCCGTAATAGACCGTATCGCGCACGAAACCGTCCCAGCACACCCGGTGCCTGCGCAGCACCCCCTCGCGCACCCCGCCGATGCGCTCGATCGCCCGTTGCGATCTCTCGTTGCGCGCGTCGGTTTTCAGCGTGACCCGGTGAGCCCCGAGCGCGTCGAACGCGTGCCCGAGCAAGAGCAGCTTGCACTCGGTGTTGATCGCGGTGCGCCGCCAGGAAGCGCCGATCCAGGTCCACCCGATTTCGAGCGCGCGATGCGGTCGCTGGATATCGAGAAAGCGCGTCGAGCCGACGGCCTCGCCTGAGGCCGTCGCAACGATCGCGAACGCCACCTCCCGCCCCGCGTCCGTCTCGATCGACGCCTGGCGGATCATCGATTCGGCGTCCTCGACCGACCGTAGCGCCGGCCGCGCCATGTACCGCCACGTCGCATCGTCACCCCCGGCAATGAGCAGGTCGTTCGCGTGGCTCAGGCGCAGAGGCTCTAGGAGAACGTGCGCTCCAGGGAGCACCGTCGGGCGGGGATCAAACGGCGAAGGCGACATGACGCTGGATTTTAGACTGGCGGAAGCCCTGTCGCGGTATAAATGGCCCGGTCTCGATAACATGTCGAGGAGAGATCGGCCATGAAAGCCATTCTGGTCGCGATGCTTGGAGTTGTTGTCCTGGTCCTTTACGCGACTCCCTGCATATCCGAGGGTCGCCACGGTCAAACCCGTAAGGACGGCGATCACCGCTACCTCCTGGAAGTGACCGTGGCCCAACCAACGGCGGTAACTGGGACCACTCTCGGCACGAGTTTCTGTATCTCTCCTGCTCAGGAAGAGACACTCGAGGTTTGCCTGGGTCGCTTCCAAGGACACTGGTTTCATATGGGCGACGTGTGGAGGTCGACGTTCATCCTGCATCCCGAAGACGACGCGAGGTGCCGCTGCGACCGGCCGGTTGTCCTTATGCGCGGAGAACCTGTTTGCTGGTCGATGGACGCCGCTCTCCGAGACGCCGACCCAGGAATCACGGAGATCGGAGGATTCGTAACCGTACTGGAAGACGTTCACGAGATCGGTAGTACGGCGGATTCGTGCATCAACGTACGCTCCGTGATGGTCCCATTAACCGTCGAGCCCGACGGGACTCCCGATGAGGCACCTGTCGAGCGGGGCACGGCGACCCACACATGACCCGGAAGTTACAGGTCGGCGTCCTCGTCTTCGACGACGTCGAAGTCCTCGACTTCGCGGGCCCGTTCGAGGTGTTCTCTCGCACGCGCACAACCCCCGGATTGGAGTCACGGCGCTCGGAGGATTCGGCTCCCTTCAACGTCTTCACCGTGTCGCCGCGTCCTGGTCCCATCGTCGCCACCGGCGGGCTCAAGGTCGTGCCGCACTTCGATTTCACAACCAGCCCAGCCATCGACGTGTTAGTCGTTCCGGGTGGGTTTGGCACCCGTCCGTTGCTCGAAAACGCCGAAGTCTTGAACTGGCTTCGGCGCACCGCAGCCGGCGCGGAACGCGTCTCGTCGGTGTGTACGGGGGCCCTCCTGCTGGCGCAAGCGGGGCTGCTCGCGGGGCGACGCGCGACGACGCACTGGAGCTCTCTCGAGCGGTTGGCGAGCCTGGATGCGACGATCACCGTCGACGGCGGCCAACGCGTCGTCGATGACGTGGTCATCACCTCCGCGGGCGTGTCGGCGGGCCTCGACATGGCGTTCACGGTCGTAGCAGGGTACTGCGGCCGGGAGGTCGCGATCGAGACGGCCCGCTACATCGAATACCCCTTCTGGGCCGGCTAGGGAGAGTCTCGCGTGGGCAAGGGACGCTTGGAGGCCTTCAGCGATGGGGTCATCGCGATCATCATCATGGTTGCGGTCATATGGTTCATCCCCGACCGCCGGATCGAGCGGGTGATTGCGGAGTGATGGATTGAGAGTCGGCGTCTTCGCCCTCAGTTGTAGTGCTTCTCGGCGTTCCACGCGTCGGCGATCGGCATGTTGAGCCCACGAGCCACCCAGATCGTGAGCTCGTTCTCGTACGGCATGCAGTCGGCGCAGCGAAAGACTCCCGCGGGCTCGACGCTCGCGAAATCGTCGACGTGATCCGCGAGTTCGCCGCCGATGATCAGCACGACGGCGCCCGTACACGAACCCGGACCCCACATCCAGTAGCTGTTGTGCTGGGAGATCGCCGGAGGGAGACCCAGCGCGGGACCGAAATACTCGATCGCCGCAGCCTCGCCGTAGTTCCGGCCGTAGACGCAGGCTCGCGCGCGATCCTCCGCCGGAAGAGCGGCGTTGACGGCGGCGACGGCTTCCGCCAGCTCGCGCCAGCCGTGCATGTCGGCGAAAAACTGCGGCAGCCGCCCGATGCGGTGGTTCTCGTCGGTCCCGGGACGGACGCCCAGGGCGGCGGCGTAGCGCACGTAGGCGTCCTCGGAAAGAAGCGGCTTGACGAGCGGCGCGGCGAAAAGGATCGACGCGGCGGCCAGGAGCGCCACGGCGCGAAGGGGTCGCGCGAAGCGCCCCGAAGTCCACGTCTCGAGCACGACACCGGCCGCGGGAAATAGGAGCGTCAGCGCGGGGGCGAAGTAATACGGCTTCGAGACCGAGGCTGCGAGCACGACGAGCACGGTGAGAGCCGCCCACCCGAGCGGGCGGAACGCGCGCGCGCTGCTCCCGGCGAGCAGCCAGCCTAGGCCCGCGAGCGCGAAGGAGAAACCCACCGGTCCCGCCATGAAGAACTGCTTCGCAACGAAGCCGATGGGGCCTAACGGCGTGATCTTGTCGCGCTGCGCGTTCGCTACGAACTCTTGCGTCGGCCAGCCGTGAAGGACCTGCCACGCGCCATGCGGAACGAAAAGCGCCGCCGCAACGGCGCCGCCGAGCCAGATCCACCGATTGCGAAAGACGTCGAACCGCCGCGTGAGCAGGAGACCTGCGACGAGGCCGGCTGCCAGTAGAACGACGTCGATCTTGTTTTCGAGACCGATTCCGGAGAGCGCGCCGAAAGCCAGCCAGAGTCGTCCGTCTCCGCCCGCGAGGATGCGCACAGCGATCCGCGCGAGCCCGGCCCAGATCAAGACATCGAAGCCGTTCATCGAGTAGATCGAAAAGAGCGAGAGGTAGACCGGGGCGGTGACTGTCAGCACCTGTGCCAGCAGGCGCGCCCACCGCCCACCGCCCAGATCTTGCGCCATGTCGCCGACCAAAAGGACGGTGCCGGCCGCGGCAACGGCCGATAGCATCCGGAGCGCGAGCCACGAGTCGCCGAACACGACGCGGGTCAACCACGCGATAAGCGCGACCAAGGGGGGATGATCGACGTACCCCCAGTCGAGGTGCCGGGCGCAGGCGATGTAATAGAGCTCGTCGCGAAAAACGCCGTATCCCGATGCCGTCGCGGCAAAAAAGGCAAGCACGGCAAGGGGCAGAGCCCATCGGGCCAGAAGCTCGGAGTGATCCCGTCCGGAAACTACCATCGCGCCCCCTCGCGTTCTGGAAGTATGATCCAAGACACTCCCCCGGAGGTGCCATCATGAAACGAGAAGCGTCGGCGACCGGTCGAGCGACTCGGTTCGGGATCGCCCTACTTTTCACTCTCGCGGCGCCGCGGCTTGCAGAAGCGGCGTGCACCATGGGCGGACCCGATTTCGGCCAGCTCCTTCCGAACTGCAACGGTGGGTACTGCTACGTGGTCAGTCCCGGCTTACGTACATCGCAGACTCTGGCGGGGACCTTCTGGAGCTTCGGGAGCGGAAACCCTGCGGTCGGCAACGGGACCGACAACGGCGCCTGGTCGCTCGGCAACTGGCTCCTTCCCGAGGGCTCGAACCTTTGGCTCGGGGGAAACTGGTCTGCGAGCCCGACGATCGACGGGTGCATCACCGGGACGACGGCGCCGGGGAAACCCGCGGAGATCATGGTCGCCTTGATCTCCGACGAATTGAACAGCAATGGGTTTTTCGCGGTCGCTTCCGCGAGACGATTCGCGAATGCCTTTCCAGAATTCGATTTCACCTTCGTCGCCGGAGGCGGGCTAGCTCACGACATCAACCTCGTGGAGATCCCGCGAATTCGAGTCCTCTCCTCCTCCCCGATTCCCGGCCTCTACAACCTCGCCGGCCCCACACTTTCGGATCTGAGCCCGGGGATTTACGGCGATGGCTCGCTCGCACCGAGCGAGGTCGCCAAGGGTTACCGGGTCTACAAGCGGACACAATCGACGGGGAGCAACAAAACATCCGCGGGATGGACCGCGATCTCGGACGTCGTGCCGCTCGGTCAGAACCTCACCGTCAGCGTGCCGTGTCCGCCGGCGACCGGGGAAATCTACTTCGGCTCCACGCTGGTCTTCGACGGCGATTTCGAATCGGCCCACGTGGGCCGATACACCCGTATCGTTTGCAATCGCTGCGCGAGATACGACCAGGACGGCGACGGCTGGTTCCAATTCGGCGGCCTCCCCGAGTGCTGCCAAGACCCTTGGTGCGACTGCGACGACAGCAACCCGAACGTGTACCCCGAAGCTCTCGAGGTGTGCAACGGCATCGACGACAATTGCGACGGCTCGATCGACAACGCCGCTCTTCCAGGGTCCGTCGCCGCGCTCCAGCTCGAAAAGCAGCCCGGCACGACGCGGATCGAATGGCCGGCGCTCCCCGTCGCCATGCGCTACGACGTGGTGCGAGGGGACCTCACGGCACTTCTCATGGCGGGCGGGAGCTACTCCGCCGCGACGACGTCGTGCGCGGCCAACGACGTCACGGTGGCTCACATCGACGACGCCGAAGACCCCGATCCCGGGGGCTACGGCTTCTGGTACCTGATCCGCGCGGCGAATTGCACCGGGGTGGGAAGCTACGATGCCTCCGACCCGACGCAGGCCGCTCCGCGCGACGCGGGGATCGCGGCATCGGGCCACGCCTGCCCGTAGGCTGCGACGCCGGGTCGCGGCGTCGAATGGGCTAGAATCCCCCCCATGCGCAAAGTGGCCAAGCCTTCCGCGACCTCCGAGTTCCCGGCCGTCTTCTCGGCGCTCCACGCGATCCTCGCCAAGCACGAGCCGTTGATGCGCGTCGTGCGCGACAAGCCGGGGAACTACCACCTCGACGCGGGCTACAGCGAGAAATGGAAGCGGGACATCTTCTTCGGCGGCATCCGCCTGAACAAGACCTACGTCAGCTTCTACCTGATGCCGGTGTACATGCACCCCGAGCTCTTGAAGAGGGTCTCCCCCGAGCTGAAAAAACGCATGCAGGGGAAGTCCTGCTTCAATTTCAAGACCGTCGAGCCCGCGCTCTTCAAGGAGCTGACGGTGCTGACGAAGCAAGGGCTCGAGCGGTTCAAGAAGGAAGGCCTGCTCTAGCCGATGGAGATCCGTCCCATCACGTCGGCGGAAGCGCGCACCGTGCGCCTTCCCGTGCTCCGCCCGGGGCTGCCGCCCGAATCCGCGATCCTCGATCACGACGACGACCCCGGCACGCGGCATTTCGGGGCGTTCGACGGCGCCAGGCTCGTCGGCGTCGCGACGTTTTTCCCCGAGCCTTGCCCTTTGAGGCCCGGGCCGCGCGCCTGGCGGCTTCGCGGCATGGCGACGCTCGCGGAAATGCAGTGTCGCGGTGGAGGCAGCAGCCTCGTCGCGGAAGGCCTTCGCGTCGCGCGGGCCGACGACGCGGCGCTGATGTGGTGCAACGCTCGGGTTTCCGCGCGCGGCTTCTACGAGAAGCTCGGCTTCGCCACCTTGGGGGACGAGTTCGTTCTTCCGGTCGCGGGCCCGCACTACGTGATGATCAAGGACCTCCAGGAGCCCTCGTGAGCGCGTCGGCCCCGCCCCTCTCCCGCCGTCCGTGGGACATCGTCTTCATCGCGTTTTGGGCGATCAACTTCGGCTTCATCACCTACATGATCGACATCGAGCAGATCGTCATCCCCGACCCGGCGCACTTCACTTATCCGATCTGGCCACCGCGCTTTGCGGTGGACGCGATCCACTGGTGGGCGCGGTCGTTCGACCCGGTCGTCTGGGCGCGCGCGCCGTGGTACCGCGCGACGATCTGGATCGACTCGCTCGTCTTCGGCCCCTTCTACCTCTTCGCGATCCGGGCGTTTTGGAAGGGAAAGAGCTGGATCCGCATCCCCTGCTTCGTCTGGGCCGGGATGATGATCGCGATCGTCACGATCATCCTTTTCGAAGAGCTGTGGGGCACGACCCCGACCGCGGCGCGCGGCCTCGTCCTGGGCGCGAACCTGCCGTGGCTCTTGTTCCCATTCGCGGTGATCTGGCGGATGCGCCGCGAGGTTCCCTTCGGCACGGAAGCACCGTGAAGCCGCTCGCCCCGCCCCATGTTTTCTTCCGCCGCCTGCTCGTCAGCGCCGCCGTGGGCTTCGGTCTCGTGGTGCTGTCGCTGGCCGTCGGCATGGCGGGCTATCACGGCTACGAGGGGCTTCCCTGGATCGACGCGTTCGTGAACGCATCGATGATCCTCTCCGGGATGGGCCCGCTGATGTCGCCCGTCACGACCGGCGGCAAGCTGTTCGCCGGACTCTACGCGCTCTACAGTGGGCTTGCGGTGCTCGTGATCGCGGGCGTTATTTTTGCCCCGGTGGTGCACCGCTTCCTTCACCGGTTCCACATGGAAGCCGAGGACGACTGAGTGTGGAGGTTCCCATGAAGTTGAAGTTCGCCCGCGCCGCTTCGGCGGCGATCGTTTTCGCGCTCGCCGCGTTCCCGGCCTCGGCCGATCTCGCCTCGGCGACGAAGGCGTACGGGAAGGTCCTTACGCAGTACGTCACGCCGCGTGGCGTCAAGTACGACGCCTGGCGCGCGTCGGGCTCCGACATCAAGACGCTCTCCGAGGTCCTGATGGTTTTTCGGAGCACCGACCCGAAGACGCTCGAGCCGAACGAGTTGAAGGCGCTTTACATCAACCTCTACAACGCGAAGATCTTGGACCTGGTCCTCCTCGCAAACCCCAGGGGCTCGATCAAGGAGATCTCCAAGGGTTTGAACCCGATGGAGATCTTCAGCCGCGACGGGTTGAGCTTCGACCAGAAGATGATCAGCCTGAACGACCTCGAAAAACGGCTGCGGGAGGAGTTCAAGGACCCGCGCATTCACTTCGCGGTCAACTGCGCCTCGAAATCGTGCCCGCCGATCCGCCCGGAACCCTACGTCGCGGCCTCGATCGACGAGCAGCTCGACGACGCAACCCGCAGGTACCTTGCCTCGCCCGAGGCCGTCGAGGTGAAAAGCGACGGCGGCAAGACAACCATCGTCTCGGTGAAAATCTTCGACTGGTACGCCGGCGACTTCAAGGCCTCGGGAGGGCCGCTGGCGTTCATCCAGAAGTTCGGGCCGCCCGCCGCCGCCGAGGCGATCGCGGGCGGCAAGGCCAAGCTCGCCTTCGTCGACTACGACTGGAGCCTGAACTCGGCGAAATAACGGATAATGCCGACCTATGCCAACCTACCGCCTCGATTGCGAATACGAAGGAACCCGTTACCACGGCTGGCAAGAGCAGCAAAACGCGCGCTCCGTTTCCGGTGAGCTGAAGCGGGCCATCACGGACGCAGGCGGCGACGTCGTCGAGTTGGGAGGCGCAGGCCGCACCGACGCCGGCGTCCACGCGCTCCATCAGGTCGCACATCTGAGGCTTCGGACGGCCGTCGAATCGCGCCGGTTCCGTCTGGCGATCAACGACGCGCTCCCGCACGACGTGCACGTGATGGCGATGCGGCAAGTTGAAGACCGCTTCCACGCGCGCCACGACGCCGTGCTGCGCTCGTACGTCTACCAGATCTCGCGCCGCCGCACGGCCCTCGCGAAGCGACACGTCTGGTGGATCAAACGAGCGCTCGACCCCGGACGGATCGAGCGGGTCGCAGGCTGCCTTCCGGGGATGAACGACTTCGCGAACTTTTGCGAGCGCCCGCAAGACCAGACCTCGACCCGCGTGCTGGTCGAGCGCGCCGAGGTCGCCTGCGACGGGGCGCTGATCCTCGTTCGACTCGCCGCCTCGCATTTCCTGTGGAAGATGGTCCGCCGCGTCGTCGGCGCCTTGGTCCGCGTCGGCGCGGGCGAGCTCAACGAGCGTGATTTCGAAGCGCTCGTGCGAGGCGGGGCCATTCGCGGCCTCTCGACCGCCGAGTGGACGGCGCCCCCGTCGGGCCTCTTTCTCGAGCGTGTGATCTACGCCGGCGATCCGCCGCTTCCGGCTCTCGCGGCAATGGTCCCGGTTTCGGAGGAGCCATGAAACCATTCGACCCCGCGACCCGCGTCCAGGACTACCTCGTCTTCGGCGAGTTCGGCGACGTCAACCCGTCGATCACCGACTCGTCCACTTACACCTTCCTGCGCCCCGAGACGATGCAGGAAGTGTTCGAGCACGAGATCGAGGGGTGCTTCCTCTACTCGCGCCACTGGAACCCCACGAACAAGGTCCTGGCGGACGCGCTCGCGCGCATGGAAGACGGCGAGGGTGCGGTCGTCATGTCCTCGGGGATGGCGGCGATCTCGACGACTCTGATGCTCCACTGCGGCGCCGGGGACGACGTCGTCGCGTCGCGAACGATCTACGGGGGCACCTACGCCCTGATGAAGAACCTCCTCCCCCGCTTCGGCATCACGACGCGCTTCGTGGACACGAAGGATCTCGCCGCGGTGCGCGCGGCGATCGGCCCGAGGACGAAGGTCCTGTACTGCGAGTCGATCAGCAACCCGTTGCTCGAAGTGAACGACATCCCGAAGTTAGCAGGGATCGCCAAGGAACACGGCATCCCGCTCGTCGTGGACAACACGTTCAGCCCGATGATCATCTCGCCGCTTCGGCTCGGCGCGGACGTGGTCGTCCACAGCATGACGAAGTTCATCAACGGGACGAGCGACTGCGTGGCCGGCTGCGTCGTCGGCTCGCACGCGACAGTCGCGGGCCTGATGGACATCAACCAGGGCCCCGCGATGCTCTTCGGCCCCACGCTCGACGCGTTCCGCGCGGCGAGCATCCTGAAGAACATTCACTCGCTGCACGTGCGGCTAAAGAAACACTCCGAAAACGCGCTCGAGCTGGCGCGGCACATGGCGAAAAAGGGGCTGAAGGTTCACTACCCGGGGCTGCCGGACCATCCCCATCACGCGTTGCTCTTACACCTCATGAATCCCGGGTACGGCTACGGCGGGATGCTCGTGCTCGACGCCGGGACCGCGGCGGCGGCGAACCGCTTGATGATGAAGATGCAGCAAGAGAAGGTCGGCTACCTCGCCGTGAGCCTCGGCTACTTCAAGACGCTTTTCTCGTCTCCGGGGCGGAGCACGTCGTCGGAGATCCCCGTCGAAGATCAGGTTCGCATGGGCCTGTCGGACGGGCTCGTCCGGTTTTCCATCGGGCTCGACCAGAACATCGACCGCACGTGGGAGACGATCGAGCGGTGTTTGGGGGATGCGAAGATCGGCTAGTCGAACGGCCACGCCGCCTCGTCCTTGGCCGCCGGCGTCCATCGCACGCGGTAGACGGGCTCGGGCTTCAGCTGGTTCTCGATCGCGGCGCAAACCTCGTCGTCGGTCGGTGCGACGGCGCTGCTTCGCGGAATCGCGAGGAACGCGTCGAGGTCGAACGGTTTTCCGGTCTTCGCGATGTCGTCACGCCACATGGCGAGCGCGGGATCGGGTGAGAACCAACGCCCCTCGAGGCGTTCGAACGCCGACCAGATCGAAAACACCGGGATTTGCAGCGGGGACTTGAGCTCGCCGGGGTACCCCTCGCGCTCGACGATCTCGCCGGGGACCGTCACGCGCAAGGGGGCGGGGAACGGGTCGTAGACGAGGCGCGAGATCTCGTCGATGGTGTAAGGCTCGCCCGGCGCGGGGTCGAGGACAACGCCGATGGTGGAGATCGCGGCGTCGGTGGCGAACTCGAGCGCGGACTCCTCTTTCGTGAGCTTCTCCTCTTCGGTTTTCACCGAGAAGAGCTTGCCGAGACAGGCGCGCGCGCGGTCGGGATGCGTCTCGAGATAGCCGTAGAGCTCCTTCGTGGCCGCGGCGTAGGTCGCGAGACTCGCGCAGAACTCCGACAGTTGAACGTCGAGCCGCTGACGTTGCACGGCCGTTGCGTGGCCGCTGCGCCCGGGCGTCAGCGTCAACTCGGCCCAGCCTTCGCCGTCGGCGTAGACGACGCCGATGCCGGTGTCGCGAAAGAACTCGCGAAGGTCGGCCGGTTCCCGGAGAAGTGCATTCCGGACGACGCGCCGCAAGCGGCCTTCCTCGCGGTCCACGACGTCCCTCTGGCGCTCGGGCTCGACGCTGCGCAGTCGCGCGCTCCACGGGTCGCTCCCCGCTTCGAGCTCGCGCGCGACCGACTCGAGGCGTTGCTGCACGCGCGGCGACTTGTCGTAGTCGGACGGGTTGCGCAAGACGACGCCGATCGATACGACCGACGCTCCGTGTCGGAGCACACGCACGTCGAGCGATTCGGACACCGGCGGCTCCAAACAGCCCGCCAACAGAAGGGCGATCGGGATGACGGCTAATCGGCGATCGATCATGACGACCTCCATCGTTCCGGTTTCGAAGAGAGGTTATACGCCTGTTGCGTTTCTTGAAGAAAAAGGGGACTGTCCCCTTTCATGCGTATCCCGCACGATCTGACGCCGACCGCGTGGGCACGCGCGCGCGCGGCGCGGGGGTCGGTTCCTTACGATCTGACGATCAGCAACCCGACCCTTTGCGGCTTCACGTACCCGCACGATCTCCTGGATCCGCTGCGCGACCCCGCCGCTCTCCATTACCGGCCGGACCCCAAGGGCCTTCTCAGTGCCCGCAAGGCGGTGGCGCGCGAGTATGCGGCGCGAGGCGTCGCCGTCGATCCCGAGCACATCGTGCTGACTGCGTCGTCGAGCGAGTCCTACGGCTTCCTGTTCAAGCTCTTGTGCGATCCCGGCGACACGGTCCTCGTGCCCACGCCGTCGTATCCATTGTTCGAGCACTTGGCCTCGCTCGAGGGCGTGCGCGTCGCTCGATTCGCTCTCGATCCGGAGAACGGGTGGCAACCGTCTCCCCCCGAGCCCGGGGTGGCGAAGGGCGCGCGCGCGGCGATCTTGGTCCACCCGAACAACCCCACCGGTTCGTGGATCGACCCCGCGGCCGCCGAGCGGCTCGCCGTCTGCGCGGGCGTTGCCCCGATCCCTCTCATCGTCGACGAGGTGTTCCTCGACTTCCCGCTCGCCCCGCACGTGCACGCGATGACGTTCGCGGCGCGCTCGACGGGATTGACCTTCACGCTCGGCGGCCTCTCGAAGAGCCGGGGCCTTCCGCAGCTGAAGCTCTCGTGGATCGTGGCGAGCGGACCCAACGCCGAAGTCGCGGCGGCACTCGAAGCGCTCGAGTTCATCGGGGACAGCTACCTGTCGGTCGGCACGCCGATCCAGGACGCGCTCCCAGAGATCCTGGAGCGCGCGGCCCCTGTGCGCCATGCGATTCTCGCCCGCTGCCGCGAGAACCTCACCCTTGCGCGCGGGATCGTCCAAGGGGTCCCCGCGGTGGAGTTGCTCGAGCCCGGCGGCGGTTGGAGCGTCGTCTTGCGGTTCCCTCGCGTCGTCACCGAAGAGGCGTTGGTGCTGGAACTTCTCGAGCGGCACGGCGTCGCCGTCCAACCGGGCTACTTCTTCGACTTCCCGACGGAGGGCTACCTCGTCCTCAGCCTGCTGCCCGACCGCCGTACGTTCGAGGCCGGCCTCGAGCTGACGCTAACGGCGATCTCCTCCCGCCTTTGAAAAGGGGACTGTCCCCTTTTCTCAACTCAGCAGGAATCGCAGAAGCTGCGGCAGCCGCTCGGCCCAGGCGGCCTCGTTGTGGACGGCTCCCTCTTCCTCGACGTACAGGAGGTCGGGGCCCTCGCGGTAGCCCTTCCGCACCAGCAGATCCCGCGCGTCGCGCACCATCCCCACGTACTCCCTCGGCTTGTGGCGCAGGTGGAGCGGATCGCGAGCGCGGGGACGGCCCTCGTGGGTGCCGACGTCCAGGTAGATCCGCCCGCCGACGAATCGCGCGCGCTCGAGGTAGTCCATCAGAGCACCCCGCGCGAAACCGACGGAGGGGGAGATCGCGCCCACCGTGCCGAACACGTCGGGCCGCTCGAAGAACGCGTAGAGGCTGATCAGTCCGCCCATCGACGATCCGATCGTTCCCGTCGCCTCACGATCCCCCGTGGTGCGAAACGCCTCGTCAACGAGAGGCTTCACCGTCTCGACCACGAACTTCACGTAATCGGCGGCGCGACCGCCCCCGAAACGCGCGTCGTGAAACGGGCTGTACTCATGGAGGCGGTCCGCGCCGGTGTTGGGGACGCCGACGACGATCGCCTCGATCCCCTCTTCGGCCAGCTCCTCGAGCGCCTCGTCGACGCGCCACTCCCCCGCGAAGCTCGTCACCTCGTCGAAGAGATTTTGCCCGTCGTGCATGTAGAGGGTCGGGTAGGTCCGGTTCGCGGTGGGGTAGGACGGCGGCAGGTAGACGAGGATGTCGCGCGTGTTGCCGAGCACTTCGCTTCGCACGCCGCGCAACACCTTGACGGTGCCCGCGATGCGCGCGCCGCCGCCTTCGTAGGCCTCTTCGTAGTCGAGCCAGTCCGCCATCGCCCCGCACGATAGCAAGAGGGCGGTCAGCTTTCCTTGGCGACCCGCGGCAGCCGCACGCGGAACGCGGCGCCACCCAGATCCGACCGGAAGACCTCGACCGACCCGTGGTGCGCGTCGGCGCAGACATTCACCGAGACCAACCCCAGCCCCAGCCCATTCGGTTTCGAAGTGTAGAACGCCTCGAAGATCGCGTCTTTCGCGTCGTCGGGGATGCCGGGACCGTTGTCGTGGACCTCGATGTACGCGGCCTCCGCGTCGCTGGCCAGTCGAACCTCGATCCGCCCGGCACCCCGGGTCGCATCGGCGGCATTGAGGATCAGGTTCAAGAGCATCCGGTCGATGAGGACTTCATCCATTGGAATCATGACGGCAGCGCCGACGTTCGTCGTGACGGCGCACCGTCGAACCCGTTCATGGCGCCGGGCGAGCTGAACCGAGCGTTCGACGACAGCGACGAGATCGCGATCGCTCGTTGCCCCGGGGAGACGTTCCAGGCCGAGGGTCATCAACCGTTGCGACAGCGCGGCGAGGTCGACGAAAGCACGTTGCATCGCATCGGCCGCGTTCTTCTTCGTCTCCATCCCGGCCAGCGGCTCGGCGAGCAGCTCCGCGCTCCCTCGCGCCACCATCAAGACGTTGTTGATGTCGTGAGCCACCGACGCCGCGAAGAGCCCGGCAAGCGCCCGGTGCTCCGAGGCAACGAGCACGTCGCGTTGAGCGATGAGGAGATCCTGCTGACGTTTCACGCGAACCAAGAGCAGAAGCGCGACAACGTAGAGCAGGGCGCCCGTGCAAACGACGAACAGGATGCCCTTGACTCGTTCGAGCTGTTCTAGTTGCTCGACCGACCGCGAAGTGACAGCCGCGACGTGCGACGAGACCACGATGTAGACCGCGCTCGAGGCCACATAGATGAAGGCCAAGAGGGCCGCGGTCCTATGGGGCCGGGTCGCGCGTTCGTGGAGGGATTGGCTCATACGTTCACGGCGAGACGTTTTTACCACAACAGCCTCATACTTCCTCGGCCATGTCCCGGACCCGCCTCACCGGCGCGCTCTTCTTCCTCTTCATCCCCCTCGTGCTCGTCCTCTACCTCCGCATGCCGCTGGGGCTCCCAGGCAGCGTCTTTCTCGGCATGGTCCTGATGTTCACCCACCCTCTCATCGCGCGGCCCTTCATGAATCGCCACCTCGCGAGGCGCTGCTTCTGGTGCGGCCGCGATCTTTCGGGTCCCGGAGTCCCCGCCCCATTCCGTTCGAGGAGGGAGACGATCGAAGCACGAGCCTGCTCGGGCACCCACGCGGACTGGTTGATCGCCTTCGCGCGAATGGTCGCCGCCTTGCGGCTCGTCGTGTTCCTGTTGATCTTCCTGCCCGTTTCGATCTACCTCGCCAACGCGCTCCTCACGATCGCGGGGCACGGCTTTCTCCCCCTCGACGCCGCGCGGGCGGCGTTCAAGATCCCGATCGCGGTCGCGGTCGTTACGCTGTCCTTCGCGTGGCCGCTCGGATCGCGGCTCACGCGCGAGCCAGCGATCGACTTCCCCGCGCATAACCTGTCGTTGCTCGGCGTCGCCGCCACGCTCTGGGTCTTCCGGATCGTGGGGCTGTTCTGGCTCGGCCAGGCCCTGTGGAACGCGTTGCGATCCCGTTAGGGGGACTGTCCCCCTCACCAAGCCTTCGGAACGCGGCCGAGGCTCCACTTCAACGCGGGGGGCGTCACCATCGTCGTCACGATCACCATGACGACGATCGCGGAGAAACTCGCGGCGTCGACGATGTGCTCGCCGCCGACCTTGAGGCCCAGCCCGATGTTCGCGAAGATCAGGCCAACCTCGCCGCGCGGGATCATCCCGAGGCCGACCGTCAGCCGATCGACACTCTTCCCGATCACGCCCAAGGAGCAGGCCTGCTTCCCGATGATGGCAGCGACCGTCAACGCGGCGGCGATGCCTAAGACGCCGGGTTGTGCGAACGACGTCAGATCGGTCCGCATGCCCATCAAGACGAAGAAGATCGGGACCAGAAAAGACGAGATCGGATGGATGAGCTCCTCCAGTTCGTGCTCCCCGCGATCGACGAAGTCCCGGTAATGGACCTTCTCGAGGATGAGCCCCGCCGCGAACGCGCCGACGATCGGGGCGAGCTCGATCGCGTTGGCCAACCAGGAGAGCACGAAGCAGAACGACAACCCCATGGCCAGCAGAACGCCATTCGTCTTGAGTCGCGAGGCGAACGAGAAGAGCCTGGGGGTGAGGGCCGCACCCAGAATCAGCGCTCCAGCGAGGAACACGAGCGCCTTCCCGAGCGGCCAGAAGATGGTCCCAAGCGTGAACGCGCTACCTCGGTCCGCGGCGACGATGAGCCCAGTGACCGCGGAGAGGATGACCAGCCCCATGACGTCGTCGATCACCGCCGCGCCCAAAATCACGCGCGCTTCATTGCTCTGCGACCGGTTGAGGTCTTTGAACACGCGGGCCGTGATGCCGACGCTGGTCGCGCAGAGCGTCGCGCCAATGAAGATGTGCAGATAGATCGAATGCTCAGGCATCAGCCACGCGGAGACGCCCCATCCGAGAAGGAAGGGCGCCACCACGCCCAGGGTCGCCACCATGAAGGCCGAGAGCCCGACCTTCATCATCTGCGAGATCGTGGATTCGAGCCCCACCTCGAAGAGGAGGATCAAGACACCCAGACTGGCGAGCATGCTGATCGTGCCGTCGTGCTTGATCGGTTCGAGGCCGTCGAAACCCACCAGGTTCAGGTTGCCGATCAGAACCCCGAACGCCAGCTCGCCGAGCACCGACGGCTGCCCGATCCGCGCCGCGAGGTCTCCCCCGATTTTGGCCGCGATGAGGATCAGCGCGAGCGCCAAGACGACCGGCGCGATGGGATCGCCGTGCACCCCGGCCGACGCAACGAAGAGGTGCATTGTGCTTCCTCCCATCCGTTCACTCCCCCTGGGACCTCCCGCGACGCGCAAGGCCGGCCCATGATAGAACTCCGCGCGGACTTTTCGACCTCAGGAGATCCTCGATGAAGAAATCCCTCCTTGGCATCCTGGCGGCGGCCTTCGCCCTCACCGCCCTCACCGCGTGGGCGCAGGGCGATGACTTCTCCAAAGTCGAGATCAAGGCGACGAAGGTCGCGGGGTCGATCTGGATGCTCCAGGGAGCGGGCGGCAACATCGGCGTCTCCTCCGGCCCCGACGGCCTGTTGATCGTGGACGACCAATTCCTCCCCCTGGCCGACAAGATCAAGACCGCGCTCAAAGGGATCTCCCCGGACGGCAAGCTCGCGTTCGTCGTGAACACCCACTGGCACGGCGACCACACCGGCGGAAATCGGGCGTTCGGGAAAGACGCGACGATCATCGCGCAGAGCAACGTCAGGAAGCGCCTCGCAGCCCCGCAAGAGCGGGGCGGCCGCCCGTCCGAGGCGTCCCCGAAGGAAGCGCTTCCGGTCGTCACCTTCGAGGACGGCGTGACGATCTGGTTCAACGGCGAGGAGATCCAGGTCGTCCACGTTCCGAGCGGCCACACCGACGGAGACGCGATCATTTTTTTCAAGAGTGCGAACGTCGTGCACATGGGCGACCAGTTCTTCAACGGGATGTTCCCGTTCATCGACCTGGCCTCGGGAGGCGACGTGGCGGGCTACGTCGAGAACGTGGCGGACATGGTCGCGAAAATCCCAGCCGACGCGAAGATCATCCCCGGCCACGGCGCGCTCGCCACCCGTCAAGACCTCGAGAAGTTCCACACCATGCTCGCGAAGACGAGCGATTACGTGCATGCGGAGATCGCCAAGGGGATGACGCTCGAGCAAGCGAAGAAGGCGGGGCTCCCGGACGAGTGGAAGCCCTGGGCCAGCGACTTCGTCCCCGTAGAGCGCTGGGTCGAGACCGTCTACACCAGCCTCAAGAAATAGGGGACGGTCCCCTTTTTCTTACAAAATTGAATGGGAGTGGTGGAATGCGCGTTTCCGTCCCGTTGCGCCGCGCCTACAAGCTGGTCAACCACGGACCGACGACGCTGATCACGTCTGCTTCGGGCGGCCGCCGCAACGTGATGACCGCCGCGTGGGTGATGGCGGTCGACTTCGATCCGGCGAAGATCTTGGCCGTGATCGCGGCCGAGACCTTCACCCGCCGGCTGATCGAGGCGTCAGGGGAGTTCGTCGTCAACGTCCCCACCCTGAAGATGATCGACGCGGTCTACGCCGCGGGGCAAGTGTCGGGCGAGGACGAGGACAAGTTCGCCGCGTTGGCGCTCGCAACGTTCCCCGCGTCGATCGTCGGCGCACCCCTTCTTGCGGGCTGCGCGGCGTGGCTCGAATGCAAGGTCATCCCCGAGCCCCACATGCAGGAGCGTTACGACCTCTTCGTGGGCGACGTGGTCGCGGCCTGGGCCGACGACGCCTCCTTTGTGGACGGTGTGTGGCGTTTCCCGCGCGACGAGGACCGCACGCTGCACCACCTCTCCTCGGGAACCTTCGTCACCAGCGGCGACATCGTGAAGGCGAAGTCGTAGATGGAGATCGTCATGCGCCGTTTCGCACCCGCCGCCCTTTTCGCTACGCTTGCTCTCGCTCCCGCCGCGGCAGACGGCGATCAGGCCAAGCGCATCACGGCCGCGGGTTTGCTGCGAGACACAACAGCACTGTCGGACGACGCCATGGGCGGTCGCGGCCCCGGAAGCCCGGGCGACCGCCTGGCGCGGGCGTACCTCGCGAAGCGCCTGAAGGAAATCGGGTTCGAACCGGGCGGGCCCGGCGGGAGCTGGGAACAGCCCTTTCCTATCGTGGGCGTGACGATGCAGCACCCCACCTCCTGGACCTTCAGGGCAGCGGCCGGTGGCGAGGCGTCGTTTCGCTGGTGGGACGAGTTTATCGGCAACTCCGGCATACAAGCGCCCAAGGTTTCGATCGAGAACGCCGAGGTCGTCTTTGCGGGCTACGCGATCGAGGCCCCCGAATTCCAGTGGGACGACTTCAAGGGCGCCGACCTCAGAGGGAAGATCGTCCTGATCCTGAACAACGATCCCGATTGGGACCCGAAGCTCTTCGCCGGGAAGAAGCGCCTCTATTACGGCCGCTGGGACTACAAGTACGAAAGCGCCGCCCGGCATGGCGCGGCCGGCGCGATCATCATTCACACCGAGCCGTCCGCCGGGTACGGCTGGAACGTCGTACAGACGTCCTGGTCGGGGACGTCGTTCGAGCTTCCCAGTCGCGACGAGCCGCGCGTCAAACTGCGGAGCTGGATGACCGAAGATGCGGCGCGCAAGCTCGTTCGCCTGGGAGGGCGAGACCTCGACACGCTCGTCGCCGCCGCGAAGAAACGCGACTTCAAGCCCGTCCCGCTGGGGATCGCAACCTCGCTGGCCTTCGACGTGAAGCTCGAAAACACCGAGACCGCCAACGTGATCGGCGTCCTTCGCGGGTCTGATCCCAAACTGCGCGACGAGACGATGATCTACACCGCCCATCACGACCATCTGGGCATCGGCGTGCCCGACGCCACGGGAGACCGGATCTACAACGGCGCGCTCGACAACGCGTCCGGGTGCGCGCAGGTTCTGGCGATCGCTGGGGCTTTCGCCGCCACGGCGCCTCGCGGACAACGAAGCGTCATGGCGCTGTTCGTCGGCGGCGAGGAGCAGGGGTTGCTGGGATCCCTTTACTACGTGACGCATCCGACGATTCCCATTTCGAGGATCGTCGCCAATCTCAACATCGACGGCGGAAACATCTTCGGCCGCGCGAAGGACGTCGCCGTCGTCGGCCTGGGGAAGTCCGATCTGGAGACCCGTCTCACGGGTGCCGCGAAGACGCAGGCCCGTACCGTCGTGGACGAGCCCGAGCCCGACAAGGGGTACTACTACCGCTCCGACCAGCTCAACTTCGCCCGCGCCGGAGTCCCCGCGCTCTACTTCAGGTCGGGGCAGAACTACCTCGGCCGCCCCGAGGGCTGGGGCAAGGCGAAAGAGGCGGAGTACCGGAAGACGCGCTATCACCAGCCGAGCGATGCCATCACTCCCGAGTGGAATTTGGACGGCATGATCGAAGACGACGTGCTCGCCTATCGCGTCGGCATCGACGTGATCCGTGGCGCCGCACTTCCCGCGTGGTTCCCCGGCGACGAGTTCGAGGCCAGGCGCAAGACCACCGCGCGTTGACGGTTGCCTTCCCTGAATCCTCCGCGCTATGCTCCGGAGCCATGGCAGAGTCCATCTCGATGAATCGTTCCGACGCCTTCGCGTGCTCCACCATCGGCCGCAAGGTCGTGATGGCCGGCACGGGCCTCGTCCTTTTCGGCTTCGTCTTTGCCCACATGCTCGGGAATCTCCAGATGTTCCTCCCCGACCACGAGGCGATCAACCACTACGGCAAGTTCCTCCAAGAGATGCTCCACGGCGGCGGGATCTGGGTGGCGCGCGCGGTGCTGCTGGGCTCGGTCTCGCTTCACATCTGGGCGGCGTGGTCGCTGACCCGGACGAGCTGGAAGGCGCGACCGGTTCCCTACAAGATCGTCGCGCCGGATGCTTCGACCTATGCCTCGCGCACCATGCGGTGGAGCGGGCCGATCCTCTTCCTGTTCATCGTCTATCACCTGCTCCACTTCACCGTCGGCAGCGTCCACCCCGCCTTCATCCAAGGGGACATCTACCGGAACGTGATCGTGGGTTTTTCGTTCTGGCCGGTCGCAGCCGCCTACGTGCTCGCGATCTTGGCCCTCGGATTGCACCTCCGGCACGGCGCGTGGAGCATGCTGCAAACGCTTGGAGCGTCGCACCCCCGTTGGGACGGCGCGCGCAACCTGGCTGCAACCGCGTTCACCGCGATCATCGTCTTGGGTTTCATCTCCGTTCCGCTGGCGGTTCTCGCCGGCGTCTTGAAGTAGGACCGACGCCATGGAGCTCCGCTCGAACATCCCCGACGGTCCCGTCGACAAGGCATGGACGAAGCACCGTTTCGAGATGAAACTGGTCAACCCGGCCAACAAGCGGAAGTACTCCGTGATCGTCGTCGGCACGGGGTTGGCGGGCGGCGCCGCGGCCGCGTCGATGGCCGAGCTCGGCTACTCCGTCCTGGCGTTCTGCTATCAAGACTCGCCGCGCCGCGCGCACTCGATTGCGGCACAAGGCGGGATCAACGCCGCGAAGAACTACCAAAACGACGGCGATTCGGTGTGGCGCCTGTTCTACGACACGGTCAAGGGCGGCGACTTCAGGGCGCGCGAGGCCAACGTCTACCGGCTCTCCGAGCTGTCGGTGAACATCATCGATCAGTGCGTAGCCCAGGGGGTGCCGTTCGCGCGCGAGTACGGGGGCGTCCTCGCGAACCGCTCATTCGGCGGGGCCCAGGTGTCGCGCACCTTCTACGCGCGAGGCCAGACGGGGCAGCAGCTCCTGCTCGGGGCCTACCAGGCGCTCGAACGCCAGATCGGCCTCGGCAAGATCGCGATGTACTCCCGCCACGAGATGCAAGACGTCATCGTCGTCGACGGCCGCGCTCGCGGCATCGTCGTGCGCGACATGGTCACGGGCGCGATCACCTCGCACCTCGCCGACGCGGTCGTTCTGGCGACGGGCGGGTACGGCAACGTGTTCTACCTGTCGACCAACGCGACGGGGTGCAACGCGACGGCGATCTGGCGCGCGTACAAGCGCGGCGCCGCGTTCGGCAATCCTTGCTACACGCAGATCCACCCCACCTGCATCCCGGTCAGCGGGGACCACCAGTCGAAGTTGACGCTGATGTCCGAATCGCTGCGCAACGATGGGCGCATCTGGGTCCCGAACAAGGCCGACGACAAACGGCCCGCCTCGGCGATCCCGGAGGACGAGCGGGACTACTACCTCGAGCGCAAGTACCCCAGCTTCGGCAACCTCTCCCCTCGCGACATCTCCTCGCGCGCCGCGAAGCAGGTGTGCGACGAGGGGCGCGGGGTCGGCCCGACGGGCTTAGGCGTGTACCTCGACTTTGCCGACGCCATCAAGAGGTTGGGCGAGGACGCGATCCGCGAGAGGTACGGCAACCTCTTCGACATGTACGAGCGCATCACCGACGAGAACCCTTACAAGGTCCCGATGCGCATCTTCCCCGCCGTGCACTACACGATGGGCGGCCTCTGGGTCGACTACAACCTCATGTCGACGCTGCCGGGGCTGCACGTCATCGGCGAGGCCAACTTCTCCGACCATGGTGCGAACCGGCTCGGCGCGTCGGCGCTGATGCAGGGGTTGGCCGACGGCTACTTCGTCATCCCCTACACGATCGGGAACTACCTCGCCGCAACCAAGCTCGACAAGATCGGCTCCGACCACCCCGAGGTGCGGCGAACCGAGGCCGAGGTGGCGGGCAGAAACACCACGCTCCTTGGCATCAAGGGAAATCGCACGACGGCGTCGTTCCACCGTGAGCTCGGGAAGATCATGTGGGAGCACTGCGGCATGACCCGGAACGAGAAGGGTCTGACCCTGGCTCTTGCCGAGATCCCGAAGCTCCGCGAGGAGTTCTGGAAGAACGTCAAGGTTTTGGGGGACGGCGCCGAGCTGAACCCGTCTCTCGAGCATGCAGGACGTCTGGCGGATTTCTTCGAACTGGCCGAGTTGATGTGCCTGGACGCGCTTACGCGCCGCGAGTCGTGTGGCGGCCACTTCCGCGAGGAATTCCAGACCGAAGAGGGCGAAGCGCTTCGCGACGACCGGAACTTCTGCCACGTCGCGGCCTGGGAATACCAAGGCCCTGACAAGAAGCCGGTGCGCCACGTCGAGCCGCTCGAGTTCGCAAACGTCCACCTCGCGACCCGGAGCTACAAGTAGCCATGGACATCACCCTCCACGTCTGGCGCCAGGCCTCTGCCTCCGACAAGGGCCGATTCGTCACCTACCCGGCCGCCGGCGTCAGCCCGGACATGTCGTTTCTCGAGATGCTGGATGTCGTCAACGAGCGCCTGATCGCGAAGGGCGAAGCGCCGATCGCGTTCGACCACGACTGCCGCGAGGGGATCTGCGGCACCTGCGGGATGGTGATCAACGGCAGCCCGCACGGACCGCGCAAGCTGACGACCACCTGCCAGCTGCACATGCGCTCCTTCAAGGACGGCGACTCGATCACGATCGAGCCCTGGCGCGCGGCGGCGTTTCCCGTTCTTCGCGACCTCGTCGTCGACCGGCGCGCCTTCGACAGGATCATCCAGGCGGGCGGGTTCGTCTCGGTCCCGACGGGGAGCGCCCCCGACGGCAACGCGATCCCGGTCCCGAAAGACGCCGCCGAGCGCTCGATGGACGCCGCCTCCTGCATCGGCTGCGGCGCCTGCGTCGCCGCGTGCCCGAACGCGTCGGCGTCGCTGTTCGTCGCGGCGAAGATCAGCCACCTCGGGCTGCTCCCCCAAGGCCAGGCCGAGCGCGACCCGCGCGCCTTGAACATGGTGGCGAGGATGGACGAGGAACTATTCGGTTCGTGCACGAATCACGGCGAATGCGAGGCCGCGTGCCCCAAGGGAATCTCCCTCGAGACGATCGCGAGGATGAACCGCGACTACATCGCGGCGTCCATCACCCATCGGCCGAAGCCCGGGTCCGGCGGCGGGACCGGCTAGAGGACAATTTGTTGCGCACACCTCGCCTCCCGTTTTGCACGTTCGTGTTTGCCCTCGTCATGGCGATTGCATCGGCGCCCGCCGCGGCCAAGACCAGTTCCTCGAGCGGCCAGAGCACCGGAGCGCTCGTCGGTTTCGGCGCCGGCGTGCTGCTCCCCCAGGGACCGTTCGCGGAGTTCAACGATCCCTCGTATTTCATCCAGAGCCGGTCGCTGTACGTCGAAAAGATCATCGGGGGACGCGCCGCTGCTTACTACGGCGACACCGCCGGTAAGAAAGGCGAGGACGGTGGCCGCGTGTACGGCTTCGACTTCGACTTTCTCGTGAAGTTCGGAAGTGCCGCCACCTTCGGGTACATCTATGCGGGAGCGGGGTACGGGACGCTGACCTACTCCGCGCCCGACCCCACGAGCTCGACCACGCAGAAAACCGCCGTGCGGCACTCGGGTTACGACTGGTGCTGGACCGGCGGGATCGGCGTGACCATCAAGCGCAAGTTCTACATCGAAGCGAGCTACATCTCGTATCAGACCGGCCCCGAAACGACCGAGTTCATCCCCGTCGTCATCGGCTTCCAGTTCTGACGAAACGGATGGGTTGCGACCCCGGTGCGGGGCCCGCAGGACGCGGGCCCCGTTTTCGTCTTGGTGGGAGTTACTTCGCTAGCGTGAGAACGTAGTCGGCGATCGCCTTCGCCTGATCGGCGTTCACCTTCTCGCCGAGACCCTTCATCTTCCCCTTGCCCTCGTGAATGATCTTCACGATGCCTTCGCTGGTTTCGCCCTTCTTCCAGGCGGGGTCGTTGAAGTTCTTGGCTCCCGCCGCCATCTTCTTGGCCACTCCGTCCGCACCGTGGCACATCGCGCACTTCGAGCCGTAGAGCGCCTTGCCGTCTTCCGCCGCGAAGGCCGGAACGACCGCGAGGCAGAACGCGAACGCCACGAGCAAGACCGTTAACGTCTTCATCGTCATCTTTCTCTCCTGTTGATAAGAGCGCCTAGGTTCACATCATAAAGGAAAGGCCGCCCGGCGCAAAACCTGGGCGGCCTTTCGGCGGGGTGCCCTCGGGGGGGACCGGGGGAAGCCCCCGCCCTATTTCGCCAACGTCAAGACGTAGCCCGCGATCGCGGTCATCTGCTCGGGGCTGAGCTTGTCGCCCAGGCCCTTCATCTTGCCTTTCCCGTCCTTGGTGTCCTTGACGATCATCTCGACCGTCGCGGTTTTTTTCCAGGCCGGGTCGTTGAAGTTCTTGGAGCCTGCGGCCATCTTCTTGGCGACGCCGTCCGTGCCGTGGCACATCGCGCACTTCGAATCGTAGAGGGTCTTTCCGTCTTCGCCGGCGAGCGCCGGAACGGCCAATCCGAATGCGGCCAACAGGGCTATCGGAACGAACTTTCTCATGTTCACGCGGTATCTCCTCTTGCTCCGTTGCGGAGGGAAGATGGTACCGCCATCGCTCGGGGCTGCCCCAAGCAATAGTGGCCAAAGCCGATCTGTAATTCGAGGTAGTCCAACGGGCGACCGTGGTCAAGGGAGCGGGCGCTCGAACCACTGCGCGTCCCAGTACCGGCCGAACTTGCGTCCGGCCTCGCGGAACAGCCCCGCCGGCTCGAATCCGAATCGCGCGTGCAGGGCGATCGAGGCGGGGTTCGGGAGCACGATGACCGCGTACGCGCGGTGCACGTCTTCCCCCGCCAGAGCTGCGAAGAGCGTCGCGTAAAGGCGCGTTCCGACCCCCCGTGCGTGTCGGTCGGGGTGCACGTATACGGTGGTCTCGACGGAAGTGAGGTACCCCGGTTTCTCCCGGAGCTTCCCGCTCGTCGCGTAGCCTGCGATCGCGCCCCCGTCGATCGCGACGAGCAATCGATGTGGGCCGGAATCGGCATAGCGACTCATCCACTGCCTTCGAGATTCGAGCGAAGCCGGCTCGAGATCGAAGGTCGCGGCGCTCGTCTTGACGTAGTGGTTGTAGAGGTCCGTCAGCGCCGGTAGGTCGCCGCTTTCCGCCGCGCGGACGAGAACAGGGTCCATCCCGTAACCGTACCATCTGGGCACTGAGTGGCAGGGCCGGGTACGATGGAACGCATGAGCGCCCTGACCGCCCTCCCCGAGCGACGCCAGTCCCTCGGCGAGGAGATCGCCAACAGCGTCAGCCACGGCGTGGGATTAGTCGCCGGCGCTGTCGCGGCGCCTATCCTGATCGTTGCCGCCGTGCGGCGAGGCGATCCCGCGTTCCTCGTCGGCGCCAGCATCTTCGCGGCGACGATCGTCTTGATGTACCTCTCGTCGACGCTCTATCACGCGCTGCCGGAGAACCGGGCGAAACGCGTCTTCCGCGTCCTCGACCACGGCTCGATCTACTTGCTGATCGCGGGAACCTACTCACCGTTCACCCTCGGCATGCTTCGAGGCACGTGGGGCTGGACACTATTCGGCATCGTGTGGGGGCTCGCCATCGTGGGCATCGTCATGAAATCCACGGGGCGTGCTTGGCATCCGGTCTTTTCGACCGGACTCTACCTCGTCATGGGGTGGCTCGCCGTGATCGCCGTGCGGCCCTTCTGGACGCACCTCCCCAAGGCGTCGATTGCTTGGCTTGCCGCGGGCGGCCTGGCCTACACCGTCGGCGTCGGGTTCTACGCCGCGCGGCGTCTTCGCTACGGCCACTTCGTTTGGCATCTGTTTGTCGTCGCGGGCACCGCCTGCCACATCCTGGCCGTCATCGCATGCACGCTCTGACCGGTCGCAGGTGCTTGATCGCGGGCACTGTTCCGTAGAGGAGGCTTCGAATGACCCTCGTCTTCGCCTTGAGCCTCGCGCTCGTTCCGGGGCTTCAACCCTCGCCGGCACCCGCCTCGGTCATCGAGACGTTTCTCGGGTGGGCCATTGAAGGACGGAGCATCCCCGCCGATCCGCCGCAACCGGCGCCGGCTCTCCCCCATCGAAATTGCGGTGGGCGCCTCGATCCCGAGCATCTTCCCGAGACCGTCTACGTGGCGTGGCAGCTCTCAGCTGAAGCACAACATGCCGCCTGCAATTGGAAGTACGACGTCGCCTCTCGCCGCGCGACGCCGCTGACGCCGGCCGAGGCCGCCGACGTCGCGCAACGAATCGTCGCCGGGACCGTCGCCCCGCAGGAGCGCGCGTTCTTCCACTCGGTGCCGCAGCGCGAGGGCCGGCTCGCCGTCACGGCGGGATACTGCTGGGGTTCGGCCACGGGAACGTTCGCGTTTCGAGCGGACGGCCCCGTGTTGGTCGGCGAGCTCGTGCTTCACGGGTACTGAGGGCGGGATCGCAGCCATGCTCCCCATCCTCGACACGCCGCGCCTCAAGCTTCGCCCACTCGCGGAAGCGGATGTCCCCGCGCTATTCGCGATCTTCAGGGATCCCGAGTCGATGCGCTACTGGACCCACCCGGCGATGACCGACGTCGCAGAGGCCGAAGCGCTGCTGCGCGAGATTCAACACGACGCTGAGGCGGAGACGCTCTTCCAATGGGGGATCGCGCGGCGCGAGGACGATCTGGTGATCGGTACCTGCACGCTATTCCGGATCCAACGGGAGCATCGGCGCGGCGAGCTCGGCTACATCCTGCGTCGCGACCACTGGGGACATGGGCTGGCGAACGAGGCCCTGAGCGCTCTGGTGAGCCACGCATTCGGCGCGATGGGTCTTCATCGACTCGAGGCCGACATCGACCCGCGCAACGCCGGCTCGATCCGGTCGGTCGAACGTCTCGGCTTCAAGCTGGAAGGGCATCTCCGCGAGCGGTACTTCGTGGCGGACGAGATCCAGGACTCCCTCATCTACGGCCTTCTCGCGCCCGAATGGAAGTCGCGATGACCCCCACGGGACGGTTCTCGAATCGCGTGCACGACTACGTCAGCGGGCGCCCCGGCTATCCCGACGAGGCCGTTTCCTGGCTGGCCGAAACCTTCGAGCTCGAACGCTCCGCTACGATCGCCGACGTCGGGGCCGGCACCGGCATCTCCGCGGCGTTGCTCCTGCGCCACGGTTTCGCGGTCGTCGCGGTCGAACCGAACGATGGGATGCGCGAGGCGGCGATCGCACGTCTCGGGAGCGACCCACGATTCCGCGCCGTCGCGGCCCCCGCCGAGGCGACGACGCTCGACGCGGCGAGCATCGACGCCGTCGTCGCCGCGCAAGCGTTCCACTGGTTCGACCGGGCGGCGTTTCGCGCGGAATGCGCGCGGATCCTCAAGCCCCGGGGCGTCGTCACGCTCCTCTGGAACGTGCGACGAGTCGACGGCTCCCCGTTGGCCACCGACTACGAAGCGCTGCTTCGCGAGTTCGGGACCGACTACCTGGCCGTCCGCCACGAGAACGTCTCCGAAGACGAGCTTGCACAGTTCTTCGACGGATCGTTCGAGCGTCGCGTGTTCGACAACGTGCAGAGGCTCGACCGCGAGGGACTCCGCGCGCGCCTGCTGTCGTCCTCGTACGTCCCCGCCGCGGGGCAGAAGAGGCACGAGTCGATGATGGCCGCGCTCGACCTACTGTTTCAGGCTCATCAACGGAGCGGAAGAGTGGCCATGGAATACGAACTTCGGGCGTACGCTTCACGTCTGACGCGGTGATCACCACGCGCCCCGCCTAGTCCAAGTGCCCCTTCGCCGAGTCCCCCATCGCGACACCCGATAGGAAGTACTCCCGCCAGCGCTTCGTAACCGTCGCGGCCGTGGCTTCGTCGGCGAACAGCTCCTTGGGGAAGCCGGGTTTCAGGCGGGCGTCGAAGACGATCGGCGGGGTCAAGGTGACGTGGTTGCGGACGATGCGTTTGGTTGCGGCGTGCACGTCGGCCCCGGGCTCGAAGCGCGTGAACGTCGTCCAGAGGAAGTTGATTGTCGACGCCGAAGCCTTCGCGGGATCGTCGGTCACGACGACGAGCGGCCAGTCCTTGAAGGCGGAGTGCTCGGCGAATCGCGCCGCAGCGCCGGGATCGTCGTCGACCCGCGGGGCGCCGACGACGAGGCAGCCCGGGCAGAAGACCTTCGGGTCGCGCGCGTCGCGCGGGGGATCGACGACGGGGCGGAACTCGCGCGGGAGCTTCCGTACCGGATCTCCGACGCCGAGCCACACCCCCTTCGAGCCTTCGTTGATCGTGGGGCCGGTGTAGTCGAGCGTGTCCATCGAGACGTTCGAAAAGATGAACAGGTCGGTCTCGGGCTGCGTGCGCTCGAGGAGGTGCGTGAGCACGGCCTTGAAGTCCGTGAGGTCCACCTCGCGGTCGAGCACGATGAGGAACTTGGTCAGCGAGAGCTGGCCTTCGCCGAGGATGCGGAACGCCGACACCATCGCCTCGCGCTTGTACCGCTG
>Ga0315273_10001349_pt1 | contig 27743 bp, 24 predicted proteins | sample YL17G02_0_MG_FD_205753 | JGI IMG/M metagenome (GOLD analysis project Ga0315273, IMG submission 205753) | Sediment microbial communities from Yellowstone Lake, YNP, Wyoming, USA - YL17G02_0 | ecosystem: Environmental > Aquatic > Freshwater > Lake > Sediment | place: USA: Wyoming | collected... | reverse complement strand
ACGCCCTCCTTGGCCTCGATCGCCTGGTGCAGGCCCTCGCTCCAGCGGCGGCCCTCCATGATGCGGCCGGTGAACTCGTCGACGATCTTCACCTCGCCGTCCTCGATCACGTAGTCGACGTCGGTCTGGTAGAGCGACTGGGCCTTGAGGGCCTGGATCAGGTGGTTGACGATCTGCGAGTTGCGCGGGTCGTACAGGTTGTCGATCCCGAGCGCGCGCTCGACCGCCTCGATCGTCGTCTGCGCCGCCGAGACGGTCTTGTGCTTCTCGTCGTAGACGTAGTCGGCGCCCGAGAGCTCGGTCTCGTCCTCGCCCTTCGTCGCCTTGCCCGTGGTGCGCTGGCCGGTGAAGCCGCGCACGATGCGGGCGAAGTCGTAGTAGAGCTGGGCGGCGGTCTCGGGCTCGCCCGAGATGATCAGCGGCGTCCGCGCCTCGTCGACGAGGATCGAGTCGACCTCGTCGACGATCGCGTAGGTGTAGCCGCGCTGGACGAGCTGGTCGAGCGCGACAGCCATGTTGTCGCGCAGGTAGTCGAAGCCGAACTCGGAGTTGGTGCCGTAGGTGATGTCTGCGTCGTAGGCGAGCTTGCGCGCGTCGAAGGGCATCATGTTCTCGATGTAGCCGACGGTCATCCCGAGCCGCTCGTAGACACCGCGGTTCCACTCGGCATCGCGTTTGGCGAGGTAGTCGTTGACCGTGACGAGGTGGACGCCCGTGCCCGGGAGCGCGTTCAGATAGAGCGGCATCGCGGCGACGAACGTCTTGCCCTCACCGGTCTTCATCTCGGCGATCTCGCCCTCGTGGAGGACGATGCCGCCCATCATCTGCACGTCGAAGATCCGCTGCCCCGACTCGCGCTTGCGCGCCTCGCGCACGGCCGCGTAGACCTCGAAGAGGAGCTCGTCGAGCGTCTCGCCGTTCTCGAGGCGCTGCCGGAAGGCGGCGGCGAGACCCGCCAGCTCCTCGTCCGACATCGCCTCGTACTGCGGCTCGAGCGTGGCGATGTAGGCGGCCTGCTCGCCGGCCCGCTTCAGCCTGCGGCCCTCGCCGAGGCGCAGGACCTTCTCGAAGCCTCCGAGTGCCGAGCTCATGCCTGCAAGGTTAGCGGCTCGGGCTCCACCTCCTCCGGCGCCTACAGCGCTTCGACGTCCACCTGCCAGGTACTCCCTGCGAGACGACGGGCACGGACGACGTACTCCGCGTAGCGCTCGCCCAGGGCCTCGAGCTCCGGGATCGCCGCGAACGACCGCATCCCGTCCACCGTCACGGTGCGCTCGCCGCCGCGCACCGTCAGCTCGATCTCCTCGCCGACGACGTGGGCGGGCAGCTCGATGACCTCGATCCTGTTCGCGCCGACGGAGAAGAGCGCGCCGTCCTTGCGCACCGCCCGCGCGCTGAAGGGCGGCTCGAGCGGGACCGCGTGCACGAGCGGCCCGGCGGCCGGGTCGCCGAGCAGCGTCCCGTCGCCGAGCACGATGAACTCGGCCTCGTCGGCGGCGAGGGCGGGGGCCTCCGCGAGCACGACGGCGTCCCACTCGCTCGGCCGCTGGAGGCCGGTGATCCCTACCTCGAGCCGGAATCCAGACGCGCCCGGGAAGGGCCCGTCGGTCACGCCTCGGGCTCGATCAGGCCGTAGTCGCCGTCGCGGCGCCGGTAGACGACGTTCGTCTCGCCCGAGTCGGCGTTCTCGAACACGAAGAAGTCGTGGCCGACGAGCTCGAGCTGGAGGCTCGCCTCCTCGGCCGACATCGGCTTGATCGGGAACCGCTTCGTCTTCACGAGCCGCGGCTCGGGCAGGCCCGCCTCGACCGGCGCGGCCTCGGCGTGCCCGCGGCTCTGGCCGCGTTTGTGGTGCTTGTTGCGCTTCTCGCGGTAGCGCACGACCTGGCGCTCGAGCTTGTCGACGAGCTGGTCGATCGACGCCTCCCAGCCCGTCGCGGCCTCGCGGGCGCGCAGGGTCGGGCCCTTCGTCCAGATCGTCGCCTCGACGACGTGGTTGGCGGCGATCGCCGGGTTGCGCTCCATCGCGAGCTCGAGCTCGACCTGGGTCGGATCGGCGAGCTGCTTCTCGAGCTTGCCCAGCCGCTTCTCCGCGTACCTCCGGACGGACTCGCTGACCTCGACGTTCTTCCCCTTCACCTGAAGTCGCATGGAAGCCCCCTTGGTTGGCCTACCGCTGAATGTAACGAATCGCCCGCGCGAAGGTGACGACCTCGACCCGGCGGGCGCCGGCGCGGCGCAGGCCCGCGGCGGCGGCTGCGGCGGTGGAGCCGCTCGTGTAGACGTCGTCGACGAGCACGACCGCGGCCGGGACGCGTGCGGTCGCGACGAAGGCGCCCGCCACGTTGCGCCGCCGCTCGGCGAGCCCGAGCCCGCGCTGGCGCGCGAGCGGCCTGGCCCGCGCGAGCGCGGGCAGAACGGGAAGCTCCCAGCGCTCGCCGAGTTCCTGCGCGAGCTGGGCCGGTGGATGGTGGCCCCGTTTCAGGCTGCGGTCGCCGTCGGGCGGGACGAACACGAGCGCGGCCGCCGCCGGACGCGGTACCTCCTCGGCGACGAGATCCGCGGCCAGAGACGCGAGCCGGCGCAGGCCGCGTTCCTTCCAGCCCGCGGCGAGCCGCCGCGCGGCGCCCTCGTAGGCGACCGCGGCTCTCGCCGAGGCGAACGCGAGCCGTCGCCCGGCGCACTCGCGGCAGCGGGCGACCGGCCACACGGTCGGCGCACCGCAGCGGGCGCAGACGGGCGGGCGCAGGCGCGGCAGCGCGGCGCGGCACCGGTCGCAGAGCTGCGGACCGGGGCGCGCGCAGCCCAGGCAGCGCTGCGGGAGCAGCAGGTCGAGCACGGGCCGAGCCTAGGCGCGCAGGACGCACGCATGTGTGCCCGGTCCGTGTCTATTCAGGGTCGAGCTCGTAGCGCTCGACCTCGGGCAGTCCCTGGCGGCGCCGCAGCAGGTTGTCCGCCGTGAGCAGCTGGGCGTGGTTGCCGATGTCGAGCCAGGAGCCGTCGAAGGTGTAGCCGTAGACCGGCTCGCGCCGGTACAGCCAGGCCAGGAAGTTGCCCGGTGCGTCGGGCGTTCCTCCCTCGGCCAGGTACGTCGCGACGAGCGGCACGTGGTCGCGGTGGTAGACGTAGGTCGCGGTGGCGACGAGCGTGCTCGCCGGATCCGACGGCTTCTCGACGAACGACCGCACGCGCCCGTCCCCGTCGACGGCGACGACGCCGTAGTGGGTCGCGAGCTCGAGATCGCCGCAGTCGTGGAGGGCGAGGGCGCTCGCGGCGCCCTTGTCCCGCCACCAGCCGACGAGATCGCCCAGCGAGAAGTCGAACAGGTTGTCGCCGGCGACGACGAGCAGGTCGTCGTAGTCGAGCCCCGCCCGCTCGATCGTGAGCTGGATGTCGCCGATCGCGCCGAGCCGGTCGCCGTTCGAGCGGGTGCCGTCGTCGTGGACGACGATCGGCAGGCGGTTCTCTGCGCCCGCCGCCCACCGGTCGAAGTCGTGCGAGTAGCGGCTGTTCGTGACGATGTGGACGGCGTCGAGTGAGTCCACCTCCTCGAGCTTGTCGAGGATCCAGTCGAGCATCGGGCGGCCGCCGACCGGGAGGAGCGACTTCGCGATGTCGTCGGTGAGCGGACGCAGGCGCGTCGCGTAGCCCGCAGCCAGGACGACCGCGTTCATGCCCGCGCCGCCGCCTCGAGCGGAAGGCTCTCCGCGTACGGCGGCCGGTGCACCCCGACCTCGGTCACGATCGCCGTGACGAGCGCCGCCGGGGTGACGTCGAAGGCCGGGTTCCGCGCGGGGAAGCGCGCCGTCACCTCCGCGCCGTCGCGCTCCTCGATCGGGATTCCCGCGCCGGTCGCGGTCGCGGGGTCGATCGTCGAGGTGGGCGCGACCACGTAGAGCGGGATCCGGTGGTGGGCAGCGAGCACGGCGAGACCGTACGTGCCGATCTTGTTCGCCGTGTCGCCGTTTCGCGCGATCCGGTCTGCGCCGGTGACGACGAGGTCGACCTCGCCGCCGGCCATCAGCGAGGCCGCGGCGGAGTCGGCGATCACGGCATGCGGGATGCCGGCCGCCTCGAGCTCCCACGCGGTCAGGCGGGCGCCCTGGAGCAACGGACGCGTCTCGTCGACGAGCACTCGCTCGAGCAGGCCGCGCGCGAACGCCGAGCGGAGCGCGCCGAGCGCGGTGCCGTAGCCGCCTGTGGCGAGGCCCCCGGCGTTGCAGTGCGTGAGCGCGCGCGTCCCCGGAGCGAACAGCGCGGCCGCGTGCTCGCCCATGCGCATGCAGCGCTCGACCTCGTCGGCATGGATCCCCCGCGCCCGTTCCGGGGTCGGGTCGGGCCGCATCTGCTCGAGCGCCCAGACGAGGTTCACCGCGGTCGGCCGCGACGCCGCGAGCACCCGGTAGGCCTCGTCCAGGTCCTCCCCGCGCGCCGCGGCGAGCGCGTAGCCGTAGGCCGCCGCGACACCGATCGCCGGAGCGCCCCGCACGGCGAGGGTGCGGATCGCCTCCGCCACCTCCGCCGCGGTCGCGCACTCGAGGTCGATCTCCTCGGCCGGAAGCCGCCGCTGGTCGAGGAAGACCACGCGGTCGGCTTCCAGCCGGGCGATCCGCTCCGGGGCTAGATCAGCCATGGCCCGGGGTCAGACCCCGGGACCTGTCCGATCAGGTCCCCTCGTCCCACGAGGCCAGGTACTTGGCCTGCTCCTCGGTCAGCTGGTCGATGTCGATGCCCATCGTCGCCAGCTTGAGCCGGGCGATCTCGTTGTCGATGTCGACCGGCACGGGGTACACCTTGCGCTCGAGCGTGGCCGCGTTCTGCACCGCGTACTCGGCCGCGAGCGCCTGGTTGGCGAAGGACATGTCCATCACCTGCGCCGGATGGCCCTCCGCCGCCGACAGATTGACGAGGCGGCCGTCGGCGAGCAGGTAGACGCGGCGGCCGTCGGCGAGCGTGAACTCCTCGACGTACTCGCGCGCGAGACGCGTCTCGACGGCGAGCTGGCGCAGCGCCGGGATCTCGATCTCGACGTTGAAGTGCCCCGTGTTGGCGAGGATCGCGCCGTCCTTGAGCAGCTCGAAATGCTGCCTGGCGATCACCGACTTGTCGCCGGTCGCGGTGACGAAGATGTCGCCGATCTTGGCCGCAGCCTCCATCGTGAGCACCTCGAAGCCGTCCATCACGGCCTCGAGCGCCCGCATCGGGTCGACCTCGGTCACGATCACGTGCGCGCCCATCCCCTTGGCCCGCATCGCGACGCCGCGGCCGCACCAGCCGTAGCCGGCGACCACGAACTTGCGCCCTGCGAGCAGGACGTTCGTCGCCCGGATGATCCCGTCGATCGTGGACTGCCCGGTGCCGTAGCGGTTGTCGAAGAGGTGCTTGGTCTTCGCGTCGTTGACGGCGATCACGGGGAAGCCCAGCTTGCCGTCGGCCTCGAGGGCCTTGAGCCGGATCACGCCGGTCGTCGTCTCCTCGGTGCCCGCGATGATGTCGCCGAGCTGCTCGCGCCGCGCCGAATGGAGGACGCCGATCACGTCGGCGCCGTCGTCCATCGTCACGTGCGGCTTGTGGTCGACCGCCGCCTCGATGTGCGAGTAGTACGTGTCGTTGTCCTCGCCCTTGATCGCGAACGTCGAGATGTCGTACTCGTCGACGAGCGCTGCCGCGACGTCGTCCTGGGTCGAGAGGGGGTTCGACGCGACGAGCACCACGTCGGCGCCGCCGGCCTTGAGCGTGCGGGCGAGGTTCGCCGTCTCGGTGGTCACGTGCAGGCACGCGGAGACGCGGTAGCCGGCGAGCGGCTGCTCCTTTTCGAACCGCTCGCGGATCGCGGCGAGCACCGGCATCTGCCGGTCGGCCCACTCGATCCGCCTCACGCCCTCTGCGGCGAGGGCAAGGTCCTTCACGTCGTGCTTCTTCGTCGTTGCCATCTAAGCCTTCTTTCGTGTCGGTGTGATCAGGCGGCCAGAAGCCGCTCGTGCTTGCGTTGCTCCCACTCCACCCAGGCGAGATCGTCGGCCTCGCCGAGCCATGCATCAACGGCGGTACGGAGCTCCGGCTCACGCCGGAGCCGCGCCGCGAACGCGAGCTCTGAGAGCTCGAGCCCGAAGCGGCTGCGCAGCCGAAGGAGCGAGCGGAGCTGGTTGAGCTCGCGGAGCCCGTAGAGACGGTAGCCGGCGCCCGTTCGCGGCGGCACGACGAGCCCCATCCGTTCGAGATAGCGCAGCATGCGCGCCGACCAACCCGTGCGCGCGGCAGCCTCGCCGACCGTCAGCCCCTCCATCGCGGTAACCTTACCACACGTGTGTCAAGCTGCTGAGGTGCCTTAGATGGGTGATGCCATGCCCGGGTGCGTCTGGGGATGGCTCAGATCAAGCAGGGCGTTCGGGTCGCCCGCAGGCCAGGCCGGTGGGCCTGGGCAAGGGCGAACCGGACGATCCTGCGCCGCGTCTGAGCCACCAGCCAGACGCGGGCAGGTGTGGCATCACCCATCTACCCGCCCGTACCGGTCTTCCAGCCGGACGACGTCCTCGAGGTCGGGGGTGGAGACCTCCAGCAGGAGCGAGTCCTCGAGCGCACGCATCCGGTGGACGGTGCCGGGGCTGACCCGGAACGCGCGCCCGGGCCCGACGACCTCGCTCGAGAGCTCGCCGTCGCGTGGGCCGATCTCGAACTCGACCAGCCCCCGCTGCACGTAGATCGTCTCGTCCTTCACGGTGTGGAACTGCAGCGAGAGCGCGTGGCCCTCGCGCACGAAGAGCTCCTTGCCGACGTAGTGCTCGGTGTGGGCCCAGATCAGCTCGTAGCCCCACGGCTTCTCCACCCGGCGGGGCTCGAAGGCGAACGCCTCGACGCCGCTCACGCGGGCGCGCCCTGCCAGTCGGGGTGCGCGCCGAGGAACTCCTCCGCACGTCGGAGATCCTTCGGCGTGTTGACGGTGAGCCACGTTCCCTCATGGCGGTAGGCGAAGAGCTTCCCCTCGCGGGCGAGCTCGGGGAACGTGCTCGTCTCGTGGTCGCCGCGCTCGGGCAGGCGCTGGAGCGCCTCCTCGTCGAGCACGTAGACGCCCGAGTTGACCCAGTGGGACAGCTTCGGCGCCTCGCGGAAGCCGGTCACGACGTCGTCGTCGCCGAGGTCGACGACCCCGAACGGCGAGTAGACCTGTGCCACGACGACCGTCGCGGCGCCGCCGTGTGCGCGGTGCGCCTCGAGCAGCGCCCGAAGGTCGACGTCGAGCAGCTCGTCGCCGTTCAGCGCCAGGACGGGCCCCTCCTCGGCGCGGTGGGCGGCGGCGAAGCGCAGCCCGCCGCCGCGGCCGAGCGGCTCGGGCTCGCCGACGGCGACGATCTCGGCGCCGAGGCCCGAGAGCGTCCGGCGGAAGAGCTCCTCCTGGCCGGCGCGGCACGCGAGGATCACGCGCGTCACCCCGGCGCCGACGAGGCGCAGCACCTGGTACTCGGCGAGCGGGCGTCCGCCGACCGGGACGAGAGGCTTCGGGAGCCCGCCCGCGGCCTCGCCGAGGCGCTCCGCCTTGCCTCCGGCGAGCACGAGCGCCTCCATCAGCGCGGGACCCGTGGCTCCGGCGACTCCGTCTCGGGCAGAGCCGAGAACGGGGAGGTCGGGCGCCCGACGCCCTCATAGGCAAAGCCGGCCGCCCGGGCCGCCTGCGGGTCGAGCAGGTTGCGCCCGTCGACGATCAGGGGCGTGCGCATCGCAGAGCGCACCTCGTCGCGCGCGAGGTCGCGCAGCTCGTCCCACTCGGTCACGATCACGGCGGCGTCCGCGCCCGTGACCGCCTCGAGCGGGGAGCCGGCGAGGGTCGCGCCGCGCAGCTCGTCCCGCGGGCGGGCGACCGGGTCCCAGGCGGACACCTCCGCCCCCTCGGCGAGCAGGCGGGCGGCGAGCACGATCGAGGCCGCCTCGCGCAGGTCGTCGGTGCCGGCCTTGTAGGCGAGCCCGAGCAGCGCGATCCGCTTGCCGGCGAGCTGCCCGAGGTGCTTCTTCAGCTTCCCGACCACGCGGCGCTTCTGCAGCTCGTTGACCTCGATCACAGAGTTGAGGAGCTGGAAGTGGTAACCGGAGTTGCCGGCGAGCTGCTTCAGGGCCGAGACGTCCTTCGGGAAGCAGGAGCCGCCGTAGCCGATCCCGGCGCGCAGGAAGTGCGGCCCGATCCGCCGGTCGAGGCCCATCCCGGCCGCCACTTCCTCGACGTCGGCGCCGGTGACCTCGCAGACGTTTGCGATCTCGTTGATGAAGCTGATCCGGGTGGCGAGGAACGCGTTCGAGGCGAGCTTGATCATCTCCGCCGAGTGGACGTCGGTCTGCACGATCGGCGCATCGAGCCCCTCGTAGAGCGCACGCACCGTCAGCGCGTCGTTCTCGGCGAACGCACCGATCACGACGCGGTCGGGCTGCATGAAGTCACGAAGGGCCCGGCCTTCGGAGAGAAACTCGGGGTTGGAGACGTAGCCGACTTGGCCGAGACCGCGCGCCTCGAGGGCAGCGCGCACCTTGTCGCCCGTCCCGACCGGGACCGTCGACTTCATCACGAGCGTCGCGCGCGTCTCCGCGGGCAGCTCGTCGAGCACGGTCCACACTGCCGAGAGGTCGGCGTCGCCCGAGTAGGTCGGCGGCGTGCCGACGCAGACGAAGAGCAGCTCGGCCTGCGCGGCGACCTCCCGCGCGTCGAGCGTGAAGGAGATCCGCTCGCGGTTGCGTTCCAGCAACTCGGAAAGCCCCTCCTCGTGGATCGGGACGCGCCCGGCCCGCAGGGCGTCGATCCGCTCCGGCACGATGTCGCGCACGACGACGCGGTGCCCGAGCTCGGCGAAGCAGGCACCGGTGACGAGCCCCACCCAGCCCGCACCGAAGATGCCGATCCCCGCCTTGCCCGTCTCCGCCATGCCGCCGGCCACCTTACTTGCCGTATGTTCGGAGACCTTTAGCGATCGCGAGCATCGTCTCGTTGGACAACGAGTCCTGGAGCGTGTTCACGACCCAGTAGCTGGCGCCGTTCCAGCGCAGGACGACCATGTGCAGGTGCGGGCCGGAGTAGTAGAGGTCGTACGGGCGCCCCTTGAGCACGTGGGTCGAGCTCTTGCCGGCCAGGATCGGCGCGTCGCTCCAGTTGGTCTGCTCGATCCCCCAGTACTGGCTGCCGCCGGTTCGGTACACGAGCCGCAGGGCGCGGTGCTTGCCGGCCCAGTAGACGCGGTTCGGTTCCTCCCGGTCGGGCACCGACGAGCGGTCGATCACGGCCGGCACCATCGCCTTGAACGGCAGCTTCCGCTGCGCATCGCGGACGAGGCTCGCGGAGAGGGCCGGGTTGTAGACGACGTTCGCCTTTTCGGGCTTCGGCGTCTCGTCCACCGGCGCGGGCGCGATCGAGCCGTGGAACGTCTGGCCGACGACGGCGACGAGCATTGCGCCGTACGACGGGATGGTCGCGGGGAGCGCCGCGACGTCGGCGTCGCCGAACAGGTTTGCGAGCGCCTTCGCAGCCGCCTTCGCCCCGGGCCGGCTCGTGTCGTAGTAGACCGTCGAGTGGAAGTAGTCGAACCTCGGCGCATTCGCCGGCTGGCCGCTCGGCGGCACGACGATCTGGTAGCCGCGCCTGGCGAACTGGAACCCCGCATTCGCGGCCGAGCCGGTGACGCCGTTGCCGTTGAGGACGAGCACTGTCGTTGCCTGCGGGCGCGGCGCGGTCGCGTGAGGCCGGCGCCCGAGCGCGACGTCCGTCGCCTTGGCCGGCGCGGCCACGTCCGGGGTCGTGAACTCGCGGAGCGCGTCCTGGAGGTTCTGGTCCGACGTCGTCACGTCGGAGTAGCCCGTGAGGCCCTGGATCTTCGCCTGGAAGAAATGCCCCGACGGCAGCCCGTACGCGAAGAGCGCGTACCCGAGCACCGTCTTGCCCGTCAGCCCGTCGCCGCCGCCGACTCCCACCTCGACGTTGTGGGTGATCGCGCCGACGATGCTAGGCAGCTTGAAGGGCGAGAAGCTGTGCTGGATCTGCTCCTTCAGCGCCTTCACGAACATCTGCTGGCGCACGACGCGGTAGAAGTCGGAGTCGGTGTGGCGGAAGCGCACGAAGCTGAGCGCGTCGGAGCCGTTCAGCCGCTGGTAGCCCGCGTGCAGGTCGATGTCGGCGTAGTTCGTCGCCGCGCTGCCCGAGTTGTGGTTGTAGTAGCGGCGGTCGACGTCGAGCCAGACGCCGCCGAGCCGGTCCACGATCTGCTTGAAGCCGTGGAAGTTGACCGTGATCAGGTAGTTGATCGGCAGCGCGGTCAGGTCCTTCACCGTCTCGAGCGTGCCCCGCGCGCCGCACTCGTTGTAGGCGGCGTTGATCTTGCCGCGGAAGGTGGGCTTTCCGGGGCAGGTGACGTTGACGATCATGTCGCGCGGGAACGAGAGCATCGAGATCGACTTCGTCACCGGGTCGGCGCGCACGAGCATCACCGTGTCGGAGCGCGAGGGCGCTCCCTTCCCGTCGTTCGCCCGATGGTCGTAGCCTGCGATGAGCGCGATCGCGGGCTGTCCCGGCAGCGGGATCGACAGGCGTTTCTGCGCGATCTTCACATCGGCCGTGTGCGCGCGGACGGCCGACACCTCGCGGTTGAAGTAGAGGTACGCCCCGCCGGCGAGCGCGGCCGAAAGGACGAGGATCGCGGCGAGCACCCAGATCGCGATGCGCCCGGCCCACCCGAGTGCGGTCCGCGGCGGCGGCTCCGGCTGCCGGTAGCGCGCCATGGGCGTGATCACGGCAGGCGGAAGGGTGGGCGTCCCGTTCCCGTTCGCCTCGCCCGAGACTCCGCTCCGGCCGATCCCTCTCTTCAGCGTCGTCCGCATCGAAAAATGGGCGCCCGGAGGGGGCGCCTGCGCCGCGCAGCATACCGGTTCGCCCGGTCGCCCAGGCCGGGAACTACGCCAGGCGTCCGGCGAGCACCGATACCAGCGTCGCCTCGAAGTCACCGGGGTACGGCTGCCCGACGCCGACCATGATCGCCGCCGCCTCGACACGGCCGCGGCCGAGCAGGACGACGTCGAGGTACAGCTTGACCGCGGCCTGCGCGCCCTTGGGCGTGACGCCGACGACGAGGCTGTAGGCCGCCGTGCGCGGCGCCTGTTTCGCGACGGTGACCGCGCCCTGCGAGACCACCGAGACCGCCGACCCCGCCGGAGCGAGCTTCGTGACCAGCGCGACGAAGCACGGGAACATCGCGGGCCGAACGACGCGGCTCCAGTCGGCCTGCGCCTGGGCCGCGGTCTTGAAGATGGCGACCACCGCGTAGACCTGCGAGAAGCCGTCCGGCGCGGTGAAGGCCGGGGAGACGGCAGCGCCGGTCTCGACGAGGTCCGACTCGTTCGGGCTGAAGCTCTTGCACGGCGCCGGCCTGCCGCTGATGCTCGGGGGCTGCGTCGTCCAGCCTGCCGGGAAGTCGGCCCGCCTGAGCAAGGCCCCCTTTGCCTTGGCGGTGTCGGCGGGAGTGTGCTGCACGCGCGGCCCGCCGGCGAGCGCGGCGCCCGCGAGCGCGGCCGCGAGGAGCGCCGCCACCGTGAGTTTCCACGCCATCGCGTGGATCGTAGTGCTACTCCGGCTCGTAGGCCAGGCTCGGCCGGAGCCAGCGCTCGACCTCCGCGACGTCCTCCCCCTTGCGGCCTGCGTAGTCCTTGACCTGGTCCTTGCCGACGCGCCCGACCGCGAAGTAGCGGGCCTGCGGATGCGCGAAGTAGAGGCCGCTGACCGACGCCGCGGGCAGCATCGCGAAGCTCTCGGTGAGCTCGATCCCGATCGAGGGCGCGTCGAGCAGCGCGAAGAGCGTGCGCTTCTCGGAGTGGTCGGGGCAGGCCGGGTAGCCGAACGCGGGCCGGATGCCGCGGTAGCGCTCCTCGATCAGCTCCCGGCCCGTCAGCTTCTCCCCCGTCTCGTACCAGTCGCGGCGCGCGAGCTCGTGCAGGTGCTCGGCGAAGGCCTCGGCGAGGCGGTCCGCGAGCGCCTTGGCCATGATCGCGCGATAGTCGTCGAGCTCGGCCTCGAAGCGCGCCGCCAGCTCGCCGGCGCCGTGGATCGTGACGGCGAAGGCGCCGAGGTGGTCGCCCTCAGGTGCGACGTAGTCGGCGAGCGAGAGGTTCGGCCGCCCGTCGGGATGCACGGTCTGCTGGCGCAGCATCGGCAGGCGGAGCCGCTCCTCGAGCACGATGTCCTCCCCGTCGGCGCGCGCGGGCCAGAAGCCGTGGACCCCGCGCGGGCGCAGCAACTCTCCCGCGACGATCTCGTCGAGCAGCTCGTTGGCGTTCGCGTAGAGCTCGCGTGCCGCCTCGCCCTTCACCGGGTCGTCGAGCAGCTTCGGGAAGCGGCCCTTCAGCTCCCACGCGGAGAAGAAGAACGTCCAGTCGATGTACTCTCGCAGCGTCTCGAGCTGCGGCTCGACGATGCGCGTGCCCGTGAACGCCGGCACGGGCAGGTCGTCGAAGGAGAGCCGGGCACGGTTGGCGAGCGCCTCGCGGAAGGACAGGATCGGCCTCGCGGTCCGCTCGGCGTGCTCGGCGCGCAGGCGCTCGTGCAGCGCCTCGTTCGCGCGCTCGAGCTCGGCGCGGCGCACCGGGTCGAGCAGGTCGGAGACGACGCCGACGACGCGCGAGGCGTCGAGCACGTGCACGGTCGGCGCGCTGTAGGCCGGCGCGATCTTGACCGCCGTGTGCTGCTTCGAGGTGGTCGCGCCGCCGATCAGGAGCGGCAGCTCGAGCCCGCGCCGCTCCATCTCCTGCGCGACGGAGACCATCTCGTCGAGGGACGGCGTGATCAGCCCGGACAGACCGACCGCGTGCGCGCCCTCCTCGGCCGCCGTGTCGAGGATGCGGTCGGCGGACACCATCACGCCGAGGTCGATCACCTCGTAGCTGTTGCAGCCGAGCACGACGCCGACGATGTTCTTGCCGATGTCGTGGACGTCGCCCTTGACGGTCGCGAGCACGATCTTCCCCTGCCCGGAGCTGCCCGCCTGGTCCTGCTCCATGTACGGCTCGAGGTAGGCGACCGCCCGCTTCATCGCGCGGGCGCTCTTCACGACCTGCGGCAGGAACATCTTCCCGGCGCCGAACAGGTCGCCGACGACCTTCATCCCGTCCATCAGCGGCCCCTCGATCACGTCGAGCGGGCGCGCGAACGCCTGACGCGCCTCCTCGACGTCGGCCTCGACGAAGTCGACGATCCCGTGCACGAGCGCGTGCTCGAGCCGCTTCGCGACGGGCGCTTCGCGCCAGGAGAGATCGAGCTCGCGCTTCGTCCCTTCCCCTCTCACGGTCTCGGCGAAGGAGACGAGCCGGTCGGTGGCGTCGGGGCGGCGGTCGAAGATCACGTCCTCGACGCGCTCGAGCAGATCGGGCGGGATGTCCTCGTAGACGACGAGCTGGCCCGCGTTGACGATCCCCATGTCGAGCCCCGCCGTGATCGCGTGGTAGAGGAAGGCCGAGTGCATCGCCTCGCGCACGACGTCGTTGCCGCGGAACGAGAAGGAGAGGTTCGAGATCCCGCCCGAGACCTTCGAGCCCGGGCAGCGGCGCTTGATCTCGCGCGTGGCCTCGATGAACGCCTTGGCGAAGCCCGCGTGCTCCTCGATCCCGGTCGCGACCGCGAGCACGTTCGGGTCGAAGACGAGATCCTCGGGCGGGAAGCCCGCCTGCTCGATCAGCAGCCGGTACGCGCGCTCGCAGATCGCCACCTTCCGCTCGACCGTCTCGGCCTGGCCCTGCTCGTCGAAGGCCATCACGACGACGCCGGCCCCGAAACGGCGAACGCCGCGCGCCTTCTCGAGGAAGGCCTCCTCGCCCTCCTTGAGGCTGATCGAGTTCACGATCCCCTTGCCCTGGATGCACCGGAGGCCGGCCTCGAGCACCGACCACTTCGAGCTGTCGACCATGATCGGGAGCCGCGCCACCTCCGGTTCGGTGGCGACCAGGTTGAGGAACGTGGTCATCGCCTGCTCGGAGTCGAGCATTCCCTCGTCCATGTTGACGTCGAGGATGTTCGCGCCGCCGCGCACCTGCTCGAGCGCGACCTCGAGCGCGGTCTGGAAGTCCCCGCCCTTGATCAGGTCGCGGAAGCGTGCCGACCCCGTGACGTTCGTCCGCTCGCCGACCATCACGAAGTTGGTGTCGGGGCCGATCGTGAACGGCTCGAGACCGCTGAACGCGGTCAGAGCCCGCCGCGGCGGGACACGTCTGGGGGTCAGACCCCTGGTCGTGTCCGCAATGGCCCTGGTGTGCTCGGGCGTCGTGCCGCAGCAGCCGCCGACGATGTTCAGCAGCCCCTCCTCGGCGAACTCACGCAGGAGCCCACTCGTCAGCGCCGGACCCTCGTCGTAGCCGCCGAACGCGTTCGGCAGGCCCGCGTTCGGATGGCAGCTGACGTAGGTCGGCGCGCTCCGCGCGAGATCGGCGACGTAGGGGCGGATCTCGGCCGCGCCGAGCGCGCAGTTGACGCCGACGCAGAGCGGCTCGGCATGCTCGACCGAGAGCCAGAACGCCTCGACCGTCTGCCCCGAGAGCGTGCGGCCGCTGCGATCGACGATCGTGACCGAGATCCAGAGCGGCAGCTCGGGGGCGACGTCACGGGCGGCGGCGATCGCCGCCTTCGCGTTGAGCGTGTCGAAGATCGTCTCGATCAGCAGCAGGTCGACGCCGCCGTCGCGCAGGCCCCGGATCTGCTCCGCGTAGGCCTCGTAGACCCGGTCGAAGGTGACGGTGCGGAAGGCGGGATCCTCCACCTTCGGCGAGAGCGAGAGCGTCACGTTCAGCGGGCCGACCGAGCCGGCGACGAACCGGTCCGGCGCGAGGGAAGCCGCTTCCCTGGCGAGCCGGGCGCCCTCGACGTTCATGTCGTACACCGCGTCTTCGAGCCCGTAGTCGGCCTGGCCGATCGAGGTCGCCGTGAAGGTGTTGGTGGTCGTGATGTCCGCGCCCGCGTCGAAGTAGGCGCGGTGGGTCTCGGCGATGATCTCCGGACGGGTCAGGTTGAGCAGGTCGGGATCGCCCTTGAGGTCGCGCGAGTGGTCCGCGAAGCGCTCGCCGCGGAAGTCCTCCTCGGTCAGGCCGCGCCCCTGGAGCAGCACTCCCCAGGCGCCGTCGAGCACGACGATGCGCTCCTCGAGCAGCGCCCTCAGTCTCGTCTCGGCCTCGCTCATCCGCCGCCTCCCTCGTCGCCTGGAGAGGTCCGGTGCGGACGCACCGAGGGCTCTTTAGGCGTTTTTTCCCCTGGTCGCCAAGCTGCCTTCAAAGCTCTCCAGGTGCGGAAAGCGTACCAGCGGCCCCGGCACTACCCGCCGTGGCCGGAGACGCGGAGCTGGTTCTCGGCGTGCTTGATCCGCTGCTCGAGCTGCCAGCGGTCGGCCCTCGACTCGCCGGCCTCGACGCGTTCGAGCTCGCGAGTCGCCTCCTCGAGCTGCTGCTGCGCCCGCTCGTCGTCGATCTCCTTCGCGTTGACGGCGTCGTCGACGAGCGCGATCGCGCGGTCGGCCTCGACCTTGAAGAAGCCCGGGCCGGTCGCGAACTCGAGCAGCTCGTCCTTCGCCCGGTCGAGGTAGACGCGCGTCGAGCCGGCCTTCAGCGTCGCAACGAGCGGCGCATGGCGCGCGAGAACGCCGATCTCGCCTGCGGCGCCCGGCACCACGAGCATCTCGACCGGCCCCTCGTACACGGCCCCGTCGGGGGTCACGAGCGAGACGTCGAACGTCTTGATCTCGTCGGCCACGCGGACCCGCTCAGGCGGCGACGGCCTCGGCCGCCTTGCGGCCCTTCTCGACCGCCTGCTCGATCGTCCCGACCATGTAGAACGCCTGCTCCTGCAGCTCGTCGTGCTTGCCGTCGAGGATCTCGACGAAGCCCGAGATCGTGTGCTCGAGCTTGACGTACTCCCCTGGCGTACCCGTGAATTGCTCTGCCACGAAGTTCGGCTGCGAGAGGAAGCGCTCGATCTTGCGTGCACGCGTGACGACCAGCTTGTCCTCGTCCGAGAGCTCGTCGATCCCGAGGATCGCGATGATGTCCTGGAGGTCCTTGTAGCGCTGGAGCACCTCCTGCACGCGCGTCGCGGTGGTGTAGTGCTCGTCGCCGACGATGTGCGGCTGCAGCGCGCGGGACGTCGAGTCGAGCGGGTCGACCGCGGGGTAGATCCCCTTCTCGACGATCGCGCGGGAGAGCACCGTCGTCGCGTCGAGGTGGGCGAAGGTGTTCGCCGGGGCCGGGTCGGTGAGGTCGTCGGCCGGGACGTAGATCGCCTGCACCGACGTGACCGAGCCCTTGTTCGTCGAGGTGATCCGTTCCTGCAGCTGACCCATCTCGGTGGCGAGCGTCGGCTGGTAGCCGACCGCGCTCGGCATGCGGCCGAGCAGCGCCGACACCTCCGAGCCCGCCTGGACGAAGCGAAAGATGTTGTCGATGAAGAGCAGCACGTCCTGCCCCTCGTCGCGGAAGTACTCCGCCATCGTCAGGCCGGAGAGGCCGACGCGCAGGCGCGCCCCCGGCGGCTCGTTCATCTGCCCGTAGACGAGCGCGGTCTTGTCGATCACGCCCGACTCGGACATCTCGAGGTAGAGGTCGTTGCCCTCGCGCGTGCGCTCGCCCACGCCGGCGAAGACCGAGAGCCCGCCGTGCTGCTTGGCGATGTTGTGGATCAGCTCCATGATCAGCACGGTCTTGCCCACGCCCGCGCCGCCGAAGAGGCCTACCTTGCCGCCCTTCACATACGGAGCGAGCAGGTCGATCACCTTGATCCCGGTCTCGAAGATCTCGGTCGTCGGCGAGAGCTCGCGGAAGGTCGGCGGATCGCGATGGATCGGCCAGCGCTCGACCTCGGGCCCCGCCGGCGGCTTGTTGTCCACCGGATCGCCGAGCACGTTCCAGATCCGGCCCAGGGTGTCCTTGCCGACCGGAACCGAGATCGGCCCGCCCGTGTCGTGCACGGCGAGCCCGCGCGCGAGCCCGTCGGTCGAGTCCATCGCAACCGCGCGCACGCGATCGTCGCCGAGATGCTGCTGCACCTCCGCGATCAGCGTCGAGGCCTCGCGGCCGTCGCCGCCCGGCACCTCGATGCGCAGCGCGCTGTAGATGCTGGGCAGCGGGCCGGTGAAGACGGCGTCGATCACGACGCCCTTGATCTCGATCACCCTGCCGGCGTTCTGGCCGTTCTGTTCGCTAGGCATGCGTCTCCTGAAGGGGTCGTTCGGGCGCGGGACGGCGGCGCTCGAGCGCCCGCCAGAGTCGCCGCATCCTATCGAAGGCCGGGGCCCGGCGAACGCCCGAACGGACGAGGCGCTGATGCTCGAGACCGACCGCAACGCGGTCGGCGTGGTCGAGCGCTCAGCAGTGGGACGCGAGGGGCGGATACATGCCCGCAGCATAGATGCGCAGCTCGCGCCTCCGCGGTGTGCGTGCTACACCTTCCGGCGTGCGACACGCCGTTCTCGTCCTCGCCGTCGCCCTCCTCGCGTCCCTCGCCGCCGGCGCCGACGGCACGCACGGCGCGACCGTGCAGCCGCTCCGCCTCCAGATCACCTTCACGGGGAGCGCGCAGGGGAACTTCACCGACGTCGAGCGCTGGACGTCACTCGCGAACAACCAGTGCCTCCTGCGCCGCTCGCGCGACGAGGCAACCACGCTGTCCTGGTCGCTCTCCTGGCGCGGCGCGGCCGGCGGGCGGGTCGCACAGGTCGCGCCGCCCGAGTCGCAGGGCAGCGTCACGGGGACGGAGGTGCGCGACTCGTGCGACACCCCGGTCGACCGGCTCCCGGACGACGCACCGCAGGACTGGTTCCGCTCCGTCAGCTGCAGCGATCCGCTGGAGCCGGGCGGGAACGGCGTCCTCACCCTTGCACAGGGAGGCACCCAGCTCGTCGTCGCCGTCGCCACGCCGGACTTCTCGGTCTCCCCCGACGCGATGTGCACCGCCTCTCCGCGCGCCGATCAGCTCCGGGCCCGGGTGCCGCTCAAGCTCGCGGCGCTCCAGCGCCTCGGGCCGGGCGCCTCGCTGTCCGTCGCGATCGGCTCGGGTGTGACCCGGTTCGGCGCCTACGTCCCGCAGCGCAACTGCATGCACACGGCCAAGCCCTACGACGGCTACCGGTCGTTCGACCAGTGCCTCGACGTGCTCTCGTGGAGCGGGACGCTCCGCGTGACGCGGCTCTAGAGCTGGTTAGAGGCCGGTCGAGCGGACGGGCGTGAGGCCCTTGCGCGGCAGGTGGTCGGCCGGCACGCGCTGCGGCAGCCCGCGCGGCTCGTCGTAGTACGAGGCCGGAAGCGGCCCGGCCGGGACGGTCTGGTGCTGGAGGAAGATCGGCAGAGACGGGGCGTGCGAGCCGGAGCCGAGCGCACCGAAGAGCGAACCGAGCCCGACCGACGCGGCGACGAGCGCGGCGGCCGCGCCGAACTGCACCGCCCGCCGGGCGGAGCGGCGCGCCGCGGGCAACGTGATGGGCCGCTCGAGAGACTCGAGCGGCGAGGCCCTCAACGCCAGGGTGAAGCCGACCGCTTCGGCGGCGAAGGCCCGGCAGGTCTCGCAACGCTCGAGGTGCGACCCGAGCATGGCCCCCTCGAGCTCCGAGAGCTCGCCGTCCAGCCGCAGCGACACCCAGGCGCGCGCGCGGTCACAGTTGTGAGGAAGTGTTGCCATCTCTATTCGTTCTGACGGTCGTCCCGGCGGATAGTTAGCGTCGTTAGCGATCAGAAGAGCGTGTACCGGGGATCGGCAGCGAGGCCGATCAGGATGAGCGCGAAGCCGACGACGACGAAGACGGCGGAGAGATTGATCGTCTCCTCGCGCTCGCCCGGCGTCGCCCAGCGCACGAGCCTGTGGCCGAACAGGAACGGTCCGGCCGTCGGCAGGTCCTCGTCCTTCACTCGAACGGGGCCGCGGTTGCCGACGAAGAAGCCCGAGATCAACAGGAAGGAGCCGACGAGCGTGAGGCCGAGCGAGACCGAGCGCGCGGGCGAGGCGCCGAGGGCAAGCCCCAGCACGAGCGACGCGGCGCCGACCGCCAGCAGCGAGCCGACGAGCAGGAGGGTGAAGCGGCGCAGTGCCGCGAGGACCATGGCCTCGGCTTAGTTCGCGACCGGCTCTTCGGCGCGGCGCATCTGGGCTTCGGTCAGCGGCCAGGACTCGAGCGGGTAATGGCACGTGGCTGCGTGGTCGTCGCCGAACTCGCGGACCGGCGGATCGACCGTGTCGCAGACACCCTCGTGGAAGCGCGGGCACCGCGGATGGAAGCGGCAGGCGGACGGCGGGTTGATCGGGCTGGGCACGTCGCCCTCGAGCACGATCCGCTTGCGCCGGCGGCCGAGCTCCGGATCGGGCACGGGCACCGCGGAGAGGAGCGCCCCCGTGTAGGGATGCTTCGGAGCGCTGTAGAGCTGGTCGCGGCCGGCGACCTCGGCGACCGTGCCGAGGTACATCACCATCACCCGGTCGGAGATGTGACGGACGACGTTCAGGTCGTGCGCGATGAAGACGTAGGTGAGGTTGAACTCGTTCTGCAGGTCCTTCAGCAGGTTGAGGATCTGGGCCTGGACGGAGACGTCCAGCGCCGAGACGGGCTCGTCGCAGACGATCAGCTTCGGGTTGACCGCGAGCGCGCGGGCCACGCCGATGCGCTGGCGCTGGCCGCCCGAGAACTCGTGCGGAAAGCGGTTGTAGTGCTCGGGGTTGAGGCCGACGATGTCGAGCAGCTCCTGCACGCGCCGCTTGATCTCGGCGCCCGAGCCCATCTTGTTCACCTCGAGCGCCTCGCCGATGATGAAGCCGACCCGCTTGCGCGGGTTCAGCGACGCATACGGGTCCTGGAAGATCATCATCATCTCGCGCCGGACCGGCCGCATCTCAGCCTGGCTGATCCGCGTGATGTCGCGCCCGTCGAAGGTGACCGTGCCGTCCGTGGGGTCGAGGAGGCGCATGATGCAGCGCGCCATCGTCGACTTGCCGCAGCCGGACTCGCCGACGACGCCGAGCGTCTCGCCGCGGTTGACGGTGAACGACACGCCGTCCAGCGCCTTCACCGAGGCGACCTGCTTCTGGAAGATGATCCCCCGGGTGACCGGGAAGTGCTTCTTCAGGTTCTCGACGACGAGCAGCTCGTCGCTCACGCCGTCCCCCCTGCCAGGCTCCCCGCCTGCAGCTTCTCGTTCTCCCGCTCCTTCGTCTGCTCGTCGAGGAAGCAGGCCTGGAAGTGGTCGGCGATGCCCGGCACCGGCTCGAGCTCGGGGAGCTCCGACTTGCAGCGATCGAAGACGTAGGCGCAGCGCGGGTTGAACCTGCAGCCCACCGGCGGGTTGAGGAGCGAGGGCGGCGAGCCGGGGATCTGCACGAGCCGGTCCACGTCGGTGTCGAGGCGCGGCAGCGAGCCGAGCAGGCCCCACGTGTACGGGTGGTGCGGCCGCTTGAACAGGTCGTCCACCGGCGCCTGCTCGACGATCTTGGCCGCGTACATGACCACGATGTCGTCGGCCACCTCCGCGACCACGCCGAGATCGTGCGTGATCATGATGATCGCGCTGCCGAACTCCTCCTGAAGCTTGTTCATCAGGTTGAGGATCTGCGCCTGGGTGGTCACGTCGAGCGCGGTCGTCGGCTCGTCTGCGATCAGCAGGTCGGGGTCGTTCACGAGTGCCATCGCGATCATCACGCGCTGGCGCATGCCGCCCGAGAACTGGTGCGGGTAGTCGTCCAGCCGCCGCTCTGCGCGAGGGATCTGCACGGCCTTGAGCAGCTCGGCGGCCCGCGCGCGGGCCTGGCGCTTCGTCACGTCGCGGTGCAGCAGGATCGCCTCTGCGAGCTGGTCGCCGATCTTGTGCACCGGGTTCAGCGACGTCATCGGGTCCTGGAAGATCATCGCGATGTCGTTGCCGCGGATCTCGCGCAACCGCTTCGAGCTCGCGTTGATGAGATTCTCGCCCTTGAAGAGCGCCTCACCCGTCGTCGTCGACATCTTGCGCGGGTTGAGCCCCATGATCGAGAGGCACGTGACGCTCTTGCCGCAGCCGGACTCGCCCACGATGCCGAGGGTCTTGCCCTTCTCGATCGAGAAGGAGACGCCGTCCACCGCCTTGACGATCCCGTCGTCGGTGAGGAAGTGCGTCTTGAGGTCCCGAACTTCGAGGAGCGCCATCAGCTCAGGCGGATCCTCGGGTCGATCACGGCGTAAAGGACGTCGACGATCAGGTTGAAGATGATGATGCACAGCGTCGAGAAGACGACCACGCCCTCGATCATCGGCAGATCGAACGACTCGAGGCTCTGCACGGCGAGCTTGCCGAGCCCGGGCAGGCCGAAGATCGTCTCGGTGAAGATCGCCCCGCCGAGCGCGATGCCGATGTCCATGCCGAGCATCGTCACGACCGGGAGCAGTGCGTTTCGCAGCACGTGCGAGCGCATCACCTGCGCCTCGGGCGCGCCTTTGGCGCGCGCCGTGCGCACGTAGTCCTCGTTCATCGTGTCCATCACGTTCGCGCGGATCATCCGCACGTAGATCGCCGCGAACAGGATCGCGAACGTCGTCCAGGGCAGGATCAGGTGGTAGGCCCAGTCGATCGGCCCGCCGCAGCCGCCCTGCCCGTTGAGCAGGTTGCAGTAGCCGGCGTTCGGCGTCCAGCCCAGCTTGTAGCCGATCGAGTACTGGAGGATGAGGCCGATCCAGACGACCGGTGCCGAGATCCCGATCAGCACGAACACCATCGACGACCTGTCTAAGAGCGATCGCGGGCGCAGGGCCGAGAGGATCCCGATCGGGAGGGCGATCGCCATCCACAGGATCACACCGCCGAGAACGACGGAGGCCGTGATCGGGGCCGCGTTCAGGACCACCGTGTTCACATCCTGGCGGTTGGTGAACGAGCGGCCGAGCGACCGGTCGATCACGAGGCGCTTGAGGAAGAGCGCGTACTGCACCGGCACCGGCTTGTCGAGCCCGAGGAAGTGGCGTGCGCGGGCGACGGACTCCGGCGTGGCGCGCTGGCCGACCGCGAGCCGCGCGGGGTCGGCGGGAATGATGAAGAAGATCACGTACGTCACGATCGTGACCGCGATGAACAGGACTCCTGCCCAGAGCAACCGGCGGATGAGGTAGCGAATCACGGGATCAGGAGTTTAGCCGAGAGCACGATGTCGATTCGATGAATTGCCGAGGGTGGCGCCGGCCGAAGCCGGCGCCACCCTCGGATAGTGCTGCTGGTGCGGTGCTACTTGATGCAGAGCGCCGCGAGGTCGACCGAGAACACCGGGTTGAAGGTGAAGCACCCGGTGCGGGCCGAGACGAACACGCGGTCGGTCGGGACCGAGCGTGCCGCCCACGGCGCCGCGTTCTTCGTGATGTCGACGTCGAGTGCGCCGTACGCTGCGTAGCGAGGATTGCCCGCGAGCCGCGAGGCCGCGATCATCGCCTTGTTGTACTTCGGATCGTTGAAGTACGAGATGTTGTTGTTGTTGGAGGCGTGAATGCTGTCACCCGACAGCAGCACGTTGATGAAGTCGAACGGGTCCGCGTAGTCGGCGACCCAGCCTTCGGTGGTGAAGTCGAATTCCGCACCGCGGACGCCTTCCTTCTCGAACTGCACCGCGCGTGCGAACAGCTGGACGCTCACGTCGAGCCCGATCTGCTTCAGGTTGAACTGGTAGATCTGCGCCTGGAGCGGAGCCGCACCGCGGTTCGACGTCCAGAGGATCGCCTTGCCGTCGCCGGTGTGACCCTTCGCCAGGGCCTGCGCCTTTGCGACCGTGGCCGCGGTGACCGCGATCGGGTAGCACGGGGCGGGGCCGGTCTTGCACGGCGTGTAGCCGGCCATTCCGGGCGGGAGGATCTGGACCGAGCGCTTACCGGCCAGGTAACCGCCCTGGTTCAGGATCGCGCGCCGGTCGATCGCCCAGTTCACGGCCTGCTTCAGAGGCAGGTTGCCCTTGATCAGCGGCCGGTCCTGGTTCATCGCCAGGTACGAGACGCCGAGCAGGGTGTTCACGAACAGACGGCCCTTGTTGACGCCGTACTTGTCGGCGACCTGCTTGTACGCCGCCGGCGGGATGCCGGTCGCGGCGTAGTCGGAGCTGCCCGAGTCGACGTTCTGCTGGATCACCTCGAGCGTGTTGCCGATCTTGTAGTCGATCTCGGTCACGTTGTGCGGGCGAGGGCCCTTGTAGAAGGTGTTCCGCTTGAGCGTGATCGACTTGTTGGGGGTGCGAGCCGCGAAGTAGTACGGGCCGCAGCCGGCATACGCGTCGACGCCGTTCGGGTCGATGCTCGCAGCGAGCTTCGAGTCGATCGCCTGGAAGAACGGCATCGACAGGCGGGCCAGCAGGTCGGGTGACGGCGAGGACAGCGTGATCGTCAGCTTGCTGCCGGCCGCCTTCACACCCGAGATCGTGCTCGCCTTGCCGTCGAGGACGGCGTTTGCACCGGCGATCACGTCCATGAAGGGCGCGGCCGGCGACTGCATCTTCGGATTCGCGTCACGGTTCAGCGCGTCGGCGAAGCTCTTGGCGGTCACGGCCTCACCGGTGTTGAACTTGAACCCGGGGCGAATCGTGAACACGTAGAGCTTCCCGTTGTTGCTGATCGTGGGGAAGCCTGCCGCCACCTCGGGAATGAGCTGCGAGCCGGCGGCCCCGGCCTTGTCCGGGTAGTTGAGCAGCTTGCAGGCTGTGGCGAACTGCATCTCCCACCCGGGCTGGTAATAGTCCAGGGCGGGATCCGTGTAGTCGGTGTCGGTTGACATCTCGACGATGTACGTGCCGCCGGCACGGGCGTGCTTGACGACCGTCGGCGCGGCGCTCTTCGCCGGGCTGGCCATACCGGCCGCGACGAGCAAGCCCGCTCCGACCAGCGCCATGACGACCGAAAGCCAAAGCTTTTTGTGCATCGGACTCCTTTCGAATGACCGGGTTCTCCACGGTGCGCGGAGACCCGAGGTAACTGCACCCTCGATCCCCTTTGACGGGGGCGCGGGCAGTTTAGTTAGCAGCGACGAAAAAGGAAATGCCCGGCGAGAATCCCTAGCGAGTCGCGCGGGGATCGAACGCGTCGCGGAGGCCGTCGCCCATCAGGTTGAAAGCGAGCGTCGTCAAGAGCAGTGCGAACCCCGGCCACACCATCAGCAGCGGCCGTGTCGCGTAGAAGTTGGGCGCGTCGGCGAGCAGGTTGCCCCAGCTCGCAGTCGGCAGCTTGATCCCGAGGCCGAGGAACGAGAGGCCGGCCTCGGCCAGGACGAACCCGGCGATACTCAGAGTCGAGAGCACGATCAGCGGCCCGACGAGGTGCGGCAGGATGTGCGAGCGGACGATGCGGGTGTTGCTCGCCCCGACCATCCTCGCCGCCTCGATGAACTCCTTCTCGCGCAGCGACAGGACGATCCCCCGGAACACACGCGCTGCGTAGAACCAGCTGAAAAAGCCGAACACGAGCACGAGCGTGAGCACGCCCTCGCCCAGGAAGCCGAGCGTGATGTTGTCGACGCGGCTCCCGACGGTGCTTGCGAGCGCGATCACGAAGAGCAGGTACGGGAACGCCATCGTGATCTCCGTGATGCGCGAGATCAGCGTGTCCGTCCAGCCGCCGTAGAAACCGGCGAGCGAGCCCAGCATCATCCCGAGCGAGATGGCCAGGAACGTCGCTCCGAACGCGACCTCGATCGAGACCTGCGCGCCGTAGAGGATGCGGAGGAACTCGTCGCGGCCGAGCGTGCCGTCGGCGCCGAGGATGAAGAGCTCGTTGGCGCCGGTGACCGGGTCTTGCACGGTCGACCAGGGGCCGACCGGGAGTAGATCCTGGTCGATGCCGCCGCTGGAGATGAACAGGTCGTTCGGCCCGTGCCCGAGCAGCTTCTTCGCGATCGGCGCGCCGATGAAGGCCACGAGGATCAGGAAGATGATGAAGACGCCGCCCGCGATCGCGACCCGGTCGCGCTTGAGGCGGAGCCAGATGCCCTCCCAGTAGCCGCGCGCATGGATCTCCGTCGTGCCGGGCTCGAGGATGGGCTCGTCGGGCAGCGGCTCGACGAGGCCGGCGCCGGCTGGAACGAGGTCGGGCTGTTCCTTGGTGGCCACAGGAAGCTCCGGACTATAGCGGTGAACCGGGACGATCGCTATGACGCATTCGGGGCCCCGAGGTTAGGCTGTGAGCGCGTCCGCGCCGGCGACGACCTCGAGGATCTCCTGCGTGATTTCGGCCTGGCGAGCGCGGTTCATGGCCAGGGTGAGGCGGTCGATCAGCTCGCCGGCGTTCTTCGACGCGTTGCGCATCGCGGTCATGCGCGCGCCCTGTTCCGACGCGGCCGACTCGAGCAGCGCACGGTAGAGCTCGGTCTCGAGGTAGACGGGCAGCAGGCGGGCGAGGATCTCCTCCGGCTCGGGCTCGTAGATGAAGTCGCCGAGCTGCGCCCGCTCTGCCTCCTCGGCCTCCTCGTCGCGGGCGAGGAGCTGCTCGGAGATCGGGAGGATCTCCTGCTCGGTCACGCGCTGGACGAGCGGCGAGATGAAGTGGTTGTAGACCACGATCACCTGGTCGACCTCCTCGCCCGTGTAGAGCTCGGCGAGCCGGTGGGCGATCCCCTGCGCGTCGGAGTAGGTGGGGCGGTCGGTGAAGCCCTGAAACGCGCCTTCCAGCTCGTAACGGCGGAATCGGAGGGTCGAGGCGCCCTTCTTCCCGACGACCGCGAAGCGCACCGCCTTCCCCTCCGCGCGCAGGCGACGCTCGAGCGCGAAGGCATGACGCAGGATCTGGGCGTTGAAGCCGCCGGCCAGGCCGCGGTCGGCCGTGACCGGCACGATCAGCGCCGTCTGCACCTCGCGCCGCTGCAGGAGCGGCAGGCCGCGCACCGAGGCGCTCGCGCGGGCTGTGCCCGTCATCAGCTCGAGCATCCGGTCCGCGTACGGGCGCATCGCCTCGATCCGCGTCTGGGCGCGGCGCAGCTTTGCGCCCGCGACGAGCTCCATCGCCTTGGTGATCTTGCGCGTGTTGCGAACCGAGCGGACGCGCCGCTTGATGTCCTGAACCGAGGCCATCAGCAGTCACCGCTCGACTGGATCGTGCTCCCCAGCCGCGAAAAGCAAGCGAGGCAAGGACGCAGGGAGCGCTCGTAGCCGGAGGCTACGGGCGCGACTGAGGACGCCGCATCGCGCCGCTTTGCAGCGCCCTGGGGAGTGCGAGCCGGGCGAGGGGGGGCTGCCATTACGTAAGCGAGCCGGTCGCCTCGACGTTGAACGAGCCGACGAACTTCTTCAGCTCCGCCTCGAGCTTGGCGACCGTTTCGTCGCCGAGGTCGGTCGTCTCGCGGATCGCCGCGTAGATCGTCCCCTCGGTGCGCAGGAGCTCGCGCAGCTCGTCGTGGAAGCGCGGCACCTGGCCCGTCGGGACCTCGTCGAGGTATCCCTGCGTGCCCGCGTACAGCGCGACCACCTGCTCCTCGGTCGGCCACGGCTGGTACTGCGGCTGGTTGAGCGTCGCCACCATCCGCTCGCCGCGGGCGAGCGCTTGCTGCGTCGACTGGTCGAGCTCTGACCCAAATTGCGCGAACGCCTCCAGCTCGCGGAACTGCGCGAGGTCGAGGCGCAGGCGCCCGGCGACCTTCTTCATCGCCTTCGTCTGGGCGGAGCCGCCGACGCGGGAGACCGAGATGCCGACGTTCACCGCCGGGCGAACGCCCGAGTAGAAGAGGTCGGACTCGAGGAAGATCTGCCCGTCGGTGATCGAGATCACGTTGGTCGGGATGTACGCCGACACGTCGCCGGCCTGCGTCTCGATGATCGGCAGCGCCGTCAGCGAGCCGCCGCCGCGCTCGTCCGAGAGCTTGCAGGCGCGCTCGAGCAGCCGCGAGTGCAGGTAGAAGACGTCACCCGGGAACGCCTCGCGGCCCGGCGGGCGGCGCAGCAGCAGCGAGAGCTGCCGGTACGCGTCCGCGTGCTTGGACAGGTCGTCGTAGATCACGAGCGCGTGCCTGCCGTCGTAGAGGAAGTACTCCCCCATCGCAGCGCCCGCGAACGGCGCCATCCACTTGATCGGCGCGGCCTCGGAGGCCGGGGCCGAGACGATGATCGTGTACTCCATCGCGCCCGCATCCTTGAGGCGGTCGTAGACCTGGGCGACCGTGGAGCCCTTCTGCCCGATCGCGACGTAGATGCACACGACGTCGGTGTCGCGCTGGTTCAGGATCGTGTCGATCGCGATCGCGGTCTTGCCGGTGCCGCGGTCGCCGATGATCAGCTCGCGCTGGCCGCGGCCCACGTTCGTCATCGCGTCGATCGCCTTGATCCCGGTCTGCAGCGGCTCCTTCACCGGCTGGCGCTCGATCACGCCCGGCGCCTTCCACTCGAGCGGACGCGACTCGGTCGACTCGATCGGGCCCTGGCCGTCGAGCGGGTTGCCGAGCGGATCGACGACGCGGCCGAGCAGCCCGTCGCCGACCGGCACGCTCGCCACCTTGCCGGTGCGACGCACCGGCTCGCCCTCCTTGACCTGCTGCCAGTTGCCGAAGAGCGCGACACCGACGTTGTCCTCCTCGAGATTGAACGCGAGGCCGACGACGCCGTGCTCGAGCTCGAGCATCTCGAGGGCGACGGCGTTCTCGAGGCCGTGCACGCGCGCGATCCCGTCGCCGAGTGAGAGCACCGTGCCGACCTCCGACAGGTCGGTCGCGACGTCGTACTGCTCGATTCGCTGCTTGAGGATCGAGGTGATCTCTTCAGGGCGTAGCTTCACGTTGCTCTCAACTCCTTG
>Ga0315273_10001348_pt1 | contig 27753 bp, 40 predicted proteins | sample YL17G02_0_MG_FD_205753 | JGI IMG/M metagenome (GOLD analysis project Ga0315273, IMG submission 205753) | Sediment microbial communities from Yellowstone Lake, YNP, Wyoming, USA - YL17G02_0 | ecosystem: Environmental > Aquatic > Freshwater > Lake > Sediment | place: USA: Wyoming | collected... | reverse complement strand
CTGGATAGAAAGTTCCTATCCTACTTGGTAGCTTTATTCAGTGGGTCAGGAAAAACTATTATAGCTCACAATGCTAAATATGATCTAAAAATAATCTACCGAGGTACTGGAATTCTACTTAATAATGTTCACGACACTATGCTGGTAGAGTCTATCCTGTACAGGGGTATAGGGAAAGTATTTTATTCTCTTTCTGAACTGGTAGAACTATATGAACACGAAGTTCTAAATAAAGATGTTAGGATGTCATTTGTAGATTTCAAGGGAGAGCTATCAACAGAACAACTGGCTTACTCTGCTACGGATGTTCTCTATCTTGAGAACATACACAACAAGCAGTTAGAACTTCTCACTCAGAAGGGTCTGAATAATATATATCATCTTGAAATGGAGTTGGTTCCTGTTCTTGTTGTAATGGAACTTACTGGTGTCTACTTGGACAGAGATGAATGGACTTCCTTGAAAGATATAGCAATTATAGATAGGGATATAAGTTACAGTAAAATCCTAGATGTTATTTTGGATAAGATAGACTTTGCTTCCTATGCCAACGGTGCTGTCCTAGCGGATACATTCTTTGTACCTGTAAAGAGTAAGAAGGCTAGGCTTGCTCTTGAATCGTTAGTAGATTCTTCCGTACTAAAAGGTTGGCTAAGAGAGAGCATAAACATAAACTCTCCCAAACAGTTACTAGCAATCCTCAATAAAACATTCAAGATTAAAGTAGATTCTACTGACGAGAAGTTATTAAAAGACGTAAAGGATGATACTATTATACCCCACATTCTCGGATATAGGGGCTACAATAAAAAGATTACAACCTACGGGGATGATTTTCTAAAGCACATTCATCCAGTTACTGGTAGAATACATTCTGAGTTTTTACAGAATGGTACTACATCTGGAAGATTCAGTTCTACCAATCCTAACCTGCAGAATATTCCAGCAGATAAGGAATATAGGAAGCCATTCAAAGCACCAGAAGGAAAGTTACTTCTATCCTTAGACTACTCACAACAGGAGTATAGACTGGCTGGTGCCATATCAAAGGATCCTGTAATCATAGAGTCATATGTCTTAGGAAAGGATATGCACACTGCTACAGCTTCAATTATCTTTGGTGTGCCTTTAGATTCTGTTACAAAAGAAGAGCGTGGTCTAGGAAAGACAATCAACTTCGCAGTACTATACGGTTCTACTGCCTATGGGTTGGGTTTCAACCTAAAAATTAAATCAGCAGTAGCCGAGGAGTTCTTAGAAAAATTCTATAAAGGATACCCCACACTAACTATCTTCAAGAGTGCAATAGAAGATGCGATATGGGAAAAGAAATATTCATCTACCGTAATGGGCAGAAAAAGATATTGGGAAAATAAGGCCTTCTTTGTTGATTATAAGGAAGCTGATAAGTGGGAAGCCCGTGTGCGTAGGGAAGGGTTCAACCACATCATCCAGGGAACAGGTGCTGACGTTACCAAGTTAGCTATGATAAAGATGTTCAGAGAAAATCCATTTGGAGATTCTTTCAAACTAATCATGCAGGTTCACGATGAACTTGTAGTAGAGATAGATAAGGAGATAGAAAAAGACGCGGATATATTTGGAAAGAAATGTATGATAGATGTATTCCAACCCTTTTTAGGGGTTATACCAGCCGCAGTAGAATCACACATAGACACCTGCTGGACAAAATAAGGAGATAAGATGAGAGACAAAATTTGGATGTGGTTTATATGGAAATTACCAAAGAAACTTATTATGTGGGCAACCGTTCGTTTGATTGCTCACGCCACTCAGGGAGAATATGGGCACACCATTGTACCTGAACTAACGGCTATGGATGCTTTGAAGCGTTGGGAAACTGCCTGATAGGAGACTAAATGCCAGATTTTATAGAAACTTTAATAGACCAGTTAGGTGAAGAATTAATAGTAAAAGAGAATGTAAAGGTAGATGTTATATCTACAGGAAGTCTATCGTTGGATTCATCTATTGGAATAGGTGGAATACCTAGAGGGAGAATCACAGAGATATTTGGTGCGGAGGGTAGTGGTAAGTCATCTCTAGCTCTTTCAATAGCTAGGAGTGCTATCAAACAGGGACTAAAAGTTCTCTATGTAGATGCAGAGAATATGATAAACTATGAAACAGTAGCTGACCTACTTGGAGAGGATTTGAATAAGGAGAACTTAGTTATTCTTCAGCCCGAAACAGCAGAGGAAAATCTTACTTCATGTGAGATAGGAATCAAATCGGGGGAGTTCGGACTTATTGTACTAGACTCTGTTGGTGCTCTGTCTCCAGAGGTAGAGAAGAAGAAGGAACTTACAGACCTAACTGTAGGTATCGTTCCAAAACTACTAACCCTATGGCTTAGAAGGAACGCAGTTCTAATTGGAAGGTCTAATGTTGCTTTCCTAATAATCAATCAGGTCAGAGACCAGATAGGCTCTTATGTACACGCTTTTTCTACTCCAGGTGGGCACGCCCTTAAGCACTTTGCCTCTGTAAGAATATCCTTATCTAAGGGCGAGGAAATAAAGCAAGGTACAGAATCTGTAGGAATAAACGTCAAATTCACAGTAAAGAAAAACAAGTTAGCCCCTCCATTCAGAAGCTTTCTAATCCCACTTTACTTTGGTAAAGGAATAGATAGCATAAGAGATACCATCCTGTTCTCGGAGATGCTAGGAGTCCTAAAGAAGAAAGGTTCTTACTATGTATTTGAGAAGGAAACCATTGGTCAGGGAGTATCCAAGACAGCGGAAATGTTGAGCAATAACCCAGACCTACTTGACAAGATTAGACAGATATGTTATAATTGGGTTGCTTCAGAGAATTTACCTACAGTAGAAGAAGAGGAGAAAGAAGATGAATAGAAGCATAAGGTATGAACGTCTGTTCCCAATGGGGCAGTATGTAAACGTGAAGTTTGTAGATGAAGTGAACGACCTACCAGAAGCAATTTGCATGAATGAGGACCTTATGAATAAGATAAGGTATCTCCAAATGGTAGATGTAGAACTGTCTTACAGAATCTATCTGAAACTTTACGAAAAGTCCAAGACACTCGATATAGAAGAACTGGCCAAGTCTATGGAATTTCTTGAAACGGAACGAGAAGTTACTATCAAGGGTATAGAGGCCATTCTAAATCCAAATAAGAAATTAACTGCATAAAAAGGAGAATAACCATGTCATTTTTTGATACAACAAGACCTGAAAAGTCAAGCAATTTCCGCAAGACGGAACACATAGACCTATCACCAGGCCAAACAACTATCCGTATAATTGACACCCCCGAAGAGGCGTACAAATTTCATACCCACTACATTAAAGGTGTATACATCAAATGTCTTGGGGAGGATTGTCCAGTTTGCAAGAGCAACATGAAAATCTTTGCAGAGAATCCAGACAAGTACAGAGATGTTCCTGGTTGGAGTCCTAAGGCAGAACGCTTTGCTGTAAATGTCTTTGATAAGACCCCAGTAAAGATATGCAAGAACTGCAAGGCAGAGATAAAGAAGAACGGTGCTAGTTTCCTACCCGTTTGTCCTAAGTGTAACCAACCAGTTATAGCAGAGCCAGAGGCTCCCCTAAACAAGATTAAGGTATTGGCAAAGGGCGTTACTGTTGCTGATTTGCTGAATGGAATTGACGCAAGTATCTTGGATAAAGAGGGAAACAAAGTCGGCATCAATAACTTCGACATTGTTCTCTATGTAACAGGAACTGGAAAGCAACAGACCATTTCCCCTATCCCACTGATTGATAAGACAGAGCCAGTAGAGTACAAGCCGGAAGATAAGTTCGATCTAAAGAAGATTGCGATTGAGCTAACCTCCGAGGAAATATCTGACCTACAGCGGGGTATTAGTCTGAGGGATATATTCGCCGCTCGTAAGAGTGCTGTTCCTGCTGACGGAGTAGAAGAGCCAGTTGAGGCTTCTGAAGCAGTCAAGAAGGAAATTGCTGACCTTCTAAAGTAAGTTAGTAGAGATGGGTGGGAGGTATTGGTGTAGTACAGGCATACCCGCCCATCTCTTTGAGGTTACATGGAAAATATCGCAGACCTATACTACGAAAAATTAGAGAAAGCAGAAAGTCCTGGTAAACTTCTTGCAAAATTCTATGAAGGAATTTGTGATAAGCCAGGTTCTATTCAGAATATTGTATTGTTCAATAAGCTAGTGAAGGTATATGGAAAGTACATCCCGTTTTTCGCCATCCTAGACCTGTATTCATTTGATGGAGAAGTTACAAGTCCATACGGACTCCTATCATTTTATTGTAAACGAAGGATGGAACAGAAGATGGCAGTTGTTGTACTGAATGATGCCTATAAACCCCTTGATGGGAATATTAATAAGATTCTTGAGCAGATTGAGAAACAGAAAGAAAATCCCATTAAGATAAGGAAGCTATAAATGGTGGAGAAAAAACTTTCAATCGAACCAGAGATAGCTGTTTTATCTATCATACTAAACAATCCAGATGTGGTTTATAATCTTGAGGGATTGAAAACCTACATGTTCGTTACTGATACCCACAAGAATATCTTTTCTATCGTAGATGCTATCAGAGAGATCCATAAGCTTCCTGACATGGCTATGGTAATAAATTATGCAAGGTCATTGAATAAAATGGATGCTTGTGGTGGTGAGCAGTACATATCTCACCTGCAAACTCAGGTATATCTCAGAGATAATCTATCTGAATATGTAAAGACTATAAAGAACTCTTATAAATTAACAACCTTCTTGGGTCTAACCAGTGGTCTATCCATAGATAATCTTAAGATTGATACCATAGATGATACTATATCTCAATATCAGAGTAACATTGAGAAACTACTTACAGACTCTGGGGGTGAAGGAACCTATGCCATTGGAACCTTACTGAGAGATTCATTCAATGAGATAGTGGACAGAGTTAAAAATCCAGGTCTCAGAGGTTCATCTACAGGGATAAAGAAAGTAGATTCCTTTACAGGTGGTTTCGATGGTGGAGATTTGTGGTACATAGGTGCTAGACCTGGAATGGGAAAGAGTGCTTTCATAAGTTGTTCTGCTCTAAGAGGAGCAAAGGGAGGGACACCAGCACTAATCTTCTCCAAAGAAATGACTCGACAACCCTTGATGGAGAGGTTTATGTCAGTAGAAACTGGCATACCCCTATTCCAGATAAGAGAGGGTTTACTAGACCAAGCACAAATGGATGTTCTAAGGGATGCTTCAAAGAAGATGGCAGACTACCCACTCTACATAGACTTGAACTTCACCAGTTCAGTAGAGCAGATAGAATCCACCATAAGAAAGTATCATTCCTTATATGATACAAGAGTAATTTATATAGATTATATTCAGCTTATGTCGGAAAGAGATGCCGACCAAACACAGGAGTTAGGTAGGATTTCTAGGAAGCTAAAGCTATTAGCAAATCAATTAGACATCACCAATGTTGTACTTTCACAGCTAAATAGGGATGTTGAGCATAGAGATAATAAGAGACCCGTAAGTGCAGACCTAAGACAGTGTGGTAATCTTGAAGAGGACGCTGATTTTATTATAGGACTATACAGGGATGAAATATATAATAGCGACACTAAAGACAAAGGTAAACTGGAGTTCATCATACTAAAGCAACGCAACGGACCTACGGGAATGTTGAAACTTGGATTTGATGGAAATACCACAACAGTTCGAGAAGATTAGCTATGCCATATAAAGATACTGGTAAAGCAAAAGAATATCAGAGAAAGTATCAACATGATTACCATGTAAGAAATAGGGATAATCCTGACTATATTGCAAAGAGCAATAATATATTTGAAGGAGGACTAATGCCAGTATACAGTAAAATTAAGGGGAATATTTTTGAACGGGAAGCAGTAAACATGCTCACAGAACTAATACCTGGAAGTAAGTGGAAGAGAGTTCCTACCAGTGGTGCTATTGGAACACGCATGGAGATACCCCTTCTATTCTCTGACTTGATTGGGGAGATAAAGGATTTTCCTAAAAGAATGAGAGGAGAAGCGAAGGCAGGTTACGGAGGTGCTAAACAATTTACCCTAAAGAAGGAATGGCTGGATAAGATACTAATGGAAGCCAAGAATACCTACTCAGTACCCTTCCTTATAGGTAAATTTTCAGGGGCTAGAGATGGTAGCAGAGTATTTGTAGCGTTGGATGTACATGTATTTGCTACACTTGTGAATCAGATAACAGATTTGCAGAGGAGATTGGATGAAGAAACCGAGAAGGTGGAACACTATCAGAAAGAACCTCTCTAAACTCCTGAACATAAGCCAAGACGTACTTGACTTTCTATCAAACTATGATATAATGTTGGCAGGTGTATCGGGTTCTTCCATAAAGGATATTAGTATAAGCCTTGATGTAACCGAGATAGATGTAAGAAAGACATTGTTAGATAACATTGGAATCTATTGTAATAATTGGGATGGATTTGATGAATCTAGCGATATAAACCCTTACTTTGTATTTAGAACAATGGTAAAAACGCTAGGGAAAGTACCTTCGGACGAGGAGTTCTCTGATGAGATGCAACGAATGACTGGAGATGCCTCATTCTTAGGTGAAGATTATAAGCAGATTTACCAAGTCATATCAATATTCAGTACCTTACGTTACAAATACTTATCAAAGTATAGAAAGGAAGATTATGGAAATTACCTCAGCAGAAATACTTAAAAAATTACCCGACTTCAGTGACCTTGTTGGTATCACAGATGATATAGCAAGAGTTATTATCAGGAAGCTCACTCTGGAAAAAGAGGTAAAGGTTTGGGAGTCAAAGATTATAAAAGAATCCATGACAAATCCCGCTCGCTTTATTGATAACAAAATTCCCTCAGTAGCTTTCATAGAAAAAGCCTACCTCTATACAGGATTTGATGGGGAGGTTCTTCCAGCAAGGGAAGAATTGATTTCAGTTACTGCCGAACTGGAAAGACTCAAGTCAAGATTAGACTTATATAAAGAATTCCTCAGCATGTGGAGAAGTTTGAACGCATCGGAAAGGGCTGTAAATGCCTGATAATATTTATATATCCGCCTCACTTCTAAAAGACTACTTGGATTGTCCTAGGAAGGTACACTACCGTCTTAATTTTCCTGAGCTAACAATACAGACTCCTGAGATGGTAGTAGGTAACATTGTACACACCACCCTAGAAAAGTTTTGGGATGGTAGGGTTGTCGCTGTTGAGTATGTTAAGGCTCAATCTATGTTGAACCACCTGACCTTAATGCACACAGATAAGGCACTCCTATGTGTAAGTAATTTCTTTGATTTCTTTCAAGGGTTAGTTACCGCCGAGGATAAGATAGAGTACAGGTTCAAGATTCCCTTTGGGGATGCTTTTCTTGTAGGAAAGATAGATAGGGTTGGAGCTTTTGGTTATGTGATGGACTGGAAAACTTCGTCCAATCACACAAGTAATGTTAACAGAGACCCACAGTTCATCTTATATCAGTATGTATATGAGCAAATATTTGAGAAGGCTCCCTCAAGTGTTATGAGAGCCAACTTAATAGATGGTTCTATAGATACCTATTCAAGAGACAAAATCATGGAGTATAGTATAATTAACTCTGTAATCCCCAGCGCAATAGAGTCTATACGAAAAGGAACTTTGTCTCCTACCGGACTGTTTGTGGGAAAGTGCGCTAGATGCCCCGCAAAAATAGCTTGCTGGAAGGATTTAGGTTACTAATATGTCATGGATAGTTCAGCGTTTACTAATGGAAACTCCTACAATCAAAGAGACTCACAACTTTGAATCAGACGATTATAATAATCTACTTATCATTGAGAAGAAGATAACCGGAATGATGGAAAAGCAGATGTTTTCTATGCAGGAGGTACATATTCTTACTCTCATACGAGAGGGATATCTATTTGGAGACATAGAGTCTCAAATAGGACTAGGAAGGGATACGGTATCAAAAATATATAAAGGTATTTGTGAACGAATCGCCTTCTCTCTAGGAGGAGAATTTACTAATGACGGTTTTATACGGGAAGTATCCAAGAAAAACCACCTCTCTCCTGAAGAACAGGCAAAGTTAGCAAGGTTCATGGAAAGTAATCTAAAACATAAAGTTCTAAGGAAACCAACGCATGAAACTAATACGGAGGATATAGAATGACACAAGATGTAAAAAAGGTGAACCCATTTAATTTTAAGTGTATTCACAGACATTCGGGAATTACTCACCCTCAGTGTTACCTGAGGTACTTATCCGGTGACACCAGTACCACAAGAAAACGTCCAAAAGTACTGGTATTTGATATAGAGACCTCTCCTCTAAAGGCTTACATCTTTGCAACCAGACTCTGGAATACAAATGTAAACGAAGAGCAAGTTCTATCTCAGTGGTTTGCTCTGTGCTGGTCAGCAAAATGGCTATTTGATGATAAGATAATCTCGGATAGAATTACTGGTAAGGAAGCTAGAGGAGAGGACGACAGTAGAATTGTACGAAGTATGTGGAATCTACTGAATGAAGCTGATATTGTTATTGCCCATAACGGGGATAAGTTTGACGTTCCTAATATGAACACTAGGTTCATTGTCAATGGACTACCCCCCACTGCCCCATATCAAACCATAGATACCTGCAGTATAGCAAAGAAACAGTTCGGTTTCTCCCACAATAATCTAAACGCTCTGGCTAAGGTGTTTGGTTTCAAGGTAAAGCTAGAGACCAACTTCGAACTCTGGAAGAGGTGCGTAGACGGAGACGAAGATTCTCTTCTAAGGATGCAGAAATATAACAAGCGTGATGTGGAAACATTAGAGGAAGTCTACATGAAGATTAGACCTTGGATTCACAACCACCCCAACTTGGGACTTTATACGGAAAATACCGAACCCATCTGTTCAAATTGTGGAAGTAGTGGTATAATTAAGACAGACAAATTCTACTACACCTTCACAGGTAAGTATGAACTATATAGATGTGAATGTGGTGCGTATATAAGAGTAAGGGCTACTTCTCTCTCTAAAGAAAAGAGGAAGAACCTTTTAGTTAGTGTCGCTAAATAGAAAAGGAGATATAATGGTTAAGGATACAGAGGAAAAAGTAATAACTGTGGTAGAATATCCTGGTGAGGATGGTAGTTTACCCACAGCCAGATATAATGTGGCATTGGATGAGGCTAAATTAGGGGATGATGGGTTCTGGGAAGTAATCAGAACCGTTAAACAAATAGTAACCTTTGATAATCAAACGTGGTACATCAGAGAGAAGGCAGTCAAATCCATAGACAAAAACTTTACTAAGGCAAGCAGAACTACCCACACAGCTATAGGCCATTTACTAGAAGAATATTCAGAGGATTTCTTTAGTAAGGGTGAGTGGGATGGACACCAGTACGTCATGGAAACTAAGGACTTAAATAAAGTAAAGATAGAGGAGCATCATGGCATCATTGAAGATGTCTCGAATACCAAAGCTTAACACTATCGTAATTCGACAGGACTCAGAGAGGGCTTTCTTTATAGCCTCTCCGACTTCTATCGTTGTTAGTGTTGATACCCTATCCTTTATCATTAAGTTTCTTACTGATAATGGGTATATAGACCACGAGGTATTGGAAGGAATTTTAGAGGAGTATCATTCCGGTGGAGGTAACGATATGAGGAGAAAAAATGACTTTGCTTTATAAAACAGTGGGCGTACTTGTATCAGGACCTATAGGTTCTGGTAAGACTACATTTTGTAGTATGTTGCATACCGAGATGTATAATCGTGGCTGGGCTGGTGAAAAATTCAGTTATGCCAACAGGGTTAAAGAAATTGCCCGTATGATGGGCTGGGATGGTGTCAAGGATGAACGAGGAAGAGAACTGCTTCAGAAACTTGGGACTGATACCGGAAGAAATTATGACCAAGATATGTGGGTAAAGTATCTGATAGACAAACACATTCCAGGTCAAGATCGGTATCCCTTTGACATCATATTTATAGATGATTGGAGATTTCCTAACGAGAGGGACTACATTGAGAAAAACCCACTATATAATTTACTTACAGTAAGGATGGTAAGAGATTGTTCCGAAGATAGTAAACATATATCGGAAATATCCCTACCAGATCATAGATTGGATACCAGTTACTATGACAGTGTAATCTATAACACAGGAGATCTATATGCACTTCAAAGAAGTGCAGTAGCAACTTCTCTGTATATCATATCCAAATATAATAAAGGAGTAAAATAAAATGAACTTTGAAACTATCGTAACCGCAGGTGGAACCACTGCCGCTATCGTACAGGGAATCAAGTGGCTATGGAGAAAGTTTGTAGCCAAGAATATGCTGTATGAATTTCCTGCATGGTTCTATGCACTATCAGTACCAGTTCTAAATATTCTGGTGGTTCCTTTACTAGCTATTGTAGGCTTCACAGGATTTGCTATGCCAACTGATTGGACTGGTTGGGTACAGAATATTATTCAGGTACTTATTGGTACTGTAATTTCATTCGTTACTTACAACGAGGCTATTAGACCTTTCAATGTATACAGGGCGGAGTTAGCCGCAAAATAATTGCTTCTTGCATAAAATCAAACTTTATGCTATAATAGAGGTAAGAATGAATGAAAAAGAGGCAAAAAGAAGTAGAAATTGCCCCTTGACAAATGAAAAGAACGGGTGTATAATTAGTACAAGATAAGGTAATACCATGTGTGCCGTTTAGAACCTCCTTTCGATTTGACAAACACCTTATCTTGATAAAGTCCGGTGGTATTGGTTAAGAGAATTCCACCAGCCGGACAGTAAGACAGGAGAGTGGCAAGCATAAGTTACGTTGATCACGCCTCTACCACTCTCCACTATCTGGGATTAGCTCAGTCCGGCAGAGCACTCGCTTTGGGAGCGAGGGGCCACAGGTCCAAATCCTGTATCCTAGACTAGATTGCCCACAGCAACACATATAAAACCTTCAAATTGGATTGAAAATGTTAACGGCAATCTGTGATATTATAGTAAGGCTACACACTGCAACACATACAATTGGTAAAGCTAAACGCTTATGGGTTCAAACCCCAAAATTTATGTAGCCTGATGAATCATTTGACTTCTTACAGCAACAAAAAATGCAGCAATGCAACTTACAGTTGAGCCCCAGGGCTCCATCGTTTCAAGAGGAGAAGTCCTCCCTCTCAAAGAGAGAAAATACTAGAAGTCAGTATTGTACTTTTACATATTGCGGGATACAGTAGTCCGGTCTAACTGGAGGGTCTCATAAACCCTGTATCGTGAGTTCGAATCTCACTCCCGCAACCTAAGGTTTTATCAGCAAGTTTCCCCTCAACTCCCCACCCCTAACGGAGTGGGTGAGAGAATAAACTGCTTATTTGCCAAAGAGATTGCTCATGGATGAGCAAGTAATCAGTAATGATTATTAACAGCAATCTTAACATATATAGAGGTTCGAATCCTCTCTTTGGCTCTAGGCTTCACACAGCAACTCATAAAATACAACTGTTAATTGTAAAAATCGAAGCCTGTTTTTGTTGGTGTAGTTCAGCGGTTAGAACGCTTCTCTGATAAGGAAGAAGTCGCTAGTCCGAATCTAGCCATCAACACCTAGCTTGCATACAGCAACACATAAAAAACTTCTGACATAAGAAAATTTTAACGCAAGCTGACAATTTATATAGTAGTTAGAAAAACCAATTTAGTTAGTTTCCGCCAACAAAAAAAATCCAATCGGAAACTAGAAAGGATGGTACACTATGAGGACTAACAGTTTTCTAAACGCACTACAGACTAGAGATGCTCTTACTGAGAATGATATGGTAACTCATTCTACCTCAGGTAGCAGGGTTCTAGATTTGTTCTATGGTATGGGTGGGTCTCGTCAGTTGAATGAGGCCAGAATCGCAGGTATGTTCTCACAGGCTTTTATTGAGAACAGACTTCTAGCTACCAAGGCATTGTTCTATAACAGGGACGTGCGTGGTGGACAGGGAGAGAGACGCTCATTCAGAATTATGTTTGAGTATCTATGCTATGATCATCCAGAGGTAGCAATCAAGAACATCCCTAACGTACCCTTCTACGGAAGATGGGACGACTTGTTCAATGCACTAGGAACTCCTGCAGAGAAGCCAGCTTTGGACTTTATAGCTACTGCTCTAAAGGCAGGAGACAAGCTATGTGCTAAGTGGATGCCTCGTGAGGGTAAGCACAACTCAGCTTGGGCAAAGATTCTTCGTACCCACCTAGAGCTAACCCCAAAGCAGTATCGTAAGCTATTGGCTGGAAACACTCAGGTTATCGAGAATTTTATGTGCTCAGGGGACTGGGGAAAGATTGACTACAACCACGTTCCTTCTGTAGCTTCCAACAAGTACAGACACGCCTTCGGAAAGCACGACTTCGAGAGGTATTCAGGATGGTTGGAGAGTCTAAGCAAGCCTGAGTCAGGAAATAAGATTCATGCTGACGCTATCTTCCCACACACCATTGTTCACGGATACCTAAGTAACCATTATGGGGGTATCAAGGGACTGGACAAGACCCTAGAGGCTCAGTGGAAGGCTCTACCTAACTATGTTCCAGATGGACACTCATTCATTCCTGTATGTGATGTTTCAGGGTCAATGAATGGAGAGCCTATGGAGGTAAGTGTAAGTCTAGGTGTATACCTATCAGAGAGGAACAAGGGACCATTCAAGGATGCGTTCCTAACTTTCTCAGGTCGTCCACAGCTACAGATTCTTACCGGAAATACCCTAAGAGGTAAGATTGAGCAGTTGGAGGCTTCACACTGGGATATGAACACCGACCTAGAGGCAGTATTCAAGTTGATATTGTCAAAGGCTACGTCAGGTTCAGTTCCTGCAGAGGATATGCCTGAGACCATCCTAATCATTTCCGATATGCAGTTCGACCAGTGTATCGAGAAGCCAAGCAACACGGCTATGGATATGATTAGAAGGCAGTACGAGACCGCTGGTTACAAGATTCCAAACGTGGTGTTCTGGAACGTAAGAACCTCACAGGGAATTCCTGTAAAGCTAGACGAGCAGGGTACTGCAATCGTAAGCGGATTCTCACCTAGCGTTATGAAGAATCTATTGAGTGGTGAGATGAGACCTGACGCAGTAATGCTTCGTACCTTGCTAGACCCAAGGTACGAGAGAGTAGTAATCTAATCCAACAGGGAGATAAAGAGTGGTGTCTCCTTCCTTAAAAGACACCACTCTCTCCTGCCTATTATGAAAGGAGTAAGTATGGCTACAAAATTAGGTAAATGGTTAGGAAGAAGTGTTAGAAAGTCCCTCAAAGTGGTATCTCCACATGCTGTTAGGACAATCCTACAGGAATCAGGGACAAGCCTTACTGCGTTGAAAGAAGTTGCAAAGAGTAACGCAGTAATCAAGGAAGCTGATGCTACCGACAAACAGACCAAGGCTCAGAAATTGGCTGTGGAAGCAAAAGCCCTCTTTGAGGATTCAACTACCATCAAGAACGCTCTTGCAGAGCTTGACTCTGCGGATGGTAAGTTATAAGTAATTGGTGTGGTCAAATCAACGGTAATGGCTAGGCTCCGAACTGTTGGTCTAATGGTCTAGCAACCACACATTAAGCGGGTATGGTATATCGGCTGTGCCTCTGCCTTCCAAGCAGGTGAAGTGGGTTCGACTCCCGCTATCCGCTCAAATAAGAATGTGAGCCAGAGGATTCATAGGACAATCCGGTATGGGATAAGCACCTAGGCTGACGGGAAGGCATACACTAAACGGTGGAGTAATCATTCCGGTGGACGGTCAATACTTACACTAGAGCCAAAAAGACTTTTGTCCGTCATTCTTATTTTATGTCTCTGTAAGCTAACGGACAAACTATCTCGCCACGAACGAGACTTTGGGAGTTCGAATCCCCCTAGAGACACCTAGTATTCCTGAAAAGCATAGAAACATAAGACAATGAGGACAACAATCTCCCTAGCCGTCTGCTAAATAACGGAATACTTATGCTTTGGTAGCTCAAAGGCAGAGCGAGTGTCTCTAAAACACTTTATAGGGGTTCAATTCCCCTTCAAAGCGCACATCTTTTTGAAAGGAGGTACACCATGTAGACAGATAAATCTCCACCATCCTGATTATATTTTATCCGACTATCATATATAAAATATAAAAAGGAGAAACAAAATGAATACACTAAGTAAAGAATTTACGTTAGGAACATTTTTTGGTGAAGACCCTGAGAACTATACAAAACTTCGTAAGCAGTGGTCTAAGATGGTAAACTCAGACACCAAAGATGAATTAACAATGGCACACCACATCCTCTATCTTATCTTGATAGGTAAGAATTGGAAGAAAGCAGTAACCCTTCCTACAAGTAAAAATAAGTTAGCGAATGGTTACAAGCCCCACATTATTGATGTGGCAGAAAGATGGAACGGTACTTTTACAAAGAACAAAATTCTATCTGCCTTCGAGGGTGTAGTAACGCCAGAGATGTATGATAACGCAGGAAAAGTAACCAACCTCGATATGTCTGAGGATGCCTACAAGGACTTGAACAATGTAGACTAATAAATATTCCTACGTTTTTGTTCGTGATGATTTACCAAACACAGTAAAACTTGTACAGGCTAGTCATGCTTGTATGGAGATGGGTTTTGTAACAGATGCACCAGAAGAGCAGACGTTCTTAGTGGCACTGTCCGTAAAGAATGAAGCAGGTTTGATAAAAGTTTCAGAACTCCTAGAACAGCAGGAGATAAAGTTCAAGATGTTTTATGAACCTGACTACAATTACGGGTACACAGCACTCTGTACAGAACCAGTTGATTTTGGAAAATACACGCTTTTCGATAGATACAATTTGGTAAAGATTGGCTCTTGACAAGCTAGAAAAAAAGTAGTATAATGTATGTGTGGATGGAATTTCCATCCACAAACGGGCTTGTAGTATAACGGCGATTACAGTTGCTTTGCAAGCATCTGACGGAGGTTCGACCCCTCTCAGGTCCATAGTAGGAGGTAGCCATCATGCAAGATTATCAGGTTGCCGTAGTAGAGTTCTGTTTCTTATGTGTAAGGTGTCTTATACCCATAGTAGTTATATTTATTATCGGGTGTATAGCAAGAAGAATGTGTAAAAAGTAAGTACCCTTCTGTGGTCCAACTTGGCAGAGGCAACACGTTTAGACCGTGTACAGTGGTGGTTCGAATCCACTCAGAAGGACTGTGTTCTTGTAGTTCAGAGGCAGAATAGCCCCCTCGTAAGGGACAGACGGTGGCTCGACCCCACTCAGGAACTCTCAGGACAAAACGATTATAGAAAAGGAGATATATAATGAATCCAGAAGATTTGCTGAATAGTATGCAATTTCAATACAAAGATCTTTCACAGTGGGCAACTAATATAACCATATCTGACCCACGAATTGGGTGTAGTACCCACACCAAGACACCCGTAAAGCTGATGCCAGCTATTCCTAGAATAGAAAATGTTATCTTCAATCCACCATGCACAATTATTGTGTGGGAAGATAAGACCAAGACAATCGTAAGGTGTCACGAAGAGGAGTTCAGCGAAGAGCATGGTTTCGCTATGGCAGTAATCAAGAAGTTGTTCGGTACTCGTACTGAATACCTGAATATTATTGCTAAGGCTGACAGACAGCCTAAAGTAGAGAAGAAAGTAAAGAAGGCTAAATAAGCCTTCTCCTTACCTCGTAGCTCAACGGTGGAGCGGGAAGCTGTTAACTTCAGGGTTGCTAGTCCGAATCTAGCCGAGGTAGCAAGGATGTAAATGGAAACCGGAACTGAAAAGAAAGAACGATTACTTGGTGAGTCCTACGGGGCCGCTACATCCAGACTAAGGAAAGAAGTACTGTTCCAGTTACTTGTAAATCAAGGACTGAACGTATGCTTTCAATGTGGAAAAGAAATAGAAACTGCTGGTGAAGTTTCCATAGAACATAAGAGACCTTGGATGTCAGCGGAGAATCCAAAAGAAGCTTTCTATGACTTGGATAACATAGCCATCTCGCACTTGAGCTGTAACGTGAGAGCAGGAAACCACAAGGTTCCTCGTCCAAACAATAGAGGAGAACTTAATGGAAGTTCAAAGCTAACTTGGAAAGATGTAACTGAGATAAGACAGAAACTAATAGAGGGAGTATCCCTAGCAACTCTTTCAGAAGAGTATGGGGTTACAGAGAGAACCCTCCGGCTCATTAAAAACTCAGATATTTGGAAGTAAATGCCCTGTTCATCTAATTGGAATAGGATACGGGACTCTCAATCCCGTCATTATGAGTTCGATCCTCATACAGGGCACTCCATCACATGTGTAGGTTGGGCAGGTGGTGAGCCCTTCTGACTGTAGATCAGACGTTTCGACTTTGGAGGTTCAATTCCTCTCCTACACACTGCCTCGACTAACACAGACCTGAAAAGGTGGATGGCTCCGACTCCGAGAGCAAAATTCGGGTAAACGTGGTCAGACTCTAAGAGGCTTTATAAGTTCTTGTCGTCCAACGGACAGGATGATAGTTTCCTAAACTATAGATTACGGGTTCGAATCCCGTCAAGAACTCCTGTGCCGAGACCAAGGCTAGTGTCAATCCTACATGATTAGTAAGAGGCCCAATCACCCTCATGGATAATATGCCGTCCTTCGCCTAGAGGCCCAAGGCAACTGACTGTGAATCAGTGAACGTGAGTCCGAATCTCACAGGACTGCCCTGGCGTCACCTGCCGTAGTGGTGAGACTGGCCGGCTCGGTCACATTGGGAAGATGCCAGAGTCCGGCTGAATGGAACTGTCTTGAAAACTGTCACACCCTCAAAAGTGTCGTGGGTTCGAATCCCACCCTTCCCGCCTATCCTCCAGTGGTCCAATTTGGCAGAGGCAACCGCCTCAAGAGCGGTACAGTGAGAGTTCGAATCTCTCTTGGAGGACTGCCCGCAGAATATAGGAAATCTCGTTCACAAAGACGTAGTGTAAGGGAGCCAAGACAAAGCTATAACTCACCGAATTGGTATAAATCGGAAAGCCTGAAATACGGCCCTGAGGACAACATTACACGGATTAGTGACCTTACTGCGGGTTCATACGGTTTGATAGCTCAAATGGATAGAGCATAGTCCTGTCAAGACTAAGGCTGTGGGATCGTACCCCATTCAGACCGCCTAAATTTCCTGCTAAGATAGTAGAGGGTGAAAGTCCCTACTCTTTGATTTGTAAGGAGGTTGTGTGAACAAACTTCAACGCAGACAAGAAGGTATTAAACGAGCGAGGCGTGTACTAAGAGTGTGGAGAGGTTCTTGGGGTATCCGTCCTGATGCAAGAGAATATTTGAAGGATGGAGGAGAGTGTGAACACCGCCTGATACATACCAGAGTACCTTGTAGCTGTATGAGTTGTGGAAACCCACGCAGAAACTTTGGAGAGCGTACTATACAAGAAAAAAAGGCTGATCTAGAAAGGATAGAGGATGAATTACTGGATAACAACTGATACACACTTTGGTCACGATGCAATGATGAATCTTTGTGGGAGACCTGAAGGTTTCTCTGAGAAGATACTCATAAACCTAAATCGTACCAAGCAGTGTCCTGATGTTCTAATACATCTTGGAGACATCTGTTTTGGAAGAGAGGAGTATTGGCATAACGAAATTAGTAAGTGGGTATGTGGAAAGAAGTGGCTTATAAGAGGCAACCACGACAAGAAGAGCGATACTTGGTATCTTGAACATGGTTGGGACTTTGTAGCTGAGATGATATGGATAGAGAAGTTTGGGAAGAAGATACTATTCTCCCATAAACCCACAGTGGATTGTGGATATGATTTGAATATTCATGGTCACTTCCACAATGCAGACTACAGAAGGTTTGAGCCTGAGTTGGTAGCGATAATGAATAACAAACAGGTTCTATTGGCGTTGGAGACCACCAACTACATGCCAGTGAATCTGGAGAAGTTTGTACGACAAGCTGGTGAAGCACATTAGGATGTGTGCTTTCTTGGTAAGAAAGAGGCAGTGAGTCCGAATCTCACCACTAGCTCTGAAGTAAAATTATATAAAAGGAAAAGAGGATTATATGAGGAAAACTTTGCTTTTCGTAGTAGTAGTTGGTTTGCTTTTAGCAAGCACTGGTTTTGTATTTGCGTCTGGAAATAGGGATGTAACATCCTGTCCTGTTCCAACATCAACGGAGAGACATTCTCCAACTAAAACTAATGTTCCTCCAACGGAGACATTGGTACCTCCAACAGAGACACCAATACCTCCAACGGAAACGCCAGTACCACCTACAATAACACCAGTACCCCCAACGGATACTCCTGTTCCTCCAACGGAAACATCAATTCCACCAACAGCAACGGGAACAAATCGTCCACCTGTGGTACATGATACACCAACTCCAACGGCACATAGGTATATTCTTACCATACCAACCCCAACTCCAACAGCAGAAGCATGTAATTGTTGTGATACAAAGAATTTGGAGCGGATAGCAACTTCTTTGGAACAAATAGTAGCCATACTAAATAGAGCTTTTCCAACAAAGTAACCCTTGACAAAAGGAGAAAACATGTGTAAAATAATGATGTTTACTTGGGAGTATGACGAAGTTAGTAGGTGTAGTGTAAGAAAATATAATCTACTTACTTCAGGATTGACATGGCAGGAAGCAAAGGAAATTCGCTCCCATGACCATAGATATATGATAGTCGTAACAAAGTAATTAGTAGGTGTGAAGAACAGCTAACTAGAACTAAGCGGACGGTATATCCAGTCCTGTTCCATTAGTGATATAGTAGCATTGTATACGGACTTCTTCGTTAGTATGGGTCACACCTTTATTCTCTTGTAGCTCAACTGGTCAGAGCGGCACTCTTATAAGGTGTATGTTGGTGGTTCGACTCCACTCAGGAGAACTTGTACAGTATAAGCCCAAGGGTTAATCTATAGTAAGGGAAGAGGAAGCATCACCCAATAAGCAAACTCCTGTACATCTGGGATCGTAGCTCAACGGACTGAGCTACTGCCTTCTAAGCAGTCGGTTATGGGTTCGAATCCCATCGGTCCCTCCTATAGCAAGGATTGAGTTCCAATGAGGGATGTGGGCTACGGCAACGACACACCGCTATAATATTGACGACTAGCTCAAATGGCGGAGCAGGGGACTCTGAATCCCAAGGCTCAAGGTTCGACTCCTTGGTCGTCAGCCTTACGGAATCATGGCATAATGGTATTGCAGTGGTTTGCTAAACCATCCATCTGAATAAGGTGTCTAGGTTCAAATCCTAGTGGTTCCGCCTTGAAATTGGTACTTGACAACCATATAGATTAGGTGTATAATAGGAGATATAACATGATGCCTTATGGTGTGAAGCGAAATTGGAATGACACCGACTATGCTAAATGTTGGCGAGGTTCCAAGAGTATGCGTAAGACCGTGAAAATTCTTCACCGCAAGGAAAGAAGAATCGTTCGTCAGAATCTTATAACTATAGCGAAAGGACGTGAGGATGAAAACTAAAAGGTTGCTAGTTTGGATTGCTTTACTTGTTGCTTTGATGGGATGTGGACCTTCCGAGTTTATAAGAACCACAGACAGTACATCAGAAACTAGATCAGATGTTGTCCTGGTAGCAGAAACAAAAGTAAATTTTCTGTACAAGTACACTGATGGTTGGATCACCTGTTTTTTTCTTGAGGGAAAGAATAGTGGTATTGCAAGTCCTCTATGGTGTAAGTAAAACGGGTGTTTAGTTTAGTGGCAGAATCTTCGTCTAAGTAGTACAATATATAGAAAGGAGCAAGTATGATAGGATTAGATTGGGTACTTAGTGGATTGACAATAGTAATGAATATACTATTGGGAAAGAAAATCAAATGGGGATGGATTCTTATGATGGTTGTTAGTGTCTTGTGGATAGTCTATGCACTAACTTTGAATCCTCCGCAGTATGGACTACTTCCAGCAGTTGTGGCTAACTTGGCTATATCAATTCCAAGTGCGATAAAGTGGTTCAAAGAAGATAAGAAAGCAATGGGTGTTTAGGCTAGTGGTAAACTCTCCGTCTCCAAAACGGATTTCAGAGGTTCGAATCCTCTAACTCCCGCCTTAGTGATGGGTAGGTGTCCGAGCGGCCAGGATGTGGTCTGCAAAACTACTCAGGTGAGTTCAACTCTCACCCTACCCTCAGTAAGTATGGATCTGTATATCAACGGTGAGATGGCTTTCCCTACAAGAAAGAGGTTGGTGGTCCGAATCCACTCAGATCCACTATGGGTTTATAACACAACGGACAAGTGTAGCAGACTCTTAATCTGTTAATTCGGGTTCGAATCCCGATAATCCCACTAGAAAATCCTTGGTGACTGAAACACTCCTGACTTCGGGAGCAAGGTAGCCTCAGAACAGCCATACTACTTGAGGCGTAACACGGCATAGAGATTATAACGTACCGAGATAAGGGTCTCACTGGCTAGTAGAATGTACCAGTGATAGCGGGTTCGGTGATTAAACCCCCATGAAGCTACACCGATACAGGTAAAATCCTGTAGAAGCATTGACGAGACCTTGCTAGTCTCCGAGCTTCTTGACGGAATATTACTGGATTTATGTCCTATAGTTTGCAAGGTTGGTATCTTGCCCAAGAATTTTCTTATCTACCTGTAGTATAGAAGGTCTGTACATATATCTGAAGAATATAGGGTACTGGTTCGATCCCAGTCGGGTAGGCTGTACCAAATAAATACAAGGAAAGGAATTGCTAATGGAGATGTCAAGAGTTTGGGCTATGCCCAACCATAATACATTTGAAATCAAACCAATAAGAGAATTTGTGCTAAAGTACCTCTCACAATCAAAATTTAGCATAGACCCTTTTGCTAGAGACAGCAAGTTAGCAACAATTACTAATGACCTAAATCCTGATACGGATACTGGGTATCATCTATTAGCAAAGGATTTTCTTTCTGTGATGAAGGAGAGACAAATAAAACCAGACCTGGTTATAATGGATCCTCCCTACAGTATAGGTCAGATCAAGCAGTGCTATGAAAGTTTTGGTGCCGACTTTGGACAGCATGAGGCTCAGTTTACCCCAAGTTGGGTAGAAGAACGAGACATAATCAAAGAGATATTAACAAATGGTGGTGTGGTATTGTCTTTTGGTTGGAATAGTAACTGTATGGGAAAGACAAGAGGGTTTGAAATAGTAGAAATAATGTTAGTAGCTCACGGTGGACCTCATAATGATACCATATGTGTAGCCGAAAGAAAAAATGCCGCTTAAACATATACGGTGATGCGCCTCCCTTGTAAAGAGGAAAACCGGATTCGAGTTCCGGAGGTGGCTCTAGGAGACAATATGAAATTAAAGTGTCCTGCTTGTAATTCATGTTTTGATTATGTATGGCATAGTAATCAAAGATTCTTTTGGTGTGAATTCTGCCAACATATGTATGATTTAGTAGATAATAAGTACAAAAGAATAATTGGAATGAAGGAAACTGAGGAAGGACTAAAGGTGTATTATGATGAATCTGAGTCGAGGGTATGAATTTGATGATATTCTACTTGTTCCACAACCGTCCTCTGTAACTAGCAGGGAGACGGTTGATTTGTCTACAACCATTGGAAACTTACTAATGTCTACTCCGATTATAGCCTCTCCTATGAGTGGGATTGTTGGAGTAGAATTAATTAAGGAATTAGGCAGACTTGGTGGAATAGGAATACTCCACAGATTTTACCAAAACCCTGGAAAAAGGCAGGTAGACCTACAACTTCTGGAAAGAAACGCAACCAACTTCGGGGTAGCCGTAGGTTTGGGAGATACTTTTTATCTAACTGCCTTAGAGTATGGTGCTTCTATTATCTGTGTGGATGTGGCTAACGGATACTTGGATTCCGTACTTGACTTTACCAATGAAATAGCCACCTATATACGGAATCATAATTATAACTGTATAGTTATGTCGGGGAACGTGGCTACCTTTGAGGGAGCTAAACGATTGCACGATAATGGAGCCAAGCTAATACGAGTTGGAATAGGGTCTGGACAACTATGCACTACCAGAACTAATACGGGGGTTGGAGTTCCTCAGGCTACCGCCATTCAGGATTGTAGTTACTACATGAATGACCTTGATATTCTGGAGATGGGAAGAAGAGAAAGAGCAAATCCCAAAACAGAGTGGAATGTAGTAGCTGATGGTGGAATAAAAAATTCTGGTGATGCTGTAAAAGCACTTGCCTGTGGAGCGGACTTGATTATGCTAGGTTCTTTGTTCGCCAGTTGTTTTGAATCGGATAATAATGGTAAAATTCAGGGAATGGCTTCAAGAGAATTTCAGGAACAATTCTATGGAGAAGTAAAGAAATCTGTAGAAGGTATACAAAAGAACGCAGAGAAAACTCAGGTACTGTATCAGTTCCTAGAGGAGTTTATCTGGAATATGAAGTCAGGATTTACTTACCTGAATAGCATGGACATAAACCAATTACACGAAGGAATGGAATTTGTGGAGTCATAGCCATGAAAATAAAAGGATTACTTGAATACGTTATTTGGGTAATAAAGTCATATGGTACCTACACTGAGGATTACTGGGGAGAGTGGGAGACTTGGGAATATTGGGGTCTATCCTACTCAAATCATATTGCCGCAGGAAGCGTACTACAATTTTTCAATAAAATACTTTGGAGTAGATACTAATGCTTGATAAGGGATTTTTTAGACTAGCAAGGAACACAAGCCTTCATTCTGATTGTAGGGTGAAGGTTGGTGCTGTGGTCTCTAGGAAGTCCCCCGTCTCAACCGGCTTTAATATTATCAAGACACACCCACGCTATTCAAACCCCGATACTATGAACACCATAAGCGTACATGCGGAGATGCAGGCCATTCTAGGTACTTGGCTAGACGTAAGAGGATGTGATATTTATGTATATAGGGAGTTGGATAGTGGTATTCCCGCCCTTGCCAGACCATGTAATATGTGTTATAATGTGCTTAAGAATAGAGGTATCAAGAAGATTTACTACACCATAGATACCTCACCATATTGGAAAATGGAGAGATTGTGAAACTAGAAAAAGCAAGTAAACGAGATAACAAAATAAGTAAGAGAACCAACGGTCATCAGGAAGATGGTCGTAGCGTGTTTACTATCAAGAAGATACAGCGTGAACGTGCTATGGCTATAGAAAGAGAACGCAAGAGAAAAGAAGAGCTTCTTGATGGAGAAGAATCATAACAGTATGCCCTAGAAAGGAGTAATTATGGAATACATGCAGTGCGAGTACTGTAGCACAGATAGGGTGTGGGGATAATGGAAACCTTGCTGGAGAAGGTAATAGGTCTTGATTATACAATAGCTGGGAACGGAGATAGGTGGAAGTTCACTGAAGAACATTCGTCTCTTGTTCTAGATCTTCAAGAACAAAGATGGTTCTGGAATAGTAAGGATCTTCGTGGAAACCCACTAGACTATTTGATTGTGGTAAAGGGTATGCCAGAGAAACAGGCATTAACCATGATTAATGACCTAACCTATATCAGCGGTACTAACTTGGCATTTCCAGGGAAAAACGAAGCTGTCGTTCAGAACGAAAAACTTGTAGATGTATTTTGGAATAATGGTTTGAAGGATAGAGATTATTGGTACAGGAGAGGTCTTACCGATAAGACAATAGATACCTATAAACTTGGAAAATATGATGGATTTTGGACTTTACCTGTCTATATGGAAGGTAAGTTCATGAACTTTCAGTGCAGGACTGATATACCAGAAAAAAAGATAAGACCTTGGTATAGAGGAGTAGGACCTCTCCTATTTAATTCCTCAATCCTGCCTTTTGTATCCTCCGTATTTATTACAGAAGGTCCGGTAGATGCAATTCTTCTAAATCAATGCGGATTTCCAGCACTGAGTCATACGGGGGGAGCAAGTGGATGGGACAACACTTGGTTCCCTCTTTTCAAGAGACAGAAGGAAATTTTTTATGTAGCTGATAATGATTTAGCGGGGTATAGTGCAGTAAAAAAGATAGCAAAGAGTTTGGGTGAGTATCGAGTAAAGATAGTTTCTTTCATAGACTACCCCCTAAGATACGACCCAGTAAAGTTCTTTCTTGATGGAGGAACAGTAGAAAAGTTTAGAGAACTGGTATCAAAAGCCAGTCTCAGTTTCAAGGCAAAGGAGCTATGTGAACAAATTAAATATAGATACCCCGAAGAGACATTGTAAATACTGCCCCTATTGTGGGAGCATGAAAATAAGAGACACTCGACTACACTACCCACTAAAGGAACACAAGTTTTGTACCGTGTGCAGAACCTACTTTGAATTGCAGGAAGATTGGTATAATGATTTTCCAGAGAATAACGAGGATTTTAGGGAAGGAAGGTAGAAATGATAAAGGAGAGTAAAAAGGAGGATAAACAAAGGTATTGGTACTTCATTTCCCTTAGGGAGTGCGTTTTGTGTGGACGTTCTCATGAACATCGTGAGAGGAGACCATACCCAAAACCAAATGACTACTGGGAAAGACATGAGCGTGAGGAATATGCTTGTAGTAACCATTTTTAATACGGAAAGTGAGGATAAATGAATATAGCATTTGATTTGGATGGAGTTCTATATGATTGGCATACCGCTGTTTATAATTATCTGAAGAATACCAATAAGAATTTCACAGCTTCTTTTAGAGAACTATGGACAGCTCCCTATGCAAACATTACTGAAAAAGATTGGGAATATTTTGCAAACCTTCCCACTCTATATGCAGTTATGATACCCAAGAAAACAATTCTAGCCATGCTAAATACATTGAATGATGCGGGACATACCCTGTACTACATTACCAATAGAACTGATGACCTGGAAAGAGTCACCAGAAAATATCTTGATGATTACAAATTTCCCCAAGCATTTAATCTAATCCACACCGATGATAAGGGAATGGTAGTTAGAACACTAGAGATAGATGTCATTGTGGAGGATAAGACAGAGAATTTAGAGAGTCTGGCAGGTCTCTGTAGAACCATAGGAATAGAAAGAATATGGAATGAAGCAGATAGACCCTATCTTGAATCTTTGGGTGTGTTATTCATTCCCTCAGCAGAGTGTGTTGGCGAGATTTTATGATATGTTTCCACTGTGGAAAAGAGATAGGAGATGAACGCAAAGAACTGGTAGGACTGGATAAGCCGTACATAAATCTATATTTTCATACACCCGATTGTTATGAGCTGGCTAACATTCCTGATTTGAACACATATCTAGCACTAAATGTAAAGAAGGTTTATAATTATATAGAAAAAGATGGGAAAAAAGGAAAAAAATAGACGATTATGGATGAAGAAGAAGAGAAGAAACCGAATGTTTGGTACGAGCATGGGATACGTCATGTAGTACCTGACAAGAGAAAATTGAAGAACCTGAAACAGAATAAGGGCTTGACAGATGAAGAGTTTGACGATATGTATGCCAAGAAATATCTTAGCATAGAGAAGTCGAATGAATTCGAAAAGAAAATTAATGAAAAACTTCAGGAGTTCGAGAAGGAATATGACCTAACGGACATGAAAGTAAACGATAGGACTTCCTTGAGAGCACTGGTTCAAGCGGTGATTGCTCTTGAAGATTATGAACAGCTCTCATTCCAACTCAGAACTAGAGAAGAGGGAATAGATGCTGATAACATCTATGTCTTTGATAGAGTAAACAAAGTAATGTCTGACCTTAGGGAGGATATAAATAAACTCCAGACAGAACTTAAAATATCAAGGAAGAGTAGGAAATCAGATGCAGATTCTTCTTTCATAGATTATCTTGAATCCGTAAAGGCAAGAGCAAAGAAATTCTACGAAGCTAAAATGCACTATATGTACTGCCCTAAGTGCAAGACTCTTCTAGGAACAATCTGGACTCTATATCCAGAAGAACCAAAGAACAAGATACGTCTGGTATGTAATCGAGAGATAGATGATAATATGAAATGTGATGGTGAAATTGTAATAGGAACAAAGGAACTCCTAGAAAATAAAGGTCATAGTGAACCTAATCTAGTGCCGATAAGGATGGAATAAATGAAACTACTTATTTTTGGTGGTGGAGGAATGATAGGACAGGCTATTGCTAAGAAGCATTTAGCCGAAGGGGATACAGTTTATATTTATGATATGCGTTTGAATCCATACATTGACTACACCAACATGGTAGGAGAGGATGTTACGGGGAAAGATGGTGGTTTGGATTTTGATATTCTATCTCACCAGGCCGCCCTGGTAGGGGTAGGTCAGTCGCAATATGATATCCAGAGATATGTGGATAACAATGTAGGGGTAACATCAGCCATCTTACAGGCCACCCTTCACGCCAAAAAAATGGACGGGAAGATTATTTTTGCTGGTTCTATGGGACCTTACGGAGAAGGGCACGGAAAGGGACCTATAAGAGAAACTCAGAAGCAACATCCCAAATCAATCTATGCGGTGACAAAACAAACCCAGGAAAATCTTATCAAAGTGTTTTCTGAAACATACGGAGTACCTGCCATATCCCTTAGATATTTCTCTGTGTATTCTACTACCCAAACCCCCCTCAACCCACATACAGGAGTTCTATCTATAATCGCTAACAAGATATTGAATAGTGATAAGGTAGAACTTTTAGGTAATGGAGACCAGTACAGGGACTTGATAGAAGTATCTGATGTAGCCGATGCCCACTTCCTAGCTTCAAGACTTGAGTGGAAAGGATTTGATGCTATCAATGTAGGTACAGGAATACCCACAAAGATGGCTGATGTAGCTACTAAAATGGTGGAACTACTCAATCCATTTATGCCTATAGAGTTTGATGGAAAGTATAGAAAGGGAGACATAACCGGAATCTATGCTGACACCAGAAAGATGAACACGAAGCTAGGTTGGAATCCAAAAGTAAAGATAGAGGATGGCATACGTCAATACTGTGAATATATTAATGCTAATAGAGATAAATATACCCTCCACACAGACTCTACCTCAGTGGAAAATCTTATACTTGAATTAAAGGGTCTAATAAAATGAAATATTACTTGAACATAGTGGGAGGTCTCGGGGACATCTTCTGTATGCTTCAAGATAAAGGAAGCACATTATGTGATGCCAGAGAATTACTGGTAAGAGATCCTGAGGCTGAGATAGTTCTAAATGTCTATTCTGATAATCCAGGGACAAGTGAATTATTCAAATATTCTGTATTCAGCGAGGTAAACACATTCAAGCACTCGGAGTTTCCACCCTTACCAGATACTAACATACCACACTTTCCTACATTATTTCCGGAGGATAGACCTACAGGATTGAGTTTAGTACGCCTAGATACTGGTCATCAGGAGGATAGACTTGCACTTTCTTTTATACACGGTACTAATAAGATTTGCATCTTTCATCCATTTACATCTACACCAACTAAACTCATGCCACCCTCCATAGACAAGCAGAAGTTCGTAGATGTGATGATAGACAAATATGGATACAAAGTTATCATGCCATTCCAAACCACAACGGTATACTTTGGATTACCAAAAAGTTTTGACACGGCTGAGGAATTTGACTACTCAAGAAAAGGGCTGATAAAACTCAGTGACTATCTTGACAATATAACCAGAGTTGCTTTCTATCTTACCGTATGCTACGCAAGGAAGATCATAGCCGTTGATTCAGCT
>Ga0315273_10001345_pt1 | contig 27776 bp, 19 predicted proteins | sample YL17G02_0_MG_FD_205753 | JGI IMG/M metagenome (GOLD analysis project Ga0315273, IMG submission 205753) | Sediment microbial communities from Yellowstone Lake, YNP, Wyoming, USA - YL17G02_0 | ecosystem: Environmental > Aquatic > Freshwater > Lake > Sediment | place: USA: Wyoming | collected... | reverse complement strand
TTTCGCATAGCCTCGTCTGCTGAATGCCGCAATTTCTTTTTGGCTTCACACCTGCCCTGGCGGGCGGTGCCAGGGGGGATTTCTGGCGGTATTCCGAGTGTTTTTCTTTGAGTCATCGTGAACCTCCTGGGTGGAAAACCGGAGTTCTCGATAATTGCCATAACTTGCAAGTTACTGCGTTAGTCCCGGAACGATTTGCCAAGCAAATCGCACGGTGCGTAAATTACTGAACATAAACCTCGATATTCCCGATATTTCGATATAAGAAAGTTCAGCAATTTATACAAAAAGCAGTAATCACATCATATGTTAATATTATACACCGTATTTACCCCAGCACCACGGCTCTATCCTGTGTCCTGCTTTCTCAATATTTCAATGCCAACCTCCCTGGGTTTCTGGGGGTCTCTGACCTCTCTTCCATTTCAGCTTCCGTCCCAGGCAGGCCTGTCCCCCCTCTTGCTCCTCGCTCATTCGCTGACCGAATACTTCATAACTGCCCCGATCTTCTGGCTAGTCTCGAATATTCGCTTGACTTATTGCGCGGCCATCTCTGACTTGTTGCACTGAAATGCTCACTTCCACCGTTATTTTCCCCGAAATACTCGTTCAACCCATTCAATTCACCATCTTCTCCATTGATGTCTTCGCCCCTCCATATTGGACTTGTTGCAGAATCCCCATATTATATACACTTGACGCTTAGCGCATCACGTTATATAATATAGATGTGATCAAGAGCTTCAAAGATACTGAAACCAGGCTGATTTTCCAACGGGAGATCTCGCGCAAATTTCCGCCCGGTATCCAGCAGGTGGCACTAAGGAAACTGCGCATGTTGAACAATGCCGCCTCCTTGAATGACCTGCGTATTCCCCCAGCCAACCGGCTGGAAAAGTTGACCGGAAACCGGGCTGGCCTGTACAGCATCCGCATCAATGACCAATGGCGGATTTGTTTCGAATGGCGTGATGGGGACGCTTACTTGGTTGAGATGGTGGACTATCACTAAGGAGGTAGATATGACTGATAACAAATTGCATCCGGTCCATCCGGGAGAAGTTCTGCTCGAAGAGTTCCTAAAGCCGATGGGCTTGAGCCAGAGTCGCGTTGCCCTGGATATCGGCGTGCATCCGCGCCGGATCAACGAAATCGTCCTGGAGAAGCGCAGCGTGACGGCCGATACCGCCTTGCGCTTGGCGCGTTACTTCGGCACCTCGCCCCAGTTCTGGCTGGGTCTGCAGGATGATTATGACCTGGATGTTGCCGCAGATACGCTCGGTCCAAAACTGGAACGGGATGTAAAGGTCTATGCGAGCCTCCAGGCCTGATCCTTCGACCTCCCACGCAAACGCCTGCGGAATTCCCATCGCAGGCGTTTTTACTTTCCATGAGAATATACGCAATTTAAAAGAAACTATAGTCTCCAATTATCCGGCTGGCTGGCCTTATGGTGTTGCGATCCGGCAATATGCCACCGGTCCATGGGGGACATGATCGATCAAACTCCAGAGGAATAATTCAAAGGTGTCCCACCAGGCTGGAAGGAAGTTCACGTAAGTGACGCCCTCCGGAACATATCCCAGTTGGAGGTCCCAGGGATTGACGAATCTTTTGAGGGAAGAGAATAAGCCAGCCAGTGTGTAAAAACCGGAATGCGGCCAACTGACGACAACTTCAACGAACACCTCCACTCCGAAGCACATGCCGTTCTTTACCTTCCCGTTCGGATGACCGGCCTGATAGGACTGTGCGAGCTGGTCGTAGGCATCCTGGCGGTCTGAGAGCAGACGGTAGTAGCTTAGGGCACGGAATTCCGGCCTGTCCATGGGCTGGCCGGCCCGCCAGGCAAAATAGGTGATGGGTGTGAGCAGAGCAACCAGGAGGAAAGCACAGAGCGCTTTGGTAAAAGCAAGAATTAACCTTGAAAACAATTTTAAGATCATGGTCATTCTCCTATATTCACAACCGCCAGTTATCCGCCGGGCTGGCCTTGCGGTGCGCCTGCTCCACATCCACCTGGGCGATCTGCGCATAATGGCGCACCATGTCCAGGCTACCGTGACCCAGCAGCATTTGCAGGGTAAAGACGTCCCCGCCGGCGCGTAAATAGGTGATCGCGAAGGTATGCCTAAATTTGTGGGGATAGGCATCTTTTACACCCGCTCGCTCGGCAATGCGTTTGATCAAATGGCGTAAGCTGGCCGGGTTAAAAGGGCGAAAACGCGACACGGCAAACAGAGGCGCATCCTGTTCGTTTTCATCATCCCGCCCGGCAAGGTAACGCCAAACGGACGCCCTGGCAGTCTTGCCAAGAAAAACGGACCTACCTTTTCCGCCCTTGGCCCCCCCTTCCACGCCATGCTTGATATCCAGCTTGCCACGTTTGGGATCGAAATTCTCGATCTTGAGCGAACACAACTCCAACGCTCTCAAACCGGTGTCGACCAAAGTGAGGATGATGGCCTGGTCGCGGTTGGCAGTCGGCCGGCGCATCACAAAACGGCGGCGGTTGACCGGGTCCGCCTCGCGCGAATAGATGCAGGCCTTCAACATCCGCTGGACATCGTCCTGTGTGAATGGTTCGATCGGCGCATTCTGAAAACGCGGGGAGGGGATTTCTTTCATCAGGTTTTCCAGCTGAAACTCTCTGCTGGCCCAGGTGAAGAAGGATGCCAGCGTGATGTAGATATTCCGAAGCGTCTTGGGGGACAGGGCGCGCGTATCTCCTCCAAACCGGTGTGGGACATATTCGGTTCTCAAATAAAAAAGATAGGCTTCGATATCTTGTTTGGTGATCTGGGCTACATCCATATCCCCTGCATAAGCAGCCCACTGCTCGAGGTCTCGCTTATAAGAATCGACCGAGCGTTCGGTCAGGCCCTCGGCAGTTTTATGGTTCGAAAAGCCGATAATGGCCTTGCGTAGGGCTAACGAGCCCGAAGAACTGTGGTTCATGCAAAAACCTCCTCAAAAAGGAATTTTGCCAATCACAGGTCTTCGGGTTAAGCAAAAACCATAGCTTTGCGAGCTATGGTTCGTGTAAGTTGCGGGGGCTGGACTCGAACCAGCGACCTCCAGGTTATGAGCCTGACGAGCTGCCACTGCTCTACCCCGCGACGGGTCGAACGAGCGGGTATTGTATCATCCCCGCAGAGGCAAGTCAAGGATCGAGGAAAACTTCCCGGCTGAACAGGTACATCATACCGCCAATGCGGTCATCCGGTTGACGGACAACCAGCCGCGCCCAGGACCCGTTGAAAATGGAATAAGGCAGGTATACCTGAAAAGGCACATACGTATCGTCTGGGGCTGGAGAGATAGCCACCTGTTTTGAAACAATGGCATTGCCATCCCTGCCAACCAATTCAACCTCCAGAGGTCTGTTATTAAATGGACGTATCTCCCCGGCTACCGCCAGCATTCCTCCGGCGATGCGTTGACCTGCTGCCGGCTGTTCGATGACGCAGCGTTCCTTTAAATCGCCGGGAGGATTGACGATCGAAAAGCCTTCGGAAAGTAAAATAAGATGTACCGAATATACAGCTGTAAGCAGCCCATACTGATCCTGCGTGCTCATGGTCAGGCGTGCCAACTCTCCGGCTGCCTCGACCTCGAAAGGCAGTGTCCAGTAATAAGACGCCCAGGTGTAGGAGGTATTCAATTGCAATACCTCAGAGGCCAGGAGTCGGCCATCTTCCCCAAAAAGGGATAGGTTGCCTTTGTTATCGAATCCAGGGATGGCATACCCGTATACTGTGACCGGGGAGACAAGTTTCGAAAGCGGCCCCGGACCGAAGAACTGGATCGCGCCCGAGCCGACCGATGGTTGCGGGATGCTGGTCGGTGCCAGCGTGGGCGGCAGCTCGAGAGTTGGGAACGGGGATATGGTCGAGGTTATGGTCAATTCGGGAATGAGAGTATTCGCAGGAGTCGAGCCAGTTGCCAGGGTTGCGGGAACAACCTGGGGGCTGGGGGAACTGGTTGCGGTTTCGGATAGAAGCGCGCTGGGCCGGGTGGTGTCAGAGCGAACCTGAGTCAAATTTGGCAGCGGAGAAGAGGTCGCTTTTGATGGAATGCAGGCGGTCAGAAAGGCGAGCAGGGTGCAGGTAAGGAATATGCGAACTTGCATATCAAAATTATAACCGTAATTAAGTGACGCTCCGTGTGGAGCGTCACTGTTGTTCTACAGGTCATAGATCTCCCTGTATTTTTTGGTGAGATAGCGCATGTAAGGCGCCGGGTCAATCCTGGATCCGGTGACTTTCTGTACAAGTTCCTGCGGTTCGAACTTGGCTCCATGCCGGTGGATCTTCTCGCGCAGCCAGCCAAGCAGAGGCTCGAACTGACCCTGACGAATTTGCTCCACCAGATCGGGAATATCCTGATTGATCTTCTCCCAGAGCTGGACCGAAACAAGATTGCCGAGGGCATAGGTGGAAAAATAGCCAATCGCACCGCCGGACCAGTGCATATCTTGCAGAACGCCTTTTTCATCGTTGGGCGGAGTTACGCCCAGATATTCCTGCATCTTGGCATTCCAGAGGTCGGGAATGTCTTTGGCCGCCACATTGCCTTCCAGCAGGGCAATCTCCATTTCAAGGCGCAGCATAATGTGCAGATTGTACGTAGCCTCATCGGCTTCAACGCGGATGAACGAAGGTTGGACCTTATTGATGCCTTTGTAGAATTTTTCCAGCGGTACAGCCGCCAACTGCGGGAAGATTTCCTGCAGGCGCGGGTAGAAGAACTGCCAGAACGGGAACGAACGCCCGACCAGGTTCTCCCACATTCGGCTCTGTGATTCGTGCACCGCCAATGAAGCGCCGCCTTCCAAACCGGTGCGCTCCAATTCGAGCGCAATACCCTGTCCATAGAGGGCGTGGCCACACTCGTGCATGCTGGCAAAAAGCATCGTATTGAGGAAAGCAGGAGCCACACGAGTAGTGATGCGCACATCATTGATGCTAAAACTGGTGGAGAAGGGATGGGGGGCTTTGTCCTGCCGGCCGCGATTCCAATCGTAGCCAAATCTGGTGATGACTTCCACACCGAAATCCCACTGCTTCTTTTCGTCGAACGGCAGGTTCAGAAATGCATCGTCCACCTGCGGTTTGCCAGAAATGGCCTTGATGAGATCCACCTGCATGGGGCGCAGACCATCAAAGATGGCTTTCACATCGTCGGTCTTCATGTTCGGTTCGAAATCATCCAGTAAGGCGTCATAAGGATGCTCGAAATCCGGGAAGAACGAGGCATATTCCTGGCGCAGGGCAACGATCTTCTCCAGGTGGGGACGGAAGATGGAGAAATCGGATTTGGACCTGGCTTCCACCCAAGCTTGTTGACCGAGGGTGGTTGCCTGCGAGAACTCCACTACGTGTTTGGTCGGCACCCGCACGGCTTTCTCGTAGCCGCGGGCGGTCACTTTGACCAGCCGGGCATCGTCCGAATCCGGGTCGAGACTGGCTGCGAACGGTTTGAGTTCATCAAGTAGTTTTCCCAATTCGAGCGAGGTAGCTCGCTCATGCACCAGGCGTCCAAGCAACGCCAGTTGATTGCCGCGCGCTTCCGCTCCACCCGGCGGCATGTATGTCTGCTGGTCCCAGCCAAGCAGGGCTGCCGTATAGCTCAAGTCTGAGATCTCGGCCAGGAGTTCTCTAAACTGTTTTAACTTATCTTCCATTAAATTCTCCTTGGAACAAAGCAATATTCAGCGTTTCGATTCCGAGCCTGCTTCAATCCCATCCACAGGCTAATCTCGAGCGCAAACGAATCCATGATATTGTGGCATGAAATGGATGGAACACGGTTCTCGGGGAATCGCCCTAGAGATGGGGTAATAAAGGGTGTTGGGTGGCTTTCATCCACCCAACACCTGAATATCTATCCTATTTCACAAAAATTCCCATGGTTAGCGCATCCCAAGGTAATAGGAATAACCGAAGTTGATATTATTTACGGAACCTCCGTTTGAGACTGTCACCGTCTGAGGGTCCGTCTTATAGCTGTAACCTACCGGATCGGGGCTGACGTCCACGCAGTAGGTGCCTGCGCTGACTGAGAGCATGTAAACCCCTGACCCATTCGTTGTTGCAGTGGTTTCGACACCTCCCGGACTTCCACAACCACCAATACGCGCTCTCACAGTGGCGCCCGCGATGCGACCGGAGGCCGGATCAAGGACCAAGTCCCCATTTGTCCAATCATTGAAGACGACTCCCGAAATGGTACCAGGCAGCTCCGGGGTGGGGGTCGGCGGGACGGGGCAGACACCGGGTTCGCTGCCGGTTGGCGTAAAGCCCACTGCCCAGCGGCAGGTATTATCAACTTCTGCAAACGCCTTGATCGGATAAAACTGCGTCAATTCACTCAGCGGCGATCCGGCTTCCGCGGCGGTGAAATGATCATTGTAATCGAACCAGACCGGGTTGAGCGCGCTCTCGTGCATCGCCCATGCACCCCATGTATATTTTTCGTCATCATTGATGAGGGTACGTTTGAAGGCGAACTGAACACTGTTCGGGTCGGAAGGCGAAATACGCGCCCAGGCCACATCGGGATCGGATCCGGAACCCTGGTCAAAAATGAGCATCTCATAACCATCGCCATTCACCGGTCCATCAGACTGGATCGGGTGTGCTGCTCCAACATCGTGATTGATATCCTGCCAGACGCGCACTCCATCGGTTGACCAAGTAGTGCCGGGCTTTGCAGCGAGTAGCAGCACCTCGCCGCGGCCATCCACGTTCAAATCTATTTCAACGCCATAATCTCCAAGCAATCCACCAGAAGGATTCGGTCCAACCAGTTTGATGTTCACATATACCCATTGGCTATCCCGTAACAATCGCGTGCAGATAATATCCAAGTCCGGGAAGTATGTATCCATCGTGTTGGCATTAAATGGACGCTCGTACAGGTTTAAGGAGAAATTCTCACCCCCGATAGCCCGCCGTTGAGAAGCCACCGCAGACGTATCCCGGTCTGTGATCTCGCTTAATGCACCGGCTGGAGGCTCCCCGGGCATCTGCGTATGAACAATCGGTGTGACGGTTGGAGTCTCAGTGCTCTCGGGTGGGGGTGGTTCAATGGTCGGCGGATTGTTCTGTCCGCTCTCTGCCGTACTTAGATCATTCTGTCCGCTCTCTGCAGTAGGTAGATCATTCTGTCCGCTCAGCTGTGTGGCAGGCACAACTGCCTGGATTGCATTACAGGCCATGAGCGCAGTCAGTAAAGCAATAGCAGGGAGCCATTTAGTTATTGAATGAGATGTTTCTTGGTTCATAACTGCTCCTTTTCGCCTAAACAAGAGGAAGAATGACGGTGGCAAACCATCTCACTGATATTCTACTCTCATCTGCAGAATTAGCAAATGACCCACAAGTGATAGGATCTTCCAATTCTTCCCACCAAACTATTTAATGTCCTGAAGTTCAAAGTTTGGCATCTCTTCCTGCCTCCCGGCCGGCTCGGCAGCGTCACTATGGAGCCAGATTCCCCCAATTGACCACCATGCACAGATGGGCGCGACTGGCGGGTTCATAAAATTCTTGCGTCTCTACTTCATTTGCTGGCACCCGCGCTTTCTGAACCATTCGGCTGCGACTTTGAACACTTCCAGAATCCACAAGACTGGCCCGACCAAATTCGACAGTTTAATGGCATGGCTGGCTGTTTAAATAATCTGCCATCTTTCTCCTGGGCCGTTTATTCGTATCGCAGTGCTTCCACCGGTTCCAGACCGGCGGCTCGGTTGGCAGGGTAAATTCCAAAGAACAATCCCACCGCCGCCGAGAAGAGCGTTGCCAGCAGGATGGCATTCAGGCTGATGGCCGGATTGAAAGGATTTCCGGAAGCTGCTGCGATGCGCCCGACCACAAACCCCAAAAACCAGCCCAGCAGGATACCGATCATTCCGCCTATCAGACTAAGCATGGACGACTCTATCAGGAATTGGATGAGGATATCGCGCTTGCGCGCTCCAAGTGCCTTGCGCAGGCCAATTTCACGCGTTCGTTCGGTCACGGAGACCAGCATAATATTCATGATCCCGATGCCTCCCACCAGCAGGGAAATTCCGGCGATCCCGCCCAGAAAAATGGTGAAAACGCCGGTCACCGTCGAGGCAATGGAGAGAAAATCGGCCTGCGAGAAGACCGTAAAATCGTCCACACCCACAGGCGTGCGGTGGCGCTGGCGCAAGATCTGCTTTACTTCGTCGGTTGCAAGCGGAACAGCCTTTGCGCTGACTGCCTGGATATACAGTTGATCCACTTGATTCAAAACTGAGCGATGGATCAGGCGTGTCTGGGCGGTAGTAAAAGGGACAATGACCTGGTTATCCTGGCTGCCACCCATCCCACCGCCCTTGGATTTCAGGATACCCACCACACGGAAGGGTTGCGCATTGATCCGGATGGTCTCGCCGACCACACCATTACGCCGATCAAATAACCTGTCTGCCACTCCCGGGCCAATGACCACTGCTGAGGCGTTTCCCTGAAGATTGTCCTGGGTCAGGAAATCGCCCTCGAGCAGAGAATAATTTTGCATTATAAAATACTGCGGGGTGGTCCCGGTAACGCTCACACTCATCGTCTTGCCGCCAGAGGTAACATCACCACTACCCTCAATAACTGGCGCAACCGCCATAACATTGGGGGCGGCAAATGGATCTGCCATCGCCTGAGCATCACCCAGGGTGAGGGGTTTGGGATTGCGAACCTCCTGAATATGGTTGCCCGAAAAGACAAAAAACAGATTGGTGCCAATACCACTGATCGCGCCGGTAATTGTGTTTTGAGCCCCCTGTCCGATCGCCAACATGGCAATCACTGCGCCCACACCAATGACAATACCCAGAATGGTTAAACCTGAACGGAGCTTATTTCCGCTCAGAGTTTCCAACGCCTCGATAATGGACTGCCCGATGTTCATTTCTTCTCCTCGACCAGCCCGTCACGCAGATGGATGATACGCTGGGATTGAGAGGCAATAGCCTGGTCATGGGTGACGATGATCAATGTGGTCCCTTTGTCACGGTTCAGGGCGAGAAGAAGTTCCAGAATCTCTTTTCCAACCTTGGAATCCAGGTTCCCGGTCGGCTCATCGGCCATGATAATGGCGGGATGATTGACCAGCGCCCGCGCAATCGCTACACGTTGCTGTTGACCGCCGGAGAGTTCCGTCGGCCTGTGCGAAATTCGATCACCCAAACCAACCGACTCAAGGGCAGCACGCGCCCGTTCTTTTTTGTTGGGTACATTCCCGGCATAACGGAGTGGCAGTTCTACATTGGCCAGCGCCGTAGTGCGCGAGAGCAGGTTGAAAGATTGGAAAATGAAACCAACTTTGCGATTTCGAATATCAGCCAGTTGGTCGTCATTAAGGGTTTCAACTGCTTCCCCATCCAGGATATATTTACCAGAGCTGGGCAGGTCAAGACAGCCGAGGATATTCATCAGAGTAGATTTGCCAGATCCGGACGGTCCCATAATGGCCACCACTTCCCCGCGCTTGATATTACACGAAACGCCCGCCAAAGCGCGCACTTCGACCTCACCCATTTGATATACTTTCATCAAATCCTTGGCGAGGATCACCCAGTCCTTTGCCATGCTATCCTCCACCAAACATGCGTCCGGAGCCACCACCTTGACCAGGCGTGAAATTCAGCGGGGGATTCAAAACCAGTACATCGCCAGCAGAAAGACCGCCGGAGGTTACTTCGCTTATCGTGTCATCCGAGGCTCCCAAAGTGACAGGAACCTCGTTCAACTGCCCGTCGCGCAGGACATATACCATGCGTTGTCCATCTACCAGATGCACGGCGCGGTTCGGGACCAGGAGCACATTGTCCAATGACCGGATGGTGACCGTGACCGAGGCTGTCATTCCAGGCTTGACATCTGGATCGGGATCAGTCAACTCCACAGTAACATTAAAATTAACCACGCTTTGTAAAGATGTACCCACTCGCGAAACCTCAACCACCTTGCCATGATATTCACGTCCGAGGGCAGCATCAAATGTCATCACCACTGGCTGGCCGACCGAAACACTATTAATGTCCACTTCCGAGACTTGCACATCAACTTTCATCTGGGACAGATCATCAATACGGAACGCTTTAGTTCCTGGAGACACCTGGTCGCCCACCATCCCACTGACTTCGGTGACAGTCCCATTGAACGGGGCGGTTAGCTTGGCCGCATCCAGGTTATTTTGTGCGGTCTGGACGTTCAACTGGGCTTGCCTGAGCTGAAGTAAGGCTGTCCCTGTGGAGTCTGCGGGTACAGTCCCACCGGTCAGGGCTGCCAGGTAGATTTTATCTTGGGCGAGGTTGGCATTGGCCAGATCCAGGGTCGCCTGGGCTTCATCGAGTTGTCGCTGAGTCGGTTTCTGTGAATAGACACTGTAAGAATTCCAGGCAATGTTATATGCTTGCTGGGCATTATAGAGGGCCTGGTAGAGTGAGGCCTCCCCTGGGTTGTTAATATATTCCCCTACATGCGCACCATCATAGGCTGCCTGCGCATTATCCAACCTTTCCTTGGCAACTACTACATTGGAATACTGATTTTTGATCAGGGCATCGTTTTGCCAATACTGCTGGTTGTTCATTTTATATTGAGCATTGATCAAATCTGACTGTGCCTTTGTGACAGCCAGTTTGGCATTCGCAATCGCTTCAGTGGAAGTCAGCTCGGACAGGTTCTCCTGGGCGGTAACAAGGTTGGAGGCCAGAGTACTCTGGGTCAAGGGTGCCAGGAGCAGGTTGCCCAGGATATCCCCCGCTTTGATCTGGTCCCCAAGCTTGACCTTTACAATGCCAATGGTACCTGTGTTTTGCCAGGCCAGGACTGCCATCTGGTTGGCACGCACATTGCCAGTCGCGCCGATCGTCGCCGTCAAAGACCCGCGTTCAACAGTCGTTGTCTCGTATGAGTTGGCTGCATTTGCCCGTCCGCGCGCCACCAAGATAACTACAATTAGGACAACCGCCAGGACAACAAAGGCGGAAATTAGCCAGAATTTTGCTTTCTTGCTCATACCCCCGATGGGACTCTTCGACTTACCAGGTACATCATTTGCCTCTTTATTACTTGTCATTCTATTCCTCCAAAAGTGGTATTAATATCCAGGGCTCACCTGAACCGAAGTATGATGATATGATTGTGGCTAGTCCAAGGCTGACAAATAACAGCCATATGACTGATGCGAGCACGTGGATGCAACCAAGGCCCCCTATAATCACCAGGATAGGCAATCGTGCATATTATTTGGATCCTCTCAGCCATCCGACATGGCGCAAAAGGCTGAGTCCAATGGCAAATGACACGAAAACCAACCCGTAGGACCGACCACAAAAAGGAGGCCAAACGGAACTTGATTTCGACGACTTAATGATTTTACACTGCAAATGTCAAAGCCGATAGCATGACATAACGACCTCTTATATTAGTATTACATCCAATCACATTGTGATTATCGTCGCTACCAATGGTGACATATAAACCTGTATATACAGCCCAAGTTTGAGTATGATACATTTCAAAATAGTATGAGTTTGTCGGTTTCGGCAGGAGAGTTACGTATGCAAACAATCCCAAGTGAATTTCTGGAAATTGACCGGAAGGCACGCGTTTACATGCCCTATCAGGACCTGTCGCTGCGACCACCTACAGAACGCGTCTGCGACTTCGGCGATGTGGTTATCCTGCTCGATTCCGACCGCGCCATGCTGGAGGCGTCCCGCTGCATCCACTGTCCCGACCCGGCCCCCTGCATGCTGGCTTGCCCATGCCACAATGATATCCCTTCAGCCATTTGGTTAATCGAGCAAGGGAACTATGTTGAAGCCGCCCAACTCTACCGCCAGACATCCTCTCTGCCCGAGATTTGCTCACGCGTTTGCCCACATGAACAACTCTGCCAGGGTTCATGCGTGCTGAACAAGACCCATGAGCCGGTTCTTTGTGGTCCATTGGAAACCTTCGTAACCTGCTACGAGCGCAAAACCGCTGGAGTAGCCATCCTCGTTGGCAGGCCAACCGGTAAAAAGGTCGCCATTGTTGGAGCCGGTCCCGCAGGCCTGGGCTGTGCTGAAAAACTTCTTGAACAGGGACACTCTGTTACCCTCTTCGACTCCAAACCTGCTCCGGGCGGTCTGCTGGTCTACGGAATTCCGAATTTCAAACTCGCCAAGGAAGTTTTCTTTTGCCGATGGGGTGATTTCGAAAAAGCCGGGGTCAAATTTGTCGGAAATACTTGCATCGGCAAAGATAAGACAATTGACGACTTATTCAAGGAAGGCTTCGAAGCCGTTTTTGTCGGTGTCGGCACTGGCATTGATGCCAAGATGGAAACTCCTGGCGAGGATTTACCCGGCGTTTATGAAGGGACCGATTTCCTAATGCGCGCCAATACCGAACTTATTCTGCTCCCCGAGGGAAAACGCGAGCGCCCTGTATTGGGCAAGCGCGTGGTCGTTATCGGCGGGGGCGATACGGCCTCTGACTGCTTGCGCTCCTCCTTACGTCTTGGTGCTGAAGAAGTAACCTGCGTGTACCGCCGCACAGAGAAGGAAATGCCAGGCGGTCGAAAAGATCGCAAAATGGCGAAAGAAGAAGGCGCCAAATATCGATTCCTCACTCAACCGGTAAAATTCATCGCTGGAGAGGATGGACGCCTGACCGCCATTGAGTGCATCGAAATGAAACTCGGCGAACAGGACGCCAAGGGTCGCCGCAAACCAGTCCCGGTAGAAGGGTCCAATTTCTCCATCGCAGTAGACACTGCGATTAAAGCCCTGGGCTACTGGCCAGACCCTGTGATCGGCAAGACCACTCCCGGACTTGAAGTCCATGCTTGGGGTCTTATCACAGTGACCGATAAAGAGACCGGCGCCACCACCCGTGAGGGTATTTTCGCCGCCGGCGATGGGGTTACCGGCGCCGACCTGGTGGTCACCGCCATGGTCGGTGGACGCAAAGCAGCCGCTGCAATTGATGAGTATCTGAAGTCGAAATAAAGACACATCTTCACCCCCCCGTCACATTGGTCGGGGGTTTCTTTTTGGGGGTCAGTTGATACAGCCTATATGCATTGTCCTCATAAATTTCGTGCAGCCTAGGACAACCTACTGATAAGTCAACCGGCAAGATCACATGTGTTACTCTCTCTCTAGAGAATTCATAGAGTCTATCGCACGTCGGGCGTCGATAAAAACGGCTTGCCAGAAGAAAGCGCCTGTACCATTCGACTACATCCACACTCTGATATGGGATCGATAGGAAATCCACGTAAATCGGGACACCAGCTTCCAGCCTAAAATCGTAAAGTTTGGATGGCGTAAGATATTTCTGACCCGGTTGGCGGTGCAAGGCGACATATGCTTCGACTGACCTGTAGGATAACCCGGCTGACTCAACACCCTCCAGATAGGTCCGCGTTAATCCAGTAGCCACTGCCAGGCCGATCAAAACCAAACCTGTCGTTCTAAGTATTCGTTCCAGGGAAGCAGGGACTTTGGGAACCGCCGCTTTTAAGAACCCCGCCACAATCAACCCAACCGAAACCGGTACCAACCAAGTGGACAGGCGCCATGGAAATATTAACGCCAGAACATTGTTCTTTGATATGATCTGCACGATGGTCAGCCCAATTGACAGGGATAGCGGAACAAGCAGCAACCCGAAAAGCCGTTGGCGGCGAACCAGAAATAAGCCAGCTCCCAGGAAAGCCAGCTTGACCAAAACAGTTGCATTGAACCATGCCGAGAAAATCGTATGCAAAGGAATGCGAACATTGACCAATATATCCCGCGCCGGCGTATCAATTTTAGGGAGGCCACCCCAGAAATTTATGAGGGTATAAATCAATATCGGGGCAACCGCAGAGAGCGCCAGGACACCCAGACGGACCACCGGCCATATTTTTTTCTGACCGCGGAACGTGTCGATTTGATAGGCGAGTGTCAACGCGGCTACGCTAAGCAAATAAGTTGGGTGGAATGTAGCCGCCAGTACCGCGCTTAGCACAGCCAGGTTTTTATTATCCTTAAGATACAAATATATGGACAAAAGCAAAAACACACCAAACGAACTCGGCTGGAAGACCGGCCCCAGCAGGCGCTGACCGGCAACTCCTCCCTCAAAAATATAGGGCCATTCTCCCCCAAACAGCCGCAGGAGAAGGTATCGCAAAACCGTCGAATGAAGAAGAATAATAACAACAATATAAATATGAACTGTCATTCTCGAAGATCGTATAGAAAAGACCTGTTCAACGATTCCAAATAAACTCAAAAAGTATAAGCCCATTAAGAGGGCGTAATAAACAAAGAAAAGGTTTTCGTTTTGGAACAGACGGATCGTCACAGCAACCAGAAAACTGAATACCGGCGTTGGATCGGCTGTGTTCGACAACCAATCCTCAGACAGAATCCCATAACCAGCCTGGGCATAGCCATGCAAGAAATATTGGTTCTGGTTCGAGGAATAAAGCGGGGACTGGTTGTATGCGATAGCGAAGAGGGATGTGAGAACCACAAACCACACCAACAATACGAAATATCGCCTGATCCTCCCTTTCTGGGCAAACGGAACCGCACCTTGTTCTTCTGATTTTCGCAAGGACATTATTCACACAACAATCTTATACCGGAAAGTAAACCCGCGAACGCAAAGGAAAGGACGCCTTATCTTCATTGCGGCTCGCGGTTGATATGCAGGATCCTCACAAAGGTGTGAACCCAAACTGCTGGTACCGTAAATATTTTGATCCGCTAAAGGGTCACCGATATATGCAAAAGGCAGTAGTCGGGTGTCTGGTGAAGGTCGGCGGAGCAGCCTGCCTATGGCATCGGATTATTGGATCCCCAATCATAGCCCAAGGCCAAGAGAATATCCTCGGGGGCTTCCGGGTTAAAATCTACAATAATTTGACTCCAACTATCGAACTGCATCAGCTCCATCAAATACTGCATGACGTACGGCTTCCCGGCATGGACAATAATAATCGTCCGGTCGGGGAAGGGGGAGTAATACTTGTCGGGATAGTTGGTCGGATCGCCGAAAGCGATCACGTTCATGCCCACAGTTTTCAGGTAGTTGGAGGTTCGCTCTGCCAAGCCACCCACGCCGGAACCATTGATGATCACAATACGCGCCGCTTCTGCTTGCATCTTCTCTTCGCTGGTGCCAGACGCCATTGGTTGCATTGTGCCGCTGCCAAATATTGTATCCACCAGCTCACGGATTTTATCTGGAAAAGGACGCAGGACGGCTGCTTGAAGACCATTAAGAGTAGTGAAGCCATCTTGCATCATGGTGTAATCGATCACACCATGTTGAATATTATCCAGCGAAATATCCTTTGCCAAAACTGCCAATCTCATCGCGTCGTTCAGGGATAGATTCGTGTTAATGCCCCCCGATAGTTCATTATAAAGAGTCGGAGCCTGGGACATCAGGTTCAAGAAATTTTCCGGTGCAAGCACTTTATCTCGGATCGCCAGGATGACTTGCTGCTGGTGCTGAGCCCTCTCCACATCGCCGAGCAAAACGCCCTGGCTTACATCACGGGCGCGAGCATACCCCAAAGCCACTTTACCGGTCACGCATTGGTTGCCTGGCTCCAATGTAACAGTTCCGTGTTCATAAAGCACGCCCACATCAATCGTTGTAGAAATATTAAGGCAAATCCCCCCGATGGTATCGATCATTCTCTCAAAGACGGTGAAATCAATCAAAGCATAATACTGGATGGGTATACCCAGGAAATTCTCGACCGTTTTCTTCGCCAGTTCAGGCCCACCCCCCGGTAATTTATACAGATCACCCAGGTAGAGGGCGGCATTGATCTTATTGTAAGCATTGAAACTGGGAATATTGACCCACATGTCGCGCGGGACGGAAATCATTCCCGCTGTGTGGCTGAGCGGATCGATGGTGAGAACGATCATCGTATCGCTCCGGCAGGGGCATTTGCGATCGGAAGCCCAATCCCCGAAATCGTAACCCATCACCAGAAAGGACACCCGGCTGGCACCATCCCAAGCTGGCGGCAGTTCGACTTGGGGTGCACTGATGGTGGGTATGGTAGTTTCAGCGGGAACCGTGGTCCCTTCGGAGGTCGGCACCTGAGCAGTTATCGTCCCTGGACAGGTGGATGGCTGAATCCCCGCCAGAGCAGTCAGCCGCCAGCATGCTACAAAGTTTCGCAGGAAAAAAAACAAGGCTATCGCCATGACCAGTCCCGCTCCCATCCAGATAAACTGGCCGGTCGTCGGGCGTTTTAGCATTCGATTATTATTCAAGAAACCGACCTTCATTTCTTTCATCTCACTGCATGGGTGGAGGCACAGGCAAGTCTTTCTCGGCCACTTTGACCCATTTATCTCCTTCTTCAATAAGCATCACGGGAATGTCTTCCACAATCGGGTACTTTCGCCCGCAATCCTGACAGATCAACCACGTCTCTTCAAACATTTTGAGAAACCCGTCTTTTTCACGGACACAAGCCGGGCAGCGCAGGATCTCGAGCAAATCTTTATTTATCATGATATTCTCCAACTTCAGGAGCAACCGACGGCTATTTTACCACGCCTAGTGGCACAATCCCTGAGACAACAGAGCCTCTGGGTTTTCCGTGCCTGGGCCATATTGATAGACCGCCTGCCATGGTTCATAAATGGTTTGGAAGGTGTTGTTGAAAATCGTCTGCCCGGAGGCGTTATCGACCGTGCGCGTTACAGTAATATTCGCACCATCGGCAGGGTAGTCCACCTGTTTACAGGTATCTGCGGGAAGGTCCGCGTTTTCCTCGAAAAGCGGTTCCGGGGCAGGAATAACGTTACGTAAACCGAGGTTCTGCCACTGCACTGTCCGGCCATCGTTCGTTGAATAGAATTTCCACTCCAGGCTCATTTCCGCCTGGTTGAAGTATGTCTCCATCAACAGCCAGGTGGGTCGATCGTTAGTAAATTTCAAGTCCACCAACGGGAAGTAAACGGTGGCATCCAGACCTGCCAGGTCGGAATCGGTTCCACTGCCCGGGCGTTGTTCATAATAAAAGACTCGAAAAGCATGGGCGTGGCGTTCGACAATCGGGTAACCGGCAAAAAAGGCCGTCCGGAACAAGGTGCTGCTGACCTGGCAGACCCCGCCGCCCACACCGGTAATGGTACGTCCGTTGTAAATGATAAGCGCCTCGGCGTAACCGTTATCCAGTGAAATATCGCTCAGCACGTCACCCATCGAAAAGGTGGTGTTCGGCGGAATCAGCAAACCATGAAACTGTTTGGCTGCAATCTCAATATTCTGCAACCGGGCAGCACTGGAAGCGCGGAAATAGGTGGTATTGTAATAATCATCCGAAACCTCTTCGGTGATCCCGAGGGACTGGGCTGTGGCATCATTACCCGCAGCTGGTAAAGCGGTAATCAGCGCAAGCACAATGTCGTGCTCACCTGCCAGCAGACCGGTTTGAACAGCATCTATCGTGGCAGAAATATCCAGCGTCAGACCCAGTACGGCCTCCACCTCAAGAATCAATTGACGGGTATTGCTGCCAGGGTTATCATCAAAAGTAAAACGCGCGTTTTGCGGGCTGCGGTTCACCAGCGGGGCAATTTCCGCCAAATACTGGGTCAGCACCGGGTTTTCAATCGAAACCTGGTATTCCCAGATTCCATTGGTTTGTGCCCGCCCTATCCTCAACATACCTGCCAGGTGAGATGGATCAATCGTCCACGGACCGGGATCGCCAGGTTGGGCATCTTGAACATGAAGTGTAAGGGGAGCGCTCAAGACCTGGCGGAGAGTTTCGGCCTGCGCGGAGGCATCCAACACCACCGGGGAGTGTTCCTCGATAATCAGTTGAACTTCCCCATCCCGGAAGCCCGATAGTTGAGTCAACAGGTTGGCAAGCGTGGCATCCACATTGAGCAATCGCCCGGTCTGACCCTGTATAAATACGATTTCTGTCCCGTTCAGATTCAGGTCAGTCTCTATCACTGGCTGGTCAACCTGGGCAGCAATATTCTGAAGATAGGCGAAGGCCACCCGCTCGTCGAAAACGACGACCGGTTCCAGGGACAGCCCACCCTGCCAGGCATTGAGCTGACCGGCCAGATCAGTGAATAATCCGCCCTGGCGTCCAACGTTGTATGCCCGTTGGATACTGGTCCCTGCATCCAGAATCATTCCCAGCTCGGCTGGTGTCGCCACCCATAACCGGTCCTCGTCGCGGAAAACAACCTGACCGCTGGTGGGATAAGTAAGGCGCTGGCTGAGAGCGGCAGTGGCCTGCTCCGGTGTGAGGTTGGTTAGATCCACACCGGCCATCGTAATTCCGGGAAATACCCGACCCGCAAAAAGGAGTTGGTAACCGCCAGTGATCAGGCCAATAACCAGCATGAAAAGAAGCAGACCACCAATCAAGGCTGCAAGAATTTGATATGAGGCGGTGGAACGCTGGGGACGGGGAACGGAGACGAAGGACATTGCCAATGATTATACACCGTGCGCAAGGAACCCAATATCAAGATGATACGGGTCTCATAAATCACCGTGGCTCTGAGAAAAATTGGGGGGCATTGAGCGGGCTTCGCCCGTCTAAAACTCCCATATCTTTCCCTTTTATGCGGGGATTGCTAATGACCAGACGTTTCGCGATGCGATTTGTTCCCTTTCAGGAACGGGATAAACATGGGCGTGGCAGCCGAGTAATCGGCATAAGCTTGCCCGAACTCAACCCTGAGTTTACGCTCTTCAAAGAACGCACCGCAGAGTACGTAGACCGTGAGGGTAATATTGATCGCCAGGACGTCGAGGGTCATCAGTGGTGTCAACCAGATGAAGACCAACCCGGCTGAATAAAGCGGATGCCGGACGTTGTAGTACAGCCCGCCGATGACAAGGCTCCCCCGCCGCATTTGCACTGGATCGTTTGCCTGCCTCAGCCCGAGAAACTCCCAGGCGTCCGTCTGGCGGAATCCAATCACCAGGGCGGCGACAGCGAGCAATTCCCCAAACACCATCAGCCCCGACCATGGCAAGGGGGCAAGGTAAAGCCGCCGGTCCGGGGTCAGAGCGGCGGCTGCCAGTACCGGCAGGAAACTTATCCCGGCGAAAATATTATACGCCAGACGGTAAACGCGGTTCACGCGCGCACCCAAAACCTGCCGCGCCAATTCTTTGACCTTGAGCGAAGCGAGCAGCGAGTGGAGCAAACCCCAGACTAGAACTGATAAAATCAGCCAGAGCATATCTAGCCTTTCAGCTTCATGGAGAAAGGTGTCCGCCCCTACTGGAACGCCGGAATTTCAAACATCTGGTCACCGGTCTATACCTGATAACAAGGCATCCAAGCCACACCGAACGCGTTGACATAAATATCCGTCTTTTTGGGCAGAACAGGAATCTCGGTAATGTTGTTGACCACCTGGCCCCATTGCCCGCCGGCCAAGTCCAGGGCTTGCTGACGGTCGGCTTCCTCCATCAGGGCGATGCACAAACCGGTCTTGCCGGAGCCGGTCATGCCGGTGACCACCGCGTGCGTGGTCAGGTCGGAGGGATCGTATTGCAAGGGCTGATCGGTGACTTTTGCGTGAGTTGGGTCATAAAGACGGCCAAGGTAATATTTGTCTCTCAAGGGAAACCTCCGGTTCTGGTGGTTACTTTACTCCAACTGATGGTGAATGGCAACCGTATTTTCTGAGCGACGAAATGTGGGTTATTTTTCGTCGCCGTTACAAGTCAAGGTTGCGCCTGATCATAGACACGGTTAAACTCCGCCAAATATTGCGAGGCTACATCCGCGCTGTAGAGGATGACCACGTTTTCTTCGTTATAATCCTCGGCGCTGGCGGAGAAATTATAGGAGCCGGTGATAACGATGGAGCGATCAATAATGATAACTTTGTGATGCATCAGCCCGGCGTTGCCATCCCGCCGCACATCCAGGCCAGCTTGCTGAAATGGATCGTACTCTGTACCCTGATTGGAATTGATCTGGCTTTCATCCATCACCCCGGCCACGGTCAGACCGTCTGCCGCGCGCTGGCGGATGGCGTCACCGAGGTCATTGGCCGTGAAGGAATAAGCCAAGAAATAAATACTTTCCTGGGCGTTCTGAAGGAGGGCCAGGATAAGCGGTGCGACGCCGTCCTCCGGTGAGAAGGCAATTTCTACCAGCGTGCCGTCAATCCCCTTCACCCTTCGGGTACTTCGCGGGGAGGATGTCGTCAAACTGAGGTTGTGGGTCTCGGTGAGCTTATCCGGGCCGAACAGGTTGTCTTCGAACATTTCATTGAACTCGGCGGTGTAATTTTCGGCAACCTGTGTCGAGCGGAGGCGGACGAGATTGTTGTTGTCCTTGTAAGCCCCATTGGAGGTGTAATTCATCGAGCCGGTCCAAACCTCCGCGCGGTCTATCACAACGAACTTATTGTGCATCAGTCCTTCGCGCTGGTCACCAAGAACGGGAACCCCTGCAACCAGGATCTGCTGGACTTCCTGGATGTCCATGTTGTCGCTTTCCATCACCATGCGGACCACCACTCCGCGTTGATGAGCGTGGATGAGAGCGTCGCGGATGTTCCACAGGGTGAGGCTGTAGGCGGCTACATCCACGGAAAGACGCGCCTGGTCAATGGCAGCAGCCAGGATTTCATCCGGCCCGCCCTCGTAGTCCGCGGCGTGGGTGGCGGCCGGGTTGGTAAAGTAGATTTCGAGCCAGCCGGTGGCAGGTGCGGGTTCGGGCCTGACCGGGATGGGCGTGGGCAGGTCAGGGGGAAAATAGCAAGAAGTTAGAACCAGCGTCAATACCAGAAGAATGATAATCAACTGGCTACGCGAACTATATTGAGTCATCATGCTGATATTCCTAATAACTATTGGAGTGGCACCATTATACTTCTTGCTTTCAAAAGATAGCACATCGGTTCCAATTTCGTTGGAAATATATTGGGATGATGCAGAAATGACCCAGGTGCCCCCCCCGGACCCTGATCCAGGTGCTGGCATGTGCAACTTAGTCCCAACTCAAGTTGTTCTTGCTATAAAGCCTGAACAAACCACATTATTTTCGACAGCACCTAAATAAATTGCCACTCCCCGGCGGTGTTCTGGTTTGGGAATTGATACCGTGGAGTATAATCCCGACTCATGAGCAAGATCGAAACCAAGCCCCAGCATGGCATCGCCCGCGCAGCCGGGACAGTGATGCTGGCCTTTATCGTCAGCCAGTTGACCGGTCTGGTCGCAAAAATCCTGATCGCAGGCTCTTTCAGCGCGGGTGTGGAACTGGACGCCTTCTACGCTGCCAACCGGCCGTCGGAAACGCTGGTGACGATCATGGCAGGGGGCATACTTGTCTCGTCGTTCATCCCAATCTTTGTAAAGTTGCTGGTCAAAGAAGACCGCCGCTCGGCCTGGAAACTGGCTTCCGCCACCGCCAACCTGGTCCTGGTGCTGATGAGCCTGCTGGCCGGCCTGGCGGCGCTTTTTTCCGGGCCGATCGTTCAGTACCTGCTCGGGGCTGGTTTCTCACCGGAAAAACAAGCCCTGACCGTCAGCTTATTGCGCATCCAGACCATCTCGATCGTCTTTTTTGGTCTGAGCGGACTGGTCGTAGGCATCCTGAATTCCCATCAGAAATTTCTGATGCCCGCCCTTGCACCGGCGATGTACCAATTGGGACAGATCTTCGGTGTGCTGGTACTGGCTCCCAGCATGGGCATCTACGGATTGGCCTGGGGGGTTGTGCTCGGTTCAGGTTTCAACATGCTGATCCAGCTCCCCTCAATGTTAAGGCTTAAAGGGCGCTATATCCCCACCTTCGGCTTGCAGGATGCCTCGGTCGGGGAAGTCTTCCGCCTGATGGGGCCGCGCATGTTCGGCGCGGCGGTGGTGCAGTTGATGCTGTGGATCAATACGTTGCTGGCTTCCCACATGGCAGGCGGCTCCGTTTTCAGCCTGACCAGCGGGTTTTCCCTGATGATCTTGGCACAGGCCACCATAGGTCAGTCGGTGGCGACCGCCGTGATGCCAACCTTCTCAGCCCAATATGCCCAAGGGAAGCTGGATGAGCTCTGCAAGACACTGGCCTCCGCCTTGCGTGGGGTGATCCTGCTCTCCGTCCCGGCCACGGCCGGTCTTATTATTCTGAGTGTGCCTCTGGTCACTTTTCTCTACCAGCGGGGTGAATTTTCCTCCGATACGACTAAACTGGTAGCCTGGGCGCTAAGCTGGTACGCGGCCGGTCTGGTTTTCCACTGTGTCCTGGAAGTACTGGTGAGGGGGTATTATTCCATGCATGACACGAAAACCCCGGTGCTGGTCGGGGCAGCCGCCATGACCCTGAGCATCGGCCTGAGCCTAGGTTTTGCCTGGCTGTTCCAGCGAATCGGCTGGATGCCGCACGGCGGTCTGGCGCTGGCCGTTTCCATATCCACTGCGCTGGAAGTGACCACCCTGTTCTTGATCATGCGCAAACGGCTAAAGGGGCTCCATGGTCCAGACATCGCCAAAGGCTTCGGAGCATCTGCGCTCGGGACCCTGGGCATGATCGTCGCGCTCATTTTTTGGATGCGGGCTGCCGGGTCCGCACACGCCGGGCTGACGACCGTGGGCGGTGTGGCGATCGGAGGCGCAGTCTATGCATCAATATTGTTCGCCTTACGCGTCCCGGAAGCCAGTAAAGTAGTCCAGATAATAAAACGACGGCTGTGGCGATAAATACCAGGTGCGAAATCGGGCGAAGAGCCTGCAAATAGTTCAACATTATGTGTCAGCGACTCCTCCTATGCAAAATCCTCTCGCTAGCCCGGTATTGAAAGGGGGGAAGGATTGACTTTATGCAATTGAAAATGTACACTATTAACCAGAGCAGACAGGTAATAACGAAATAGTTGATCGGAGCAATGGCTATGGCAAAAATCAATTCCGCAATGAAGTCTCGTAAAACGGAGAGGGGATCAGCAGCCAAGGCACCCAGTACCGCGAACCTACCCACTGAATTTGTCACCCAGGTCCGTGACCTGGCCTGGATGGGACAGCATGCGCGGGCGATCGAACTCGCCTCGCAAGCACTGGCCGCGCAGAAAATGAGACCCGCCGAACAAATGGATTTGCTCGACCTGCGCGCTGAGTCATACCTGGCGCAAGGCAAACTCGACCTGGCCGGGATAGATTCCAACGCCATGGTCAAACTGGCGCGTTCCCCCGGTTTACCAATTTCCCAAGCAGCCATCCTTAAAGCCAAGGCATTGAACCGCAAAGCGCTCATACAAATGCGGCAAGGTGATCTACCGGCCGCTCTCAAAACCGCAACCGCGGCTGTAAAGACCTCCCGGCAAACAAAAGATAGCCACTTGCTGGCTGAATGCCTATTCCGCTTGAGCGAAGCCCAATTTCGCACAGGACATGCCGATGCCGGTATCGAAACCGCACGACTGGCAATTTCATTGTTCCAGGCGGCGGGCAATGATTCAGGGTCGGGTCGCGCCTGGTGGTCGCTCGCGAGTGGCTTATCTCTGAACGGCCGCTCCGAGGAATCACTCGGCGCTGCCCGGACCGCCTTGGAACTTTGCCGGAGCGCAGGCGACCAGCTTGGCATGGGCAATGCGTTCAATACGATTATGTTTTCGGATGTGGACATCGCCGATACCATCCAGCATCTCCAACAAGCAGGTCGGGCTTTCGAGTCGGCCGGTTACGCAGAACGCCAGGCCATGATTCTCATAAATCATGGAAACGCCTATCACGACCTAGGGTTGTATCCCCACGCTCTTCGATTAACAAACGCGGCAGCAGAGATGTATCGCGCCATGGGAGCAAAACTGGGCCTGGCCTATGCTTTGAGTAACTTAGCAGAAATAGAAATAATCCTCGGTTTGCTGGATGCGGCGCACAGTCACGGGCAGGAAACCGCCGATCTTATCTCTTCCCTCGGAGATCCAACGATAGATGCAGGGTTAAGGGCTGGGTGGGGAACCCTGGCCCTGGCAGAAGGCGACCCAAAGACGGCGGTAGGCCATATCAAATCTGCCGTTCAGATGGCTCACCAGGCCGGGTGGGGGAGTGAAAAAGGATACCTGACCCAACTCGGACAGGCATACCTGGCAGATGGCAACCCCTCGGCTGCCCTCAAAGCCACCAAAAAAGCCACCAACTTGCACCGCCTGAGCTCCTATGCCAAGCCCGAAAGTATCACCGCCCAGGAGATCTGGTGGCGCCATGCGCAGGCATTGCTAGCCAATGATCAAATCAAAGCAGCCAATGCAACCATTGAGCGAGCTTATGGCTTCCTGCTTGAAGGTATTGCCAACCTGCGGGATGAAGGGCTGCGCCGCAATTACCTCAATAAGGTCCCCGTCAACCGCGAACTCCTGCAGTTCTGGGTCAGGGATGGCACCCGGCGGAAATTGCCTTGGAAACGTCTCTTCGCCCACCTGGCCATCGAGTCCAACCTGCGCGAGCCCTTCAAACGGCTGGCGGATACGGGATTGCGCCTCAATGGCCTGCACACCATCCCCGAGATCCAGACCTTCCTGGTCGAAGAAGCCACCGAATTGAGCGGCGGCGAGCGTGTTGTGTTGATCCGTGAAAAGGATGGAGTACGCGAAGTGACGGAATCCATCCTGCCGCGCGGTGAAGACGCCCGGAAATTGCTGCGCTCGATCGATCCGCAACTCACGCGTACCCGCCTGACCCGGAGTGCCAACCTGGTCCTGCCCAAGAAGTTTGGCCTCAGCCGGATCATCGTGCCATTGATCGCTCAAAACGCCCTTTTGGGCTACCTCTACGTGGACATGGACTCGCTCTATGGCAAATTCACCGAAGTGGACCGCGACATGCTGGGAATGCTTGCCAACCAGGCCGCGGTGGCCCTGGACAATGCTCAATGGACACAGGGACTAGAGCAAAAGGTAGCACAACGAACCGAAGAGCTCAATGCCCGGGTGGACGAACTCGCCATTCTCAACAGCGTGGGCGAAGCCATGTCCAAGACGCTGGATGTAAAGACTGTCACCAGGATCGTGGGTGATAAAGTCCGCGATATCTTCCGTTGTGATGTTGGGATCATGCTCCTGAACACCCAAACCAACCTGATCCATTCGCTTTACGAATATGATGCAAGCGAAGGCGGATACATTGATTACATCGAGCCTTTTCCACTTGGCAAAGGACTGACCACCAAAGTTATCCAATCACGGCAACCACTCCTTGTAGGCACAGCCCGAGAACAGATAGCACAGGGGGGATATTTGGCTCCAGAAGTGTTGGAAAAAAGTATCAATACATTATCAGAATCAATTATGATGGTGCCTATTGTTGTGGGTATAAAAGTTATCGGGGTGGTGGCGGTTACCAACTACAAACAACACTTCTTCAACGAAGACAACCTGCGCCTTCTGCAAACGCTTTCATCCAATATGGGCGTCGCCATCGAGAATGCCCGTCTCTTTGAAGCTGAGCAGCAGCGCGTGGCGGAATTACAAATCATCAACAGCATCCAGCAGGGACTCGCCTCCCGGCTCGATTTCCAGGCTATTGTTGACCTGGTGGGAGACAAGCTGCGGGAAGTCTTCAAAACTCCCGACCTGGCGATTAATTGGTATGATGAACAAACCAATTTGATCCATTATCTCTACACTTATGAACATGGCAAACGACTAACCAATCTTACAAAATCGCCGACCCCCAATGGTGTCTTGGAGAGGATCATTCAGACCAGGCAGCCGGTTGTTTGGAATACGTTGGAAGAAGGAGATGCGATCAGCCTTTCATTTCCAGGTACCGACACAAGCAAATCCGGGGTTTTTGTAGCCATCATCAGCAGTGACCGTGTGCTCGGTTTGATTGGACTTGAAAATTATGAGCGCGAGTATGCCTATGGAGAATCTGAACTGCGCCTGCTGACAACCATTGCCGCCTCGCTGGGCTCCGCTCTTGAAAATGCCCATCTCTTCGACGAAACCCAGCGCCTGCTCAAGGAGACCGAACAACGCGCCGCTGAACTGGCCGTCATAAACAGCATCCAGGGTGCACTGGCCGCCAAACTGGACATCCAGTCCATTTACGAGGCAGTCGGAGACAAGCTGAGCGAGATCTTCCCAGATGCAGATGTTACGCTTCGAATCTTGGACCGGCAAGCGAAACTTATCCATTTTCCTTACAGCCGGGAGCGCGGCCAACGAATCAATATCTTACCTGCAGAGTATAAGACAGGCGTACAATGGCATGTGATTGAGACCCGCCAGCCACTGCTCATCAACGAGAACCTGGAAGAAGAAACCGCCAAATTGGGCAGTTTTACTCTCCCGGGCACGGAAACCGAGAAATCCGGGTTGTATGTCCCGCTGACTTCCGGCATTGAGGCAATTGGGATGGTCGCCTTGACAAATTTGGAACGGGAACATGCCTTTTGCGCAGCGGACCTGCGCCTGCTCACGACGGTTGCCAACTCAATGAGCGTGGCGCTCGAGAACGCCCGTCTCTTTGACGAAACCCAGCGCCTGCTCAAGGAGACCGAACAACGCGCCGCTGAACTGGCCGTCATCAACAGTATCCAGCAGGGACTGGCCTCAGAGTTGGACTTCCAAGCCATTGTAGACCTGGTGGGCGATAAACTACGCCAGGTACTGAACACAGGCAATATCGGCATCCGCATCTTTGACCCTCAAATGAACCTGGTGAACTTCCCGTACACATACGAAAACGGGCAACGAATGGCCTTTGAGTCGATACCTCTTGGAGATAAGGGATTTTCGGCCCATATCTTTCGCACGCGTGAGACGCTGGTCATCAATGAGAATTTTAAGCAAGCGTCAGAGAATTATGGCAGTTCCATCTTGCCGGGTTCGGTTATTGAAAAATCATCACTCTTTGTGCCATTGGTGGTGGGCGACCAGGTGCGCGGTTTAATAAATACATATGACTTTGAACAAGAGGGCGCTTTTAGAGACTCGGATGTGCGCCTCCTGCAAACCATTGCCAATAGCATGAGCGTCGCTCTCGAGAACGCCCGTCTCTTTGACGAGACCCAGCGGCTGCTCAAGGAGACCGAAGAACGCAACGCGGAACTGGCGGTCATCAACAGTATCCAGCAGGGGCTGGCCGCCGAGTTGGACTTCCAGTCCATTATAGACCTGGTAGGCGACAAACTGCGAAAGGTGCTGAACACCGGTGATATCGGCATCCGCTGGTATGACACTAAGGCGAACCTCATCCATTTTCTCTACGAGTATGAGCACGGTCAGCGTCAATTCGTACCCCCTAGCCCGCCATGCAGCCCGGTCGAGTTCAAGATGATTGAGACCCGCCTACCTGTAGTATTAAACAGTCGGGCCGCGAAGGCAGAGGCAGGCGTAAAAACCATTCCCGGCACCGATGAAAGCCAGTCGGGGATCATGGTACCAATAATTGGTTCCGACCGGGTCATTGGTTGCCTTATTGATGAAAATTACGAACGGGAGAACGCCTACAGCGAAGCGGACGTCCGTCTGCTTCAGACAGTGGCCGCCACCATGGGCGTTGCGCTCGAAAATGCCCGTCTCTTCTCCGAGACCCAGCGCCTGCTCAAGGAGACCGAAGAACGAAACGCGGAACTGGCGGTCATCAACAGTGTGCAAGCCGCCCTCGCCGCCGAACTCAACATTCAGGGCATCTACGACGCGGTTGGCGACAAGATCCGCGAAATCTTCCATCAAGGTGATATCGGCATGACCATCTATGACCCGCAGACAAACCTGGTGCACTTCC
>Ga0315273_10001344_pt1 | contig 27778 bp, 19 predicted proteins | sample YL17G02_0_MG_FD_205753 | JGI IMG/M metagenome (GOLD analysis project Ga0315273, IMG submission 205753) | Sediment microbial communities from Yellowstone Lake, YNP, Wyoming, USA - YL17G02_0 | ecosystem: Environmental > Aquatic > Freshwater > Lake > Sediment | place: USA: Wyoming | collected... | reverse complement strand
GCCCCCCACCCCACCCCCCCCCCACCCCCACCCCCCCCCCACCCCCCCCCCCCCCCCAAAAACCCCCACACCCCCCCACCCGACCCCCCCACCACCGCCCCACCCCCCCACCCCCCCCCCCCCCCCGCCACCCCACCCCACCCTCCTCTCTCCTTCTCTTCAGTACCCCCCCGAAATGTACTCCTGCAGGCGCCCCACCTCCTCCCGGTGCTCCTCGAGCATCGTTTGGACGACGTCCTTGATGGACACCATGCCGAGGTAGGAGCCGCCGTCCACCACCGGCACGTGGCGGATGTTGTGGTCGGTCATGAGGGACATGACGTCGACGACCGAGGCGGCGGGCGGGACGGTGAGCAGCTTGGACGCGGCCGTCATGATGGCGGAGACGGGGGTCGTCGTCGACTGCTTGCCCTGGACAACGACCTTGGTCAGGTAGTCTGTGGGGGAGGGAGGGGGGGGGGGGGGGTCGGCGCTAGGGGCGGGAAGGCGCCTCCCCGTAAATCGCGTCCCCGTCAGCGGCGCGCCCGGCCGCCGCCCCCCTCCCCAGCCCCGCCGCCGCCGCCCGACACTCTCCCAGATGCCACTGCTCACCGCGCTCGGTGATAATGCCGACGACGGCGTCGCCCGGCGCCGCGCCGCCCGCGCCCGCGCGCGCGGCAGCCTTGGCGGGGTCGAACACGAGCAGCGACCCCACGTTGCCCTGTGCCATCTATAAACAGAGGTTGCGGGGGGTGGGGTGGGCGCCGAGGCGGGAATGGGGTCGCGGCCCGGCCGCGACGGGAGGTGCCGGGATCGCGCGCCTCCCCGCCGCCTCCCCGCCCCTCTACCCCCCACCCCCATACCTTGCGGACGGCCTCAATGATCATGTCGTCCTTGGAGCACCAGAGCCAGGCGCCCCGGTCGGCGCCCTGAGGATAGGAGGGGCGGGTCGGCATGGGGCGAGGGCGCGGGCGCGGGGGGGCGCCACGGCCCGCCGCGCGCGGTTCGCCTCCCCAGGGCGGTGTGCAGACGCGCACCACGATCGTGGCGGGCAGTGTGCGCGGCGGCGCGGGCTGACCGCCCCGCCCGGAACGGCCGACGCGGCGCGGCCAGCCCGGTCACGCCTTCCTCTCACCCCTCCCCCCCTCCCACACACCTTGCTCTCCAGCAGCTCCTGCACCCGGGTCTGCCCCCACCCGTTGGACTTGGCGTGCGCGGCGTCGGGGGCGTGCGCGGCGTCGGGCGCGTCGGCGGCGAAGGCGCGCAGCGTGGCAGGGTGGGCGCCGCGGGCGCCGCCCGTCAGGGCGGGCGCCACGGCGCGGGCGAGCGAAGGGAGGCCGCGGCGGATCATCGAGTGTGGCGAGGGGCGGCGGCGGCGGTGGTCGGTGGGCGGGGAGTGAGAGAGCGACGGTCAGGCGCCAGCGGTCGGCCGCGCCGGCCACAATCGCGGCGCCCGCGCCGTGGCCGCCAGGGCGCCCCGTCGCCCGCGCCGCTGCGTGCCGCTCCGTCCCACCCCGATGCCGTCCGCCGACGGCAGCGAGACCGGCGGCGACCGCCTCGCCGCCCTCTGGCGCGCGGCCACCGCGCGCCAAGTGCCCGGCGAGCCGGTAAGACGATCAGAGAGGAGAGGAGAGGCGGACAGAGGCCGGCGAGCGGCCGCAGCCGACCCTCGCTCGCGCACCCTCCCCTCTCCCTTCTCCTCCAGGTCCCCCCGATGCCCCCCCAAATCGGCGAGTGGGCGTCCAACACCGTCCTGTGCGCGTTCGCGGGCGCGCTCTTCGGCGGCGCCAAAGGCTGGCAGGCGCTGGCGGCCGACCCGCTGCCGCCGCTGCACGGCGGCGTCGCGCCCCGCGTCGCGGCGCGCGCGGTGGCCGAAGAGAAGACGCGCCGGCTTGCCAAGCTCGGGAATTCGGCAGTCAGGTGAGAGAGAAAGGGTGGGTCGGCGGGCTCAGCGGCGGGCTCAGCGGCGGCGCGCGCGTCGGCCACCACCCTTTCTCCTCTCAGCGGCGCGGCCCGCTTCGGCTCCCTCGCCGCCCTCTTCTGGGCCCTGCAACTGGGCGCCGGCGTGGCCCGCGGCCCCGCGCCCGCGCCCGTGGCGGACGCGGCGGGGGCGGCGGCGGTGACCGGCGCGGCGTACGGCGCCGCCCTCCCCGGCCCGCCGTCCCTGCGCGGCCGGTCGACCATCCTGGGCGCCGGCCTGGGCGCCGCGGTCGCCATTCCTGCCGCGCTGGCGCAGCAGGCGCTGCTGGGGCTGCTGCCCGAGGGCGAGCGGGCGCGCGCGGCGCCGTCGGCGGCTGCCGCGGCGGCGCCGCCGCCCCCTCCCCCCTCCTCCTCCTCCTCCCGGGGCGCGGCCGCGGTCGCCTCCATGGCGGCCAAGCTGGAGGCGGACGTCGCGGCGTCGCGCGCGGCGCGTGGCGGGTGAGGAAGGGGGGCGGGTGCCGCCGTTATTGTGCCGTTGCCGCACTCACTGCCTCACACTGCGCCGCGTGTGTCACAATGCCCACGCGCGTCTCAAATACAGCCCCGCATGCATTAGCAACCCCCTCGCCATCACGCTTTGGCGTCGACCGCCCACAACGGGTCGCGCGCGGCGCCGCCGCCGTCGGCCGACGCCACAAACCCGGTCCCGATCAACGCTTCCTCCTCGTCCACCACCGGCGCCTCGTCCGCGGTCGCCATGAGCGCGTGCACGGCGGCGGCCAGGGCGAGCAGGGCGACGCCGACGGCCTCGACGGCGAGGACCGCGGCGAGCGTGTCGCGGTGCGCGCACACCCAGCCCGCGGCGCCGCCGGCGGGGCAGCCAGAGATGGTGGCGGTGGTGGTGGCCTCGTCCAGCGACACCGAGGCCGCCAGCGACACCCCCGGCCCCGCGCGCTCGGCCGCGTCGGCCGCCGCGCCCGCGAGCGCGGCCTCGAGCACCGCCGCCGGCACCCGCCCATCCACGGACGCGACGTGGACGTCCACCCGGGCGTCGCCGGGGGCGTTGGAGGGGCCAAGGTCGACCGCGACGTCGAACGAGAGCTCGGCGTCCGGGGCGTCGGCGAGCGCGGCCGCGAGGCGGTCGCCCACGGCCTCGAGCACGCCCGCCGCGTCGTCCAGCGCGTCGCGCGAGGAGGAGGAGTCGAGGTCGTCGCCCAGGGAGGACACCCAGTCGGCGAGGCGCTGCATGGTGTCGCGCGCCGACGCGGGGCCCGCGCCATACGCCACGTCGAGCGCCGCCGTCAACCCTCCACCCACCGTCGTCGCCACCGCGGCCGTCGTCAAGCCGCCGTCGGCGTCCGCGTCCAGGTCGAGCACGACGTCGGCGCCGGGCGCCGCGACGACGGGGCGGAAAAAGGCCGCGTCGCCGCCGGCAGAGGAGACGGCGGCCAGCATCTCGGCGGGGGTCGCCTCGCGAGAGTCGTCGAACGTGTCGTAGGACGAGTCAAAGTCGGATTCAAAGAGGGCGCCCAGCGGGAAGAAGGCCGGGTCGTCGGCGGCCGCGGCGGGGAGCGGCGCGGTCACGCGTTCCCAGAGGGCGCCCGCCCAGTCGCGCACGCCGGCAAACAGGGCCACAAAAGGCTCGTCGTCGGAGGAGGAGGAGGAGGCCGAGGCCGCGGGCCAGTCGACAGGCGCAGTAAAGTCCGGGTCGCACGCCGCGTCGAGCTCGGCCCCCGCGTCGACCACGCCGCAGCGAGCCTGCAGGGTGGCGCGCACCGCCAGCGTCAGGGCGGCGTCGAGCGACGCCGCGGGCCCCGGCGCGCAGGCGCAGCCGAGGGTGGCCAGCGCGCGGAACGGCGCGCAGCACGCGAGCGCGCCGCCCGCCGCGCCCGGCGCGCAGCCGCTTGTCAGGAGCGACGCCGCCGTGTCGCACGCGAGCGAGGTCGGGCTGGCCGCCGCGGCGGCGAGCAGGGGGAGGAGGAGGAGGAGGGGGCGCGGCATCCCGGGTCGGCCTGTCGGGCAATGGGGCAAGCGCCGGAATGAGGGGGCGGGCGCCCCTGAACGCCCAGCCCGATGCAAGCAAGACCGCATCCAAACCATGCGGGCGCGACGAGCGGCGCCCACGGGCGCGCGGGCGCGGCCAGCGCGTCCGCCCCGCAAGGCGCGGCGGCCGGCGGCCGCGCCCGGGCCGCCCGGCGACCCGCCCGCCCCAAGGTAAGATGTCGACAGCGATGGATGGCATCGCGGGGACCGCCAATGCGCGTGGCGGAGGCGGCGCGGCGACGCGGCGCGGGAGGCTCGCATGCGAGATGCGCGCACGCTCGCCCAGCGATCCAATTACCCTCTCTACACTCACCTGGCGCTCGATGTGGCAGTGAGAGCACGCCGCGCGCGAGTGGCGGCGGGCGGGGCCTGGGGGGAGTGACCGCGCCTCTGCCTAGCCGGCGCACACTGCTGCGGCGCGGCCGCCGGCCTCCCCGGCGCCCCCCATCAGCCCTTATGCCGCTCAAGCCGCTCACCCGGGAAGCCAACCGGGCCGGCATGCGCGTCGCGGCGGCGGTGTTTGTCGCGACCGCAGTCGGCTACGCGGGCATGCTGCCGTTGCTGCCGGAGAGAGGTCGGTGGTGGGCTCGAGGGAGATTGTGGGTGGGTGGGATCTAGGGAGTGGTGGTGGAGCGGCGGCGACGCGGCGCCCATGTCCCCTCTCTTTTTCCTCCCCTCCTAGGGTACTCGGTCGCGGCCGCCGACGCCGCCGCCGCGGCCTGCAAGTGGTCGGCCATCACGGCCATCGTGCTGAACGCACCGTACGTCGCCAAAGTGGCGACGACAGGGGCGGAGCGCGTGCTCGGCACGGTGGTCGGCGGCGCGGCGGGCTTCCTAGCCTATTCGTTTTGCCACTCGCTCGACCGCACGCCCGGCGCCGAAATCGACGACGGCCTGCTGCTGGCCGGGCTGGCGGCCGCGATGGCGTACGCGGCGTCGACGGCGGGGGCGAGGCTGGGCCTAGTTTACAGCGCCAAGCTGTGCGCCCAATCCTTCATCATCGTGGCCTTTGGCGCGTCGGCCAAGGAAGCCCCGCCCGCCGGCGCGGGCGTGCTGGCGGCGTCACGGGTGGCGGGCATCGTGGCGGGGGTGGTGCTCGTGGAAGCGGCGAGCGTGCTGCTCTGGCCGGTCACCGCGACCGAGCGCTGCCTGGCCGAGATCGGGAAAGGGCTCAAGGCGACTTTGACCACGTCGGACACGGTGTGGAGGTCGCTGCTGCTGTGGACGGCGGCGGCGGAAGAACGCGGCGGCGGCGCGGGCCGCCCCTCCGAATCGCCGGCCGCCCCTCTGCTCGACCCCGAATCCCCCACCAACCTCTCCACCGCTGACGCGGACGCGGCCGCGGCGGACGCGGTCTCCGCGGGCGGCGCGGCGGTGACCGCCGCCCTCGACGCGGCGGCCGACCTCGCGTCCGCGTCGGCCGCAGAGATCTACATGGGCGCGCCTTGCGGCGTGACGCCCGTGTTCTTGCCCGGCACGCCTTGGGGGCCGGCCGTGGGGCGCGCTCTGGACCCCGCCGCCGTCGCCGCCGCGGTCGCCACCGTGCGCCGCGTCGCGCGCGGCCTCGTCGCCCTGCACTCGGTGCGCCCGCGCACGGACGCGTACGCGCCCATGCTGGCTTCCACGTACGACCCGGCGTTGTTGGAGAGCGCGGCCGCCGACACGCGCGCCGCGCTCGCGGCGGCAGCCGCCGCGTTTCCGGGGCCGCCACCGCCGGCTGCCGCGGCCGCCGCTGCCCGCGTCGCCGCCCACGCGGCCGCCCTTTTTCGCATTTCCGACTACGCCAAGCGCGCCCTGCACCGAGCCGCGACGCGCGGCGCGCGCACGTCGTCGACGGGCGTCGAGGCGACACCCGAACCCGCCTCCGCCCCTCCCTCCGCCCCCGACTCGCCCACCGACGCCCTGGACAGTCTCGCCAGCGACCCCGACGCCGGCGGCGGCCCCAGCCTGCGGGAGCGTCTGCGACGGCGCCTCGCGGGCATGTCATCGAGTCAGCTCGCGACCGCCACCTTCCCCGCGACGACCGCCGGCTTTGAGGCGCACGTGCGCTGGCTGGCGACGCAGCTGGCGCTGGCCGAGCTGGCGGCGGACGTGGCGGCCGCGCTGCGAGCGCTCGCCGCGCTGTCGGCCAGCCTGCCGACGCCGCTGATGGCGGGCGCGGCCGCCGGGTGACGGCGTGGGGGCGCGCGTTATAAGGGGTGTAATCATGCGGCTCAAACGCGTCGCACGCCGCGCGGCAGAGCAAAGCCCCACCCCCCCCCCCCGACAACCTCCACCCAAAAAATCATTCCCTCCCCCTCCTCCTCCTCTTCACGTCGTCTTCATGGTCGCCGTATCCGTGCGGGCCACGGTCACAGGCTCGGTCGGCGCGCGCGCGATGTCGGCCAGCGCGGCGGCGTGCGGGCCGGCCGCCACGACCGCGACGGCCATCAACGGCACCGCGCGCTGCAGCCAGGCCGGCCCCTCGTCGCCCGACGCGTCCGGGCTGGGCGCGAGCGGCGACAGCGGGGGCGACGCGGTGCGCTCCAGGGCGGACGGGGCGGGAGCAGGACCGGCCGCCGCCTGTGGCGCTTCCGCGGTCGGCGACGGCGACGCCGTGCGCTCGAGCGCGGGCGCCGGCGACGACGCGTGCGCAGCGGACGGCGACGCGGTGCGGCGCGAGGCGGCGGGCGCATCCGACGCCAGGCGCGAGCGCGGCGCCGGCGCGCGCACAGCGCGCACCGGCGCCGGCGACCGCCGCTCGCCGCCCGACCGCCGCTCGCCGCCCGCCGCCGCCACCACCGCGGACGCGTTGCGCCGGGCGGCGGCGCGGGACGAGTCGGCGGCGCACGGGTTGAAGCCCCACACGCGTTCGACCGCGTGCGCGAGCGCGGCCGCCGCGGGCGCGTCGCCGCCGCCCAGAGCGCGGTGCAATGCTGTCACGTGGGACGCCTTGAGCAGGCGGGAGCCGACGGGGGGGCCGCCGCCGGTCGCGACGGCCGGGCGCGACGCGGACGGCCCCGCGTCCAAGCGCGCAAACGCCGCCGCGAACGGCGCCCCCACCGCGGCCGCCAGGTCGGCCGACGACACCAGCTGCGTGCCCGCCTCAGCGGGCGGGCCCGCGCCGGGCGCGGGCTGCCACACGGGGATGGCGGGGGGCGGGCCGTCGACGCGGTAGGGCTCGGCCGCAAGCGCTGGCGGCGGCTCGCCCGCCGGCACCGCGTCGGGCTCGGCCGCCGCCGGCGCGAGCCGGCGCGGCGCGGGCGGCGCCTCGCGCGCGGGCGCCGTGCCGGGCGCGGCGGGGTCCGGCGCGGGGCCCGCCGCCGCGTCGGGCGTGGCGCCGACATCCGCGCCTTCCGCCGTGCGCCGCTTCTTGCCGACGGGCGCCGGCCCAGGCGGCGACGCGCCCGCCTTGCGCGCCGGCGGGCGCCCCGTCTGCTTCTTGGGCGGCGGCGCGGCGGCGCCCTCGGGCCGCACGCGCGGCGTGCGCGCCGCGCGTGCGCCGCTCGGCAGCGCGGGTGCGCCAGGGGGGGATGGGGAGACGACGGGCGTGGCGGGCGTGCCCGCGGGCGTCGCGCCAGCAGACGCAGCGGCGGCGGCGCCGCTCGCCGCGGGCTCAGCCGCGCCGCCCCCCGCCGCCGGCGCCGACCTCGGCCGCGCCAGGTCGGCGTTCGCCTTCCGCGGGCGCCCACCCACCTTTTTGGTGGCCGGAGACGGCGCGGCGTCGCCGTCGGCTCCGGCGGCGGCGCGTGCCGCGCCGCCGCCCTTTTTCGGCGCCCACTCGCCCATCGTTGGCTCCAGCGGGGCCGCGCCACCCCCGCGCGCCGGCGTCAGCCCCGCGGGCGGCAGCGAGAGCGCGGCCGCCAGGTCGGCGACGCGGTCGTCGCCGCCGAGCGGGTCGCGCGCGCCGCCCGCGCGCGCCGCTGCGGCGGCCGCCTGCAGCGCGGCCGCCCGCGGCCGCATGGCGACGACCGCGTTCCGCACCGACGCCGGGTTGGCGGTCGCCAGGCGGGCGGCGCACGGGACGCAGACGAGCTCTGAGTCGGCGTCGGCGGCCGCCGTGCCGGCGCGCCGCGCGGCGGCGCCCAGCGCGGCCGCCTCGGCCGCCACCGCGGGCGTGGCCAGGGTGACGGTGGCGAGCTGCATCTGGCGCTGGCAGAGCGCGCAGGCCTGCGGCTCGCCCGCGGTCGCCGCGCCGAGCGCGGCCGACTTGGCCGCCGCGCTCGGCGTCGCCTTGCTCACCTTGCCCACGCCGGCGCTTTTGAGGACGGCGAGGCCGGCCGCGATGGCGGCCATGGCCGACTTGAACGCGAGGCGCACGGCGGCGTCGGCGGCGGCCTGGGCGGGCGTCGGCGCCGGCGCGCGCGCGCCGCCGCGCGCCGCCGCCGCCGCGCCCACCACCCGCTCCGCCTCGCCCAGCAGCAGCCCTTCCACGTCCACCACCGCGCGCGACCGCAGCGCCGAGTGCCGGTCGGCGGCGTCCAGGCCAAAGGGGAGCCAGTCGGCGGTGGCGAGGTTGACCGCTTCGCCGACGTGGACGCCCGCCGAAAACCCGCCATGGTAGGCGCGCGGCAGCGTCAGCACGTACGTGCCCGGCTCGTGCGTGACGCGGTGCACGCGCACGCCGGCGGCGAGCAGGGCGCCGGGCGGGACGAGCGTGGTTTTCGCGGCGAGCACGGCGGCCGTCGCGGCGGCCGCGGCGCACGGCGACAGCGGGCGCCCGTCCCGCCCCTTGAGCCCGGCGGCGTACGCGCATGTCGCGACTGCGGCCTCGAACGCGTCGGCGTCGGCGGCGGGGACGCCGTACCAAATTTTGGGGTGCCCCGCGTGCGCAAAGTTGATCGAGTAGAGGGCCGCGTCCTCCACGTGCCACCCGAACGCGGCAAACAGGCCCCCGATGTAGAGCATGGGCGTCGTCACGCCGGGCACCGCGGCGGGGCCGGTCATGCCGGCGAGGAGGGAGCCGCGCGCGTGCGGGAGCCGGCGCAGGTTCCACGGAGAGTCGGACAGCGGGCACCCCTTGCCCGCGGCCGCGAACAGCGACCCTTCCACGTCGTTGCCGTAGTTGACCCACATGGGTTGGGGGGGGGGGCGGCCCTTGGGCGCGGCGTCGGCGGCGTCGCCCGCGCGCGCCCACTCGCCCCAGAAATCGTTTTCGACCGCCGCCGCGCACGGCGGCACCGGCTGCCCGTACCGCTTGGCCGTCGCCTTGGCGGCGTCGGCCAGGAAGCTGGCGATGGAGGAGCGGCCGTCGACGTCCATGAATTTGCCGGGCGCGGCCAAGTCGGGCCACGACTGGCGCGCGACGGGCTGCGACCGCGTGCCGAAGCGGAACGCGGCCGCAGGCACCGCGCCGGCGTCGCCGCCGTCGCGGTCGGTGACCACTTCGTGCATGGGGAAGGCGGCGACTTGGACGGGGGGGCGGATCTTGACGATGCCTGGGCGCGCGCGCGGAGAGAGTGGGGGGGGCGGGCCGTCGGTCGCCGCGCGCCAACCTGCCCCCCTCCCGCCCCCGCCCACCCTCCCGCGCACCGTATTCAGCCGCCGACGCTTGAATCGACTGGATGTAGGCGTACGGGTCGCGCCACTCGTCCGCCGTCGGCTCGAAGGTGGCCGCCTCGGGCACGGCCCGCAGGTCAGCGCCCGCAGCGGCGGCGGCCGCGGACGCTTCGACGCGCTGGGGGTGCGGGAGGGGGGTGAGCGGCGGTGTGGGGGCTGGCGCGGGACTCTTGACCATTCGGCGCGCGCGCAGCGCGGGCAGCGCGCCGGCGCCCTCGCTTTCATCCCCTCTGGACACGAGATGACGAGACAATGCCGCTTGACGGCGCGCAGGGCGCCCGGCGTCCGGTCTCGGCCGCACGTGAAATCCCGCCGCCCCAGCGCCCGCGCGCCTCCCCGCACCTGCTGCGTGCTCATGCCGCCGCGCGCCATGGTCGCGGCGCGCGGGCGGGGGGGGAGCGGCGGCCCTGATGGGGCGGGAAGAGTGGGGAGAAGGGCGCAGCGCCAGCGGGCAGCGCCCACTCTTGGCCGGCGGCCCGCCGCCCGCCGCGCAAGGGTCGACAAGGCGTGGTCGAGGCGCCGCGTCGGGCGCCGCGCTATGCGGGGCCGCCCGCCGCGGCCGCGCGCCGAGGCGACGCCGGCCAGCGCCGCTGCCGGCGCGGGCGCCGCCCGGCGACCGATCCCGGAGCCTGTCGACGCGCCTTCGTGGCCGGGCGCGGGGCGGGAGGCGCCGCCGGAGCTCGGCGTGCCGCCGTCGGCGCGCCCGCGCCACGTCGCGGTGAGAGGGCGTGGTGGCGCCCCTGGGGACGCCGCGACCGCCTTGTACCGCGTCACTGACATCTCCCCTCCCTCCCTCTCAGATCATTATGGACGGCAACTCGCGCTGGGCCGCGGCGCGCTCCCTCCCCCGGCGCGCAGGCCACGCGGCCGGCGCCGCGGCCCTGGTCACCGCTGTCTCCACCCTGGCCGCCTGGGGCGTGCCCGCGGTCACCGTGTTTGCGTGGTCGGCGGAGAACTGGGGCCGCGGCCCGCCCGCCGCCGCGTCGGTGCTCGCCGTCGCGCGCCGCGCCGCGCGCGCGCACGCTGCCGACCTGGCGGCGGCGGGGGTGAGACTGGCCATTGTGGGGGACCGGGCGGCGCTGCCGGCGTCGCTGAACGAAGCGCTCGACGCCGCGGTCGCGACGACGGCGGCGGCCGCCACCCCTCCCTCCATGACGCTCACCGTCGCGCTCGCCTACGGCGGCCGGGACGACGTCGTGGCCGCCGCGCAAGCGCTGGCCGCCGCCGCCGTCCGCGGCGAGGTCGACCCATCGGCGATCAACGCGTCGTCCTTCTCCGCCTCCCTCGCCCTCGGCGCCGTCCTGCCGCCCGAATTGCGGTCCGTCGACCTGCTCCTGCGCACCAGTGGGGAGCGGCGCCTCTCCAACTTTGTGCTGTGGGAGGCGGCGTACGCGGAGTTGGTGTTCGTCCCCACCCTCTGGCCCGACGTCACGCCGGCCGTCCTCGCGGGCGCCCTGCGCGAGTACGCGGCGAGGAAGAGGCGGTTTGGCGGGTTGGGGGAGCGCGCGACCGAGGGCGAGGGCGGGTGAACCCCGGCGGGGGAGACGCCGCGGCACTGATCAGCCAGCCACCACACGAGACTGAAACACGCACCGGGAAGCGGTGCCTAGTTGCAGTGTGCGCGCGCCCCACGCCGCCGCCACCACCAGCCCCACCCCCCCTCGACCTTCTCAATCAAATCGGGCCGCTCACCGGCGTCGCCTCCAGGTCGAACAAGCTGGCCGACGTCACCACGCAGCGCACCATCGTGCCTGGCGCCGCCGGTGGCGCGCCGGACTCGGGGTCGGGGTCGGAGATGAAGACGAGGGGGTCGACGTCCGGCGCGTCCCACTGCGTGCGGCCAACGAGCTGCCCGTCGGCGTCAAAGCCGTCCACGAGGACGTCGATCGTCTCCCCGACGCGGGCCTCGGCAAACGCGGCGCCGACGCGTTGCTGGAGGGAGATGAGTTCGTCCCGCCGCGCCGCGCGCGTGTCGCCGTCGACCTGCTCGGGCATCGTGGCCGCCGGCGTGCCGTCCTCGGCCGAGTAGGCGAACGCGCCCATGCGCTCAAACCGAAAGTCGGCGCAAAAGTCGACGAGCTCGCGGTGCGCTGCCGCCGTCTCGCCGGGGAACCCGCAGATGAACGTCGTGCGCAGCGCGAGCCCGGGCACGCGGGCCCGCAGCTTGGCCAGCAGCGTGTCGGTGTGCGCGCGCGGGGGGCGGTTCATGGCGAGGAGCGTCAGGTTGTGCACGTGCTGGAGCGGGATGTCGATGTATTTGCACACCTTGTCGTTTGACGCGATCTCCTCGATCAGCGCGTCGTCAAAGTAGGACGGGTAGCAGTAGAGCAGGCGAATCCATTTGAGGCCGTCAATGGTGGCGAGCTCGGCGAGGAGGCGCGCGAGCGACGTGCCGTCGCGGCGGTCGGACCCGTACTGGTTTGTGTCTTCCGCGATGAGGTTGAGCTCCAGCGCGCCGCTGGCGACCAGGGACCTCGCTTCCTCCATGACGGCGGCGTGCGGCTTGGAGCGGAAGGTGCCCCTGGGAGGAGGGAGGGGGGAGGGAAGGTCGGCGTCGCGCGCGGCGTGCGGCACACTACGGCTCTCCCTCTTCAGGGACCCCGAGGAGCCCCGCCGCCGCCGCCCGCGGTCGCGCTCGGGCGCCGGGTCCAGGCTCGCGGCCGCGCAGGGCGGTCTGCGGCACATCGCGCGAAGCGTCATCGCGCGCGCTGCGACACCGCGCCCCGTCGCCCCGTCGCGCCCTCGCGCGCGACACTCGACCGCAACAGGCGCGGCGCCGCACCGCGTCTCGGCCAGAACACGTTCCCAGCCCGCCATGGGCGCCGCGCAGTCGTCGGCGCCGCCGGCCGGCGCGCCCGCGGGCGCGCCCGCGCCCGTCATGGCGCCCTTCGACGAGGTGCGGGTCGGGGGAGGGGGGCGGCGGCGCGCCGGGGGCCAGGAGCGCGCGGCCGCCGACCCACCTTCCCTCCCTCCGCCTTCCGCCCGGCAGCCAGCGCTCGCGCCCGCGCCCGCGCGCCTGTACCGCTTCACGGGCGCCGCGTGGCAGCTGTACAGCGCGTCCGCGCGGCCGACCTTCTTCGACGCGGCCAAGGAGGGCGGTGGTGGAGGCGAGTCGGACGACGACGGCGACGACGACCGCACCGGCCCGCGCTGGCACCTCGACGCCGGCGGCGTGACCACGCCCGTCACGGACGAGTACGCGGCCGACGCGGGCGAGCGCCGGGTCACGCTCGCCGCGCCGGGCGGGCGCGGCGTGTGGGCGCTCAAATTCGGCGACGGCCCTGCGTTTCGCGCGTTCCTCGACGAGTACGACGCCCGCCTCTTTGAAAACACGTACGGCATGGCGGACGACGACGCCGGCCGCAAAAAAGTGTTTGGCGCGGATTCCGCGCTCGCCGGCGTGCGAGGGCGCGAGTCGGCCGCGTCGGCCGCCGCGTGGGCGGCCGACGGCGATGAAGCCGGGCCAGATGATGAGCCCGAGCCGGCCACCCCCCCCCGCGACGGCCGCGTGGGCGCCGCCGACGCGCCGCGCGCCCTGCTCCTCGGCGCGGGCGACGCGTCGTTCCTCGCGCGCGACGCGCGCGTCGACGTCCTCCGCAACGTCGCCGGCGGCGTGCGCCCCACGGGCGCCTCCTTTGCGCTCACCCCGGGCCGCGGCCGGGACGCGCTCACGCCCGGGCGGTTGTTGCTCATGCGCGGCGAGTCGCGGCTCGCTGCGCTCACGCCCGACGCCGCGTCGCGCCTCTACGACGCCGACGCCGAAACCGGCGCCGTCGTCGCCGAGTGGACCTTTAAAAAGGACGGCGTCGACATCCCCGTGGACGACATCGCCAACGAGGCGCGCGGCGCGCAGCTCGACGACCGGTCGACCTTTCTCGGCCTGGGCGCCAACAGGCTCGTCCGCTGGGACATGCGCACCGCGGCCGGCGCCGTCTCCGACTCGCCCGTCGTCCAGTGGGCGGGCGGCAAGGACTATGCGCGCGGCGCGCGTTTCTCGTGCCTCGCGTCGTCGGGCGCCGGGTGCGTCGCCGTCGGCTCGGCCGACGGCCAATTAAGGCTCTTCTCCGACAAGACCCTCACCCGCGCCTCCACCGCCCTCCCCGGCCTGGGCGCGCCCGTGACCGCGGTCGACGTCACGTTCGACGGGCGGTGGGTGCTCGCGACGACGGATCGATACTTGATGGTGGTCAAGGCGGCGTACACGCCGCCCACCGGCGGCCCGGAGAAGTCGGCCTTCACGTCGCGCGCCGGCGCGGGCGCGCCCGCGCCGAGGCTGCTGCGGCTCAAGGCGGAGGACGTCGCGTCGCTCGCGGGCGCGCCGCTCGCGAAGGGCCGCTTCACGTGGGTGACCGACGCTGGCTCCCCCGAGCGCTGGATTTCGGCGACGTGCGGGCCCGCGACCGTGCTCTGGTCGCTGGACGCCGTCAAAAAGGCGTCCAGCGACGTGACGAGCCACGGCGGCCTCACAACCGTCACCGACTACCACCTCATCCGCAAGGGGGACGCCGTCGTGGACGCCGCCTTTGTGCACGCGCGGCACGGGACGCCGGGGGGGACGCCCAGACGGGCGGCGGGAGGGACGCCGGGGTCGGGGCGGCGGCGCAGGCCGGCGAGCGCGGGGGATGGCATGGTCATCGTCACGCAGTCGGCCATCTTCTCGGCGGCGGCCGACGACAGCGAGTGAGGGGATGGTGGTGGTGGTGGTGGTGCACATGTAAGGCCCAAAGCCAGGACAGGAGCCAGCAGAGGAGGAGGAACCGAGGGCCCAAAAACACGCCCACCCTACCCACCCACACCCATCCCCGCTCCTCTCACCTGAACCCGGGGATCGCGCAAAACGTGCACGCGTGGGAGCACCCCTCCGCGACGCGCAGGTAGGCCGTGTGCGGCGGCGTGAGCCGCGCGCGGCGGCCCTCGGGGCGGAACGGCACCGTGGTGCCCCCGACGCGCACCCGGGAGGAGGCTCCAGACGCGTCAACCTCGCCGTCCAACGCCGGCAGGGGCTTGCCGTCGAGGGAGGCGGCGAGGGCGGCGGGGAGGGAGCCGTAGTGCTCGAAGCCGACAACGAGGTCCGCTTCCGGCAGCGCGGCCGCCAGGTCCGCCCCGTACCGCTGCGCCAGGCACCCGGTGACGACGACGCGCGCCGGGCCGGCGCCAGACGCGCGCGCGGACGCGGCTTCCATCACTGCTTCGAGTGATTCAGATTTCGCATCCTCCACAAACGCGCACGTGTTGACCACGACGGCGTCGGCGTCGGCGGGGTCGTCCACGAGGGAGAAGCCGGCGGCGCGGAGGTCGCCGAGGAGGACTTCGCCTGCGAGAGAGGGGGGATGGGATGTCAGCGCGTGGCCGGCGGGCGGCGGTTTGGGGCGGGGAGGGAGCGAGCGGGTCCCGGCTCAGCCCACAGCGACTTGTGACATGCAATGCGCCACCCTGGGCACCAAGCGCGAGGCCGCCGTCCCTCTCGCCCCCGCCGGGCGGCCGCCAGCGCGCCGCCGCGACGCGCCGCGCGGCGACCGCCGCCGCCCATTGCCGCCCTCCACTCCCGAACAACACCCCTTCCTCTTCTCGCACCGTCGACCGTGTTCTTGGGGCAGCCCAGGGACACCATGGCCACCTTGCGCAGCGGCAGCGCCGCGGCGGGCTCGGCCGCCGCTTTCGCGGGCGCCGCCCGCGGCGGCGGGGCGCGGCCGGCGGCCGCGGCCGGTGGCCCGCGCGAGGCGGGGGGGCGAGGGCGCATTGGGGCGGGAGGGAGTGCGCGGCATGGTCGGTCGCCGGCGGCGGCGCGAGGAGCCGTCACTCCTCCTTCCTTCTCGACCCCCTAGCCTAGCCCCCGCCGGTTCATCACGCCCATGCGCCACACGGCAGCGCGCCTGGCACGGGCGCTAGCCGCGCCGGCGCGACAGCCGCCGCCCGGCGGCTGGCCCGCGGCCGCGGCGCGCGCCGCGTCGGCGTCAGCGGACGCGGTGAAGACTACGGAAGCGGCTGCGGCAGAGGGCGAGGGTGATCGCGCCTTGGCCGCCGCCCTGGGCCCCGCGCCCGCGCCGCGCGTCGCGGCGACCCCCGCCCCGCTCGGCGCCCACCCCGGCGCCACCGTCGCCACCACCTGTGGCGACGTCCGCGTCCTCGCCGCCGCCACCCTGGGCGGCGAGGGCGGCCTGGCCGCGGCCGCCGGGCGCGGCGGCGGCCGCGCGGCTGACCGCCGCGCGACGGCCGACTTTCGCGCGCGCCCCTACGCGTCCCGCACGAGGCGGGCGGGCGATGGAGGGGGTGGGGCGTTACCGGATGAAGCGGGGGACCGCGCCCTGCTGGCGGCCGCGCTGCGCGCGGCGCGGCCGGCGGGCGGCGCGGGCGTGCACGTCGCGGCAGCCCTGGCCGCCGCGTCCCCCCTCTCCGACCCCTTCCCGCCCGCCCTCGTCGCAACCATCCTGGCCGCCGCCGCCGCGGGCGCGCCGCCGCTGGCGGCGGTGGGCGTCGGGCGCGCGTGCGCGGCGCGAGGAGGAGGGGTCGAGGCGTGGCCGTCCGACGCCGCGCGCTCGGCCGCCGCCGCCGACGCCATCGTCGTCGTCGTGGGCGACCGTGATGCCGCCATCGACGTAGTTGCGCGCGAGGCGACGCCGGGCGAGGTGGCGGCCGCGGTGGCGGCCGCACGCGCGGCGGCGCGCGCGGCGGCGCCGGCGCTCGCGGCGGCGGTCGACGCGGCCGTCGCGCGCGCGCCGCCGCCGCCGCCGCCGCCGGCCCAATTGCCGGATCCGGCTGCAGGTGCAGCCTACGCGGCGGCCCTGGTGCCCCGCCTTTTGACCGCTCTGGGCGACGGCGCGGCGACCGGCGGCGAGCTCGCGTCGGCCCTCGCGTCCGCGCACGGCGCCGCCTCTGCCGACCTCCGCCGCCGCGGCGCGTGGCGCATCGAGCACGCGCGCGTCCCCGGGTCGGGCTGCGTCTCGCCCGCCGACGCGGACGCGGCCGCGCCGGGGTTGCTCGCCGCCGCGCTCGCGGCGCGCGCTCGCGCCGGCGCGCCGCGCGCTGGGCGCCGCGGCCCGCGCGAGAGGCGCGAGCTGGCGCTGGATCCGGCGCCGTTGCTGGGGTCGCACGGAAGCGGCGAAGCCGTCTGCGGCGGCACGCAGGTCACGGCGGCGGCCACAATTACCGTCGACCGCGCCGACGGCGGCGGCGGCGGCCGCGTGCGCGCGGCCGTCTCGCGCCCCCCCCACGCCCCCGCCCCCGGCTCCGACCGCACGCCCTGGGTCGGCCCGCGCGCGCCCACGTGGGTGGCGGACGCGGACGCGACGGCGTGGCTCGACCGCGCGTTGGCCGGCGTGCTCCTGCCGACCGCGCCCGGCGCCCCGCCCTCCGGCGTGCCCGGCGTGCCGGCTCCATTTGGCGTGCGTTTGGCGGTCGATGTGTGGACGGCCGACGGCGGGTTTCTGAGGCCCGCGCTGGCGGCCGCGAGCCTGGCGCTTGCCGGCGCGGGCGCGCCGCTGCCGCGCTCGCTCGGCGGCGGCGAAGTGGCTGTCTTGCTCGGGACGACAGAGGGTGGCGACACCACCTCCTCCCCGTTTTGGGAGATCCTGGCCGACCCGGACGCGGTGGAAGTGGGCGCCGCGGCCGGCACGGCCGCCGCCGCGGCGACCACCGCCGGCGTCACCGCCGTCCGCGTCGAGGCGCGCGCCCCCGGCGGCCTCCCGCCGGACGCCACCGACGCAGCTGTGCGCGACGCGGTGGCGGCCGCGGCCGCGGCCGCGGCCGACGCCGACGCGGCGGCCGCCGCGGCGGCGCACACCGGCGCCTCGTTCGGCGCCATCCCCCTCTCCAAAGACACCGTTGGACGCGTCGTCGGCGTCGGCGGCGCCAACGCGCGCGCGCTCGAGGAAGGGGCGGGCGTGATTCTGGCCGTGGTGCCCGACGACAGCGACACCCCCCCCGGCGGCGCCGCCGCCTCCCCGCGCGACCGCGACCGCGACGGCGGCTCCCTCGCCCGCTTTTACGCACCGACCGCGGAGGCCGCCCTGGCCTTCACCGACCGGCTAAACGGCATCACGGGCGCGTCCATGGTCGCCGGCGGGCGCTACACCGGTACCGTCGACGCGGTCGCCGACTTTGGCGCCTTCCTCTCCTTCCCGGGAGGCGCCACCGGCCTGCTCCACATCTCGGAGCTCGACCACGCGCGCGTGTCGTCCGTGGAGGACGTGGTGAAAGTGGGGGACTCGGTCGTCGTCGCGTGCGTCGGGCGCGACGCGCGCGGGCTCATCAAGCTCTCCCGCAAGGCGACCTTGCCGCCGCCCGAGGCGGGAGGAAGTGGTGGGCGCGCTGCGGCGGCGCCGCCAGCCCTTGTCGCGACCCCTTTGGTGCCCGGCGCGCGCTACACGGGCGTCGCCAAGACCGTCACCGACTACGGCGTCTTCCTATCCTTCCCGGGCGGCGCCACCGCCCTGCTCCACATCTCCGAATTCGCGCACGCCCGCGTGGGGGCCATGAAGGACGTCGTGCGGGCGGGGGAGTCGGTCGAGGTCGAGTGCGTGGGCGTGGACGAGCGCGGCTTGGCCCGCGTGTCGCGCAAGGCGCTGCTGCCGGCGCCGGCTGGGGGTGGGCGGGCGGGCGAGGGCGAGGAGCGCGGGCGCGGCGGGCGCGGCGGTGGCGGGCGGCCGCCGCGCGGCGCGAGCGGCGGCCGCGGCGGGGCGCCGCGGGAAAGGGGGACATCTTCGTCGTCGCCGCGTGCGCCGCGCGCGCCGCGCACGCCCCGGGCCGGTGGCGGTGGCGGCAAAGCGCCCGTGGCGCCCTCGCCGCCCGCGCCCGCGGCCGACGCTGCCGCCACGCCCGCGCCGTCTTCATCCTCCTCGTGGTGGCCCTGGAAGTCGTCGTGAGTCAGTGTGGATCTGCGCAACAGGACCGGCCCCGCAACCAAACACAGAGTGGAACCCCAAAAACAGACCCCGTGTCTCTTTCTCTCTCTCACACAACCCGCCCCGCGAGCGCGCCCGATAGCAGGCCCGCCGCGTCCGGCACGGCGCACGCGGACGCGGCCGCCGCGGCCGCGACCGCGGCGCGCGCGGCGGCCGCGTCGAGGCCTGGCAGCACGGCGCTCGGGTCGGGGGCGTCGGGCGGCGTCCCCGGCGCCGCGGCCGGCGCGCGCGGCCCCACGCCGGCCGTGCCCTTCATACCCATGTCGGCGCGCGCGGCTTCGCGGCGCTCAGCCAGCTCGCGCAGGGCGGCCAGGTCGGCGGCAGCGAGCTCCGGGTGCGAGAAGCGGCAGCCGGCCACCCCGCACGCGCCGGCCAGCACCAGGCGCCGGCACGGTTCCGCGTGCGCGGGGTCGTGCGAATATTCGCAGGCGGGCCCTTTCATGCACGCGCCCCGCGCGAAGAAGCGGCACGGCAGCAGCCGGGTCGCGGGGGGGGCGTCGTGCGCGAATTCGCACGCCGCGCCACGCAGGCAGCGTCCTTGCATGTAGAACGAGCAGGTGGGCTTGCGTGCAGGGGGTGGGGAGCGCGGGCGCTTGGCTGGCCGCGCGGCGCGCGGCGGCTTGGCCGAAGCGGACGAATGCTTGGCCGGTGCGCCCGCGACCACCGCTCTCGGACGCATCATCCCGGCCGCCGCCAGCCGGGCCAGCGCCAGCGGCGGCGGCGCGCACCCCGGCCGCGGCGGCGGCGGCGCCCGCGATCGCGGCGCCGCCGGCGGCGGGCAGCTCCCCTGGCGCAAGGCGTCGCACGCGCGAATGCGCAGCCTGCCGGCCCGCGCGGCGGCCAGCACGGCGGGCGCCACGAAATCGGCGAGCGGCGGCGTGGCCGCCGCGTCGGCCGGCGTCCACCAGACAGGACGGCCAGCCACGTCCGAGCCGACACCAGCGTCAGCGCCCCTCGGCAGCGGCAGCGCGGCCTGCGTCGAGTCGGCCGACGCGGTCGACGCGCGGCGGCGGCCGGCGCAGTCGCCGCCGCTGCAGTGGGCGTCGCTCATGGCGGTGTGGGCTCACGGGCGCATCGCGGGCGCGAGAGATCGGGGCGCGGGGAGCGGCCGTCGGTCTGCGCCGGCCGCTGCGCCGGCCCGCCGCTCCCCCACACCCAAGCCGCGCGCATCCACACGTGAGTCGCGACGACACGGACGCCGGCCCCGCCCCCGCATCGAGCGCGGCGCGCCGGCGGCCAACCGCCGCAGCGCTCCGCGCGCGCACGAAGCCAACGCTGTCCCACACGCCCGCCCTCCTCCCCAGCCCCCCCGTAAATGGCGCCCGCGCACGCCGTCACGCTCTCGCTGGCGGCCGCCGGCTGGGCCCTGGCCACGGCGGCGACCGCGGCGCGGACCATCCGCGGCGACGTCCCGCCTTCCCGCGCCGGCGCGCAGTGGTGGGCGGTCGCCATCCAAGCCGCCGGCATCGCGTTCGCCGCCTGGACCGCGGCCAAGCCGGGCCGGCCCCGGGCGGCGGCGGTGGGCGGCCTCGCGTTTGCGTCCTACCCGTGCTCGTGGCGCGCGCAGGAAACCGTTTTGGGCAACGCGACGACGCCCCTCGGCCTCGCGTACGCCTCGGGGTGGCTCATCGCGGCCGCGGGCGACTATTTGTCCATCGTGGCGCTCGGGGTGAAAAGGCCGAGCGTCGCGCCGGGAAGGGCGTCGCGCGCGCACGTCGCGGCGGGCGCGCTCGGCGTCGCCCTGGGCCTCGCCGGCCTCATCGTGCTCGCCGCCGGCGCCATGACCCTCGCCCTGGAGGCCAAAACCATCTCGTTCACCCTGTACGACATCGTCCTCCAGGGCGGCGCGGTCTTGTTTGGCGCGGCCGCGCTCGCGCCCGCGTCGCGCGTCGGCGGCTGGCGCACCCACCTCGCCGCCGTCGGTCTCGCCTCGTGCGCCACCGTCAACATCATGAGGACGGCGCTGCCGCCGTACCTGGATGGCGCGACGGGGGCTGTCAGGGCGGGGGCGGCGATCGCGTCGATCGGCAACGTGCTCGCTATGCTTGCCCTGGGCATCGTCCCCGCCGCCGACTCCAAGGCCACGCCCGGCGCGCGCTATGGCGGCGCACCCGTGGGGGCGTTGGCGCTGGGGACGGCCGGCCAACTGACCTCCCTGGCCGGCTTCGCGTGCGCGCTCGTCGGCGCGGTCCGCCTCGCGACGGCGACAGGCGGCTACAAGACGCCGCAGTCGACGGCCGGCCACTTTCTCAAGCTCGCGATTCACGTCGCGTCCATCGTCGTCGCGGCCGCGTGCAACCCGCTGCTGCGCGGGCCGGTGTCGGGCGGGCGGGTCATCGGGCGGTCGCGCGCCGCGCTCGTCGGCGTGATGTCGGCCGCCGCCGCGTTTGGCGCGTACGACCTGGAGCAGCTCCAACCCAACAACGCTTTCCGCCGCGCCGCCAACTCGCCCCTGGTGTATTACGGACTCTTTGCGATCGTGGCGGGCGAGCTGGCCACCATGCTCGGCCTCGGCTCGGCGCGGCCGCCACTGGGGGGGGCGGGGCCGGGGCTGGCGCGCGTCGCGGCCGACGCCGACGGCGGCGGGCCCAAGGCGGCCGCGCCCGCGGCCGCCAAGGCGGGCAGGGCGTGACCGGGAGGGCGGGGGGACGGGGGAGGGCCGGTGCTCGTTGCATGCAAGCGAGCGAACCCCGCGACACCCCTCTCCCCCTCTCCTTCTCTCAACCCGGCGGCCACGTCATTTGCCGCCCCCCCAGCACGTGCAGGTGCAGGTGGTAGACGGACTGGGAGCCGTCAGGGCCATCATTGACCACAACCCTGAACCCGTCGCCCAGGCCCTGCTCTTTCGCGACGCGGCTCGCGACCACCATCAGGTGACCGAGCAACGCCTCGTGCCTCGTCTCGGCGGCCGCCAGGCGGGAAAGGCCGTCCCGCTGTTTGGGGATCACCAGGAAATGGACCGGCGCTTGCGGCCCGACATCTTTGAACGCGAGACACGACTCGTCCTCGTACAGGACGGCCGCGGGAATCTGCTTGGCCACGATCTTGTCAAAGAGGGTCGGCTCGCCCGCGTCGGCGGCGGCTTGCAGGCTAAAGAAAGGGGGCCGGGGTCGGGGCCGCGGATTTGGCGCCATTGCCGGCCGTGCGGCGCCACACCCGCCGGGAACGGCCGCCAGCGATCGCGGAGTGCCACCCAGCCCCCACCCGCCGCTCACCCAGCCGCCGCGGCGCGGTGGGCTGACGCTTCCTCGGACATGGCGCGGCACGCGGGCGGCGACGTCCAACGGGCGCGAGAGACGGTGGGGAGGGCGCGGACGGCGCGCAGCGAGGGGGCGAGCGCCGCGCGGAGGGCGCCGGCCATGGAAGGACTGAGAGTAAAAAAACAGCAGCGGCGACCGCGCTGCCCGTGCGAGAGCCCGCCCCGCGCGGGGTTCAAGGCGTGCCAGGCGCGCAAAAGTACCCACTAGCGGCGGCGGCGGCAGGCAAAGGGCGCGGAAAGACGACACAACCATCAACCTGCCACCCCCTTCCCGTCTCATTTGCGCCACCAGTAGACCAGGACGACAAACGCGCACGCCCCAGCCAACCCCGACACGATCATCGAGTCCCGGTCGCGCCTGCGCCGAATGGAGGCGAGCAGGCCGGCGACGACGGGGAAGCGGTCGCCGACGGCCGCGAGCCGCGCGGCGGCGCCGCCGAGGCGGCCCCGCTGGTCGAGCAGGGACGCGCCGGCGGCGGCAGCGGTGCCCAGGACATCGTCCAGCATCGAGTGGGAGGCGGCGAGGGTGCCACGCTCGCGGAGGAGGGCAGCGGCTTCGCTGGAGGGCGCGTCGCGGCCGGCGGGGCCGGCGCCGCCAAAGAGCGCGGCCCGCTCCCTCGCCGCCATGACGGTGGCGTGCAGGCGGCCATACTCGGCGCGCAGGTCGCGCGCGACCGACGCGTGGCGCGCGGCGGTGTGCGCGCGCGGGTCGGCGGGCACGCCGGGACTCGCTGCCGCGCTGGCCAGCGCGGCTTTCAACCCGTCATTCGCCGCGTCCAGCTCGGCCAGCATCTTGTCGATGGCCGCCGCCTTGGCCGCCGCCAGCTGCTGCGCCGACAGCCCACGCTCGCCGACAGCGGCCGCGCGGCCGCCGCCGAAGGCGTCGTCCGCCGACGCCGCCAGCTTGGCGTACGCGCCCAGCTCGGCGTCGAGCGCGGTCTCCAGCCGGCGCGCGCAGCGGCGGGCTTCGTCCCACGTCATCTTGAGAGGGGTCGTAGGGGGAAGAGGCTGCGGAGTGGATGGGGCTCGCGTCTGCCCCAACCGGTGCGCCAGATCGAGGCGTGATCGCTGGGGGCGCGAAAGAGAGCGGAGCGGGCCGCGGCTTCCCCGATCGATGCCAGCGCGCGCCCGCCACCGGCGCTCGCGCGTACCTGGCGCCGGCCGCAGCGCCCGCGATCTACAGGTCAGGCGCCCTCGCGCGGGGGACGGGGCGGGCGCGTTTCCAGCGCTCCACTGCGCTTCTGCGGCCGCACTCCGCGGCGCCCCCGCCCCGATGGCTGCCATGGAGGTCGACCGCGCCGCCCCCCCCGCCACCGCCCACCTTTACGCCGTGTCCGCCCACCGGCCGACGACCGTGACGCACACCGCGGTCGGCGCGTTCACCGCGCCGGGCGACCTCAACCTCGTGCTGGCGCGCGGGACGCGCATCGAGGTGCACAAGGTCACACCCGAAGGGCTGCAGGTAGGAGAGAGAGGAAGGAAGGGGGATGGGAGGGCGCGGCGGGCGCCGTGCGGCGTCGCCGACGCCATCCCGCCCCTCCCGCAGGGCGTGCTCGACGTCCCCATCTATGGGCGCGTCGCCACCATGCGGCTGCTGCGCCTGCCGGTGCGCGAGAGAGGGGAGGGGGAGGGTTGAAGGGGCGGCGCGCGTTGCCGGCCGGGGCCGACGCCACGCCTTCCTCTCTCCTTTAGAACGCCACGACGGACTCGCTCTTCCTCTGCACCGAGCGCTACAAGTTCTGCCTGCTCGACTGGGACGCGCGCACCGGGGACCTGGTCACGCGCGCGGCGGGCGACGCGGGCGACCGCGTCGGCCGGCCAGCCGACGCGGGGCAGGTCGGCGCGGTGGATCCCCGCGCCCGCATGGTGGGCCTCCACCTGTACGACGGCCTGCTCAAAGTGATCCCCATCGACGAGAAGGGCGCGCTGCACGAGGCGAGGAGGGGGTGGGAGGGGAGGGAGGGAAGGGCGGGCGAGGCGGACGCGCTCGCTCACCCACCCTCGTCTCCCCTTCAGGCCTTCAACATCCGGGTCGAGGAGCAGGGCGTGCTCGACGTTGCCTTTCTCCACACGGACGCGGCGCGGCCGACGGTGGCGATTCTGGCCGAGGACGCGCGCGGCGCGCGGTCTGTCTCGACCTATGAAGTCGACGCCGCCGACCGCGACTTCCACCCCGGCCCCTGGTCCCTGCCCGACGCCGACCCCGGCGCGACCGCGCTCGCCCCGTTGCCCGGGCCGGGCGGGTGGTGCCTCGTCGCCGGCGGGCGCGGCGTCGCGGCGGCGGGCGGCGGCGGCGCCCCCGTCACAGTCGCCGTCGCCGGGCCCCCCGTGCGCGCCCTGTGCCGCGTCGACGACAACGGCGCCCGCTGGCTGCTGGGCGACGCGGGCGGCGGGCTGAGCCTGCTCGTCGTGTCGCGCGCGGCGGGCGCGGGCGGCGCCGTCACGGCGCTGCGCGTCGAACCCCTCGGCTCCGCCTCGGCCGCCTCCACCCTGGCCTACCTGGACGCCGGCGTGGTGTTTGTCGGGTCGGCCTTTGGCGACTCGCAACTCGTGGCCCTGTCCCCCGACGCGGCGCCCGCCGCCGACGGGCCGGGCGAGACGTACGTCCGCGTCCTGGAAACCTTCCCCAACCTGGGCCCCATCGTCGACATGGCCGTCCTGGACGTCGACCGCACGGGGGCGTGCCACCTGGTGACGGCCAGCGGCGTGGGGCGGGACGGCAGCCTGAGGGTTGTCCGCAACGGCGTCGGCGTCGCGCCCGCCGCGGCCGCCGACCTGCCCGGCGTCACGCGCGCCTGGGGCTTGCAGACCGCCGGCTCCGGCGAGTACGACGGCGCGCTGCTGCTGTCCTTTGTGGGCGCGACGCGCCTGCTCGAGGTCGACGACGACGACGCGCTGGGCGACGCGCCGTCGACGGGCGCCCTGGACACCGGCGCCCCCACCCTCGCCGCCGCCGCCGCCCCGGGCGGGCGCCTGCTGCAGGCGACGCCGGGCGGGGTGCGGTTGCTGGCGCCCGGGTCGCGGGCCCTGGTCGGCGACGCGTGGGCGCCGCCGGCGGGCGCGCGCGTCGGCGCGGCGGCGGCGACGCCCGACGCAGCGCTGGTGGCGACCACGGACGGCACGTTGGTCCTGCTCACCGCGTCGGACGCCGGCCTGACCGTCGCCGCGACCGCAACCGCCCCCGCCGAGGCCGCGTGCCTCGACCTCGCCTTCTACCCCGGCGGCGCCCTCCCCGGCCTCGCCCTCGTCGGCTCCTGGGATGTCACCGCCCGCGTCCTGGCCCTGCCCTCGCTGGAGACGGTGTGCGAGGTGGCGCTCGGCGGCGACGCGGTCCCGCGGTCGGCCGCGCTCGCGACGCTGGACGGCACCCACCACGCCCTCCTCGCGCTGGGCGACGGCCGCCTGCTCACCTGGTCCCTGGACTCGGCGACCGGCGCGCTCTCCTCCCGGCGCGCGGTCGCGCTGGGCTCGCGCGCCGCCGCGCTCGCGCCGTTTGCCGCGGGCCCCCGCGCCGCCGTCCTCGCCGCGTGCGACCGCCCCGCCGTCGTCCACTCGGCCAACGGCAAGCTCCTGGTGTCCAACGTCAACGAGGGCGACGTCACCGCCATGGCGCGCTTCCACACGCGGTCCCACGCGCACGCCCTGGCCCTGGCCAAACCCGCGTCCCTGTGCGTCGGCACCGTCGACTCCATCCAGCGCCTGCACGTCCGCTCCGTCCCCCTGGGCGAGCAGCCGCGCCGGCTGGCGCACCAGGAGGCGACCCGCACGCTGGCGGCGACGATCGACGGAGGGGGTGGCGGGGAGGGAGGGGGCGCCGCCGCGGCCCCCGACGCCGTGCGCCTCTTTGACGACGCCACCTTTGAGACCCTGGACCGCGTCACCCTGGACGACGCGGAAGTGGCGTGCTCCATCGCGTCGCTCGCGTTCGAGGGGGATGAGACGCCGTACTACGTCGTCGGCACGGCCTACTCGCACCCCGACGAACCCGAGCCCACCCGCGGCCGCCTCCTCGTCTTTGCCGTCACCCCCGCGCGCAAGCTGGAGCGGGTGGCGGAACGCCCGGTGCGCGGCGCGGCCTACTGCGTCGCGCCGTTTCGAGGCCGCGTCTTGGCCGGCGTCAACTCCCGCGTGTCCCTCTACGCGTGGGCCACCGCGGACGACGGTGGCCGCACCCTGGACCACGTCTGCTCGCACGCGGGGCACGTGCTGGCGCTCTACCTGGCGACGCGTGGCGGGACGTACGTCGCCGTCGGCGACCTCATGCGCTCGATCCAACTCCTCGCCTTCCGCCCCGAGTCCGACACCCTGGAATCCGTCGCCCGCGACTACCACACAAACTGGATGACCGCGGTCGACGCCCTGGACGACGACACGTACGTCGGGGCCGAGAATTCGTACAACCTGTTTGCCGTGCGCCGCGACGCGGGCGCCGCCACCGACGACGACCGCGCCCGCCTGGACGTCGTGGCCGAGTACCACGTGGGCGAGTTCATCAACCGGTTTGCGTCGGGGTCGCTCGTCATGCGGCCGCCCGAGGAGGCGAGTGCGGGGGGCGGCGCGGGCGGCGCGGCAACCACCGCCCCCCCTCCCCGCCCGCGCACGCTCCTCTACGGCACCATCGGCGGCGTCGTCGGCGTCCTGGCCGTGCTGACGCCCGAGCAATACGCGTTCTTCGACCGGCTGCAGGCGTGCATGCGCCGCGCGGTGCGCGGCGTCGGCGGGTTCGACCACGCCGAGTGGCGCGCCTTCGCGTCCGAGCGCGCCACCGCGCCCGCGCGCGGCGTCATCGACGGCGACCTTGTCGAGCAGTTTCTGGAGCTGCCGCCCGCGGCGGCGGCCGCCGTGGCGGCCGAGTTTGGGGGGGCGGCGACGAGCGAGTCGATTGCCAAAGCGGTCGACGAACTGTCGCGCGCGTGCCACTGAAGCAGGAGAGGGAGGGAGAGGGCGGACACGGGGTGGGGCGCGGTGCAGTGTGTCGCACGGGGCGGAAACAGAAAGGGCGGACGCGCCTCTCAATAGTCGCGCGGCAGCGGCCCGCCCGCCCCGCCCTCGTTGCCCCCATCCTCCCGCCGGGGCGCGGGCCACTCGGGGCGGTCGCCCCCGACGACGAACCGGGTGAGCGCGGGGACGGCGTCGCGGGCGAGGGTGCCCAGCGCGTTGGCCAGGACGTCGAGCGCGAGCTCGTCCGCGGTGCCCAGGTTGACGGACGCCCGCGCCAGCGTGCCCTGTGTCTCCACCTCGCCGCAATCGTGCAGGGTGGCGAGGGAGGCGGACGGGAGGAGGGCGGCGTCGTATGACCGCGCGGCGATGCCGTCGCCGCGCGAAAGTTGCAGGTTGGAGGAATTGAACCCGCCCAACCGCCCCAGCAGAAACCAGGCGGTGAGCACGCCGTCCAGGAGGTCGGCGGCGTCGGGCGTCCACGGGGTGGAGGACTCGAACCAGAGGGTGACGGCAAACGGGTCGATCGGGTTGGACAGGGAGACCGTGAGGCCGGGGCCGTGCCGGGCCTCGATGGAGGCGCGCTTGCGGTCCTGGCGCTCGCGCACCTGGGGGGGCGGAGGGGGAGCGGGTGGGCGTGGTTTGGGGCCGCGGCGCGCCCGACCAAACCACCGCCCGCCCCTCTCACCTTGCGCTGCAGCTCAGCGGCCGATGCCGCATCCAACTCCGGCCCTCCCATGAGGTCGGCGAGCTCGTCGTCGTCGAGGGCGTCCAAGCCGGCGTCGGCGGGCGCAGCGCGCGGCGCGGGCGGCGCGCGGCGGCCGGCGGTTGCCGCCCGGGGCGGGCGCCGGACTGGCGCCAGGCCCTGGCGCGCGGCGGCGGTCGTGGAGGGGCGCATGCCGGAGTGGCCGGCCGCGGCGGCGTCGGCTCTTCACTCCCCTCTCGATCCCCGACGATGCTCGCCGCCGCCGCCGCCGCCCTGCGGCGAGCCAGCTCCCGCGCCGCGTCGTCGTCGTCGGCCGCGGGCGCGAGCGCCGCCGCCGATTCTCTCGCGCTCGCAGCCTTCCGCGCGTCCAACGCGTCCCTGCCCTCCATCGCGGGGTCGACCGTGCTGGCCCGCGTGCTGCGCGCCGACCGCGCGTTTGTCACGGTCGACGCCGGCCTGAAACGCCCCGTGCGGCTTTCGCGCGCCGAGCTGCGC